>WNFO01005831.1_pt1 | contig 10832 bp, 8 predicted proteins | sample 5400251 | NCBI WGS metagenome assembly WNFO01 (sample SAMN13153354, study PRJNA577476) | soil metagenome | isolation source: 100 cm saprolite under Madrone tree | place: USA:California | collected 2016-06-14 | reverse complement strand
GAATCCGGCGCGCGGATTGAAACGCGCGTCCGGGACTTGAGTCAGCAAGGCTGCTATGTGGACACGAACAACGCCCTCGCTTTAGGGACGGTCACGGACGTACGCATCACAAAGGGGGCACAATTGTTTGAAGCCCGGGCAAGAGTCGTCTACTCCCGGGCTAGCAAAGGCATGGGGCTGGTGTTTACCGCCATTGAGCCGGAGCAGCTTCGGACTCTTGAAACGTGGCTTGTCGAATCCCGCGAGACTTCCTGGCTCGCGGCAAACCGCCGAAGGAGTCAGCGAGTATTGATGACCATCCCGGTGCGAGTCTCCGGGCAGATCGGCGCCGGATCCCCTTTTCAAGAAGACACTTACACGCGGGCCGTCAGTGCCCACGGTGCCTTGATTCTCGTGTCAACGCAGTTGTACAGAGGACAGCGGCTCACTCTGGCGAACGTCCAGACAAAAGCTTCACTGGAATGTGTTGTCGCACACATCAACAAACATCAAAGCGAGCATCCTCACGTGGGAGTGGAGTTCACGCTGCCCAATCCGATGTTTTGGCACGTGGCCTTCCCGCCAAAAGACTGGACGCCACGTCACCCAGATGCAAAATCCCCCGTAAAAACGCGCGAACCAAGCTGAAATCCCGCACTCGCCGCCGGCGATTCAGAACAACAACCCTACGCGTGCGGCCAAGGCGCGGGCTACTGAATTCGCATCGGCGTTTTCGCAGACGAAGCAGCAGCCCGAGGCGAAAGAGGAAGTCAAAAGTTCCACACGCAAAACCCGCGTATGGGCGCCCACATTCGTTCTACTGCTTCATTTCCGGGCCACCGGCCCTCGCTTTTTCGCCGAATGTGTCACATTTTCGCTTTGGCAGGCGTTTAATCAGTAGGAATGGGAGGCAGGTCTTGCTCCAGCATGTGGTACAAGGGATTTCTGCGCCGGGCCCTAAGACGCGCGAGCACAACGTGACCGCCCCGGACTCCACACGCGAACGGTTCGACGACCTGTTTTTGGCTCATTATTCTCGCATCGTCGCCATCCTTTACCGCATGCTCGGCGACCGTGCTCGTGCAGAAGACCTGGCCAACGAAACATTCCTGAAACTTTATCGCCATCCCTTGCGGCATCAGCCCGATGGCAACGTCTCCGGATGGCTCTATCGCACCGCCACCAACCTCGGCATCGACGCTCTCCGCTCCACGGCTCGCAGAATCCGTTACGAGGAGGCCGCCGCCCGCGCCGAAATCGAGAACTCGCCCGCAGAGAGCGCTCTCGATCAGGCTTTACGCGCAGAAAAGCAACAACGCGTCCGTTCAGTCCTGGCTGGCATGAAACCTGTCCACGCTCAGGCCCTGCTTTTGCGAGCTTCCGGCCATTCCTACAAGGAGTTGGCAGACTCCTTGAGGGTCGGACTCGGCGCAGTCGGAACGCTTTTGATCCGCGCCGAGGCCGCGTTCGAACAACGCTATCGCGATCTTTTCGGAGAAGAGGAGGGTCTATGAATTGTCTTTCGGGAGAAACACTTCGTGCGTATCACGATCGTGAACTGGGTGCAGCCGGCCTTACGCAGGTCGAGAGTCACCTGGCCAACTGTCCGGAGTGCCGCAATCTTCTCGTCGAAGTCGCCCGCGTAGCGGACCGCGTCCAAGGCCGCCTTCTTTCCCTCGACGCCTCACCATCGGAGCCGGGCGTCGATCCTCAAATCGCTCTCGCCCGCTTCAAAGCTCAACATGCTGCCGCCGAAGACCGCGCCCCCTTTCTCCAGCGTCTTTTTGCAAGACGCTGGCGGCCCGCCTGGGTCGCTGGCGTCGTCGTCGCTTTCGTCTTCTCTTGCCTCGCCTTTCCCTCCGGTCGCAGTTTGGCCCAGCGCTTCCTCGCCACGCTGCGCGTCGAGAAAGTCCAGCCCGTCCGCCTCGATCTCTCTTCGCTGGATGGCAACCGGCCTTTGCAGCAGATGCTCAGCCAAATGATTTCGGACAAAGTGGTCGTAACCGCCGATGAGAAGCCCCTGCATCCGGCAACTTTGGCGGACGCCAATCAACAGGCTGGTTTTCAGGTCCGTCTTCTCAGCGCTCCCACCGGCTCGCCACAATTCACGATTGAGGGCCGCCACTCTTTCCACATGACGATTGACCGCGCCCGCCTCCAGGACATCTTCGACCAATCGGGCCGCTCCGATCTCCTCTTGCCGGCGACTATCGATGGCGCGGTGATCTCCGTCGATATTCCTCGCGCGGCCCACATTCAATACGGCGATTGTCCGAGCGAATACAGAAGGGAAGAGGGAGAGCCGCGAAGCGCCGCGAAGCCCAATAACTGTACTTCCCTTGTGGAAGCTCCCAGCCCGGTTGTCAATGTGCCATCGGATCTCAATCTCCAGCAGCTCGCGGAGATCGGCCTCCAGCTTGCCGGGATGAGCCCCACGCAGGCCCGCGAATTCTGCCAGACCATCGACTGGAAATCGACGCTCGTTCTCCCTCTCCCTCGCTTCGTCCGATCGTATTCCGTTGTCAACGTGAATGGCACTGAGGCTACCTTCATCGAGGATTCTGGCAGGCGAAGCTCTGGCTACGTGTTGATTTGGGTGAAAAATGGCATCATCTATTGCCTCGTCGGTCATGGCGATTCCGGCAAGGCCATCGAACTGGCGAATTCGCTCGACTGACGCCGGGAGGCGCGCCTGCATCCACCGGACGGTTTTGCCATTCAAACCCAGAACTTGCGCAAAGTCTTTGGGAATAAGGTTGCCGTTCGCAGTCTCTCTCTAGCCGTCCGTCGCGGCCAAATTTTCGGCTTTCTCGGGCCCAATGGGGCAGGGAAGAGCACGTCCGTCAAAATGCTTCTCGGCCTCGCCAAGCCCAGTGGCGGCGAGTCCCTGGTCCTCGGACTTCCGTCGGGTGACGTCGAGGTCCGCCGCAGGATTGGCTTCCTCCCCGAGGATTTCCGCTTTTACACTTGGTTGACGGCAAGCGAACTCCTCAAACTCCACGGACGACTCTGTGGAATGACCGCGGCTCGGCTCCGCGAACGCATTCCCGCTCTTCTCGAACTGGTTGGCCTCACTCCCCATCGGGAAAAGCAGCTACGCGATTTCTCCAAGGGCATGCTCCAGCGCATTGGCTTGGCCCAAGCCTTGATCCACGAACCGGAGCTCGTCTTTCTCGATGAGCCCACCTCTGGTCTCGATCCTATGGGCCGGCGCCTCGTCCGCGATATCATCCGCGCTCAGCGTGACCGCGGCGCAACTGTTTTTCTGAACTCCCACCTCCTCAGCGAAGTTGAAGTCACCTGTGACCACGTCGCCTTCATCAAGGAAGGCGAAGTCGTTGCCGCCCGCGACCTCCGCTCCCAGCCGGATGGCGAAGTCCGCGTCACCGCCCGCGCACGAAACCTTTCTCCCGGAGCTCTCTCGGGCCTCGCGCAATGGATCACCTCTTCCCATCTCGACGGCGAGCGCCTCACGCTTACCACACCCAATACCGCGGCCCTTCCCGAAATCCTTCGCCACCTGGTTACATCAGGCGCAGACGTCTTCGAATTCACCCCGGAGCGCCTTTCCCTCGAAGATCTCTTCCTCAAGATCATGGGTGAGGACCGAGGTCTCTGATGGGCGCCTGGATCATGGCTGGCGTCACCTTCCGCGAAGCCGCCCGCCGGAAAATTCTCTGGACCGCGTTCCTCGCCGGCCTGGCCTTTTTGTCGCTCTTTGCCACCGGCATGCACTTTCAGGCCAAAGACTTCAGCGCGCGGACGGCGTCTCCTTTTATCCGCTATCAGGTGTTTTCCGCGATGCTCCAAGTCGGGTTCTACGCCGTCGATCTACTGGCCGTGGTCATGACCATTTTGACTTCCGTCGACGCCATCTCCGGGGAAATCGCTTCCGGCACGATTCAGGCGATTGCCACGAAGCCTGTTTCGCGCTGGCGGATTTTGATCGGCAAGTGGGCTGGTTTCGCAGGCATGGTCGCCGCGTATGTCGCCATCATGTTCGCGGGTGTCGCCGCGGTTGGCTATTTCATCGCCGGCGTGCTTCCCCCGCACGCCCTTCGCGCCGGAATGCTCGTGTACCTGGAGTGTCTGCTCGTCCTTACCGTCACCTTCCTGTGCGGTACCAGGTTCTCCACCCTCACCAATGGCGTCATCGTCCTCGGTCTCCACGGCCTGGCCTTCATCGGCGGCTGGATCGAACAGATTGGCTCTTTGACCAGCAGCCCGCGTCTTGTTACCGTCGGTGTCGTTTCCAGCCTTCTCATGCCCAGTGAATCCCTTTGGCGGCGGGCTTCCTACGAACTCCAGCCGGCCATCACCCGTTCTCTTCAGTTCGGCCCCTTCGCTACTTCCTCTGCCCCCAGTCCCGCGATGATTGTCTACGCCTCGTTTTATCTGCTCGTTGCCCTCTCCATTGCCATCTACCATTTCAACCACCGCGACCTCTAGCTCGCGGCTGAGTTCCTTCAATTTTTCCTTGCAAAATTAGTTCATTCGATGTATTTTATGCGCTGGGTAATCTTAACTTCTGAGCGCGGCAGCTTGCTGCCGCTTTTGTTTTTTCGGTCCTCTGCCAGGGGCGAGTGCGCATCGTGGCGGCGCCATGATTTGCAGCGTTTTGGTGCGCTGTAAGCTCCTTAGAATCAACACTTACAAAAGAATATCAAAACAAATAACTTCAACTCCCTTATAATCACATTCTTACAAAAAACATAGGGGGGTGGGGGTACGCCCTTAGTTCTTGCCTCTCGCGATCCCCCAAGCTCGGCTTCGCCCTGTGCAGCGGCGAGTTCACCTCGCCGTCCGCCTCTCGCTTTTTGTAGGGGCGCAGCATGCTGCGCCCCACGTCCGCACGATTCATCCCCGCCCGCCTCTCCTCACTAAAGAGACGATGTATCGTGCCCCTACAAATAACAGAGCGGAGAAAGCGGCATCAAGCTGCCGCATTCCAAAGGCTATATCTTTTGCAGTTTCCACCGCCCGCGTTTGAACAGAATGATGCTCACACCGGCGATAAACGCTTCCGCGACCACAATCGAGATAAACACTCCATTCGAGCGCATCCCTCCGGGAATCGCCAGAAAGTAGGCAAGTGGAATTTCCAGCAGCCAGAACCCAAAGAAATTCACAATCGTCGGCGTCACTGTATCCCCGGCGCCGTTGAATGCCTGCAGCATCACCATCCCGTAGGCGTACGCAATGTTGCCGTAGCTGATGATGCGCAGGCACGAAGCCGCCAGCGGCACCACCGCAGGATCCTGCGTGAACAGCCGTACCACCGGCTCCGCGAAGACCACGAGCAGAATCCCTATGACTCCCAGGAACAGCATGTTGTAGAAGCCGGTCCTCCACACAGATTGTTCCGCCCGCTTCGGCTGCTTGGCTCCCAGGTTTTGGCCTACCAGCGTGGCCGCGGCGTTACTCAGTCCCCAGGAGGGCAGAATGATGAAAATCACGATGCGAATTGCAATCGTGTATCCCGCAAGCGCCGCCGAGCCAAAGATGCTCACGATGCGCACAAGTCCGATCCAGCTTGTGTGCGCAATCGCAAATTGCAGGATGCCCGTCAGCGACACCCGCACCAGCCGCAGCAGCACGCTGAAATTCAGTTGAATCTGGTTTCGCAAGATTCGGATCCGCTCAGTGCCCCGCAGCAAACGGTAGAACTGATACGCCACGCCAATGCTTCGCCCGGTGAACGTTGCCAGCGCCGCGCCCGTGACGCCCAGCTTGGGAAACGGTCCCCACCCGAAAATCAGGCAAGGGTCCAGCACCAGGTTGATGATGTTGGACACCCAAAGCAGCCGCATGGCGATAGCCGCGTCGCCCGCCCCGCGAAAGATGGCATTGTTCAAGAACAACAGCATGATGGCGCCGCTTCCGCCCAAGGCAATCCGCGCGTAGCCGGAACCGGTCGCCACGATTTGTGGCGACGCACCCATCAAGTGCAGCAATTCCGGCGCATAAAAAAGACACGGCACGCCGATGAGCACAGACACCGCCAGTCCGACCGCAATCGCCTGCACTCCCGCCACGGCCGCGCCCGCGGGATCTTTTTCGCCGATGCGCCGCGCCACCATTGCCGTCGTCGAAAGGCTCAGCCCCAACCCGATCGCAAACACCAGGCTGAGCAGCGATTCCGTCAGCCCCACTGTCGCTACGGCGTCCGCTCCCAGCCGCCCCACCCAAAAAACGTCCACCACGGCAAACAGCGATTCCAGTACCATTTCCAGAACCATCGGAATGGCCAGAAGCAATATGGCGCGATTCAGGTTGCCGGTCGTGAAGTCCTGGTGCGACCCGCGCAGCGCTTCCCGGATCGAGCCCCAGAAAGTCGCCTGCGGCGTGGCCGCAACGGCTTGTTCCATTTCCATAAAATCCTGCGCCTTCTCCGCGCTCTCTTTTCAGAAACAAAGATACGCGTGAAATGGTTGAACAGCTCAAATATGGTAGAGGAGAAACGAAAATCAGATCCGCGAACAGCGGATCAGATGATGGGGAGCACTCGAAGGTCAAACATCGTTTTTTTACCCAGAGACGCCGTTCGTGTACGAAATGTCCGCAGCGTCCTACTTCAAAAAAGCATTCCGACCCTGCGATTGTACATGAAACGGAACGGCTCGCCCAACCAAAATCTTTTGGCAGACCAGCGCGACAAAATGTTTGCCCTCAAAGCCGTCTCGCGGCGAGGCCTTCGCGCTCGTTCGCCCGGCACAACCAAGCCGGATCACGCCCAGCTGAAGCCCTGCTTCGCCAGCGGCAGCGAGCGGATTCGTCTGCCGGTCACTGCAAAAATCGCGTTGCACACCGCCGGCAAGACCGGCGGCAGCGCCGGCTCTCCGAGCCCCGTCGGCGGATAGTCTGTCTTCAGGAAATGCACCTCGATTTCAGGCGGCACCTGCATCATGCGGACCGGCGGGTATTCGTGGAAGTTGCTCTGCATCGCGCGGCCCTTCTCGATGGTGATCTCGAAGCCCATCACATGGCTCAGCCCTTCGATCACCCCGCCCTGCACCTCGTTCATCGCCCCGCTGGGATTGATGATCTGGCTTCCCACGTCGCCGGCCACCCACACCTTGTTAACCCTGATGCGATTCCCGCCGGTGACGCGCAGTTCCACCACTTCCGCAAAGTAGCCGCGGTGGCTGAAGTGAAACGCCACGCCCATCGCGGTATCCTTCGGCAGCGTGCGCGAGCCCCATCCGGATTTCTCCGCAACCGCCTTCAACACGCCTTTCATGCGCGACGCCACGAACTCCGGCGGCGCGGCGTTCGGGTTTCCGCCCGGGGGAGGAGTCACCGCAAAGGCCGGAGAATCGAGCAGCGCCAGCCTGAACTCCACCGGGTCCTTGCCCGCGGCATGCGCCAGTTCGTCGATAAACGATTGCGTGACGAAAGCGATCCCATTGCTTCCCGGCGCTCGCAAAGCCCCGGTAGGCACCCCGCACGCCATCACCGAGCTATGCAGCCCGAAGTTCGGCACGAAGCGCGCCGGAAATTCGTCCGGTGAAATTCCCGCGCTCGACGCGAAGCGTTCTCCTTCGCCAAAACTTACAAAGTGATTCCGCCAGGCCACCAGCTTTCCCGAAGCATCCACACCAGCCTTCAGATAGTGGAAGCCGGCAGGGCGGTAGAAGTCATGGTGCATGTCGTCTTCCCGCGTCCACAGCAGCTTCACCGGGGTGCCGCCGAGAACCTTCGCAATCCACGCTCCTTCGATCATGTAATCGTTCGTGAGCCGCCGCCCGAAGCCGCCGCCCATGCGCGGCAGGTGAATGGTGATGTCGCTCTCTGCAATTCCCAGAGTCTTTGCCACCTGCTGCAATCCCCGCTGCGGCGTCTGGCTCGGCACCCACATCTCCAGCTTGCCGTCTTGAAAACGCGCCGTGCAGTTTTGCGGCTCCATCGGCGCGTGGGCGATGAATGGGTAGGAGTAGGAAGCCTCGACAACTTTTGCCGCTCCCTGCAACTCCCCGTCCGCGTCGCCGTCGGTGCGCAGCGCACGCGCCGGCTTCTGCTTGGAGAGCTCGTCCGCGCTGCGCGCAAATCCTTCGCTGCTCTGTTGCGCGGTCGGCCCTTCGTCCCACTTCACTTGCAGCTTCTGCCGCGCCGTCTTCGCCGTCCACCAGTTGTCGGCGACAATCGCGACGCCGCAGAGGAGTCCCGTCAAATCACTCCCTCCCTCCACCACAAATGCATGCCGCACGCCCGGAATGGTTTTGATCTCCTCCAGGTTTGCGCTCACCACCTTGCCCGCGAAGACCGGACACTTCTCAAACACGCCCCACAGCATTCCCGGCAGTTTGAAATCGATGCCGAACAACGGCTTCCCGATCACGATGGAAGCGTTGTCCACCCCCGGAATGGACTTGCCGATGATCTTGAAATCTTTTGCATCCTTCAGCTTGACCGTCGCCAGATCGGGCGGCGTCAACTCCGCAGCCTTGGCGGCCACTTCGCCGTACCCGGCCGAGCGCTTGGAAGCGGCATGATGCACGCGCCCCCAAGCAGTTGAGCACTCCGATTCCGGCACGCCCCAGGTCCGCGCCGCTGCGGCGACGAGCAACTGCCTCCCCGCGGCTCCAATCTGCCGCATGGGCAGCCAGTTGTTCGGCGTCGCGGTGCTACCTCCGGCGACCTGCGAGCCGTACTTCGCGAAGTTGACGTCGGCCTGCTCGATCCGCACGTCCTTCCAGTCGACGTCGAGCTCTTCCGCGATCAGCATAGGTAGCATCACCTTCACACCCTGGCCGATCTCCGGATTTTTGGCCGTGATGGTGACAATGCCGTCCCGCGAAATGCGCAGGAACGCGCTGGGCGTGAGCGTAGCCACCGGCGGCCCCTGCGCCAGCGCTTTCTCAACCGGGTCAGCATAATACGCCAGCAGCAGGCCGCCCCCCGCCACGGCGCTCACCCGAAGGAAAGAGCGGCGCCCAATTTTCCTGGGCTCTGCGGTTTCGAGAGTTTGCATGGGGCCTCCCTGTTTCTTGACCGGCATGTTCCGCGCTATCCGAGCGCTTCAGGCAAAAAAGTAGCACCAGCCCGCGCGCCGCGTCAATTCACCCCTTCGCCGGTCTGATTGGCGGCGTTTTGCATTTTGAACTACCATGGCCAACGGGCGGGAGACTGCTCCTTGTCCTCAAGATGCCGATGGGCAATGAGCAACAGTTGACGCTGCTTGCGGAATCGAAACATTTTCAGCTTTGCCCTAGTATGCAAGATGGGAGAGACGGAGCATGAGGCGACGTGTGCCGCTCAAGGAACCGATCAGCGTCGCGCTCGAAACCCTCCGCGCCCACAAGCTGCGCTCCTTCCTGATGCTCCTGGGAATTATTCTTTCCGTCTCCACGCTGATCGTGGTGATTGCGCTGATCAGCGGCGTGGACCGCTACATCGCCGAACGCGTGGCCAATCTGGGCTCGAATGTCTTTCTCGTCACGCGCTTTCCCCTCCTCACGGAAGTGGAGGACTTCGTCAAAGCCACGCGCCGCAACAAAATCATCACCTGGGACGACTTCCAGGCGATGCGCACGGAATTGAAGCTGCCTCTTCGCGTGGGCGTGGAAGTGCGCACGTCCACAAAAGTGCGCGCCGCGTCGCACACCATTCAGGACGCCAGCATCCGCGGCGTTTCCGCGAATATGGGTGAGATCGATGTCGAAGAACCCGCCGACGGCCGGTACATTTCCGATGGCGATGAACGGAACCGCGCCTCGGTGACGTTCATCGGCGCGGAGCTGGCCACCAAACTTTTTCCCAACGTCGATCCCATCGGCCGGGACGTGCTCATCGATGGCCGTCCGTTTCTGGTGGTCGGCGTGGCCAAAGCCATCGGCACGGTCCTCGGGCAGTCGCAGGATAATTTCGCCTACATTCCCATCGAGACCTATATCAAAATCTATGGAGCCTATCAGGGCCTGTGGGTCAACATCCAGGCCCGCGGCGCGGACTGGATGGAGCAGACCCAGGACGAGGCGCGCGCGTTGCTGCGCGCGCGCCGGCATCTCTCGCCCAGCGAGGAGGACAACTTCGGCATCCTGGATGCGGCCACGCTGATGAACTTGTGGAAGAATTTGACCGGCGTGATTGCCATCGGGATGGTCGGCGTGGTTTCCGTTTTTCTGGTCATTGGAGGCGTGGTGATCATGAATGTCATGCTGGCTACGGTCACCGAGCGCACCCGCGAGATCGGCATTCGCAAGGCCCTTGGCGCCCGCCGCCGCGACATCCTGATGCAATTCCTGGTGGAGGCTTCCGTGATGGCTGCCGTCGGCGGAGCCATTGGCGTGGCCGTGGCGTATGCCATCTCCGCTCTTACCAATGCGGCCACTTCCGTGCCCATGGCCGTGCCCATTTCCGCCGTCATCATCGCGGAAGTCATCTCCGCCGCCGTCGGATTATTTTTCGGCGTTTACCCGGCGCGGAAAGCCGCCCGCCTTGAGCCCATCGAAGCGCTGCGGGCGGAACTCTAGAAGGAAGAGAACCAGCGATGCGCATGCACGTCGGCGAAAACGCTCACATGGCTCTCAGGACGCTCCGGGAGAACAAGATGCGCTCGTTCCTCACCGTGCTGGGCGTGGTCATCGGCATCACCGCGCTGCTCTCCGTCGTTTCCATTCTTGTCGGCGTCTACAACGACGTGAACTCCTACCTCAGCGACTACGGCCCCGAAACGTTGTTCATCTTCCGCTTCGACCCCGGCATCCACACCGGCCAGCTCACTCCGGAAGAGCGCGCGCGAAAACCGCTCGCTCTGGAGGACGCCGAAGCGATCGGCGAGCTCTGCCCGGCCGTGCGCGCGGTGACCGCCAGCGTCTATCCGCGCTTTGAGGAAGACGGCCCCGCACGGGGTC
>WNFO01022954.1_pt1 | contig 10833 bp, 10 predicted proteins | sample 5400251 | NCBI WGS metagenome assembly WNFO01 (sample SAMN13153354, study PRJNA577476) | soil metagenome | isolation source: 100 cm saprolite under Madrone tree | place: USA:California | collected 2016-06-14 | reverse complement strand
GCTCGACACCGCCGATACGCTCGACCTGGGCGACGTTGCGCACGCCCTGCAGCGCGCGTTTGACGACGTCGTCGACGAAGTAGGACAGTTGCTCCGGCGTCTTGCCGGGCGAGATCGCGGCATAAGTGACGATCGGCAGGCCGATCACGTCGACGCGCTGGATCAGCGGCTCATTGACGTTTTGCGGCAGGTTGGAGCGCACCCGGGTGACGGCATCCTTGACGTCGTTCAGCGCGCGGTCGGTGTTGGTCTCAAGCGCGAACTGGATCGTGGTCAGCGACAGCCCGTCGGTGATCGACGATGAAATGTGCCGCACGCCCTCGACGCCGGACACGCCGTCTTCGATGGTTTTGGTGACCTGCGATTCCAGCTCCGCGGGCGCCGCGCCGAATTGCGAGACCGCGACCGAGATCACGGGGATGTCGGCTGAGGGCAGCCGCGTCACCGCGAGCTTGGTAAAGCTGACCCAGCCGAGCACCAGAAGGATGATCGAAAAGACGATGGAGGGAAGCGGGTTTCGGATCGACCATGCCGAGATATTCAGAGCCATCAGCGTACCCGCGTTCGATCGAGGTCCTCGGCGAACATGGTCTTGATCTGGTCGCCGTCATGCAGCGAGGAACCAGCGTCGGCCACCACGATTTCGCCCTCGTCGAGGCCTTCAAGAATTTCCGTCGAGGTGTCGGACACCAGTCCCACCCGAACCTTCCGGGTCTCCACCGTATTCCCTTTGACCACCTGTACGGTCAGATGGTCAATGGCGGTACGCGGAACCGCGACCCCGCAACTGCGCTTGGCGTCGATGCTGGCGCGGGCGAACATGCCGACCTTGAGCGACGGATTGTTGCTGAGCGTTATCCTGACACGGCCGAGCTGGGTGGTGCGATCGATTTGGGGCGAAACCAGCCGCACGCGCCCGATCAGATCGGTCGCATCGTCGCGGCTGATCCGCACCGTCGCTCCCGGATTGAGTTTCATCATTTGGACCGCGGGCACTTCGGCATCGAGCTCGATCTCGTTGTTGATCGAAATTCGAAACATCGGCCCGGCCTGCGGCGAGGCCAGCGCGCCGACGATGGTCCTGACCTCGGTGATGAGGCCGGCCGCCGGGGCGCGCAGCGAGGTCGGTGCGGCTCGCCCGCCAGCGGCGGGGGCTCCCGGCTGCTGGGGCGGCGGCGTCAGCCGGGCCAGTTCCTGATTGTCGGCGACCATTTCGCCTTCGCGAACCAAGAGATCGGAAACCTTGGAACCTTCCTGGTCGACCCCGACCACCGCTTCCCGGCGCGGCACGATAAATCCGGTGACCCGCACCAGATCGGAGAAACAGGCATTGGTGGATTTCGCAACGATGACAAGGGCGTTGCTTTGCGTTTCCTTTTCCTCGGGACGGGCGCGGTGCTCAAACCAGTAATATCCAGCGCCCAGAGCCGCCACCACGACCACGGCCAACACAGGCTTGAGAAATGCGGAGATCGTCATCGCCGGGTCAATCCAGAGCTGTTGGTGTGAGAGTATAACCGGAAGTGCGGCCAATAAAGACGAGTCTAAGATTGTCATTGTGAGCGCCGCGAAGCAATCCAGCTTCCGTCATTCCGGGGCGCGCGCCAGCGCGAACCTCAGATGTGCGATTGCACATCGGGGAATCTCGAGATTCCGGGTTCGATGCTGCGCATCGCCCCGGAATGACAGCTTTTGGATTGCTCCGCGGCGCTCGCAATGAGGTAAAAGAAACGGTTCGTTTTTTCGTCATGGCCGGGCAGAAGCGCGAAGCGCGTCTTCGCGCTAGATGTCCCGGCCATCCACGTCTTTCTTGCTGCGGTGCCGTTAAGACGTGGATGCCCGGGACATCTAGCGCGAAGACGCGCTTCGCGCTTCTGCCCGGGCATGACGAGTTTCGCAATAGGTGCCGGCTTCAATGCTGCATTTCAAGAACAAGCGTCTCGCTGGGGTGCGGGAAACCTGCCCGCCTTACTTCGCCGCGGTGTTCTTGTTCGCCATGTTGACGACCTGCACGCGGCGGTTCATCTCGGCCAGCGGGTTGGCCGGGTCCTTGAGCTTGCTCTTGCCGTAGCCGACGGTCACGAGGTCAGCGGCGGCAATGCTGTATTTACCGGTGAGGTAGCGCTTGATCGAATCCGCGCGCCGTTCCGACAGGTCCTGGTTGTAGGCCTCGCCGCCGGCGGCGTCGGTATGACCCGCGACGACGAAGGTGGAGCCCTTCAGATCCGGATTGGTCAGCGCCTTTCCGAGCGCCTGGACCGAAGGCAAGGATTTGGTGCTGATATCGGCTGAATTGTAATCGAAGGTAATTTCCAGATCGATATTCGGCTTGTCCTTGGCGATCGCGGAGATTTCTTCGCGCTCGCTCGCCGAGAGCGAACGTGTCGCCCGGCCGCGGATGTTCTGCAGCAGACGCCCCTCGGCCGCGGCGGCCGCCGGATCGGCCTGCGGAGCTATCGACAGGCCTCGGGTCAGCGGCGCCTTCTTGGCAGGCGCAAGCGCCCGGACGATTTGATCCGCGGTGACATCATCGGCGGCGACGGCTTTCGCCATCCCAAACGAAAGTGCGGCGCCAATCGCCAGCATCGAAAGCGCTGCGGTGAGACATTTTCTTCCAGACATCCTCGACATTGTCAGTCCTCCTGCGCTCACGCGCGGTTCCCATCGGTTCGCACATCAGCCGCCGCCCCGATCGGCCGGCGCCGGCTGCTTTCCCGTATGTCGCGGGCGCGCGCCGCGGGGTTCGAGGAAACGCCGGGTCTTTCAACCTAAATTTTCGTCAGCGGACCCCATAATCGGCGAATTCCTTGACAATATTCGGATCCATCGCCTTGGCGTTGGCGATATCAAGTTCGCCCTCCGAAATCGCGCCATTGCGCTTCTTGGCGAGCCCCCGGCCGTACAGCGACGAGGTCAATCTCGGATTGATCCTGAGTGCGGCGTCAAAATCGGCGATTGCGTTCTTGGTCTGCCCGCTCTTCAGATTGACCAGCCCGCGGCTGTCGAGGGCATCGACAAAATTCGGGCGCAGCCGAAGCGCCTCGTTGCAGTCCTTCAATGCCGCCTGCAGGTCGCCGATCACGGTGCGGGTCCAGCAACGGTTGTTGAAGGCTTCGACGTCCTTGGGGTTCAGCCGCAGCGAGGCATCGAAGTCCTTGAGGGCAAGATTGTACGCCCCCTTGCTGGCATAGACCTGTCCGCGCCGGTAGAGCGCGCCGGCGTCGTCGGGATTGTCGGCGAGCTTGTTGGTCAGGCTTTTGACGGTCGGATCATCGGCCAGTGCCACCGCCGTGGTTCCGTCGATTTTTTCCGTCGGCTTGTCGGCTGGAGGCTTGTCGGCTGCAGGCTTGTCGAGCACCGGCTTGTCGATCACCGGTTTCTCGGGTGGTGGAATCTTGAGTTCGACCTGTTTTGGCGGCGGCGGCAGCACCGGGTCGACGCGCGGCAACGGCGGCGGTTCGGGCGCGGGTCTCGGGAGCGCCGCCACCGAGCCGGGTGGCTTGGTGCCGGAACCGGAGCCCGGGATAAACGAAAAGTCCTCGGCCAACGACGACGAAATCCACGGCACCTGCTCGCTGCGCGATGCGCGGGTGACGCCGACGCGGGTCCGGTTCAGCGTCTCCTCGGCCATCAGGTCGGGAACGCGAATCTCCTTGAGCAGCTCCTGCACGAACAGGCTGTGATCGCCGCCATTGTCCGAGATGACGGAAGACAGCGCCGCCGAATACATCACCAGCGTTCCGTTCGGCGCGATCACCGGCGCAAGGCCGGCGGAAAAGCTGCGAAACCGGCGCTCGAATGGATTGCGCCGGGAGGCATCGATCAGCGCGATCTTGACGCCGGCGCCGCGGCCATTGATCTCGCCCAGCACCGACTCCAGGCTGAAGCCATCGCGGCGAACATCCGGTTCCGTCCAGATCTGGGCATCGACCGGTATCATATAGCTCTGGCGGCCGGACTGGACGCCGAATCCGCTGAAGAAAATCAGCGCGACGGAGCCGGGCTTGATGCGGGCGTAGAGCTTGTCGAAGGCCCGGCGCATCGCTTCGCCGGTCAGGTTCTCCCCGATCTCGACACTGAAGCCGTCGCGCTTGAGTTCGTCGGCGACCTCGCGGGCGTCGTTGATGGGTTCCTTGAGCGGCGCTTCGGCGTCGGGATACTTGGCGTTGCCGATCACAAGCGCAAACCGGTCGGCGCGGTTGTCCGCCGCCATCGACGGGACTAGCGGCGCGACCGTCACCATCATGATCGCAAGCAACGCGACGTGGATTTTCATAAGACGCAGTCCGCCCAACCAACTAGGCGCCGATACCAGCTTGCGCCTCGGCGACCTTACTCTACGCAAACTCCATTATCAAACCGGGCTCATGAGCCGTCAACCGCTTGCGAAGCTGCGTTTAATTGCGACAATTAACCGCGCCTGACGGCGCTCGTTATTGCGAGCCGACGGGTCGCGCGAAGGCGTGCCCGATGACAGGCTCCGAAGCAATTCATTGACGCGGGACAAGAATGGATTGCTTCGGAGCTTCACTCCACGCCGCGACACTAACAGCAGTCCCCGCCACTCAATGTGACCCATCTCACATTGTGATTCATTCTCCCGTCACCAAGCTGAGATGCGTTTCGCAGGTTTGACCTTTGCGGATGATGGTGGCTTGGTGGGACCCATCGGCCAATCGCGCAACCAACAACAAGAAATGAAACCGATGGGAAACGTCTACGAAATTTACGCGCTCCGGTATGCGACGATGTCGCCGCGCACGCCGCACCTCAATTACCTGCTGCCCGATCCCCACGAGACCACGGCGCAGGATCTCGATTACTTCGTCTGGCTGATCAGAGGGCAGGGCCGCGATATCCTGGTGGATACCGGGTTCAACGCCGAGGAAGCGAGCTTGCGAAGCCGCAAGCTGACGCTCAATCCAGTCGATGCGCTGGCGCGCTTTGGCGTCAACGCCGACCACATCAAGGACGTACCCATCTGCATTACGATCACGCCGGCAATCTCGACCGCTTTCCCAATGCGCGATTTCACCTGCAGGATCGCGAGATGAGCTACGCCACCGGGCGCTGCATGTGCCACGGGACCTTGCGGCATCCGTTTTCGGTGGAGCATGTCACGCTGATGGTCCGCCATGTGTTCAACGACCGCGTCTGCTTTCACTCCGGCGACGGTGAGGTTGCGCCCGGCGTAACGTTGCATCGCGTCGGCGGCCATTCCGACGGGCTGCAGGTGGTGCGGGTCGAGACCGCGCGCGGTCCAGTGGTGCTGGCGTCGGATGCGTCGCATTTCTACGGCAACATGCATCGCCGCAATCCGTTTCCGATCGTGTATAATGTCGGCGACATGCTCGAGGGATGGGATATCGCGCGGCGTCTGGCCGGCCATCCCGATCGCGTGATTCCCGGCCACGATCCGATCGTGACCGAGATCTATCCGCGCGCCAGCGACAAGGTCGATGCCTATGCGCTGCACCTTGCGCCATCCCGCTCGTTCGCGAAATAGCCGAAGCGGGGCGAATGGATGCGGGCGATGGAGCCTTGATCCAACCGGAGGGAGCCATGATCAGTCGCTTTCCTGGCCTCACGCCAACCCGCAGCCGCGCCGTCGTTCACGACGACCTTGTGCTCACCGTGGCGGTCGCGCCAGATCCGGTCACCTCCTCGATGTACGAGCAGAGCGCAAAGGCGCTCGCCCGGATCGACGAGAGCCTCGCGCTGTGCGGCTCGGATAAAAGCAAGATCCTCTCGGCCATCGTCTACATCACCGACATGAAGCGGAAGGGCGAGATGAACCGCGCCTGGGACGAATGGGTCGATCCGAAGAATCCACCGATGCGGGCCTGCATCGGCGTCGATCTCGAACCGCCGCATATCGTGGAGATCGTGGTGACAGCAGCGAAGTGAGCGGTCGCCGGCTCCGGCCCTCATCCCCGCGTGAGCGCAATTGCGCTCATCGCTGGAGGAGCGGCGTCTTCGCCGCGTCTCGAAGGATGGCGACATGCCGCTCCTCATGGTTCGAGACGCGCGCAAAGGGCGCGCTCCTCACCATGAGGTACTTGCCTTGCGGTGCAGGCTTTCAATACGCCTCGATCTTGCTTGCCTCCTTGCTGGTCTGCACGAGACTGAGACTCTTCTCGATCTTGCCGAGCATCAGCGCAAAATCCCTGCGCTCTCGCGCCGAGAGACAAGACAGGATGACCTGCTCCTTGCGCAGCAGGCGCGGGATCAGTTTTTCGTATAGCGCCTTGCCTTTCCGGGTCATGCGCAGGGCGAATTCGCGGCGGTCGTCTTCATTTTCGACGCGTTCCACCAGTTGCCGTTTCATCAGCGCCGTGACGGCGCGGCTGATGGTGGATTTGTGGGTTCGGGTGCAATGCGCAATATACTGCGCGCTACAGGCTTCGTTGCGGAAGCCGAGCGTCGCCAGCACGCGCCATTCCGGAATGTCCAACCCGTAGCGTTGCTGATATTCGCCCGAAAGCGCAGCGCTGACTTCGGCGGCCAGCCGGTTCAGCCGGAATGGCACAAATCTGAACAGATCGAGTGTTGCCAAAAAACCGCTCCCATGGGAGTTGACGCCGAAACGTCCGAGGCGTTTAGATGGTTGCAGATGCGACTATCTTAAGCCGGGCGACGCCGCTTGGCCAGAGCAACGTGAGCATGGCGCAGTCCAGAAATCAGTTCGGTTATCGCCGCCACGCCGATCAGGATCGGACCGGTGCTGACGCGGCTGAACATCCCGTGGTGGTGGTCGGCGCCGGGCCGGTCGGATTGTCGCTGGCGATCGATCTGGCGCAGCGCGGACAGTCGGTCGTGCTGCTCGATGATGCCGACAGGATCGGCGAAGGCTCGCGCGCGATTTGTTTTTCCAAACGCTCGCTCGAGTTCTGGGATCGGCTCGGCGTCGGCAGCCGCATGGTCGACAAGGGCGTGGTGTGGAGCGTCGGCAAGATTTTTCACGGCACCTCGCAGCTTTATCAATTCAATCTGCTGCCGGAGGAGGGGCACAAGCGGCCCGCCTTCATCAACCTCCAGCAATTCTATGCCGAAGCCTATCTGGTGGATCGGGTGCAGCAGCTCGCTGCGATCGACCTGCGCTGGCGCAACAGGGTGATTGGCTTGGAGCAGCGCAACGACCAGTCGGTGCTGACCATCGAGACGCCGGACGGACCCTACCTGCTGCGCGCGAACTATGTCATCGCCTGCGACGGCGCGCGCTCGTCGTTGCGGCAAATGGTCGGTGCGGAGTTCGCGGGCCAGATGTTTGAGGATCAATTTCTGATCGCCGACGTCAAGATGGCGGCGGAATTTCCGACCGAACGCTGGTTCTGGTTCGACCCACCGTTTCATGCCGGACGGTCGGCGTTGTTGCACAAGCAGCCTGACGACATCTGGCGGATCGATCTGCAGCTCCATCCGGACGCGGATCCTGCGATCGAGAAGCGGCCTGAAAATGTGCGGCCACGGATCGCGCGGATGCTCGGGCACGAGAAGTTCGATTTCGAATGGATCTCGCTTTACAAGTTCCAGTGCCGCCGGATGGAGAAATTTATCCATGGCCGCGTGATCTTTGCCGGCGATGCCGCGCATCAGGTCTCGCCATTCGGCGCGAGGGGCGCCAATTCCGGTCTGGAGGACGCCGAGAATCTGGCGTGGAAACTCGACCGCGTGCTGAGGGGGATATCGCCGGAAGCCTTGCTTGCGAGCTATCACACCGAGCGAAGCGCCGCCGCCGACGAGAATATCCGGGAATCGACCCGCTCGACCGATTTCATGGCACCGAGCTCCCGCCAGGAGGCGCGGTTGCGGAAGGCGGTGCTGTCGCTGGCCAGGGAAACCGAATTCGGCAAACGCATGATCAATGGCGGTCGGCTCTCGGTTCCCTCGATCTACGACTCGCCGCTTTCGACCGCCGATTTCGATTCGTGGCGCGGCGGCCCGCGGCCCGGCGCCTCCATGCTCGATGCGCCGGTTGCCGCGCATGCCGGGGATCTCGCGTTCTTGACCGAAGCCTTCATCAAAGCCGGAACGCGGTTCACGCTGCTTGAGTTTGCCAACGGCGTCGCGGTCGACCCTCCCGATGGCGTTGGCGTGATCCGCATCGGCGGCAAGGATGGTCTGCTCGATGCCGCGGGGCTGGTCGGCGCGCGCTACGATGCCGAGCCCGGCACGGCCTATCTGTTGCGGCCTGACGGCTATGTCGCCGCACGTTTCCGGCACCCGACACGCGTTGTGCTCGACGCCGCGTTGGCGCGTGCTGTCGGTATCAATTGAGGTTCGACCATGGCATTGTCTACCAGCTCAAATTTCGCCAAGCCGGATGATGCATTTCGCGCCATCGTCGAGGCGCATCGCGGATTGAGTGACGCGCAGAGCGCCGATCTCGATGCGGCGCTGGTTCTGATTCTGGCCAACCATATCGGCGATCTCGAGGTGCTACGTGAGGCGATTGCGCTGGCCCAGCGGCGAATGGTGGATGCCAGCCAGCAACAGCAGCAACAACAGCAACAACAGTAAGCCCAGAGGGATTTGAATTGATGGCCAAAGGTTTCGCATCCACCACCGACATGGCGGAGAAGAAAATAACTTTCTCCGAGATCGGCACCGATCTCTATGCCTTTACCGCCGAGGGCGATCCGAACTCCGCTGTCATCGTCGGCGATGACGGCTGCATCGTATTCGACGCGCAGGCGACGCCGGCGATGGCCAACAAGGTGATCGAGCGGGTGCGCACCGTCACCGACAAGCCGATCAGATATGTGGTGCTGTCGCACTATCATGCGGTGCGGGTGCTCGGCGCGTCGGCCTACATGGCGCAAGGTGTAATCGCCTCGGCGGAGACCCATCGCCTGATCGAAGAGCGCGGCCAGCAGGATTGGGATTCGGAATACGGCCGCTTTCCGCGCCTGTTCCAGGATGCCCAGAGCATCCCGGGCCTGACCTGGCCGACGCTGACGTTCGAAACCGACATGTCGATCTATCTCGGTAAGCGTGAAGTGCGACTGATGTCGCTCGGCGCCGGACATACCTCCGGCGATATCGTCGCCTGGGTGCCGGATGCCGAAGTGATGTTTTCCGGCGACCTGATCGAATATCATTCGGCGTGCTATTGCGGCGACGCGCATTTGCGCGAATGGCCGACGACGCTGAACGAAATTCGCGCCTTCAATCCCAAGGCGATCGCGCCGGGGCGCGGCGATGCCCTCAAGGGCTTGGCCGTCGGGCGCGACGCCATCGCGATGACGCGCGATTTCGTCACTTCGCTCTACGGCGCGGCCGAAACCGCGGTCGCCAAAGGCCGCAATCTCAAGGAAACGATGGCGGCGACCCGCGAGGTGATGGATCCGAAGTTTTCAGGTTTTGCGATCTACGAGCATTGTCTGCCGTTCAACGTCTCGCGCGCGTTCGATGAGGCATCAGGCATCGACGATCCCGTGATCTGGACCGACAAGCGCGATCAGGAAATGTGGGCTGCCTTGCAAGGAGGATGACCATGAATATCAACACCGCGCCTGAAATCGTCAACCGGAGTGCTGTCCATATCACGCCGGGCTATATGTCCGGTTTCGGCAACAGCTTTGAGACCGAGGCGCTGCCCGGTGCGCTGCCGATGGGGCGCAATTCGCCGCAGCGGTGCGCGTATGGGCTTTATGCCGAACAGCTGTCGGGATCGCCGTTCACGGCGCCGCGCGGCAGCAATGAACGCTCGTGGCTCTATCGCATCCGGCCATCGGTGAAGCACTCGGGCCGCTTCGCCAAGGTCGATGCCGGCCTGTGGCGGACCGCGCCGTGTTTCGAGCAGGAGTTATCGATCGCACAATTGCGCTGGGACCCGGCGCCGATCCCGAAAGAGGACATGACTTTCCTGCAAGGCGTGCAGACCATGACGACGGCGGGAGACGCCAACACGCAGGCAGGCATGGCCGCGCACGTCTATCTCATCACCAAATCGATGGTCGATCAGCATTTCTACAATGCCGACGGCGAGATGATGTTCGTAGCCCAGCAGGGCAATCTGCGTTTCGTCACCGAGTTCGGCCGGATCGACGCCGAGCCCGGCGAAATCGTGGTGATTCCCCGCGGCGCGAAATTCCGCGTCGAGATTCTGTCCGGTCCGGCGCGCGGTTATATCTGCGAGAACTACGGCGGCGCTTTCACGCTGCCGGAGCGCGGCCCGATCGGCGCCAATTGTCTCGCCAATGCGCGCGATTTCCTCACCCCCGTCGCAGCCTATGAGGACAAGGACACGCCGACCGAATTGTTCGTGAAATGGGGCGGCTCGCTGTTCGTGACCAGGCTGCCGCATTCGCCTGTCGATGTGGTGGCGTGGCACGGCAATTATGCGCCGTACAAATACGATCTGCGGACCTTCTCGCCGGTCGGCGCGATTGGCTTCGATCATCCCGATCCGTCGATCTTCACGGTGCTGACGTCGCCTTCGGAGACCGCGGGCACCGCCAACATCGACTTTGTCATTTTCCCGGAGCGCTGGGCGGTGGCGGAAAACACCTTCCGTCCGCCATGGTATCACATGAACATCATGTCGGAGTTCATGGGGCTGATCTACGGTGTCTATGATGCCAAGCCGCAAGGGTTCACGCCCGGCGGCATCAGCCTGCACAACATGATGCTGCCGCACGGCCCGGATCGCGAGGCCTTCGATCACGCCAGCAATTCGGAATTGAAGCCGGTCAAGCTGACGGGCACCATGGCCTTCATGTTCGAGACGCGGTACCCGCAGCGTATCACCACGCACGCGGCAAAATCCTCGACGCTGCAGGACGATTATGCGGATTGCTGGAAAGGCCTTGAAAAGCGGTTCGATCCGAG
>WNFO01005827.1_pt1 | contig 10834 bp, 7 predicted proteins | sample 5400251 | NCBI WGS metagenome assembly WNFO01 (sample SAMN13153354, study PRJNA577476) | soil metagenome | isolation source: 100 cm saprolite under Madrone tree | place: USA:California | collected 2016-06-14 | reverse complement strand
TGACCTGCGACGCGCTGGAATGGCAGGCAGCCGAAGGCGGCGGGCGGATCATCGAGGAGGACCAGACGATCAGCGTGAATAATCCGCAGGCGATCCGGGCGTGGCAAAGGGCGGCGCGCTGGGTTGGTTCCATCTCACCTCCAAGTGTAGTTGGATACAGAGAGTGGGATTCGCTGAACGTTTGGGTCGCAGGCGACGCGGCTTTCATGCGGAACTGGCCGTCAGCCTACGTCGACAGCCAGGCGGCAGGATCGCCAATCCGGGATAAGTTCGCCACGGCCCTGCTGCCCGGCGGCACGGCAGGCCGACTGGGAACTTTGGGAGGCTGGGGTTTGGCAGTTTCTCAATTCTCGGCCCATCCCCGTGAAGCCTTGGAACTGGTTCGGTATCTCACCCGTAGAGACGTGCAGGTGAAGCGGTCCCGCTTGCTTTCGCAGCCACCCACTCTACCGGAGCTCTACAACTTGCCTGAGGTATCTGAAGCAAATCCCCGCTTTGTTCTATTGAACCAAGCTTTCCGGACCGGTGCGGTCTTGCGTCCTTCGAACGTAGCTGGCAAAAAGTACCAGGACGTGACCGACGCTTACATCCAGGCGGTGCACTCCGTGCTGACCGACGAGAAGGGTGCGCCGGAAGCTGTCGCGGCCCTGGAAAAGGAGTTGGTTCGCATCACCGGTTTCAAGGTGGGTCCGCCCCACTCGGGGATCAGCAGCACAACCGTGGAGGGAAGACTTGAACCGGTGCATTAACCTTGGCCTATCCATTGCTTCAAGTTCGTTCCGGGAAAGGTGAACGCCAAGGCATGAATTCGAGGCCAGCATAGGGCGATAGGAACAACCGATGGGGCTTCACGCCGCAACTGCATTGAACCGCCGGGTCAAGAGCTCTGCCGAGAGAGCTGTTTACGCCGGTCGATTCAACATCGGTCCCCGTTTGATACTCGGCTTCGTGTTCATCATCCTGTCAATGTTAGCCGCGGATGCCGTCGTCCTTTGGCAATTCCATTTGGTACGGACTCAGGCCGAGCGCCTGAATGGCATCGACCAGAAATTGGTTGCAGTCTTACGCGTCCATACCAGTCTGTTGGTGTTTCGCGATCGGCTGGAAGAACTCGCCGACTCCCAGGACGATGGGAGGCTCGTGGCAGAAGGCGGGCTCCTTCGCACCGCGGTCCTGGAGGACACCCGTCGCGCGATGAGCGCTCTGAGTCTCCCGCCTTTCGACCCCCAGCGCGATCCGACCATCCTGCCTACCCTTCACGTCATTCAGAGCGCGCTGCCAACTCAACTTGAAGCCATCACCACACTGGCCACATCGGGCGACTGGCGAGCTGTGCATCTGCGCCTGGCAAACGAAGTAACGCCACTGGAATCCCTGACCGCAACGCTCGTCGAGAACGTCGACCACCAGGTCGGTGAAGAGCAGGCCCAAACCGCGCGGAATATTAAGCGCGTTCAACGCCTGGTTTTTCTGGTTGTCCCGCTGACCGCCGTCTTCACACTGCTGATTGCCGCTACCCTCGGCGTGGTCATTACGCGCAGCATCACCCAGCCCCTGGCCCGATTGGTGGAAGGTTCCAGGGCTTTGGCGCGCGGCGAGTTTCAACATCAAGTGCCCGTAACGGGCAATGATGAACTCGCTCACCTCGGGCGGGTCTTCAACGATACCGCGCTCCGCCTGCGAGACCTCTATGCCACTCTACAGAGCAGCGAAGATCGCCTCCGCCTCGTCATCGATACGATTCCGGCATACGCCTGGAGCGCTCGGCCTGACGGCTCGGTTGATTTCATCAATAAGCGTGTCCTGGAATATACGGGTCGTTCTATGGAAGAAATACTGAGCTGGAATTGGGGCTCTGTAGTACATCCTGATGATCTCGCCAGGTACGTCGACGATTGGCGCGCTGCCCTGGCCGCTGGGCAATCGATGGAGAGTGAAGTGCGGCTACGGCAGGCGGGCGGGAACTATCGCTGGTGGTTGACCCGCAACGTGCCGCTGCGCGATGAGGGGGGCAACATCGTTAAGTGGTATGGAAGCGCTATCGACATCGAGGAACGCAAACGTGCGGAAGAAGCGTTGCGCGAGGCGCAGTCGGATCTGGCACGGGTCAGCAGGGTAACCACAATGGGCGAGCTGACCGCTTCCCTGGCGCACGAAGTGAATCAACCGATTGCCGCTGCTGTCACCAGCGCCAATAGTTGCCTCCACTGGCTGGCGGGCGACGTCCCAAATCTCGACAAGGCGCGTGCGGCCGCGGAAAGGATCGTGAACGACGGAACGAGGGCTGCGGAAATCATCAGTAGGATTCGCCTGCTCTTCCAAAAAGGTTCCCTTCAACAAGAGCTGGTCGATGTAAACGAAATCATTGAGGAGATGATCGTGCTGCTGCGCGGCGAGGCAACGCGACACTGGATCTCACTCCGGGCAGAATTGGCAGAGGATCTTCCCTCGGTCACGGGGGATCGCGTGCAATTGCAGCAGGTCATGATGAACCTCATGGTAAACGGCATCGATGCGATGAAAGCGGTGGACGGGACGCGAGAGCTCGTCATTAAATCGCAGCGAGCTGAAAACGAGCGAGTTCTTGTGTCCGTCAGTGATACCGGCGTAGGACTCCCCCAACAGCATGCGGATCAGATCTTCAATGCGTTTTTTACAACGAAGCCTCGCGGCACCGGCATGGGACTTCGGATCTGCCGTTCCATCGTTGAATCACATGGCGGGCGGTTGTGGGCTGCCAGCAACTCTCCGCGCGGCGCGAGTTTTCATTTCGCTCTATCCACCAAAATCGAGGCAAAGGAATGAGCCCCGACAGTCAATTCCTAATTGAAGCGCGGCGCGACTGTTCCGCGTGGCAACCTGATGGAGTCACATGGGTGCCATGAACTTGATTGGCTCATACAACTACGCTCTCGTGGCGCTTTCGGTGGTCATCGCCGTTTTTGCGTCGTACGCTGCCCTGGTTCTCGCAGGTCGCGTGACGGCCGCGGCCGGTTGGACTCGTGCGGTCTGGTTGCTGGGCGGGGCTGGTGCGATGGGGACGGGCATTTGGTCCATGCACTACATCGGGATGCTGGCATTCATCCTGCCGATTCCCGTTGCCTACCACTGGCCAACCGTTCTCTTGTCACTGTTTGCGGCCATCCTCGCTTCGGCAGTTGCGCTGGGCGTGGTGAGCCGGCAGAAAATGGGTTGGATCCGTGCGCTCGCCGCAAGTGTCCTGATGGGTGCGGGTATTGCAAGCATGCATTACATCGGGATGGGCGCCATGCGTTTATCCGCAGTCTGCCGATATAAATCCTCTCTTGTTGTCCTGTCCGTTGTGTTCGCGATTCTGATTTCTCTCGCTGCGCTATGGATTACCTTTCACTTCCGAGATGAGAAAACTGGGATCGGCTGGAGAAAGTTAGCGGGAGCCGCCGTGATGGGTGCTGCGATCCCCGTCATGCATTACACCGGCATGGCCGCTGCGGGTTTCACCCCCTCCGGCATGCCTACAGATCTGTCTCGCGCCGTAAGCATTTCCACACTGGGTACAGCTGGAATTGCTGGCGTCACGTTCGTCGGCCTCGGGTTGGCTCTGTGGACGTCCTGGGTGGACAGGCGATTCGCTGTCCAGACATTGGAGCTTCAGGAAGAGAAGTTGCAGCGAAGCGAGGCGTATATAGCGGAAGCTCAAAGGCTTAGTCACACGGGGAGCTTTGGTTGGAAACCGTCCACAGGCGAGATTATCTGGTCCGAGGAAACCTTTCGAATCTTCCAATTTGATCGAGCGATGAAGCCGTCCGTGGAACTTATTTCCCAACGGGTTCATCCGGAAGACGTAGGCCTCGTAAAACAGACCATCGAGCGTGCGGCGCAGGATGGGAAGGATTTTGATTTTGAACATCGGCTGCTGATGCCAGATGGGTATGTCAAATATTTACGGGTCGTGGCGCGTCCCTCGGGGTGCCAATCGGGCCGCCTGGAGTTCGTGGGGGCAGTTACCGACATCACCGAGCGCAAGCGTGCGGAGGCAGAACTGCGCATGAGTGAGGGTTACCTGGCGGAAGCGCAGAGGATGACCCGGAGTGGAAGTTGGGCTTGGAATGTGCGTACCGGCGCTGTCTTCTGGTCGCAAGAGATCTTTCGCATTTATGAGTGCGACCCCGAAAAAACAAAGCCCGGCTGGTCGTTCATTCTCGAGATGGTCCACCCGGAAGACCGGCCAGGAGTCGAGCAGAGAGCGGAAATGGAGTCCACACGGAAGGACATTGTGGATTCTGAGGGTGATTTTCGAATTGTTCTTCCGGATGGAAGTGTAAAGCACCTTCATTCTATTGCTCACCCCGTGCTGGATGAGTCGGGCGAGATCATCGAAGTCGTCGGCACCACGGTGGACGTGACCGAGCGCAAGCTGGCGGAAGAGACTCTGCGCGCGAGCGAGGCCTATTTGGCGGAAGCGCAGCGGCTTAGCCATACGGGAAGTTGGGCCTGGAACGTCGCCACCAAACGGATTTTCTGGTCGGTGGAAACCTTCAAAATTTTTAGCCTCGATCCAAATGCCACGTTGCCAACCACCGAAGTTTTCCTACAGAGAGTGCATCCCGATGATCGGGCCTCCATCGAACGGGTCGAAAGTGAGCTTTACAGGGGGAACGACGCCGAATACAACTACCGCATTGTCCTTCCGGACAAGTCCATAAAATATATTGAAAGCGTTGCCCATCCCATCCGCAACGACTCGGGCCAAGTGATTGAGTTTGTGGGCACCGTGATCGATATCACCGAGCGCAAGCGGGCAGAAGAAAAGATCCGGCAAAGCGAAAGGGAGCTCCGGCAGCTGATTGATCTCACCCCTCAGCACATCACGGCATTTGGGCCTGACGGAAGTCGTCTCTATAACAACCAGGCCTCACTGGATTTTCACGGTCTTACTCTTGAGCAGTGGCAGACCGCTCCTTTAGACAGGCTGCTTCATCCACAGGATGCGGAACGGGTGGCGGGGGAAGTCCCGAGCAAGTTCGAAAGCGAATGCCCGTTCGAGATCGAAGCGCGGCTCAGGAGAAAGGACGGACAGTATCGCTGGTTTCTTGTTCGCTTTAATCCGATTCGGGATGAACAAGGGCGCCTCATACGCTGGTATGCCGCGGCGACCGATATCGAGGATCGCAAACAGGTTGAGCAACAACTCCAGAACGAAAACGTTGCGTTGCGGGAGGAAATCGACACGGCATCGATGTTTGAAGAGATCGTGGGGAGTTCTCCATCCCTGCATGCGGTACTGTCTCTTCTCTCCAAGGTCGCTCCCACAGACTCCACCGTTCTGATCACGGGCGAAACGGGGACGGGCAAAGAGCTAGTCGCGCGTGCCGTCCACAAACGGTCACACCGTTCTTCGCGGGCGTTTGTCAGCGTCAACTGCGCCGCAATTCCACGCGACCTGATCGCGTCAGAACTGTTTGGCCATGAGAAGGGCGCCTTCACGGGGGCGACGCATCGCCGTCCAGGGCGCTTTGAGCTGGCCGAAGGAGGCACGATCTTCCTAGATGAAGTCGGAGAGCTTCCTCCCGAGACTCAGATTGCTCTGTTGCGTGTTCTGCAGGAACATGAATTCGAGCGTGTCGGTGGAACTACATCCATTCGGGCTAATGTTCGAGTGATTGCGGCCACGAATCGCGATCTGCAGGCGGCCATCGCCGCAGGCGCATTCCGGAGTGACCTCTTTTACCGGCTCAACGTTTTCCCGATCAAAGTGCCTCCTTTACGGGAACGACGGGAAGACATTGCGATGCTGGTTGAATACTTCATTGATCGTTACGCAAGGAAAGCGGGAAGGCGTATCCGCGGCGTAAACAAAAGGAGCTTGGAATTGCTTCAGTCGTACCCCTGGCCGGGCAACATTCGCGAATTGCAGAACGTCATTGAGCGATCTGTAATCGTTTGCGACACGGAAAATTTCGCGGTGGATGAGAGTTGGCTTTCGCGGCAGTCTTTGGAGAGCGAACTGAAAAGCCAGGTGGAGCTATCCCAAAAGCTTGCCTCGCAGGAGAAAGAATTGATTGAGGCTGCCCTGCGCGAGAGTGGCGGCCAGGTGTCCGGACCGACCGGAGCTGCCGCCAAACTTGGCCTGGCGGGATCTACTCTGGAATCGAAGATCAGGTCGCTAAAGATCAACAAGAACCGCTTCAAAGCTTCAGGTCCCTCGTAAAACCGTATTAGCTACCCTCCTCAGCCAGCACCGGAACACAGGATTGCGAAGTTTCGCAAATTCGTGAACACTCGCAATTCGTTTGTCTACTAAGTTACCTGTTTTCTATGGTTTGACATTGGCGCGGTGATTGCCTTTACACAGTTGAGTGGTGGGGTGTCGAGAGGCTAGGCATTCACAGGGGGTGCGAATGCTGAAGATCACGAGAGGTGCGACCGAAGAGGTGGTCTTTAAGCTAAGCGGTCGAATGGACGCGGAAAATATAGGTGAGTTGGAAGCGCTGATCGGCGCGGAAGCGAGTGGTTTGGGCATCGTCCTGGACTTGAAAGACCTCACGCTAGTGGATCAAGACGTCGTCAGTTTTCTTGTACGCTGCGAAGCGGACAGCATCGAGCTCAAGAATTGCCCGGCCTATATCCGCGAGTGGATGACAAGAGAACGGGAAAATGATTCGCGGGGAGAATTCTGATGAGCGCAACACAAAGTTCGATATTTGATTCTCTGCCAGCAATTGGCGTACAGCATCCGCGCCCGCACCGCGGGGGAAGAAGAAGAGGCGCGTGCGACCCGTTGGCAACGAACTCGCCAAATTCCGAGGCACAATTGGCTCCATCGTCAGCGCCGCGCAAGTTGACACTGATTCAGCGAGCAATCGCCGGCGACGCAATGGCCCAGGAGCAGTTATTCAAAGACCACTCCGCCAAGCTTTATCGGACAGCATTCGGGGTTCTGCGAAATAAAGAAGATGCGGAGGATGCTCTGCAGGACTGCTGGCTCAGCGTGTGCACTAATCTGAAGTCCTTTGAAGGCCGCTCGTCGTTCTACACATGGCTGACTCGAATTTTGATTAACTCCTCGCTGATGATTCTCCGCAAGAAGCGCAATATACGCGAGGTCTCGATGGACGCCATGGAGGAAACAGAGACGGGCTCGTCGATGCACCAATTTCCGGACGGGTCCCCGAATCCCGAACAGTGTTTTGTGGAGTGTGAACGAAAGAACTTTTTGGATGAGGCAATCCGTGGTCTTCGTCCGCGGGTTCGGGACGTTGTCCAAATCGTCCAACTACAAGAACTCTCTTTGAAGGAAACAGCGCAGGGACTGGGCATTTCAGTCACGGCCGCAAAGGCCCGCCTGTTTCACGCACGAGCCGCGCTACGTAAATCGCCTGCACTAAAAGCCCTTGCACACGCAAGGAGTGGACGAGCCGCATAAGTTCCTCGGACTTGTTCGCGGGGACTTTCGGATCCGTTCCCACGTCTTGAGCAGGCGTCATCTCGGAATAGTTCAACAGCAGAACAGTTCCCAGCGCTCCAGCCCCCGCCGAGGAAATCCTGATTCCACTCCAATCGGGAGAGAGAACCACGGTACCAAGCGGATTTGTGAGATCACCTGCGCTTGGTTCAATCTTAATCGAGCATTTCGGCCGCGTTTTTTAGCCGCCGCTGATCGCCGGCACGATCGAGACTTCCGCGGAAGCGGGAATCGACGTTGCCAGTCCACCGGTATAACGCACGTTCTCATTGGCCACGAAAATATTCACGTGGCGTCGAGTCTCGCCCGTTTCGGTCAGAACCCGGTCACGGAGTCCGGGATATTCATGGAACAGCGCCTGCAAAGCCTGAAGCAGATTGGCGCCTGATTCGACCTCCACCTTGACGGCGCTCTGATTCCCCGTGAACTCACGCAGCCGTCCCGGAATATTGAACACGACTTGCATCAGTGTGATTTCCCGCGACCTATTCTTTTCGTACGCGCAGGCTTCTGCCTTTTCAAGGTTGTCGATTTCAAGTTCGGTTTCGCCGTTGGCATTCCATCCATTTGAACGACGGCGGCTTTCACGCACAGTATCTGCGGCAATCCTTCCGCTATTTTCTTCCAACTCTTTCCTTCGTCCCGCGATCCGTAAAGCTTTCCGCTGCGCGTTCCAAAATAAATCCCGGCCGGATCCCTGGAATCGGTGGACAAGGCATCCCTCAACACCGTTTCGTATGCCCCTTTTTGGGGCAGACCCCGATTCAGGGCCTCCCAGGAGCCACCTGCGTTTCGAGTGCGGTAAACGCGTAAATGGCCTTCGGGCGTGCAGCGAAACTCTTCCGATTCCACCGGCACGATGTACACGCAGTCCGCGTCGTGCGGGTGCATCAGCATCGCGAAGCCAAAATCCGAGGGAATCCCGCGCGCGATATCTTGCCACGAATCCCCACGGTTATCGGATCGGTACAGCCCACCGTGGTTTTGCAGGAACAATCGCTCGGGCTTGGATTCGTGGAGCACGATCTTGTGTACACACTGGCCGAACTCCGGATATTTCTCCGGCAGAAACACCACGCGAATTCCATTGTTGCGTGCGCACCATGTTTTGCCGCCGTCGTCCGTGCGGTAAACACCCCCGGCGGAGATGGCTGAGTAGATGCATTTCGCATTAGAGGGATCCGGGACGATGGTATGCAGAACCAGCCCTCCATTGCTCGGCATCCAACGCGGCCGATGGGCGTGATCGTACAGCCCGCGGATCAGCGACCACGACTCTCCGTCGTCGCAAGATTCGAAAATAGCCGCGGGTTCCACTCCACAATAGAGTTTCTCCGGTTCATCGCCTCGGCCAATGCAAATTTGCCAGATGTTTTTCAGTGAAGCGCCTGATTCGATGGGAAACCGGATACTCGCGTCGACGGGATTTGTCCAGGTTCTGCCGAAGTCGTCGCTGGAGCGCAAAAACGTGCCCCACACCATGTTGTTTGCCGAAACCCACAAGCGGTGCTTGCCGTTTCGCCCGTCATACGCCATCGCGTAAACGCCCTGGCCGTGGAAATACGGCCCTGCTACATCCCATTTATTGCGGTCGCGCGACGACCGCAGCAAAAACGCGCCTTTATTCGTGCCGACCAGCAAGAGCACGTCGCCGTTCTTCACCGCGAGGTGCTCCATTCCCCGCAGCACCAGCATCCGAGGTCCTCGCGCTTCGTCCGAGGGGCGCCGGCTTTGCAGCACCGCGCCTTGCACGGCCTCGAGCGCCACGCGAACTTCGCTTGCGCGCTGGTATCGCTCCAGGCGCTCCTTGCTTAGACATCTTTGAATGACTGCTGCGAGGCCCGGCGGCACGGTTGGAGGCAGCGGGGGAGGAGGCTCGCGTAGAATCGCCGACGTAACTTCGAACCCGGTGTTTCCGCGAAACGGCAGACTTCCCGCGGCTAATTCATAGAGCAGCACGCCCAGCGCCCACAAATCGCTGAGGTGATCCCCTTTTTGTCCGCGCAAAACTTCCGGCGCGATGTACGGCAGCGTTCCGACCAGTTTGCTCTCCAGCGAGTCGTAAGAAAGTGTGAGCTCGCTGATTTCCTCTGTTTCCAGGCGCGTGGCCAGTCCGAAATCGAGCACCTTCACGCGTCCCTCGGGCGTTACCATCACGTTCGAACCCTTCAGGTCGCGATGCACGATGCCGCGGTCATGGGCATGCGACAATGCATCCGCGATTTGCGCGCCATAGCGCGTCACGGTCTCCATCGGGAGGCCGCTCGCCGGAATTAAGTCGCTCAAGGAGCGTCCTTCGATCAATTCCATCACCACGTAGAAATCGTTGCCGGCTTCTCCGACCTGGTGAATGGTGCAAATATTGGGATGGCTGAGGGAGGAAGCGGTTTGCGCTTCACGAAGCAGGTGGCCGGGAGCGACTTTGTCTACCGCAGCATGGGCGAGCAGCTTCAGGGCCACGTCGCGGTTGAGCACCTCATCCCGCGCGCGGTAGACGACACCCATACCCCCTTCGCCAATCTGTGCAAGGATTCTGTAATGATCGAGCGTTTGTCCGATCATGGTAGCCGTCAGGACGCCATCCTATCACGCTCCTGTACCGAATCAGGAGTTCAGCATCTGAGACGGCCGGCATGTGGGTTCGGTAAGACGAGTGCGGCAGGGTGATTCGAAAAAAATTCCTGGGCACCGGTTGGCGCCCAGGAATCGGTACTCTCGATGTTTGAGTCGGGGCGACAAGGCCGGCGCCGGAAGCGCCGCTGCCGCCAACGGTTAAGGTTAGTCGGCTGAGTTACTCTTTGGCGATTTCTTGTTCAGTGTCGCGAGCAGCTTGCCGGCTGCGGGCGGGGGCGCGACGACACCCTTGAGGACGATGTCCTTCGCAGGGTGTTCACCGCCATAGAGTTTGACATTGGCATCGTTGTCCGGGCGCAGCGTTGAGCCTTCCAGGGAAATGCCTGCGAAAACACCGCGGGCGCGCGAATAACTGAGGATTTCCGCCCTCATCGCGGCATCGGTTTCAGCTGAGGCATCCCTGCCCTTCGGCCCGGCGGCTGCGGAGGCATCCGCTCCGAGCTTTACTTTCGTGGACAGAACACTTTCAGCACTGCGAGGGCTCATGAGCAGGAGCACGAAGTCGGTCGCCTGTCCGCCAATCTGCAGGCCGACGCTGCCTCCTTCGAGGGCGACCATCGTCGGCGAGCCCCAGGGCCCATTGAATTTTTCGCCAGTGCGGCAGGTCATGACACCCCGGCCGTAGCTGGCGCCAACGATGAAGGCGGCTTTCAGAACGCTGGGGAGTATGATGACGCACTCCGATTTATCCAGCAGGGATTGCGGGATATCGTCCGGAATATCCAGGATTTCCGAAATCACTATGCCGGAATTCTC
>WNFO01022412.1_pt1 | contig 10835 bp, 8 predicted proteins | sample 5400251 | NCBI WGS metagenome assembly WNFO01 (sample SAMN13153354, study PRJNA577476) | soil metagenome | isolation source: 100 cm saprolite under Madrone tree | place: USA:California | collected 2016-06-14 | reverse complement strand
GTAGATGCTGATCGGGGTGTTGTCCAGGGCGGATTTGACGAAATTGGGGAGCACCATTCCGTAGCGGCCGGTTTGGCGAGGACCAACGGTGTTAAAGAAGCGAGCGACGATGACGGGCAGCTTTTTTTCCTTCCAGTAGGAAAGCGCCAGAAATTCATCGAGGGCCTTGGAGGCGGCGTAGCTCCAGCGGCCTTTGGTGGTGGGGCCGAGGACAAGGTCGGCGTCTTCGTGGAAAGGGACGTTGGTATTCTTGCCGTAGACTTCGGAGGTGGAAGCGGTGAGAACGAGTTTCTTTTTCTTGCAAGCAGCTTCGAGGATGAGTTGCGTGCCGTTGACGTTGGTCTCGATGGTCTTGACGGGGCTTTCGACGATGAGCTTGACGCCGACGGCGGCGGCGAGATGGACGATCACATCGGCATCGTCAACGAGCTCGGCGAGCAACTGGCGATTCTCGATATTGTCCAGATGATATTGCATGCGGTCGGAGGATTTGAGATGGCGGATATTTTCGACGCTGCCGGTGGAGAGATTGTCGAGCAGAACGACGCGGTCGCCGCGGTCGAGTAAACGCTCGGCGAGGTGTGAACCAATAAATCCGGCGCCGCCGGTGATCAAATAGCGCAAAGGGCCTCCTTAAAGGGCCTGGGTATCATCGTAGTCGCGATCGCGGGAGAGGCGCTTGGCGACGGCTTCATCCTCTTGGTGTTCATGCGGAGTTTCGCCCGCTTCCTGGGGTCCATAACCATACGAGTACGGATAATAGCGGTAAGAGTAGTAGTAGTCGGGAGCGCTGGCATCAACGGCGTTGAGAACGACGCCGAGGATACGGCACTTCACGCTGTTGAGCAAATCGCGGGTGCGCGTGAACGCTTCCTTGGGTGTTTCGCCGCTGCGAACGACAAGGAGCACGCCGTCGGCCTGCACGGAAAGAATCACGGCATCGGTGGCGGCCATGATGGGCGGCGAATCAATGACGATGAATTTGAATTTTGTGCGCAGCTCGGCGATGGCCTCGACGAGTTTGTGAGAAGAGAGCAAGTCCGCTGGATTCGGGGGAAGAGGTCCCGTGGGAATGGCGACGAGATTGGGAATCGCGGGATGCGGGATGGACACCAAATCGAGACTGGAAACACCGGCGAGATAAGAACTCAGACCGGCGTATTTGCCGCCGGTTAAATTGAGGAGGCGGCCAACGCCGGGTTTGCGAAGGTCGGCATCGACAAGCACGGTTTTGTCGCCGAGCTGCGCGAGGGTAACGGCAAGATTTGCCGCTGCGGTGGTCTTGCCTTCCCGGGGAAGCGCGCTGGTGACCAAAATGACTTGCGGCGGATGATCGGCCTGGGAAAGAAGAATGGAAGTCCGCAAAGCGCGAAAGGCTTCCGACATCTGCGACTTGGGCAAGTGCTGAGCGACGAGCTCGATGCGCTTGTCATGGCCATTACTGGACGAGAAACCTTGCAAAAGGCCGTGGCGTCGGCCGTTCCCGTTGGAGCCGGCAAATTGAGGCACGACCGCGAGGGAAGGCAGCCGGGAAAGCGATTCCACGTCGTCCGGAGTCTTGACGGTGTTATCGAGATACTCGCGCATCAGAGCCAGACCGATGCCGCCGACCAAGCCAACAAGAAAGGCCAGTGCCACGTTGCGGGTCTTGGCGGGACGCGCAGGGGTGGAGGGAATCATGGCGGGGTCCACCACGCGAATATTGGAAGAGCGCAAGCTGGCGGAAATGGCGGTTTCCTTCAACTTGGTCATGAGGCCGTCGTAGAGAGTCTTGAGGGCCTCGGCTTCGCGCTTGAGGATGTTGTACTCGACGAGCTTTTCAGCCATCTGATTAGCGGCAACCTTTTGCTGATCGAGGAGGCCGGTGAGCATGGTTTCGCGGTCGCGAGCTTCGCGATAATCACTTTCGAGAATATCGACAATCTTCTGTTTTTCATTTTCGATGCTGGCGTCGAGCTCTTTTACCTGGGCCTGCAGACGTACGACCTTGGGAAAATTGGGACCGTACTGGCTCAGGGCGTCGTTGAATTGGCTGGTAAGATCCCCATGCTTGCGAAGCAATTCCATCAGGGTAGTATTGCTCTGAACCTGGGGAACGGCGTCCAAATTGCCGGATTTTGCAAACTGGTAGAGCGATTCCTTCCGCATACGCTCGCTCTGGGCGTCGGTGAGTTCCTTGTTGACGTCCGCAAGCCGCTGGGTAGTGATATTTTGCTTGTCGTCCAGCGTCCAAATCTGGTTTTGGCGTTCGTAGGTAATGAGGGCGTCTTCTGACTTCTGTACCTTTATGCGCAAATCGTCAAGCTGGCTGGTGAGCCAGGTGGACGCCTGGGTGGTAGCCTCGTACTTACTGCGAAAGTTCCGTTCAATGTAAGAGTTGATGTGCGCGTTCACAATGCGTGCCGCAAGTTGCGGATCGGTAGACTCAAAACTGACGTCCATCAGACGGCTATTAGGGACGCGCTTCACGCTCAGGCTGCCCAAAAACTGAGCAAGTTCGGGCGGACGTTTCTGGTTTGCCAGACTGCCGCTGGCGATGGCCTCGGAGGGCCCGTTGGGAGCAGAGAATTCCAGGCGTGCCGAAAGAGCGTTGTTGCGAATGGTCTGGAGGGCCAGCGTTTCGCTGGTAAGAATTTTGGATTGCGTCTCGATATAGTTCTCAAGATCCATCATGAAATCGTAGGAGTCGGTGCCTTGGAAGGGAAGGATGTTGGCGTTTTCGCGGTCAATCTCAACGCGAGCAGTAGCGACGTACACGGGTTGCATGCGAAAAGTAGCGATGGAAACAATGGTAACGACAGCGAGCATGAAAGAAAGAATCAGCCATTGGTGCTTCCGTAGAATTAGAAGGTAGTCGTAAAGGTGAGGCTCCCTCGGCGAGAGCTCAAAGGCAGGAAAGCGGGCCGGCATCGAAACCACTTCGACAGCACCATTGGAACCATTTTCACGAGGAACGAGTTTGTTTTCGTCAGCCATTTTTTAGTGGTATGCCACGCGGTACAGAGCGATGCCCGATCCCAATGCAATTCCGAATTCCAGAGCCCGAAGCATGGCCTGCCGGCCGGCGCTGTTCGGCACATACAAAATGTCACTGGGTTGAAGCTGAACATCCTCCGACTCGCGCTTCATTACTTTCCTGAGATCAACCTCGACTTCGTGCTGCTGTCCCTGAATGTTCTTACGAACGATGACCGCATGCTCGCTTTTCGCGGTGCTGGTTAATCCCCCGGCGAGAGCCAAAACTTTCAAAGTGGTCATCTGCCCGCGGTCATTCGCCAAGACGAAACCGCCGGGCCGAGCCACGGCTCCGAGGACATAGACAATTCCTGAGTGCGGGACGGTAACGATGTCGCCGGCCTGGAGAACGATGTTATTCGTGGCGTCGCCGCTCTCCATCAGTTCATTAAGATTGATGGTGATCGTATTGTTCAAATGAGGCGGATCGACCGGGGCAGGCGAGCTAGAGGAAGCAGCGGGAACCGCGGGTGCAGATGAAGCGGACTCCTGCCTCGGGCCAGAATGGAGTGATCCTGCGGAAGCAGCGGCGGGAGCGGAATCTTCCGGACCGATTGCAGGGGGGTCGGATGGATCGGAAGCCACATCTTGTACCGGCCGGTTCACAATGACGGTGTCGCCGGCGTCCGTGGCAACGCCGCCAGCCTCCGCCAGAACTTCGAGAAGGCTCACCGGCCGATCGGCCTGGTAGACCATGGCATGCCCGACGGCGCCGACCACGGTGATGGGCTTGCTTTTTCGTTCTTTGACGGTAATGCTGACTTCGGCGTGAGAAACCAAGCCGTTGGCTTCCAGAACTTCGGAGATTTTCTGTTCAGCCTGAATTTCCGTCAACCCAGCGACGTGCAGGCGAACCGGGACAAGGGGAATACCGATGGAGCCGGTCTGGCTGACGCGGACGTCGCGACTGAGTTCTTTGACATCGAAAATCTCGATTTCGAGCAGATCACCATTGCCGATGACATAGTCATGCGGGGTCAGCCGCGCGGCGGCAGACATCAAGCGTATGCGATCGTTGACCTGCTGTGGCGTCTCGAGAACGGCCTGCTGAGCGCGGCTGGACGGCGCCAGAACCAGTAACACTAGCAGGGCAGTCGGAACGAAATACCACACCAACGCACCCAGTCTGGCTGGCTGCATGAGAATAGATGACCCCCAAGTGTGATTATACAGCGAGAACGGTTAAAGCAGTCAGTGATTTCGAGGAATTCGGCGGCGCGACCGGTGTTGTGCGGGCTCCGGGGCGACAGCCTGAATCTCAGAGGTCGCGAGATGGGCCATAAGGAAAAACAGGAATGCGTTCGAGGGGATGTGCAGATTGAAATCGACCAGACTATGCACGAGGAAGCCGACGCAAGCGACCAAACCGGAAAGCTGGAGAGTCCCCGCAAAAGAGTTATTGTCCTGGCGGAATCGTTTAAGAGATTCGCTGAACAAGACGCCGAGAAACCAGGCGCAACAGAGTCCGCCGAGTAGGCCGGTTTCGGCGAGGGCTTCGAGGTAATCGTTGTGAGTATGGTTGACGATTTTCCCGTCGTAGAGTGATTCGTAAGGGGGAAAAACAATCTGGAGCGTGCCGAGTCCCGTTCCAGCGAGGGGGTGCTGGAGGAAGATCTGCCAGGTATCACGGCGCATGGAGGCCCGTTTCCCTGCCGTGGCTTCGAGCGACTGGAACGAAGAAAAACGCTGCAAGAGCTGTCCAACGCCGAGCCAGGAAACCAGCAACAGGGCCATGAGCAGGACCGCAGCGCCGGCGAACAATTGCTTCCCAGCGGTTCGCTGCCGCATCATGACGAGCGCCAAAACGGCCAACTCGACGCCGAAACTCACGATTCCGCCCCGAGAGACAGAGAGAAAAAGCGCGCCGATGGGAACGACGGCAAAAAGACCAACAACAAACGAGTGGAACGAGGGCGAGGGGGAGAATCAGCTCCACAAATCCGGCGAAGTGGTTGCGGTTCACGTACGGTCCGAAGGGAATCCCTCCGTAATGCATCTCGCGAAACCAGTAGAGCTTTCCGTTGAAAGTGAGGTGCTGGAGAATGCCGAAGATGCAGATCAAGAAACCGAAAACCATCCCGAACCAGACGAAACCGCGCCAGTCTTGAAGCGTGTGGAAAGCCTGCACCGCGAGAAAAAGGAGGATCAAGTCAGAAAGGACGAGCAGAAGCTCCATCCGCGTGCTGTAGGAAGACGCCGTGCCATGAAAAATCCACTGGCCGCAAACGACCAGGGAAAAAGCGGCCAAGGGCGGGAGAACCGCAGAAAAAGCAATTTGTTCTTGTTGCGTGAAATAAATCCATAAGGACCAAGCGAGAAGGAGCAAAGCTGCCCCGGTCTCGAAGACTGCGCGCGACCAATCTTCAACGCCTCCGTGGGCGGCAACGGCGAACACGACCAGAGCGCAAATTCCGAAGCGTAGCAACTTCATGGTTTGGGGTGCCCCGCGGTTTCCGGAACAAGCGCAACATCGTCCACCCAAGCGGTCCCCTGAATTTTGTTTTCGGGTTCTTCGCTCGGAAAGCGGACCAGGCAGACTTGCAATTCGTGAACATCATTCGCCGAGGTCCAGGGCAATTCGATGCGCGTCCAGGGCGCAGTCCCGTGAATCTCCGAAGTGTTGGCGACGGAACTGTGTTGCGTATCCAAAGGATTCAGCCGAAAGCGAAGGCCCTGGTCCGTGGTTAGCGCTCTTGTTTTGACCCACGCGGAGAAAAGATAAGCAGTGGAGGGTTTAACGGGAACGTAGTGACAGACATCCGTGAAATTGATGTTGAATTTTCCGTCAAATGTCAGCCGCAGGGAGTGACTGCCGGAGTGTTTTTCCTGAGTATCGCTGCCCATTTGCACGCCACGAGTTCCCTGCGAAAAAAGCCAGGAGAATCCGCCACCGGTAACATTTGATTCGAACCCGCCGTCCCACAAAACCGAGCCCGGTGGGCCCTGCAGATCGGCGAGGCCTGCGAACAGGGCCGCCTGATCCCAGACGCGGCTGGCTTCCGCGATGCGTTTTTGCGTCATCAAGCCGTTGACCAGCGAGAAAGAATCGGACAAGGAAATGTGAGGATGAAGGGGAGCGAGCCGGTTCCATACTTTGACCGCATTTTCGGTGTGTCCGTCGGTGGTCTGGTCCCAAATCACTTCGAGATAAGCCTCAGTGATGGGTGGCAAAACGCGGTCGATCGTGGTTTCGATGCTGGAACCGGCCCGCAGAGCGCGAGAAAAAGCCTCTGCAGCCCGGTTGGGATCAGCCTGGACCGCCAGGCGCATTTCGCTGAATGCCGAATCAAGCTCTCCCTGCCGCAACAGAAAGTTGCCGTAGCGCCAGGAGACCCCAGCGGAAAGAGGATAAACCTTTTTGGCGTGCAGAAAGGCGTCACGCGCGGCGCCGGGGTTGTCTTCCGATTCGTAAGCAGTGGCGAGATCCAGCCAGGTTTCGGAGGATGCCGGATTGAACGAAAGGGCGGAAAGATAGGAGCGGATGGCGCGCGCGGCGTCGGGATCTTCGAGGTTGTATTGCCAATAGCGGCCGAGCAGGTACCAGTTTTGAGCGTCGGCGGGTTCGAGGCGCACGGCGCGCTCGAAGCCTTCAACAGTTTGCATTCCTGCGTAATGAGCGGCGAACGCATTTCGAATGCTGAAGTAAGAAAGGAATAAAGCGAGAGCGAGAGAAGCAACAACGAGTACCCGTCGCTGCGCGTTGCTGGAGAGACGTAGAATCATTCTCCGGTACTGTGCCTAGACCGTTTCGGAGTTGCAAGACAAAAGCGACGGCGGCGCTTGGTTGTCGCAAGCGAGAACGGAAAGTACAATGGAGTTCCGGCCAAGCAACGTTTAGAAATCGAATTCTGGTTGTGGGAAAATTCTGCTTCGGGGCGAAGCTCGAGGTGGGATGTGCCTGCCATGTTTTCGGACCAAGGAGGCGGCTTGCACCATCCAGTTCTGCGATCTGAGGCGCCCGCCATTTGAATAGAAAGGTGAGCTGATTGAGCGGCATCGTCGGCATGTACCACCGGAACGGTGCGCCGATGGAGCGGGCGCTATTGCAGTCGCTCGTCGATTTTCTCGCTTACCGTGGACCCGATGGCCGCGAAAGCTGGATGGAAGGTTCCGTTGGGCTAGGCCATGCGATGTTCCGGACCACGCGCGAATCGCTGGAGGAAAGCCAGCCTGCGAGTATTGAAGGGCGATTTTGGATTGTCGCGGACGCGCGACTGGACAGCCGGGAGGAATTGACGCGCGAGCTGCAGCGCTCAGGCCGGGTGGTTCGGCCGAGTGCTCCGGACTCGGAACTCCTTCTGCACGCTTACGCGGCGTGGGGCACGGCGTGCGTTGAACACCTGCGGGGCGATTTTTCCTTCGCGATTTGGGATGCGCGCAACAAACAGCTGTTTTGTGCGCGCGATCATTTCGGCATCAAGCCTTTTTATTACTCACAAAAAGGAGACCTTTTTCTTTTCAGCAACACACTGAATTGCCTTCGCTTGCATCCCGAGGTGGCGACGGAATTGAATGACGCGGCGATCGGGGATTTTCTGCTGTTTGGGCTAAATTGCGACAATGCCACGACGAGCTTCCGCGATATCCAGCGCCTACCTCCCGCTCATACGTTGACAGTCTCACGAGACGGCCTCCATATCCGGCGGTATTGGACGCCCCCTACAGACGGACGAATTCGGTACAGGGATCCCGCGGAGTACGTCGAACACTTCCAGTCTATTTTGCAGACCGCCGTGGCCGATCGGCTGCGCACGGAGCGCGTCGGAATCCTTCTCAGCGGCGGGCTGGACTCCTCGTCTGTGGCGGCAGTAGCAAAGGAACTCGCCAAGAAAAGCTCTATCCCGGCACAGCTTCGAGGCTTCACCTACATTTACAGGTCATTAATCCCAGACCAGGAAGAAACGTACGCGCAAGAAGTCGGGGACTTTCTTCGCATACCGGTCAAGTTCGTGCCAATGGATAAGGCGCAGCTCTTCGAGCGCTGGGACGACCCCGAGGTAAACGCACCGGAACCGGTTGAAGATCCATTTCTTGCCGGGATTTTCGACGCTCACCGCGACATTTCCGCAAGCTGCCGGGTTCTGTTGTCCGGGGAGGGCGGTGATGAGCTGCAAACCTTCCAGATGTGGCCCTATGTGCGAGATTTGCGCCACAGAGGGGAATGGCAGCAGCTTCTGACGGACGTGGCAAACTACTTGTGGGTGAGGCCTTTCCCGTGGCGGGGCATCCGCGCCCGAGCGTTGCGTTGGTCCGGAAGAGATCCCGACCAGCCAGTGTACCCGCGCTGGCTGGCTCCGGAATTCACAAGCCGGGCACATCTGGAAGCACGATGGGAGGAACAGAACCAACAGCCAAATTCGTGGCCGAAGCATCCTATCCACCCAAGGGGATTCGCATCCCTGGCATCACCGTTATGGACGCACCTGTTTGAGCAAGATGACCCAGGAGCGACACGTTGCCTCGTGGAAACTCGATACCCTTTTTTGGATTTGCGCTTGGTGAGTTATCTGCTGGCGCTGCCACCATTCCCTTGGTTGTACAGAAAGACTCTAGTGCGCGAGGCGATGACTGGACGATTGCCGGAGGGGATACGGACGAGGCCGAAAACACCACTACAGGGCGATCCCGTGTCGGCACAACTGCGACTCGCTGGAGCGGAGCGGCTGAAAGAAATTCCCTGGAGTCCGGATTTGGATCGCTACATTGATCGAAGAGCGATGACTGCGCCGCATGGTAACATGGACCAGGAACAAGCAAGCGTCAGTTTAAGACCTTACTGCCTCAACATTTGGTTGCAGTCGGCGCGGAGAATTCGTTATAACATTCATGCGGAGGCCAGTAATGGTTAAGCCCGTAAAACGGGAAACAAAAAAACCTTACTCAAAACCATCGTTGACCGCTTACGGGACGGTTCGGGAACTTACGCAGACGAGAGGGCCGAATGGCCTCAAGGATAAAGTGGGAAGTCGCGCACCGGCGCACACACACGTTTGAGTGAAAGCAGGACCTGCGGTGTCTGCTTTGAGAAAATTGTCCAAGCGCCCTCCATCAGCCCGAAGACCTTGAGATGCCTTCCCGCAGATGAGCCTGAATTGAAAGTTCCAGAATAATTTGCCAAAATTCAGTGATCCGGACTGTAAAAAGAAGTGGATACCCTGCACACTGCCTTCGGCTTAAAGATTTGCTCCAACATTGCCATTCCAGGATTGGTTTCTCAGAACGTTCCGGGCGCGGCGGCTGACCTTCGAGTTCACCTGGGGCTTTCTCCTTATTCTGAAACGCGAATCCAGAGCGGACTGGAAGAACTCACCTATGTCAGCCCTTATGCGGATGATGCCGGCAATCCGGGACTGCGAATCTGGAAATCACCTGACGACCTCTACTTGCGGCTGGAATACTTCGACGGCACACAATTCTGGCTGGAGAGGGCGGGAAAAGAGATTTGGGCGACGTGGCTGGAGGCCTCGACGCTCGAAGATGCATGCTCCTATCTTGTGGGGCCAGTGCTCGGGCTATTGTTACGGCTGCGCGGAATCACCTGTCTGCATGCCAGTGCAGTGACGTTAGAGGATTGCAGCGTGGCATTCGTGGGCGCCGAAGGAGCCGGAAAGTCCACCACAGCAGCGGCTTTTGCACTCGAAGGGCACGGCGTGCTTTCTGACGACGTCGTGGCGCTCGCCGAGAATGCATCAGAATTCGTCGTCCTCCCGGCTTACCCCCATCTTTGCCTTTGGCCGGAATCCGTGAACATGCTCTTTGGAGGGCCTGACGCCCTCCCGCACTTCAGCAAGAATTGGGAAAAGAAGCGCTTGCTCCTGGGCGAGCGGCAGACACGCTTCGAAAGCCGCCCTGTTCCGCTGGGAGCGGTCTATTTCCTGGGGGGGCGGCGTTCGGAAGCCGCACCGGTGGTGGAAGCGGTCCGTCCTCAAACGGCACTATTGGCTTTGGTCGCGGACACTTTCGCCAACAAAGTCCTCGATCGGGAGATGCGCGCTAAAGAATTTGACGTGCTGGGCCGGCTGGTGACCAGCGTTCCCGTTCGCCAGGTTTTTCCGCATGACGATCCCTCGCGGATTCACGACCTGTGCCGGGTAATTCGCGAGGATTTTGCTTCCGTCAGAAAAACTCCCGAGGACTCACCCTTTGTACTCGAAGCGAAGTCCAAATCCGTTTTCGAGTAAAATGCGTTATCTGGTACGATACAGTTGCCCTGCCATTTTTGAAGTGGTTTTTTCCATTTTGGGTCACTATGCTAGCTGTGCGCGGCATGCTTGCTCCCTCTCCAGTAATTCCAAGGTGTGTTTGCATCGAACAGTCGTGCCCTGTTCCAAATCGGGAAATTTGAATTCGACGACGTGGAGCGACCACTTTGGGAGCAGCCTGCAATGACGGTGAAGAGCAAGTACAGGTTCTAGGAGGATGGTTACCATGAAGCTGAAGGGTGCGTGGGGAATTGCGGCGAAGTTCATGAGCGTGGCCGCACTGTTCTGTTGCGTTGTGCTCTGGACCGTCATTGTGGGCGCGGACAAGCGTGGGCATACCGGCGACGCCGGAAGCAGGACGGCAGGGGCTGAGCGGGCTACTAAGCCGGCAGCTCCGAAGGATAAATCAGCGTGGGCCGAGGCTTACGGCCGCCTGCCGATGAGCTTTGAAGAAAACCAGGGGCAGACTGCTCGAGAAGTCCGGTATGTCGCGCATGGCGGAAGGTATGAACTGTTTCTGACTCCGCAGGAAGTGGTGATGGCGCTGCGTCCCGGCAAGCATCTCGATCTTTCGCCGAGGCATCGTTCGGCTTACTTACGAGCCCTGCGGGAGCAAAG
>WNFO01027705.1_pt1 | contig 10836 bp, 13 predicted proteins | sample 5400251 | NCBI WGS metagenome assembly WNFO01 (sample SAMN13153354, study PRJNA577476) | soil metagenome | isolation source: 100 cm saprolite under Madrone tree | place: USA:California | collected 2016-06-14 | reverse complement strand
TTCCAACGTCCGATGGAAAGTTTGTAACTGCACAGATAAAGGCCGTCAACAGCTATCGTTTGGCCTTTCGCGCCATCTCGGTAAGCTTGCGCGCCACGGCATGATAGCCAAGCGTCTTCAAGACGTCCCTGGCGTGCCTCAGCTCATCGCGGGACATCACGGTTGCCGCGAGTTCGACCATATCAGCCTCAGGCCAGCCTTCCGCACGGCTCACGGCGATCAAATAGGCAAGCACCTCTTCGCGCGAGTCCAACTCCGAAAACTCGCCGCAGTCGGTCACCGTGGCCGCCAACGCCTTAAATTGCTCAAAGTCGGCAAAATCAACCGGCATGATCGATCACACGCTCTTTGCGCAGCAATCGCCGCTGCTTTGGCAGCGGCTCGTTACCGAGCAGTTCCAGCGCCGATCTGAACCGTCCGGCAAACTCGGCGGGATCGATTGACAGGTTCAAGTTGATGTCGCGCGGCAACAACTGCACCATGATGCGGGCAAATTGGCTCGGCTCTTCGAGAGCGCAGCGTTCCAGCGCTTGGGCGCCGTGCTTCTGCCAGCAAGCGCGCAAGTCTTCGATGAATTGCTCGGCAAGCTTGTTGCGGGAGCCGCGTGGCCGTCCGCCGCCGCTATTTCCCGTTTGGAATCGGCCAGACTTTGCATCGCGATGGTTGGTCGTGATCTCGCTCATGGCCGTCAACATACCGCGAATTTGGTTTGAGCCAACAGTCTGGTTTCCGGTTTCCGGTGGTTTCCGGAAACTTCCTGTTCGTTACTCACGCGCGCACATTGGGCTGATAGTTACAGGTTTCCGAAACCGCCAGAAACCTCAAACCGCGCTGTTCTGTTTTGGACTCGGCGAAAATTATTTTTGGTTGAATTACAACCGTTCGGTGTGGTTTCCGTGAAGCGGCGTTACACCGCATTTGCAAGTATGCAGTGGTTTTTTCCACTGAAACAGCTTGCGAAGGTCAGCGTCCGCGCAACGGCGTTACAAAACATTTTATAGCAGTGCTTACAAAAAGTGGCTGCGGCGCAGTGGCTTCCTCAACCTGCGCTACCATTGACGCTGCATCAAACGAGCCCCAACATTCCTGCGTGTGTGCAAGCGTGCACTTAACCGACGAAAGATCATGCCATGTCTCAACGGTGTGTTGCGAAAGCAATCCAGGCCCGGTTCGAGGGGCCGGAAGTTGCGCAAATCGAATCTTGGCGGCGCAAGCAGGAAAGTATCCCGCCGCTTGCTGAAGCGCTGCGGACGCTGGTCAAGCGCGGACTGGCATCTGAAAGTGACGAGCAGCAATCATCCGGCGCAAGGGAACACGCCGCATGAAAAACCCCGGCTCGCCGTTGCGGGGCAGGCCGGGGCAGGATGTCGAAACCGAAACTGAGCGAAGAAGTCTTAGATATCCTGCATCCACTGCTGCTGCAATACCTGACCGCACAATTGAGGTGCGGCGATGAATGCGGCTGTTACCTTGTCGAGCAGCGCGGCCACACGGATCGGCCAGCTTGGCTCTGATCGTCCTGGCGAAGTTGTTGCGGCGGTGACGGCGCTGCAGCGAACGCTGCGCAGTGCGGGCACTGACCTGCATTATCTCGCCGACGTAACGGAGCGCGCGCTGCTTGAGCCGCCGCCGCTTGCTGCCCCGGCGCCACCGCCGCCACCACCACCGCGACCGCAAGCATCGCACCCCAATGCCGGCAACATCGCGGATGCGATTTCATTCTGCGTATTTTGGAAGGAAGACCTCAACGACAAAGAGCGCGGGTTCATCTTCAGCCTGTATCGTTCGCAGCGGGTGCAGGGTTGCGCGTTTGATCCGTCTGAGAAACAGCGGAGCTGGCTTTTCAAAATTGAACAACAACTCCGAATCGAAGGTCGCGAATAATGGTGAAAGCCGCCGAGAACGTCGTCGACTTTGACGAGCACCGCAGCGCCGAGCAGGCCGCAAAGGAAATCGCGCCGGTTCTGTCCGAGGATTATGTTGCGCTGGAATTTGTCAATCGCAATCTCAATTTGGTTCGCTTCGATCACACTCATCGGAAGTGGTACGTCTGGGCGGGCAACCGTTGGCGGAAGGATGACACGGCGGTTGCTTCCTCCTGGAATCGTAGCCTCGCCCGTTCATTTGGGAGCACCGATCGAAGCCCCGCCGACCGCCGCCGTCTTGGCTCGCGGAAGTTTGCCGATGGTGTCGAGGGGTTTGCGCGGACCGATCAGCGCATTGCGGTCACCCATGAACATTGGAATCAAAACGTCGAGGTGCTGGGCACGCCGGGCGGCATTGTCGATCTGCGCACGGGCGAGCTATTCGATCCCGATCCGAATGAGTTCATCACGCGATCAACCTCGATTGATCCCGACATCAGCATCGATTGCCTTCGCTGGCTGCAGTTTCTTGACCAGATCACCGGACACGATTCGACGCTGAAGCAATTCCTGCAGCAATGGGCGGGCTATTGCCTGACCGGCCAGACACGCGAACAGAAACTTGTTTTTATCCACGGTCCAGGCGGCACCGGCAAATCTACGTTTGCAACGACACTGCTTAAAATCCTGACCGAGGACTACGCGACATCGGCCGCAATGGAGACCTTTACCGATGGTCGCTTCGATCAACACCCGGAACAGCTCGCGCGCCTCAATGGCGTGCGTACGGTGGTCGCGTCGGAAACCGAGGTCGGACACCAATGGCGAGAGAACCGCATCAAACACATGACCGGCGGCGATCCGATCGCGGCGCGATACATGCGGGAAAACACCTTCACCTATCAACCGCAATTCAAGCTGACCTTCCTCGGCAATTGCGCGCCCGCAATCTCCAATCTCGACTTTGCAATTCAGCGGCGGTTCCTGATCATCCCGTTCAACCATAAGCCGGCAGAGCCTGATCTGCGTCTCGACGAAATACTCAAAGAGGAGTCGGCCGGAATTCTGCGATGGATGATTAACGGCGCCGTCGACTGGTACAGGCGCGGCCTGATCGTGCCAAAGGCGATCAGCGAGGCGACCACGGAATATTTCGACAGCCAAGATGTGATGGGCCAATGGCTCAACGAAGACTGTGACGTCGATCCTCGCAATGATCTGCTGATGGAAAAATCAAAACTCCTGTTCGAGTCGTGGTCGGCGTTTGCCAAGGCGCAGGGTGTACCGCCCGGCGATCAGCGACAGCTCAACGCTAACCTGCGCAATCGCAGCATTGAAACGAAACAGATCAAGGCGCTCGGCACCAAGGGATGCCGTGGCGTCCGGCTTAAAATCCAAGCGCATTGGCAGGACAGGTGATGCGATGCACGAGCAGATTCCAGAGGAGCAGATCGCCATGACGAGCAGCATCACCCGGCTAGAGCACGCCCGCACGCTCAAACGGATGCACCTGCCGCTCAATATGCCGGTCGAAGAACGGACGTTCAGCCCCGGCTACAGCAAACATTGGGCGGACCTGATGAACGCGCACGGCGCTTTCATGATCGCAGTGGGCAAATACTCCGACGGCGCGCGGGCCAGCTCAACCGGCAAATGGCGGATGGTCAAGCGCAGACTCATGGCTCTTGATCAGGCGGCGGTTCGGTGTGCCGAGTTTTCCGGATCGCAACAAGACGAGCCGGAACGCGTCGTGATGGCGAACTTCCTCCAAGCCCGCGCGGCACCATTTATCCAGTATTGGGCGCAGGCAATCGATGCTGTTGACGACGGAGCGTCGCTGACAATTCGGCCGGGCGATATCCCGACATGGTTTGACGAGGCGACCCAGTGACCCGCGCCGCGATCGGCAGCATAGCCGGATCGTCCTCGCCCCGCGCCGACCACGGGCCGAACATGCGCGGCGCGATCGCCATTGAGCAAAACCTGCCGGCCGGAACGAAGCTCTGGCTTTCCGCATGGTCGAAGGAAATCCACGGTGTGCCATGGATATCAATCAGCGCCGAGATTGCCACCACAGGCGGCCGAAACCGATCCCGGTAGGGTGATTCGAGGCGCGCTAGCAACAAAGCGGATTTGACAAGTTCTGCAATTGCACAATATCAAGGGAAGGTTCGGAAGTGAGTCACCCGCTTGGCAAGGTTTATAGTCTTCAAGAGGTTGCCGCGCTGTTGAGCCAGCCGCCGCGTTGGGTCGCCAAGGTCGCCAAGCGGCACGGTCTCTGCACGGTTTTCGGCCGTGATCTGTTTTTTTCTGAAGGTGACATTCAAGCAATCTGGGATACGCAACGATGGCGCTCAAACTCTTCGAACGCGGTGGGGTCTTTTACATTCGCGGCACCGTCCGAGGCCAAAGTGTTTATGAAACTACGGGAACAGACGACAAGAAAGCGGCGGAAGCAATCCGCATCAAGCGCGAAGAAAAACTCCTGAAGGAAAGCATTCACGGCCGCATTGCGACCATCACCTTTGCCGAAGCGGCGAGCGCCTATATGGACGGCGGCGGATCGCCGCGCTTCCTTGGCGAATACGATGAAGAAACCGGGAAGTGGAGTGGCCTGATTGGTCATTTCGGGAAACGAATCATCAGCACGATTACGCAATCCGATTTGGATAAAGCAGCCGAAAAGCTCTATCCGGGTACACAATACAATACCCGCAACCGGCAATGTCATGCGCCGTTCATCTCGGTCTATAACAGCGCCGTGCGGGATCGCGCCGCCGAAAAGCGGGACTGGGTGCGGCCACGCAAGCCAAAAGGCACCATGGCCAAGTTCGCTCCTAAGAAATACCGCGCCGGGACCAAGCCGGTGGCGTATGAGCATGGCGCCAAGTTTGTGCTGGCGATGTCACCTGCTCCCGCGATGTTGCTGACCACGATGTTTTACACCGGTATGCGGCCGATCGAACTGTTCACCCTGGAAGCCCATGAGGTGGACATTGGCCTTCGCTGGATCACGTTGAGCGCAAGCAAGATCGGCGAACCGCGCGGCGTCCCGATGCATGAGGTTTTGGTGCCGATGTTCACCGGCCTAAAACAGCGCGGCGGCATCCTGTTTCGGACACCGCGCAACGAGCCATATGAAGTAAAAGAGAACGAAGGCGGCCAAATGAAAACCGCGATCAACGGTGCGCGCAGGCGTACCGGGATCAAAGACATTGCGCCTTATACCGGGCGCCATTCCTGTTCAACCATGGGCCACGCGGTCACCGATAGCAGCCGCAACTACACCCATGTGCCGCAGCCGCCGTTGCTGGAAGCCATCAACACGCTACCGGTGATCAACGCATGGGCTAACGCGCCATTGATCCGCTGGCTTGGTCGCACAAGCTCGCCGAAGGCACTGGCAAGCGGAACGATCTTATCGCGACATCTGCGGCCTGATCTGCTCAAGGCTCGTCAATCGAAAATCGGTCTCGTACATGATGCCGATGATCTGGCCGTTCTTGGCCGGGTTTTTGCGAAGCGTGTAGCGGGTCTTTCCGACCGGCCGAATTACATAGGCCATTTCAAGACCGGGGTGATAGCCAACGATCACGTCGCAGTCGTCGGCGGTGATTACCGGGAATTGCTTGCCGCCAGCGCGGTCGACGACCCGGGTGCCGCTTAAGCTGATTGAGCTGCAGTCGACGTCCCGCATGGTCTTGACCTGGATGCGTGATAGGTTGCCGTCCCAATGCGCGATCAGATCGAAGCTGTGATCGTGCCCGAAGGTTGGCGTCCAGACGCTGGCCCCGAGACGCGCCAGCCGGACCATGACCTCCATCTCGGACAAGGTACCGCGCTCCGTGGTCTTCTGAGGAATGGTGCCCGGTAGTGGGATTGAACCACTGACCTCGTCATTACCAATGACGCGCACTACCACTGTGCTAACCGGGCGAATCGAAGGGGCTAAATCCGGAGCCGATTCTGCGGAACGTCCATAGAACGGACTGCACGGATTTTGCACGGATTTGTACGTTTTTTCATGTTCTGTTCTGCGTATTTGTGCAGATTTGCGTCGGGACAGTTTTGCAGGAAGTATCTGATTTTCTGGAGTTTCTTGAACTTCCATAGTTTCCGCCCAAACCCTTACCAATGGAGTGCTCTACCACTGAGCTACGGCAGCGTGCCCCGGATTTAAGAGAATCGGCCAAAAGGCCCCAACAAGGCGGGCCGATCCTTGCCACAAGGCCTGATCCCGCGCAAGCGCGCGGCCGGGCCATCGCCAAAAACCGCCATAATCAGCCCTTGGATCAGTCCTGGATCAGCTTTGGGCGCCCCCGGCCTGCTTCAGCCGGGCCAGTCGCGGGCCGATCCGGTTCCCCATTTCCTCGCCCAGCGCGGCCAGCGCCTTGATAGGCCGGATCATGACCTCGAATTCGATCATTTCGCCGGTCTCGCTGAATTTGATGAGGTCGATGCCCTTGAGTTGCCATTTGCCGATATTGGCGGAAAATTCGAGGGCGGCATCGTGAGCGCCCCCGACAAAGCTGCGGTGATAGCGGAAATTCTCGAAAATCTGTACCACCGTGGTCAGCACCAGCGCGGTCGCAGGCCGCCCGGTATCGGCGATTGCACGAACGGCGAGTGGAACACAATATGTTCCGACAGCAGCGAGGCCAGCAGGTCGCGATCGCCTGACGCGACAAAGCGATGCCAGCCCTCCAATGTCCGTTGCGGCAAAGGCGCCAGCGCATGGATTTCGCCCATCGGCTTTTCTCCCCGGTCATTTGGACAGGTTCACGATGAAGGATGAGAAGGATAAAGACGAGGGGCAAACCGGAACGCCATCGAAAAAACCAGGGAATAATCCGCGCCAGGACCGGTTGAAACGGGCGTTGCGCGAAAATCTCAAGCGGCGCAAATCGCAGGCCAGGGGCAGAGGCGATGTCACGATGGCGCCTTCCAATGGTGATGAAGTCTCACCACATGACGGCAGCGGAAAGAAGCCGGGCGAATAGCTCGGCTGTGGCAAGTCGGTTATTTGTCCGAATAGCGTGAGAAAAAATGGCTGCGGATCCCGCGACTGGAAGTAAGACGGATGGCAGCGCCGCTGCCGTGTTTCCCCGCCTTGAGCAGACATTCCCGACGCTGACGCCGCAAGAGATTGCGCGCATGCGCCGGTTCGGCGAGCTGCGCCATTACAGGGATGGCGACGTGCTGTTCGAGACCGGCAAGCCCGGTCCCGGCATGTTCGTCATCCTGTCCGGCCATGTCGCGATCACCCAGCGCGATGGCCTTGGTCACGTCACGCCGGTGATCGAGCAGGGTCCGGGGCAGTTTCTCGCCGAGATCGGCCAGCTCTCCGGCCGCGTCGCCTTGGTCGACGGCCATGCCGAGGGTGATGTCGAGACGCTCTTGATTCCGCCCGAGCGATTGCGCGCGCTGCTGGTCGCGGAAGCCGATCTCGGCGAGCGCATCATGCGCGCGCTGATCCTGCGCCGGGTCAGCCTGATCCAGGGCGGGGTCGGCGGCCCGGTGCTGATCGGGCCCTCGAATTCGAGCGGCGTCATCCGCCTGCAGGGATTTCTCACCCGCAACGGCATACCGCATCATCTGCTCGACCCGGAAAGGGATCATGATGCCGCCGAGCTGATCGCGCGCTATTCGCCGTCGCCGACCGATTGGCCTCTGGCGGTGATCGCCGATGGCACCGTGTATCGCAATCCCGGCGAATCCGAGCTCGCCCGCGCGCTCGGCATGATCGGCGGTCCGGCCGGGAATAAGATTTACGATACCGCGATCGTCGGCTGCGGCCCGGCGGGTCTTGCGACCGCGGTCTATGCGGCGTCGGAAGGTCTTTCGGTGGTGGTGCTGGATGCCCGCGCCTTCGGCGGACAGGCCGGCGCCAGCGCGCGCATCGAAAATTATCTCGGTTTTCCCACCGGCATTTCCGGGCAGGCGCTGGCCGGCCGCGCCTTCACCCAGGCGCAGAAGTTCGGCGCCGACATCATGATTCCGATCGGGGCGACGTCGCTCGACTGCACCCGCGCCGATGGCGCCTTTGCGCTGGCGCTCGATGGTGGCGAGAGCGTGCGCGCGCGCTCCATCGTGGTGGCAAGCGGCGCGCGCTACCGCCGGCCCGAGATCGCAAACCTCGATAAATTCGAAGGCCGCGGCGTCTGGTACTGGGCCTCGCCGATCGAGGCGCGGCTGTGCGCCGAGCAGGAGGTCGTGCTGGTCGGCGGCGGCAACTCCGCGGGCCAGGCCGCGGTGTTTCTGTCGGGCCATGCCCGCAAGGTCTACATGATCATCCGCGGCGGCGGCCTCGGCGCCAGCATGTCGCGCTATCTGATCGAGCGCATCGAGGCCACGCCGAACATCGAATTGATGTTCAACACCGAGGTGGTGGCGCTGGACGGCGCGGAAGACGGATCGCTGGAGCGGGTGCGCTGGCGCAGCCGTTTAGGCGGAGATGAAATCGCCACCGATATCCGCAATCTGTTCCTGTTCGTCGGGGCCGATCCCGCCACCGACTGGCTCGGCGGCTGCGGCGTCACGGTCGACCGCGGAGGCTTCGTGGTGACCGGGGCGCAGTCCGAACAGAATCAGGGGCGCTTGGTGGCGCCGCTGGAAACCTCGGTGCCCGGCGTGTTCGCGGTCGGCGACGTGCGCTCGGGATCGGTCAAGCGGGTCGGCGGCGCGATCGGCGAGGGCGCGCAGGTGGTGGCGGCGCTGCACGGTTTTCTCGGCGATGCCGCGAAACCGGCGCTTTAGGAGATACATCTACCGTCATTGCGAGCCAACGGGTCGCGCGAATGCGCGCCCGATGGCTCGCAATGACGAAGCAGGCTGAATCGGAGTTTCTTAGGACGGGACTACAGAATGGCAAAAGGCTGCACCCACATCGCCGGCATCCGCAGCGTCACGCCGAGCGCGCTCGGCTGCGAGGAATGCCTCAAAAGCGGCAGCGAGTGGCTGCATCTGCGGATCTGCCGCACCTGCGGTCACGTCGGCTGCTGTGACGACTCTCCGCACAAGCACGCGACCAAACATTTTCACGCCACCCAGCACCCGGTGATCGAGGGCTACGATCCGCCGGAGGGGTGGGGTTGGTGCTATGTTGATGAAGTGCTGTTCGATCTGTCGGACCGGATCACGCCGCATAACGGTCCGATCCCGCGCTATTACTGAGCAAGCCTCTCAATAAAAAGGAAGAATCGGATGCAGGCGCCGCAAAGCAAGTTCGCCGAGGTCAACAGCGTCAAATTGCATTATCTGATTGCCGGCAAGGGCGACCCGGTGGTGCTGCTGCATGGCTATGCCGAAACCAGCCACATGTGGCTGCCGCTGATCGCAAAATTGGCCGACAAACATACCGTGATCGCGCCGGACTTGCGCGGCTTCGGTGAATCCGCGGCGCCCGAGGATGGTTACACCAAGGCGGCGATGGCGCGTGACATCCACGCCCTGGTGAAAAACCTCAAATACGACCGCATTCGTCTGGTCGGCCACGATATCGGGCTGATGGTGGCCTATGCCTATGCGGCGCAATACCCCGATGAGGTCGATCGGCTGGTGCTGATGGAAGCGTTCCTGCCCGGCGTCGGCGACTGGAACAGCGTGTTCCTGCTGCGCGATCGCTGGCATTTCCATTTCTACGGCAAGACGCCACTGGCGCTGGTCTCGGGCCGCGAACGGATTTACCTTGAGCATTTCTGGAACGATTTTGCCGCCGATCCAAATAAATCGGTGCCGGAAAAAGATCGCGAATTCTACGCCAAGGCCTATGCCCAGCCCGGCCACATGGCCGCCGGGATGGAGGTTTTCCGCGCCTTCCCAGAAGACGCCGAGGATTTTGCAGGATTTGCAAAAATCGGGCTGACGATGCCGATGCTGGTACTTTCAGGAGAAAAAGCCGGCGGTCCGTTCCTGATCGAGCAGGGCAAGATGGTGGCGAGCAACGTCGAGGGCGTGCTCGTCAAGGGATCCGGACACTGGCTGATGGAAGAAGCGCCGGACCAGGTGATCCCGAAGCTGGTCGAATTCCTCAATCGTTAGAATGCCGTCGGCATCGTTGGCGCGGTTTGATGGCCATGCAAAAAACTTGGGCATGGCCTCCGTTTTTTTGATCGAAGCCGCATGCCTGAATTGCCTCCCGCACAACCGGAGCATGTGGCAATTTGCTGTCGCTGGTCGTACCATCTGCCGCGGTTTGTAAAAGGGGGACGCGTCATGATCCTGGGTATGAGTCTAGCTACATTTACGATGGTGCATGTGATCATCAGTGTGATCGCGATCGTTTCGGGCATTCTGGTCCTGTTCGGGATTCTCGGTTCCAGCCGGATGCCGGGCCTGACTGCGATCTTCCTGCTGTTCACGATTTTGACCAGCGCCACCGGCTTGCTGGCGATCGCCTGTATCGCGCTTTACGGCATGCAGCTTGCCGGCGCCTGGCGCTGGATCTATGCCGTCACCGCGATGGTCTCGCTTTATCTCAACATATTCGTGCTCATCATTCAGGGATTCCTGAAAGTGCCGGCCTTGACGGCGCTGGCGCCGGGTAATCCTCCGTCTGGACCGGTGTTCGCCGTGGTGCAAGGCGTCGTGCTGTTGTTCTTCGTCCTCGTGATCATCGGTGCCATCAGGCGATTTCGGCCGACGCCGACATACGCCTGAGCGGTCACGATTATCATTCCGGGGCGACGCGCAGCCCTGCGGGCTGCCCCGGAATGACGGCTTTCACAAAGGAGCCTTGTCATGCCAACCATCAAGACCAAAGACGGCGTTGAAATCTACTACAAGGACTGGGGCAGTGGTCAGCCGGTGGTGTTCTCGCACGGCTGGCCGCTGTCGGCCGATGACTGGGACACGCAGATGCTGTTCTTCCTCAATCACGGCTATCGGGTCATCGCCCATGACCGCCGCGGCCACGGCCGGTCCAGCCAGACCGGCGACGGCCATGACATGGACCACTATGCCGACGACCTTG
>WNFO01024326.1_pt1 | contig 10836 bp, 5 predicted proteins | sample 5400251 | NCBI WGS metagenome assembly WNFO01 (sample SAMN13153354, study PRJNA577476) | soil metagenome | isolation source: 100 cm saprolite under Madrone tree | place: USA:California | collected 2016-06-14 | reverse complement strand
ACGACGGTTCAGTGCTCCACCCGCAAAAAGCATTTCTTCGATCGCGGCATCCACGGCCGACTGCGTCAGGACATTGCCATGCGAGGATTCGATCTGAAACTGGGCGCATCGGCGCAGGAGTTCCTTAATGAACGCCCCACTGACACCCTTTGTGCGACTAACAACCAGTTCCATGAGTTCTTCAGAGATTTCCAGGCCACGGGCGTAGAGTTTCGCTAGCTTCGCGCGGCCCTCCGCGTCAGGCAGCGGAAACTCAATCGCCTGATCAATGCGGCCGGGTCGGGAAGCCAGTGCTGGCTCGATCTGCTCCGGACGATTCGTGGTCAGGATGATCAAAACCTCGGCATCTTCTTGCAGTCCATCCATCTCGTTCAGCAACTTGTTCAGAAGAACCTCCTCGCCCGGGCCGTGCATGTGCGTGCGTTCACGAGCAATGAGGTCCACGTCCTCGATGACCATCATGGACGGCTGCAGAAAACGCGCCAGCCGGAAATACTCCCCGAGCAGCCCGACTTGCTCTGCCGTCACGAGTAAGGTCGTATGGTTTTTCAATTGCGAAGCCAAATAATGAATCGTATAGGTCTTGCCGGTGCCCGGCGGTCCGTAGAACAAAATCCCCTTCCGCGCCTGAAACTGCAGCGTCTTTAGCTGCTCTCGCGCCATCATGAATTTGGCTACATTGTGGTCGAGCACCGCAAGAGTCTTCTCTGGCAGGATCACACTGTCGCGGTTGATTTTGGCCAAACGGTGCACTTTGACCATGCTGCCGCCACCCAATGGATCGATGTGGCCTTCCAGAGAGATGATTCGCCCTCGATACGTGCGGCCCTGGCCGACCAGAAGTTCGAGTTCGCGGAAAAACTCCTGTGAAAACTGCGCCCCGCGCTCCCCGGCCGGGACGGCAATTTCAACCTGCACGCCGGTGCGGAGCCCGAAGCGACCGCCTGGTGCCATCATGATCGCGAACGGCAAATCCTTATCGCGCGACAGCCATAAACCGTTCTTTAGACAGCGAACTGGAATCGGTTCGCCCACGTCGATCTCGTCGTGTTGAAGTGGACCGGCATCAATCGGGAAATATGCTCCCGCCAGTGTGTTCGCAAGGGCCGGTGCCTCATGCTGATTTGGCGAGAGGATTCCGAGAAGCTTTGTGCAGGTACGAGGTTTGAATAGGTCCTCAAGCGCCGACTGGATATCGACCCTGGCTGTTATCGGAAACTGGCGCCCTGCCGTTGCGATTTCGCCGGGAGACACGCCGAAATGCCTGAGCAGAGTCTTGCGTAAGCGCGACCCTCCAACGGTTCCGTGACCGACAGAAAAGGCGAATCCCATTTGGCCTTCATAATAGGTCTTCCATTAGTTGCCGCCAAGGCGAAGTTTTACTTCATATCTCCGGTTATCCGACTTATGTGTGCCACGAGCACGAAAGGAGAAATGACTGAGTAGTGCGCAACTGCTTGACTGATGAGGGTAGGCCCCGCGGAACCGGCTTATGTACTTACATGACTTAATCAAAGTGAAGTTCGCTTAATGTCCTTCACCACTGCTCAGAGCTGAGCTCACGCGATGTTGAGGTTGACTCCCGCTAGTCCTCAAGGGTCGGCAGCGTCTTCAGAACTTCCGTGGCCTTGGGCCGATGGACTACCGGATCGTCCTTGCGGACTTTTCCGTCGCGGAAGACGAGCACACGCTTAGCGAACTGAGCGATATCATGCTCGTGTGTAACCAATACGATGGTTAATCCTTTGTCGTTCAAGTTCTGAAAGATCTCCATAATCTCGACAGAAGTGCGGCTGTCGAGATTGCCCGTGGGCTCATCGGCCAGCAGGATCGAGGGACGGTTCACCAGTGCGCGTGCGACGGCAACCCGCTGTTGCTGTCCCCCCGACATCTGCGAAGGGAAGTGCTGTGCGCGGTCGGCGAGGCCGACCATCGCCAGCGCCTCCGCGGCACGCTTTCCCCGCTCGGCTTTATCGATCTTTGTGTACAGCGTGGGCAATGCGGTATTTTCAAGGGCGGTGGTGCGCGCCAGTAAATTAAAGCCTTGGAATACAAACCCGATTTTCTGGTTACGGATCAAGGCCAGCGCCCTCTTGTCGTGCTGGGAAACGTCGATACCCTCGAGCAGGTATCGCCCGGAACTGGGTCGGTCGAGACACCCCAGCATATTCATGAACGTCGATTTGCCGCTTCCACTCGCCCCCATGATGGCCACGAACTCTCCCTGCCCAATCACAATGCTGACGCCGCGGAGCGCATGCACGCGCGTTTCACCAAGATCGTAGTACTTGTGGGCGTCTTCCACGCGAATAACAGCGGTTCCGGCGGAGGCAATCGGCGCAGCTTCGGTTTGGTTGACGGCCGGCATCGAATCAATCGTTGACATAGCCCAGATCCATGATTCGCGGAGCGCTAGCGCCTTATCCCCGCGCCTCCCGGAGTCTGCGTTTTCGGCATCACGGAACGAATAATGAGTTCGTCTCCTTCTTTCAGTTCCCCTTTAATAAGCGCGGTCACTTCCGTATAGGAATGGTCCGTTATCCCCAGTGAAACCTTGACGGGCTCCATGGTGTTATCGGTATGCAGCTTCCATGCGACCGCATTCTCTGCTCTCGGAGCACGCGGCAGATTTTGTGTTCCACTACCGGCCAGTGAGCCGTGGTCGTCGCCGGCGCGTTGTTTCTCGTCTCCTTCGATCCCGAATCGCTTATAGAGCGCCAGAACCTCCTCGGGAGCCATTGGAGGCTTGTAGCGCAACGCCGTGTTAGGCAGCTTCAACACATTTTGCGCGGTCGTCACGGGGATGCTCACATATGCCGTCATTCCCGGGAACAGTTTCAACTCCGGATTGTCGAATTCGATGATCGTGTCGTAGGTGACCACGTTTTGTACGGTCGTCGGATTCATTCGGACTTGGCTGACAACTCCGCGAAACGTGTCTTTTGGGAAGGCATCCACCTTGAACGTGACCGACTTCCCCAGTTTAATGTTGCCAACATCAGACTCGTCCGTCTTGGTGTATACCAGCATCTTTTTCAAATCCTGTGCGATGGTAAAGACCGTTGGCGCTTGCAACGAAGCGGCCACCGTCTGTCCCACGTCCACATTGCGCGCCACCACGGTGCCATCGATCGGAGATCGAATCACCGTATAGTTGAGATTCGTTTGGGCCACTGCCAGAGCCGCGGCTTTTTGGCTGACTTGCGCCTCGGCCTGCGTGACATTTGCGGCCGCTGCGCCGACCGCTGCGTTCGCTGAATCATAGTTGGCTTTGGCGAGGTCCAGTTGCTGCTGGCTCATGATGTTATCTTTCGTGAGCTGAGCGACTCGGTCGTAATCGGCTCTGGTCTGCTGCGAGGCGGCCTTCGCCTTTTCCAGGTTGGCTTTTGCCGCCGCTACGTTGGCTTTGGCATTATCCAAATCGGCGGCAGACTGTAACAGCGCCCCTTGGAACAATGCGGGATCGATCAGTGCGACGACATCGCCCTTGTGGACGCGGGAGTTGAAGTCGACATTCAGCTTCGCGATAGTGCCGGAGACCTGAGATCCAACTTGCACGGTGATCACCGCGTTGATGGTTCCGGTGGCTTCCACGACATCATGGATGTCGCCTCGCTCAACCTTGGCGGTGAAGTGCTGTGGCTGGGCGCTGCGGTTCAGTCCGAAAGCCACAAATGCTCCAGCGAAGACCACAAGACCCGCCACGATGTACCACTTGCTCTTTGCTTTCATCCTTTTTCCCGAGACCCGAGATCCGGCAGGTTCATTCGTATCGCAGTGCTTCGATAGGGTCCAGCAGAGAAGCCTTTCTCGCCGGGTAATACCCAAAAAACACTCCGACAGCAATCGAGAAGACGGCCGCAATCACGACGGACTCAAATGACATTTGCATGGGCCAACGAAGTGTTTGGCCAACCAAATACGACCCAACGACTCCGAACAGCACTCCAGCCGCTCCGCCCACCAGGCTCAGCATGACTGATTCACCTAGGAACTGTAGCTGGATGGCCTCTTCGGTCGCGCCAACCGCCACCCGCACGCCGATCTCGCGGGTCCGCTCGGTTACTGAAACGAGCATGACGTTCATAATTCCGATCCCGCCCACCAACAAGGAAATGGAAGCGATGGCAATCAGAAGAATCGTAAGAGTCCGGCTGGCCTCGAGCTGCGCCTGAATAATGTCCTCGGGATTACGAATATTGAAGTCATCTTCCTCTTCGGGGCGCAAATGATGGCGATCCCGGAGCACCGCCGCCGCTTCCTGGCCCGCCACTTTGACGGCTGCTTGCGATACCGCCGAGCACAGTATGTCGTCCAGCCAGTTAGCCCCTTTAATCTTCTTCTGACCCGTCGTGTAGGGCATGAGAATGGTATCGTCCTGGTCCTGCCCGGAAACGGATAGCCCCTTCGGATGAAGAGTGGCCACCACCTTACAGGGAACGTCCTTGACGCGTATCACTTTCCCAATGGGGTCCTCGACGCCAAAAAGCTGATCGCGCACGGTGCGACCGATCGCGCAGACGTCCGCGGCTCGGTCCACATCGTCCTGGGAAAATGCGGCACCCTGATCCACATACCAGCGCTTTATGTCGAAGTATTCCGGCGAAATGCCTCGGAACCCGGTAAACCAGTTTTGGTTTCCATAGATGATCTGCACCGGTCCATCGACGTTAGGCGAAACGCTCTTGATCAGCGAAACCTGATTCTTTATCGCCACCGCGTCGGCGTATGTCAGAGTTTTTGTCCCGTGCGTGCCCGTGCGCACTCCATTCACCGCCCGCCCGCCCGCTTCTATCCAGACAAAATTATCCCCCAGGTTGTTCAGCTGCTGTTCGACCTGGGCTTGTCCGGCTTTGCCGATCGCGACGACGCAGATAACCGCCGCGATCCCGATGGTGATGCCCAGGACCGTCAGCACGCTTCGCATTTTGTTCCGAAGCAACGCCACTAGTGCGGATTGAAGCAGCACCGCGTAATTCACATCCCCCTCCCGCAGAATACCAAAGTACGTGCAGCGTAAAGGTCGATTCTCAAGTGATGTTCATTGATCTCCGCAAACCCCTGAATTTCGTTCACGTAATATATTATGCGGCATTTCTGGATGTCATTGATTCCAAACGCGCCTTTAACCTGGCCAGGGACAGCCGCCGAGTTCAATGCCGAGCCAGGGTGTTGATCCTTTTAGGCACTTCTCCAACAGCGATCACAGCGACGGCCTTCAAAGATTTCGTGTCGATGGCCGACACCGAGCCGGCCCCGGAGTTGGAGACGTAGATAATCTTGCTGTCTGGCGTAAACGTGATCCACTCCGGCACGGCGCCGGTTGGCGAATGTCCCAGTGTCTGAACCACCGGCAGGGCTGAATATCCGGCCAGCTTGAGTTCAGGCAGAGAGTACTTGAATACTGCATTGGCGAAAGTGCTGTTGACCCACAGGGATTTCCCGTCGGGTGCGACGCCGATGCCATGTGAAGGAGTGCCCGTTCGACCCTCCGCAATCCCGAATCCGCCGGGCTGATCCGGCAGCTTGATCCTGGCTATTTCGGCGCGCTTCGCGACTGCAAACCCATTCAGGCCGGTGAGCTGGACGAAAATGCGGCTTGTCGAACCGTCGGGGTTTGCTTCGAACGCCATGGGCCGCACGGCACTGTCGAATTTAACCTCCCAAACCGCTTGCTCGCTTTGGAGATCAATGATTGTGGCGGCTCTGTTTTCGATCGAACCGCTGACCGCATACTTGCCATCAGGGGTGACGAATACATTGTGGACGCTTCCATCCACGGGAATACTCTTCGATCGCTTGAGCGAAGTTGTGTCGATCACGTCTACGACTCCCGGCTCCGTCCGTATGCCCACCAACACCCGGTCTCCATCTTTAGTAATGGCAATGTTGTTCGGGCGGCCGCTGAGAGACACTTTCCTTAGAATTTCGCCCCTCTTTCCGTCCAACACGTCGAGCACACTCTCCGATTCATTGCTGATGTAGACGCGCGACCCATCGGGAGAGAATGCGACGCCATGCGGTAACTCTATGCCTCTTATCACCTGTACGATTTTGTTTGTGGCGGGATCAATCACGTCGACCGTATCGCCAGCGCTGTTCGTCACATAGATCCGCGTCATTGCTCCTGGCGAAGACTCAGAAGCAACTCCCTTTCGAACACCACGCGCCCATTCAGCCAGGGCAAGCCAGTCGGGGTCGTTCTGAGACGCAAACTGCCTGCCACCGGAATGAAACGGATCTCCTCCCGCTTCGGGAGCTAGAGGATGGATCAAAAGTCTGCTCGAGGCAGTGTCCCCCGGAACAACTAGCTGTAGAACACTCTGAAAGTTGCGCTGCGATTGCTCGTCGGTCCAATCCGAGCTTCCCGGTGACAAGGTCTCGAGATGAAATACTCTGTTGGATAGAGTATGGCAACCGTAGCAGCGGGCGTGTCCCGGCCGCTCCTTTAGGAAAATAGGCTCGACGCTGGTTTTGAAGAACTGAAAATCAAGAGCGTATGTCGCGTCGGGACGAGGTGTTGCTTGAGCGGCTGGCGGGATCTGGTCCCCATGGCGGACCCACTCGGCAAGCGTTTTCCATTCCGGGTCGTCCTGCGATGCCCAGAACTTGCCGCCCGTGTGCAGCGGATCGCCGCCCGCCTCTTGCGCCAAAGGATGAAGCAGTAAGTGGCTCTTCAAAGGTTCAGTGGGCGTGACCAGTTGGGAGACAACCTCAAAGTTTCGGCGCGATTGCTCTTCCGTCCACGAGGAACTTCCCGCCGACAGCGGTTCCAACCGCAAGTGCGTGGCCAACATCGAGTGGCAGTCGTAGCATCGCACTCCACCTTGCCGTGTCTTAAGGAAAATTGGTTCGATACGGATTCGGTAGATTTCAAAATCAAGAGACGGCTGCACATGCTCCGTGCCGCCGGCCGATTGATCGGCATGCGCCGGAGTGACAAGGTCATGTTTGTGACTCTGGGGATGACCGATTTCCGGGGGATTTGCCAGGGTGACACCGCTGAACATTAAAAACGCGCCGCATAAGGCCAGGCGTAGACTGGCCGCCTTCATTGCGTTCCTCCCCTAAACTCAAGCTCACAGTTCGGCGCGGCCAAACTTATCTCCACTACGAGCAGAAAAAATTTCTGCTCATTTACCGGGATCATTGAATGTGAAATCACCCGCGAGGATCTTCTGCATTCGAGCATTGGCGTATTTCCAGGGATCGCGGGCGTATTCCTCATAACTGCCCGGCACGTTGATTCCAGGAATGTCCGGTATCCAATCTTCGGCCAGCAATTTGCCGGGATCGCCATATTTTGCAGCCAGTGCGCGCACATCCGGGTCGTCCAAAGTAGTCATGTGTCCGCGGTCAACGATGATCAACCATTTGCCGGAACTCCGCAAATGTACTTTGTAGGTGATGAAATAATTCTGGATGTGAAAGTCGTGACCGTCAGGAAGGTTAAGCTTCTCCGCAAACTCCTTCCACTTCTTTGGCGTGCCTAGCGAACCGGGATCGTGGCCCAGTTCATTTCCGAGCCCCCAATGAAACGCGCCACTCCGGTAGCGTTCGTAGGTCAGGCAATAAACTCCCGCCGTGCCCCCGCCGTAAAAGTCGGTGGGATTGCGAAAATACTTCGGGTTGGTGCCCAGCGCGACTTCCCAAAGATTCCAGTAGCCGGGGTTGTCGTAATGAGGGTAGGTGGCGTCGTTGATGTGCGGATAGTGTTGAAACTCCCGGATGACATCGCCGTAGCGGCCCCCGCCTTTTATGTCTGTGATTTTGCCGTCTTTCAGATGAATCTCCATGCGTGGCCAAAAGCCGCCGGAACCGTTCGTGCCGGCGATCACTCCGTTGGCCTTGGCGTTTGGCGAACGGTCGATCCATTCCGGGTAGTTTTTTGGGTAGTTGTCGAAGTCCTGGCCGTATTGGCCGGTGGCAGAGTCTGGATACATCAGCAAATGGCCCCGCCAGTAGATTCCGCGTACCCATCTCTTGGCCATTTCTTCGGTGACGTCCCATGTCACGTGGGTACCTTCCGGATCGCTGACCTCAACCTTGTCGACATCGGGAGTCACCATCGCGACGGCCTTCTTCTCAATCAACTGCCACAAATCAGCCGGAAAAGAGGAAACCTGGCTCACGACCTCCCAGCTGTTGGTAAACGAACAGCGCCCCAAGTACTTGCCTTCAAGGGGAGACATGGTGCGTGCGTAAAAGGCGCCCCCGGGATGACCCCAGTAGACGCCTTTGATTTTCGGATGTTGCTGAAGATAGTCGCGGATGGCCGCACCCACGCTCTCATTCGCGAGCTTCTTCCATTCGACCATCAATTCCGGCGTCATCTCGTCGCGCTTGGGATAAAGTGCATTGAAAAGGTCAGGGTTTTTCTGCTTCAGCCACTCCTTTGGTACTTCTGGGTGTGCAAAGACCCGCTCGATCCAATAATACTTCGCCTCCATGAAGCCTTCTTCAGCGCTGCGGATTTCCGTCTTCAATCTAATCTGCTCTGCATCCTCTTTCGAAACGCCAACCAGTTTGTAATTTGGCACGATGTCCGCTTGCACGCCTCGCTCCGCGAGGGCCTTCAAAAGAGCTTGCACCACAAAATGTTCTGCTGTCGTATCCGGCACGATCACGACTTCTTCACCGGGCTGCAGCAGGCCAAGGCCCAGTCCGGGAGAATTTCCTCCGAATCCGGCCTTGTTGCGCACCAGGTCGCGCGCGTGAGGCATGATCTCTTCGACGGATGCTGGTTTTTTCAAATAAGAAGGCCAGCGGGGCGCCGGATAAGCAGCCGCAAGCGCCGTTGATTCTTTTTTCTGCGTCTGAGGACGTGCGCTCGCGATTACAACGATCAGCAACACGATGGGTGCCAGCCTTAGCGACTTAGGGTAAGAAGACTTCATCAGGTTTGATTCCTCTTTGCGGCCGCACTTCGTTGGTTCCGGGGTGATACCAGCGGCAAGCCATCCTACTTCGCTGACGCCATGAATTTAAAATTAACTTTTCTTTATCTTGCCGCGGAAAGGAAAGACGGACTCATCCGAAGCTGAGACTGGTGGCAAAAGCAACCGAAGGGGAGCAGCCGGCTGCCGGTGAGAATTCCTCCTGCATTTCACTTTTGTTCGAAACTAGAAAACTATCTTGATTGCGAACTGAATCTGCCGCTCTGGGATGGTCGTCCTGAGCAGCGCGCCTGCCGTTCCGCCGTTGCTGGGCGCCAGTGAGCTGCCATCGCCAGCGAAGATGTCGGTATTGCCGTCACCGGGGCCCGGCGGAGCAAAGTTGGGGTGATTGAGAATATTAAACATCTCCACGCGGAACTGTAGGTTGAAGTTCTCCGAGATCCGCTTAATGCGGTTGTTCTTGAACACCGAAAAGTCCAGGCTGGTGATGCCCGGACCGTTCATGATATTGCGGCCAGCATTGCCGCGAAGATTGAAGCACTGTGGAAACGTGGCTAGGAACGTAGGAGCATTGGGGTCATTCGGCTGGGAGTTCGGCGGCGCTGGATCGCAGTTCTGGTTCCAAAAGTTCATGTCCGGTGCGGTGGGGATAGCAAAGCACTGTGTCTTGATGTAGTTCTCGGGATGGCCCGGATTTGTCAGAGTGTTGCACCCGGCCCCGCCAAGCCGGTTCGGGTAGGCAAAATCGTCGCTGCTCAGGGTATTGGCTGGATCTGAGCCGGTCCCCCATGTGGGCGTGAATGGCACGCCGTCACTAACGGTGAAGATGAGTCCGAGTTCCCATCCATCCGCTAACCAGCGTCCCGGGCCGGAGAACGACTTCGGTGTCGGAACGTCCCAGGTACCATTGAGAACGAGAGTGCGCCCGACGTTGAAATCGGAGAGACCGCGAGTCAATTTCATATCAAAGTAGTTCAGACTTGAGATCGAATTTCCGAAGGCGTCGCCCGCGAGCGTCGCCGAACTCGTATCAATACTTTTGCCCCAGGTGTAGGTGCCTTGCACCTGAAAGCCGTGGCTCATACGCTTGGCCAACTGCAATTCTAGCGCATTGAAATACGAGCGCCCTTCATAAAACATTCCGCGTACGGAGCCAAATTTCGGGTTGATGGGATCGGGAGGATTCCCCGCGTTGGGTCCGCTAATCAGGTTTCCGTTGACATCGACTTGCGGCCAGAGATAGCCGGCAGAGGTCTTGGTGGGAATGATGAGATCGGCTTCGTCCACCCGGAAGGGCTGATGTACTCCTCGCGAGCCTACGTATGCGACCATGGCCGCCAGGCTTTGCGTGAACTGATACTGGACATTAAGGTTCCATTGCGCGACGTAGTTGCGCTTGGGGTTAGGTTCCACGTACGTCGAGCGCAGTTTGTTCGCACTGATGAGACAAGGGGCAACGAGGGGAAACGTAAGAGTCGTACCAGGCGGACAGCTTGGATCACTTGCCGATGTGTTCAACGAAGTATATTGAAAGAAGGGAGCCGCCTGGGTCGTCAGAAGAATAAACTGATAAGGCAGCGGCAGAACGTCGAACAGCCCGGCTCCGCCCCGAACGGCCGTTCTTCCGTTGTGCAAGGGATCCCACGCAAATCCCACGCGTGGCTCCAGGTTCTTAAGTGTTGGGTTCGAGAAGAACGAGCCGGTACCGGAACAGCCACTTGGGACCAGCGTGCCGCAGATGGGCAGCGGGTCGGAAAGGTTGCGCAGGTTTGCGATCTTGCCATGAATCTCCGTGGGCACCGTCGTAATTTCGTATCGGAGACCTAGGTTTAGCGTGAGGTTGGGTTTCCACCGCCAATCGTCCTGCACGTAGGCGCCGAAAAGCGTTTGGCGGAGATCGCGAGGCGTTAGGGAACTGGCAACGCCGCCCTGGAACTTG
>WNFO01010955.1_pt1 | contig 10836 bp, 9 predicted proteins | sample 5400251 | NCBI WGS metagenome assembly WNFO01 (sample SAMN13153354, study PRJNA577476) | soil metagenome | isolation source: 100 cm saprolite under Madrone tree | place: USA:California | collected 2016-06-14 | reverse complement strand
CCGGTCAAGCCCGCGCCGCCGGTGCCAGCGGCCGCTCCGATCAGTCCGCCGATAATCGCGCCTTTGCCTCCGCCGGCCAGTCCGCCGATGAGTGCGCCGCCACCAGCGCCGCCGCCCACCATGGCTGCAGTACGCTTACCTTTACCCTTGCTGGTCTCCGTAGGCGCGGTGGTGTGTACGTCGTAACTTGTGCCGTTGACTTCGATGCTGGCCAGGGTCAGCTCAAGCACAGCTCCGCCCTTAAATCTCCCGGCGGGTTTCGCGTCCTTCACGATGCCGGTAGCTCTTGCGCCCTTCGGAATGGCCACTCGGCCGTCGACTTCGATAGGTTCCCGTACCGTCGCGGAAAACTGTTGGCCGGGCGTGCTGATCTTGGAGCCGACTGGCTCATCCAGAACGACGGAGATTACCGTTTCCGCGGGCACGACGATGGGTCTAGGCCTCGGCGGAGCTTGCTTGACCGCAGGTTTGGCGGAACTGGCGTCTGAAGCCGGCGAAGATGAATTAGCGTCGGTCGCGGCAGCTTGCTGTTGGTCCGCGCTTTTCTGGCATCCCGACAAGGCAAAGAGAAAGCCCAATGCAGACAAACATGCGGTTGCGAGGGAACGATTCATGTACTACCTCCGTTTGGTGGCGGGCTTATAGGCTCCCTAAAAGATACTACCAACTCAGACGAAGTCAATTTAGAGGTGATTAATCAGGCAGCTACAGCGGCGTCTTGTACGGGCAGGGCCTCAAGCACAAAACAAAAATAAAGCGGCATGGAAAATTACGGATTTGAAGTTAGCATGCGCTGAATTCCTCAGCGCCCGGCTGGAGCTTGCAGCCAACGAATCACCTTGCGCATCGGGCTGATCCCGCTGCTGCGCATCGGCGTCTGCAGCCAGGCACCGACACCGCCCCTTGATGGGATCTCTGGCTCGACGCTCCTGCCGAGCGGCAGTTCCGGATTTGCATGCGAGGCCCACTGCCTATGTTCCGGCTCGAGGGCCGGAGCCGAAACCCACGGCGTCAGCGCTGGCGCTTCACTCCGCGGTGCCGGCGGCGGTTCGAGTACCGCGGTCTGCGCACCGATCACCCGCCCGCCTAGGCTCTGCCCGCGCTCCGCAAAACTGTTGCGCGTCGACGCACCGGCAAACACCGGCTCATACTGCGGCTCCGAAATGGCGATGCGCGGGGCCTCCGTGCGCAGAGGCTCTGCGCGTGGAGTCTCCATCATCTTTCTGACCGGCTGCTGCTCCGCGGCGGAGCGTTCCGCCACTCCGTCGGACAGCGACAACTTCAGCAGCGCCCCAATCTGTTCCTGCGAAGCGCGCAACGTCCCCAGCAATCTGCGGCCATAGCGCACCATCGTCGCAAGAATGGCGATTTGCACCAGCAGGGACGCTAGATCAACCCAGTAATTCTGCAGCCAATCAAAGATTGCGCTCATAAGTTTGCCTTTGAGAGGATCGAGGCAAGACTACCAATCGGCGCCTCCCTCCGAAACTGGCTCCAGGGCCAATTTACGGCCAGCACCGCTTTCCGGGCCCTGCCTGCCCGCCGGAACGGTTTTCGCCCGCCTATAAGAAATACAACGCTGTTCCCAGCCGTATTACTATGGTGGTGACTCCGGCGATGCCATCGACGCAAACTCTGATCCGTGCGGAAAACGTTTCGCGCCAATACCGCTTGGGCGATACCGTCATCCACGCAGTGAGCAACCTTTCCTTGGAGATTTGCAGCGGCGAGTTTCTAGCCTTGCTCGGCAGCTCCGGCTCCGGTAAATCCACGCTTCTAAACCTTCTCGCCGGCCTGGACCGGCCAACTTCCGGCGCAATCCACGTCCAGGGACAAGACCTGGCAGCCCTCGATTCGCAGGAGCTGGCGCGCTATCGCCGCGACACCGTGGGCATGGTCTTCCAGTCCTTCAACCTGCTGCCGCGCATGACCCTGGAAGAAAACGTCGAGCTGCCGCTGCGTTTGGCCGAGGTGGACCGCGCCGAGCGCAGCCAGCGCGTCACCCAGGCGCTCGAGCACGTGCATCTGGCCGCGCGCCGCCGCCATCGCCCCAGCGAGCTTTCCGGAGGGGAGCAGCAGCGCGGAGCATTAGCTCGCGCGCTGGTCAATCGTCCCACCATTCTCTTCGCCGATGAGCCGACGGGAAATCTCGACACCGCCACCGGCGAGCAGATCCTTCTGCTACTCCGCGAAATTCAGGAAACCCTCGGGATGACCATCATCATGGTCACCCACGAACGCCCCCTTGCCGAGCGCTTCGCCAATCGCATCGCGGTGCTTTCCGACGGCCGCCTGGTCGACCAGTTCGCGACGCAGACTGGAGCGCTCGCATGAAGAGCCGCGATCTCAGCGAACTGGCGCTGCGCAATCTGCGCGAAGCCATTCTTCGCAACTCGCTCACCACCCTCGGCGTCGCCGTCGGAGTCGCTTCGCTGGTGGCGATGCTTTCGCTTGGCGTCGGCCTGCAAACGCTGGCCTCCGACCGACTGACGAAGTCCGGCCTCTTTGACGCTGTTTTCGTCACCTCGCGGCGCGATTTCCGTGGCCCCGGTGGCGACGGTCCCCCAAGGAAATCCTCCCCACCCGAAAAATCTAACCCACCCGAAAAATTTGCCCAACGTCGTCGACGTTTACCCGCAAATCCGCTTCCTCACCGACGTCCGCTACGCAGGCAACAGTTACTCCACCAATGTTCTCGGCGTCCCGGAATCTTCCCGCGCCACCAGCGCCTTCGACGGCATCACCGGCAAGTACTTTTCTTCTCCCACCGCCGAAGAAGCTATCCTCCAGGCCGATTTCGCCAAGGAACTCTCTCCCCAGCCCGCCACTCTCGTCGGCAAAGAACTCGTGCTGCGCTACGCCGAGCGCCGCGCCGCTTCTCCCGAGGAAATCTCCAAGGAAAACGACATCGACAAGCAGCTCGACGAAATGATGTCCGGCGGAATCTCCATCGTCTCCCGCGAAAAGAAATTGCGCATCGCCGGCATCATTGAGTCCGACCCCTCCGCGGGAATCGGCGGCTTCGGCGGCGGCCGCGTTTTTCTTCCATTGAAAGTGGCCGAGCAGCTTCACACCGCACAAGCCAACGACGTGCAGGACTTCGTCCGCGGCGGAGGCTCCGGCAAACCCACCTACGCCGCGCTCACCATCCGCGCAAAATCTCCCAAAGACGTTCTCCAAATCGAAGATGCCATTAAGAAGTTAGGCTTCAACGCCTTTTCCTTGCTGGATGCCAGCAAGACTCTGCGCCAGGTCTTCATCGTCTTCGATATGTTCCTCGGGCTCTTTGCGAGCCTCGCGCTCACCGTCGCTTCCCTCGGCATTGTCAACACTCTCCTCATGGCCATTCTGGAACGCCGCCGCGAAATCGGCGTACTCAAAGCTCTGGGCGCAACGGACCGCGATGTGCGCAGCTTGTTCTTCGCCGAAGCCGGCGCCATGGGATTGCTGGGCGGCGTTTTCGGCGTGGCTCTGGGCTGGATGATTGGTCAGGCGCTAACCTGGGGCACAACAATTTATCTGCGCCGCCAGGACCTGCCCGGTGTGAAAATTTCCCACGTACCGTGGTGGCTAGCGCTCAGCGCCATTGCTTTCGCTGTGGTCGTCAGCCTGGTCGCCGGCCTGTACCCAGCCGGACGCGCCGCCCGCCTCGACCCCGTAGAAGCCCTCCGCTACGAATAAACGATAATGTGGGACAGCCATTTCTGGCTGTCCGCCGTTTCCATCCCGCCCAATGCAACCCTCGCCCCTGTCATTCCGAACCCGCCGCATTTTGGCGGTGTGAGGAATCTGCTTTTCTCCTCCACTCCTTTGGCGCATCCCGAGCTTGCTGGCCTCAGGCAGGCAAAGCCGAGGGACCTGCTTTTTCGGCTTGGGCAGGGGCCTCCACCCAACTTAACCAATCGTGCCTTTGGCGCGAGAGACTATAATTTGTAAATGCTAAATAACGCAAAGCCGCCAACCATCGACAACAGATATATCTGCATTGCAGACAGGAAAAGCATTGCTCTCGCTGCCGTCATATCTTCATATCTATTCAAGGCATCCTCTCACCTCCCATTGTTTCTATTCCCGACCGTAGAGATCTCCAGACTCGATGACGTTAGCTACACAAGCGACCATTGGTTCGCAAATCTACTTGGCCAGGAAGCAGGCACACTCATAAATAACGCCTGGGCAAGGATGGGCGGGTCCCGATATGTCGTCCTTGCTGGACTCAACCAACATCAGAAGAGTTATCTCCATCTGCCTTCCGAAATTACAGTCATAGACATCAAGGACTTATTGGATATCGAACCGAAGCTTTCACCTATCACCCCCAGCCAAGGGGAACTGAGATGCAGGACCCAAGACATTCTTAAGGGTCTCTTTGTCGCGCAAGAGCAGGGGAAAAGACTCGTCCTCGACGAAGAAGCCGGGTCCTTCGTCCAAACCTCAAAATTGAAAAGAGGCATCGTAGTCGTTGAAAACGTCCCGGACGTTTCTCCGATTGTGGCAGTTAACTACGCTAGCGCGATTGGGGCAGACATCTTGCTGGTTGAGCCCCTGGAAGAGCACCAGGGACGTGAGGTGCAAACGTGGATTCAATCCTGGAAGGAATCAGGCGATCACGCGCAATTCCAGAAGATAAAGGACGCTGCGACGCGGAGGCTAGCGAATATTCCCTTCGCGCAATTCGAATACGCGACGTTCTTTACCGAAGGACTTCCATACTCGCTGGTACTCGAAAACGTTGTTCCATGCAGCCATGTCAACCTTTCTATAAAACCAGATCTATTCGTTATGAATAGCATTTTATTTCAGTCGATTGCACCGTTTCATTCAGCCATCCTTTTTTCGCCGGTATTTTTCGCCGATGAGGAAACGGATTGGTTGCGCACTTTTTTTGCACAAAACAGATATTACTTACGTGCTCTAATCGGACCAGACGCCTCCTTAGCTAAGTTCGACTTCAATGCCCAACATTTTCCCTACGATCTGCTGCACATCTGCAGTCATGGTGGAGAGGTAGACGGATATGAGATGGCCGAGCACTTTACCGACAGGAACGGATCCACTCACTTGATAGAATTCGAGGAAGTAATTGGGGCCACCCCCGCTCCAGACAAACCCGGTATGGTAGAAGTTCACCGGAAAGCGTTTCCCCGAAGGCTAGACGGTTTTCCTTGGATGAGTGAGGAGCTCAAGAAGCAGAATTTTCCTCATGACGTATACACAGACGTGTGGAACTGTATCCTCAACTCGAATGGCAAAAGGAAGAAAAAGGGGCGCATCGCCCTCTCTTGCAGTATAGCGTGTGCTGATTCCATTCATCAGGGAGAATTTCACACCTTGGCTTCACATTCGTCGCCAGTTGTCTTTAACAACGCTTGCTGGTCTTGGAATGAAGTCGCAGGATTTTTTCTGGCGTGTGGTGCCCGCGGATACATTGGGACACTTTGGGATGTCGACAACTCGGCTGCCGTCCTCGCGGCCAAGACTTTTTATGCAAATGTATTTTCGGAGCCTGTCCTAACGGCATTCCACAAGGCAGTTAAAGCAGTAGACCACACGGACTCCAAAGACATCTATCTATACTGGGGGCTGCACTTTACTTCCCTCGCCCAAGGGCGAAGCGCCAAAAACAGCAGAGCCCAAGTGGTCAGAGAACTCTTAAGAGCCTCAGAGCAATGGGTTAGGAAGATCAGATCGACCAAAAGCGCAGAGGTGAAACGAAATTCAATTAAAATCCTGAAATTAATTCTCCGCGAAATTCAAACCAATTTCGCCTCTGACGTTCGGTCGGAACTTGAATCCAAAATAAAAGGCACAATCCCAGAAATCTCCCGACGTGATTATCCCCGAGACTCAGCAAAATTCGAGCTGTTAGAAGACCAGTCCTCCATCGACTTCCCTATTGAGTACAGACAAATCAAAAAGTCACCCAAACACAACTGATTACACTGCCTTTCTGGGGTGGCGGACCTTTGCGATTTTCACTATGCTGAGATCCTTCTCGTCCCATCGATGTCAAAATTGTGGACTGTCACTAGGAGGCAGGCATGGCGGTAATGGCAATTCATCCAGGCGAGCACCTCGCCGAGGAACTGAAGGCGCTGGAAATGAGCGCCGCGGAATTGGCGCGAAAGATTGCCGTGCCCACTAAAGGGTGACACAGATCCTGAACGGCACACGCAGCGTTACCGGCGACACGGCCCTGCGGCTGGGCCATTTCTTTGGGACCAGCCCGCGGTTCTGGTTGAACCTGCAAACCCTGTACGATGTGCGAATAGCGGAACAGAAAGCAGGAAAGGCGATTCGCAGCCTTCCCAGGCTGAAGCGCAAAGAGTTCGTACACGCCTAAACGAACGGCCGCTGACCCTTGCCCTTCCCCGGAATACAACGTATCTTCAAGCGCAGCAGCCTCTATGAAACGCGAACGTCTTCAGCGCATCACCATCGAAGCCGGCAAATGCGGCGGCCGCCCCTGTATTCGTGGCCTGCGCATTCGTGTCACCGATATTCTGGAACTCCTCGGTGCGGGAGCCTCGTTCGACGAGATTCTTAAGGATTATCCGTTTCTTGAGCGCGAGGATATCCTCGCCGCCCTTGACTACGCCGCTTACCAAACCGATCACGCTGTCCTCCAGTCCTCATAACTCCGCTGATAGCCCCGACCCTTTCTTCCAATTCCCAAAACGGGACAAAAAACTTCTTGACAAGAGCTAACCAAATGGTATAATGTCCCATGAAATACCCCACCAGCCGCCTAACTCCTTTCCCTCCCGCATTTACGCGAAAAATCGTCTCTAAAAAGAATCGGAGGTGCGAAAAATTGCAACGCCAGCGCATATGATTCCGCTATCCCCCTTTAGAATCAACACTTGTAAAAGTGTGTGAAAACAAAGGACTTTAAGTACCTCTAGAATGAACACTTATGCAAAAACCGGGGGAGGGGGGCCCCCTCTGCGCCAACTCAGCGGACTCTGCGTCTCTGCGTCATCAGTTCGGCCAAGGTTCGCCGCAGAGGCTCGGCTACAATAGGTGACGCCCGCTAACCATATGCCCGCCGCCTACATCTGCGACGCCATTCGCACGCCCATCGGCCGCTATGGCGGAGCGCTTGCCTCCGTGCGCACTGACGACCTCGCCGCCATCCCCATCGCCGCGCTGCTCACGCGCAATGCAAAAGTCGACTGGAGCGCGCTGGACGATGTGATCTTCGGCTGCGCGAATCAAGCCGGCGAAGACAACCGCAACGTAGCGCGCATGGCTTTGCTGCTCGCCGGTCTGCCCAAGGAAGTTCCCGGCTCAACCGTAAACCGTCTTTGCGGATCCAGCATGGACGCCGTGGCCACCGCCGCCCGCGCCATCAAGAGCGGCGAGGCCGATCTGATAATCGCCGGCGGCGTGGAGAGCATGACCCGCGCCCCTTTCGTGGTAAGCAAAGCCGACGACGCGTTTTCGCGCTCCATGAAATTGGAAGACACCACTATCGGCTGGCGCTTCGTGAACCCGCTGATGAAAGCGAAATACGGAACGGATTCCATGCCGGAAACCGGCGAAATCGTCGCCGAAGAGTTTCACATTTCGCGGCAAGATCAAGACGCCTTCGCTCTGCGCAGCCAGCAGCGCGCCGCCGAAGCCATTCGCAGTTGCCGCATGGCGCAAGAAATCGTTCCGGTTTCGATTCCTCAGAAAAAAGGCGAAGCGGTTTTGTTTTCGGTGGATGAGCATCCGCGACCCGACACTACGCTTGAAGCACTCGCGAAACTGAAAAGCATCGTGAAGCCCGGCGGCACCGTAACGGCGGGAAACGCGTCGGGAGTGAACGACGGAGCTTGCGTCCTATTGCTGGCATCCGAAGCCGCAGCGCGGCGCCACGGACTCACGCCGAAAGCACGCGTGATAGCCGCCGCCGCCGCGGGCGTCGCGCCGCGCATCATGGGCATGGGACCTGCTCCCGCGACGCGAAAAGTTTTGGCAAAAGCAAACCTCGCGCTGGAGCAGATGAATGTCATCGAGTTGAACGAAGCGTTCGCTTCACAAGCCCTAGCCGTGCTGCGCGATTTGCGCATTCCCGACGATGCCCCGCACGTAAATCCAAACGGCGGCGCGATCGCTCTCGGCCATCCCCTGGGCGCCAGTGGCGCGCGCCTGGTGACCACTGCGATGTACCAGTTGCAGCGCACAAAGGCGCAATACGCGCTGTGCACCATGTGCATCGGCGTGGGCCAGGGCATCGCCGTAATTCTGGAGCGCGTTTAGCAAATGCCCATCGCACACGTCAACGGCGCTCACCTTCATTATCAGATCGAGGGACGAGCCAACGCGCCTGCGCTGGTGCTCTCGAATTCGCTGGGCACCAATTTCTCGATGTGGGACGCGCAGATGCCCGAATTGCACAAACATTTCCGCGTGCTGCGCTACGACACGCGCGGCCACGGACAAAGCGAAGTAACGACTGGCCCCTATTCCTTCGAGCAATTGGGACGCGATGTGCTCGCACTGGCCGACGAAGCGGACATGGGCACCTTTTCGTTCTGCGGATTGTCCATGGGCGGCGTGATCGGCATGTGGCTGGGCATCCATGCCGGCAAGCGCCTGCACAAGCTCGTCCTGTGCAGCACCGCAGCCAAGATCGGCAACGCCGATACCTGGAACGCGCGAATTGAAACGGTACGCAAGGGCGGCACGAAATCGGTAGCAGTCGCGACGATGGAGCGCTGGTTCACCGCGAGTTTCCGAGAACGCGAGCCGCAAACCGTGGAGCGCATTAAGCATATGGTGGAAAGCACAAGCGCCGAAGGCTTCATTGCTTGTTGCGAGGCTTTGCGCGAGGCAGATTTTCGCGAAAGCATCAGCGCAATCCGCATGCCGACTTTGGTTATCTCCGGCACCCTCGACGCAGGCACAACTCCTGCGGACGGCAAATTTGTGGCCAAGCAAATTGCTGGCGCTCGTTACGTGGAGCTCGACGCCGCGCACTTATCGAACATCGAGCAGCACGATCAATTCACACAGGAGGTGAGCAACTTCCTCGCGCACTAACTTATTTTCCCGCGGGCGCTTTGGATGCACTCTGCGGCGCAGGTTCTTTCACCAGAATCGGCGACCGCGGAAACGCAAAATTGCCGGCAACGTCATCGACCACGTTCACCTGGCACACGTAAAAGCCCGGCTTGAGCGCCTGCAACGGAAGATCGATTTGGAAAACCACCGCTTTGCGATCCGGCACAGTGACTTCATTCGCCACGATCGGCTTCGATTCGTAGACCTTCGCGCTTCCCTGCAAAAACTCGATGCTCGTCAAAACGCGCACGCTGTCACGCGGAGCCTTCGCCGCCGGAGCCTTCACCGCCTCACCGGTTGTTCCGTTCGCACTCGCGGCAGCCGCAACTGGAGCTTTCCCGCGCGCGGCGTCGTACACCTCGTACTGCAAATATAGGTGCTGGTCCTGCGTAAAAACGTGCGTGATGTTGGGCACCAATTCCGTCTGATCCTGCACCAGCGGATGCGGGCCGCTGTTTTTCTTCGCGCTGGCCGGAACGCGCTGGCTGCTGAGCACCACCGAGCTCATGCGCAGCGGCGCTTTGCGCAGGTCGGGAACCTGCACATCCGTCTCAAACGAGCCCATGCGGCCGCTTTGATTTTCGCGCACCACGAATTTCAAGTGATAGCCGCCCGGCGCCAGAACAAAGCCGGTGTTGTACTGCACATTTTTCCGCCGCACTTGCTGCGCGCTGTCCACCGCCAGTTTCACGGTGTCGCGCTGGTGGCCAACCGGCAGCTTCCCCTCCGCGCGTACTTCACCGATGATGTCGATGGTCGCGTTGTCCTTGTCTTTTGCTTGCACAAACGGAATCTGCGAGCCGGGGATCACCAGCGAGACCGAAAGATAGTAATGGGAATCGTCTTGCCGGAAGTAGGCGGCACCGGCGTAAACCGCCACGTCCGTTTGCGACAGCTCGGAAGCCAGCTCGTCCTGCAACTGCTGCTCGCGGTCCGCGCGATTCAAATGCTCGAAATCGCGTCCCGCGTAATATCCCGAGCGATAATCCAGCTTCAGGTCCGGGCGATTCAATTGCACCTTCAGATGCCGGAATCGTCCATCTTTGAGCGAATTTGTGCTGGTGAAACCAAGTACGTAGTACGCCGAGCTGTCTTTTTGTACCTGCGAAAAAACCGCGCTGAAGTCGTTGGAGTCAAAAAACGCCTTGCCGCCGGTATCTGCGGCCAAGGTCGAGAGCGTTTCCTGCGTTGACGCGTTGCTGCTCAGGTCGTTGAGCACCGCGGCGCCGTTGTACGCCGACTGCCCGTGCAGGCTCGCATTCTGCGCTTCGCCTCCCGGAGGAAACGCCTGCAAGCCGCGAATATCCACGGGATAGATGGAAACGTTAGCCTTTACCGCCGAAGCGGTTGCGGCGCGCAACGCGGATTGGTTATCGACCCCTGACTGGCTGATGCCGTTGCTGAAATAAATGATGGCTTTCTTTTGCGAAATCTTTCCCAGCGCCTGCATGATGGACTGCAGCGCGAGAAGTTTGCGATCCGCATTGAACGTGTTGTAGTCGCTATCGTCGGCCGTGAAAGCGCCGCCGGTTTCCGCCGCGCCTTCAGAGCTTCCCGTCGCGCCATTGTCAAAGCCTTGCCCCTGCCCGGAGGTATATGCCGACAGCCCGCCGAGCACTTTCGTCTTGTCGTCCGTGAAATCAAGATCGATGCGCATGTTCGTTGCCAGCGACACCAGCGCGATCAAGTCCGCCGGCTGCATGCGCGTTTGCACGAATTTCTTGGCGGCCTCCACCGACCGCTCGATCTCCTCCGGCTGCATGCCGGAGAAATCGAAGAACAGCA
>WNFO01005824.1_pt1 | contig 10836 bp, 9 predicted proteins | sample 5400251 | NCBI WGS metagenome assembly WNFO01 (sample SAMN13153354, study PRJNA577476) | soil metagenome | isolation source: 100 cm saprolite under Madrone tree | place: USA:California | collected 2016-06-14 | reverse complement strand
GGCTGTCACGGAGGCTCGCCACCACGACGAGGCGATTGATCTCACCGTTGTTGAAGGCTTTCAAAAATCTCTCATAGTCCCTGATCGACACGCAGCCGTTAGAACCGCCGTTCGCTCCGAGCATATAGCTGTGCGCGAGCAATCCGGACCGCCCGAGCGTATCTTGGGCGCCAACAGGAATCATGCGGAGCGCTTGGACGCCGTGAAACGGTCGCTCCCGCGGTTTCAGATCATAGACATTTGGTGGCGTCGCTCCGACATTTCGCTCGCCCACATGTCCTGGATCATCCATCAAACTACCAAATCCTGAATGCGCCTCGAGCTTCAACCCGTTTGGCATGTAAACAGTGCGCGCCGAGATGTCATAGACGGCGGTGAAATTGTCATAGCCAAGCGACGCAAGATCTGGCCCGTCGCGCAAGAGCCCGCCATCCGGAGCCAGAGACGCAAGCGTGACACGGGCCGGGAGCAGATCGGAAAGCTTCTGCAGCAGCGTGCGATTGTCAGGTTGAGCAGTAAGGGGAGGGTCTCGTAATTCGAGGTTCGCCTCAACCGGACGAGACCTGGGAAGGGGAACGACAGCGACGCTTGATGGCGCGGGTTCCTCCACAGGGGCTACCCGCCGGTCTTGAGACTGCAGCTTCTGCGCAAGCCGCGCTTTCGCTTGCTGAAACTTGATCTCGAGTTCTGACGGCAAAGGTTGAACGAAGGGTCGCGATAGGTCCATCGAAATCAAATTGGACGCTGCACCTGAGACGAAACGGTCATCGAACGATGACGCGTTGCTGTCATTCGAGGAAACCGAATCTGGGACCCAGGTAACCGCATCGGTAGCCCAGGCTGCTACTCCGAATGCCAATGCAACGATGATCAATGCAACCAGGCCGGAGAACGAAATGCCGCGACCCGACGGAATCTTATCAACTGTCGCTGCGACGTACGTCATCCAGTACACCCGTCGGACGCCTTGCAACCGAGCCAACATCGTGCTCGCCGGAATACGTCTAAATCGAGGCAATCGCTGGCAGATTGAGGTATTTGCGATAAGTTGTGACACAATCGCCACACTCAGATGAATTGTGTGATTGATCCCCTGCCGGTTTTCATCTGGCCATAGTGCCGCCCTTGCGTTCCGCCCTTGTTACCTGTCGGATTTCGGTGGGTTGGAGGGTGCAACATGTCTTCCATCAGCTGTGCCAGAATTGCGTACGTCGACATTAAGGCAAACCGTTTTCTGCTTAACGCGCCTTCGGTTTCGGCCGCTGGTGTTCGGAACGTCATTCAATTGTTTGCCGTGGCTCTGGTCGCGGCTTCGCTTGCGGCCTGCGCCCAGTCCTCGGTGGTCACCGGAAAATCCGAATTAAATCCTGCCAGTCGACACGCATCGCTGGAGCAGAATCGAACAACATCATTCGTGACGAATAGGCGTGTGGCGGTCACGAGAAAGCATACCCCGTTCGCTTCGCACAAAAATGCAGCCGAAACACAGGTTGCGTCGCATGGACTTGCCAGCTTCTACACAGAGGGAACACAGACCGCGAACGGTGAAAGGTTCGATACCCGCGAATTAACCGCCGCTCATCGCACGCTGCCGTTCGGCACCCGGTTGCGCGTGACAAACGTCGCTACTGGGCGGTCCGTCACCGTTCGGGTCAATGACCGCGGTCCGTTCGTTCCCGGACGCGTTGTCGACGTCTCGTATTCTGCGGCTCAAACGCTGGGGATGGTTGGAGGCGGACTTGCAAAGGTCAAACTTGACGTCGTCCAATAGCCAGAACTCTTCCTCACGCCATCGCGGGCATCCTGCCGGACAAGCCATCGAACGCCCCGCGCAAAACTTCCAGCGGGTTCGAGGCGCCTGACCGGCTGCGCCACGCGACATGGCCGTCCGGTCGGACCAGGACCATCCCATCCGGGTCGACGCCATAAGCGTCGTGCCAGTCGCCGTCGGGGTCGCTGAGGTCGCCGTCCTTGCCAACCGTAAAGGCGATGAGTGGCGGCCAGGACGTGCCGAGCCCTTGCGCGGCCCGTCGCCATGCGTCGCCGTCGCGGCCGGCCAGCAGCACAAAGTGCGGGCCGAACAGGTCGATGGTCGAGATCTGCTCGTCGCCACGCTTGAGGCGGACATGGGGCGCGCGGCTGCCGGGCCGGGCGGAGGGCACATATTCGGTGACGGGATCGTCGACCGCGACCGGTGGCGTGCCGTCCGGCACGACCGCCGTCGATCGATAGCAAGCCCCGAAGATCAGCCCCTGTTCGTTCAGGAATTCCGGTCGCGGCAAGACGTTGCTTTGCCGCGCGGTGCGTCCCATCGACAAGGCGTTGGCCAGCGAGTTCTGGGTGATCATCCGGCCAAGCGGCTGGCGCTCGGCGTGGTAGCTGTCGAGCAGCTTGTCGTCGGCTTTTCCGAAAAGCACCGCGGCGATCTTCCAGGCCAGATTGTGCACGTCCTGCACCCCGGTGTTGAGGCCGAAGCCCCCGGTCGGCGGCATTTCATGGGCCGAATCTCCGGCCAGGAAAACGTCGCCGACGCGATAGCGGTCGGAAACGATGGCGGACGCTTGCCAGGGATTGACGCCCAGCACCGATACGTCGAGGTCCTCCACGCCGACCGCTTTGCGGATCAGTTCCGTACAAAATTCCGGCGTGAAGTCCTGCGGCCGCCAGCCATATTGTTTGGGGCCGTGAATCAGGAAGCCCCAGCGATCTCCGCCGTTGATCGTGAGGAACGTGGCGCGCAGGTCCTCCTGCTCGACAAAATAGAGCGCGGCAGACCGATGCGCGACCCATTGGGTGAGGTCGGCGTGGAACAGAATGTTGACGCTGTCGTAGACATTCTCTTCTCCAATCATTTTCACCGCCAGCGCGCGGCGCACGCGGCTTTGCGCGCCCTCGGCGGCGATCAAATAGCGCGCGGTGAAAGGCGTCTCCTCCCCCGTCATGCGGTCGGTCAATAGGCCCGTGACGGCACCGGGCCGTTGGCTGAACGAGGTCAGTTCGGTATTGAAGCGCAGCGTTCCCGGTCCCGCTGCTTCCGCAAATCGACGAATGACCGGCTCGAGGTCATCCTGGGCACAAAGACAGTTTTTGACGGGTGTCACTGCCATGTTCTTTGGGGTCGCGCGACCGGGTACCCGGCGCTCGATCTCCCTGCCGGCGAGGGTTTCGGTCCAGACGATCAGCCCCAACCGTCCTTCCGCCAGCCCCGCCGCTCTGACCGCGGCGTCGATGCCGCATTGCCGGAAGATTTCCATCGTCCGGGCATTGATGCCGCGCGCCTTCGGCGTGAGCGCCGTGCCCGGGTGACGTTCGACAAGCAGCGAGCGCACGCCGTGCCGGGAGAGCAGCAATGAGGCGGTGAGGCCGACCGGACCGCCGCCGGAAATGAGAACGGGGATGTCGAGCATCTTTTCTCCTTTTTGGATCCCGTGCGCGTGAATTATCCAAGATCCATCGGTTTGCCGTGAGGTTCCCGGCGATAGGCGAAGATCGCGATCAGCGCCGCACATTCGCAGGCGGCCAGGAACAGGAAGGCCGGCGCGATCGCGTCCGCCGTCGCTTTCGGCGAAACCACATCGCTGCTTCCCGCGATCAGCGCCAGACAAACCGGCCCCAGGATTTTTCCTATTCCGTTGGCGGCCTGCGCCAATCCAAACGCCCGGCCGCCAAGCGAGACCGGAAACACCTCAACCACATACGGCGACATGTTGGAGAAGCAACCGCTGTAAAACGCCGCGCCAAAGATCACCAGCAGCGCAAACACCGACCAGCCCGCGATGAACTCACGATAGAAAGCGACAACCGCCAGCATCACCAGGACGGAGATGAAAGTTCCGACCAGTGCCGCGCCGCGGCGCCCGATATAGAGCGGGAGGAAGGAAAACAGCACGCGGCCGAGTATCGAGAAGATGCTCGCATAGACGAAGTAATGCGCGGCCTCGTGCGCGGTATCTTCAGAAGCTGAGACAAGATGGTGGGTCCCCACAGAATCACGCCATAGGTGCCGGTCGAAATCCCGATCCAGATGACGACGACCCACCAGAATCGCTTCTGGTCGTGGAATAGCTCGGACATCGAGCCTGACTTGCCGGTCGGCTCGATCACATTCGGCAGCGCGACGCTGGCCTCGGGAACCCCGAGCAGCTTTGCGGCCTCGCGCCGCGCATCGGCATTGCGGCCGCGCGACAGCAGCCAGCGCACCGACTCCGGCGCAATCCACGCGATCAAGAGCGAAGTAACGATCGGCATCGCACCGGTGGCCGCGACGCCGCGCCAGCCGATCACCGGCAGCAGGCTCGCCGAAATCAACGCGGCGAACATGGTGCCGAGCGCGACCGGCACCACCATCATGCTGGAAACGAACGTACGGTATCTGGTCGGCGTAATTTCGACGATCAGCGGATTTTGCGCGCTGATCGCGGCCGTCGATCCAAAGCCCACGACGAAACGCAATACCGAAAACAGCATCCAGGCGCCGTCCGGTATCAATGCACATCCCGCCGCGCCGAGCGAGAAGATCACGCCACCGCCCCAGATGATCTTCTTGCGCCCGATCTTGTCGGCGATCTGCCCGCCGATCAGCGAGCCGGCGATGGCGCCGACACCGGACGACAGCAGCATCATCGCGCTCTGGCCGTAAGTGAGATGCCAGCCCGGCGCGAGCACCGAGACCAGATACCCTACCAGGAAGAAATCATAGAATTCGAACATCTCCTGCAGGACGAGGAGCCCGATCGTCAGATAGTAGCGCGGCGTGAGACTGGACTTCTCGATTCCGCTCAGCCAGTCCTGCGCATCACCTCTGAGATGATCCTCTTGAAGATGATCCTCGGCCGCTCGCTGGATTCCGCCTTGAAGATTGCCCTGAACGGCGCCTTGAGCGTCGAGCGACACATCGGCCATTGCTCTCCCCGAACGCCCGACTGCCGCCGTCATGCGCAGCGGTTCAAAGTGCCGGGACCATCCTCGATAAAATTAGCACCCGGCGTTTGATTGCGATAATGTTGAATTGTCATCAGTTTGATCGAAAATCGGCATCATCGAAAAATGGATTTGCGCCAGCTCCGCTATTTCATTCAGGCCGCACGGCGGGAGAATTTTCGGAAAGCCAGCGACGATCTGCGCGTCGCGCAGTCGGCGCTGACGCGGCAGATCCAGCATCTCGAGCACGAATTGGGCTTTCTGCTGTTTGATCGCGTCAAGCGCGGCGTACGGCTTACGGCGGCGGGCCAGCGTCTGCTCGAACGCTCGCAGCACATTCTGGGCGAAGTCGACCGGTTGAAGGAGAGCCTGCAGATCGAGGCGCATGTGCCGAGCGGACCCGCATCGCTCGCGGCGCCGCCCTCAATCGGGCGACTGCTGTTCAACAAACTCGCGCTGACGTTTCTGAAATCATATCCGAAAGTAAACCTCAGTCTAGTTGAGGGCTGGACATCGAACGTGCTGGGTCAGCTCCGGCGTGGCGAACTCAGTCTTGCCATCGTTACCGATCCCCCGCCCGACCCGTTGCTCGGGTACACGCTACTTTTTACCGAATCGCTCTACCTTGTAGGTCGCCCCGATGATCCACGCCTGAAGAAGCGCAGCCTCGAAGTAAGCAGTCTCGGGGACATTCCGCTGGTCATGACCAGCAAGAACAATCGGTCGCGCCAGTTGATCGAGAACTCCGCGGCCAGAGAAGGCGCAAAGCTCGACATTCGCCTGGAGTTGGAAAGCCCGGAAACCTTGCGGCAATTGCTGCTGAGCGGCCGGATCTATGGACTTCTGCCCTACTCCTCGATTTTTCAGGATGCTCAGGCCCGGCGAATAGGCGCCGTGCCGATCAAGGGACAAGCCATGACGCGGTATCTTGCCAAGAGCCGCAATGAGGCGAATTCCGTCGCGCGCGAAACTTTGGAGAAAAGCACGGTCGGCGAGATGCGCGCACTGGCAAAACGGATCGGAATTTGCGGGCAATGACCTAACAAGCTTTGGCGGATCGCCTCGACACTTTGCGGGCAATCCGGCGACCCGTGTGGTCGCCGGATTCTTTGGAAGTCTCCACCGATACGGCGGGACGATGTTAGGCAGCGCGCATAAGGCCGAGTTGCTGCAGAGCAGTGACCCCATCGTCGAGGCCGATTTCCTCCACGATTTTTCCGTCCCTAAGCTTCAATACCGTCGTTCCCGTGAACTTCATCTTCCGGCCGGAATTGGCCGGCAACGATCCCATCAGGAAGTCGCTGAATGCGGGTCCGGTGTGCGTTCCGCCGCCTTCCCAACGGCCGACAACGTAGTCGCCCTCCGCGATGAGATCCGCGGCCCCCCAGAAATTGAGGTCGGGGAATGCTGCTCGGAAATCCCTCATGAATGCCTTGATGTCATCGCGGCCCTTGCGCGGCTCGTGCAGTGAGTACTGCAGGAGCATATCGGGCGCGGCGAGTTCATCGACAATTCCAAGGTTGCAGGTCTTACCCCAGAAATCCGTGAACCAGCGACCCACGATAGCCTTGTTATCATCTTCTTTGGACATGATCTTTTCTCCACTTTCCGGTCAGATTGCTGTCCGCGATCAGCGAACGTTCTCAGAATAGATTTGCAGGGCGACCTGCCGCACTCCGGTTCTTGTTGAGACATCGAAATCGTTTGCGCCTGCTACAAGCCGACCCGGAAATCGGGTGGCGTGCAGCACGTCATCGGCCGTCTAATGCAAGCGTCGAGGCGCCTCGACCTTATGCCGTCGTCCCGTCGGGCGATTTGAAAGGCGAGCGCCGGAGCGTTTCGCCCCTCATAAAGATCTCGAAGGGACAATCCGATGGGCATGGCGAAGAAAAATCACGATGCATTGCAAACCCTGAATGATCCTCGGTGGTCCGCAATCGTATATCGAGCGGCGGCGTTCGACGGAAAGTTTGTCTACGCCGTCAAGAGCACGGGTATCTACTGTCGTCCGAGCTGTCCGTCGCGGCAGGCAAAGCCACAAAACGTCATCTTTTTCCCCACCAGTGAAGAGGCAGAAAAATGCGACTTTCGGGCATGCAAACGTTGTCATCCGAACGGCCTCCCACTCTCGAAGCAGCATGCTCGCGCGATAGCCGCAGCATGCCGGGCAATTGAAAGCGCGGAAAAGCTGCCGGCGCTTGCAGAACTCGCCAAGTCTGCCGGCATGAGCGTGTTTTACTTCCATCGCCTGTTCAAGAAGATCACTGGCGTAACTCCGAAGATCTATGGAACGGCGCGCCGGTCGGAACGCGTGCGGGAAAAACTTGTGGACGGCAAGAGCAGCGTAACCGAGGCGATTTATGACGCAGGCTTTAATTCCAATGGCAGGTTCTATGCGAAGTCAAATGAGGTGCTTGGCATGACTCCGACTGCGTTCAGAGACGGCGGCCTTGACACCGACATCAAGTTTGCCGTTGGCGAGTGTTCTCTTGGCTCTATCCTTGTCGCGCGGAGCCAAAAGGGCGTCTGTTCCATCCTTCTCGGTGACGATCCGGAAGAGCTTGTCCGCGATATTCAGGACCGATTTCCAAGGGCGAATCTGCTCGGCGGAGATCGTGACTTTGAAACAGTCGTCGCCCATGTTGTCGGCTTCGTCGAAGACCCCAAGATTGGCCTCGACCTCCCGCTCGATGTGCGCGGCACGGTCTTTCAGGAGCGTGTTTGGCGGGCGCTGACGGAAATTCCCGTAGGTCAGACGACCAGCTACGCCGGAATAGCCCGGCGAATTGGCGCACCGAAATCCGTTCGCGCCGTTGCGGCTGCGTGTGCAGCCAACAAGATCGCGGTAGCAATTCCCTGTCACCGGGTTGTCAAGAACGACGGCGCTCCATCCGGCTATCGCTGGGGCGTGGAACGTAAACTCGCTCTGCTCAAGGCCGAAGCCAGCCACGCGTAACCGCCCGGCTCGAAGTCAAGGGCAAGCAACGGAGGCGCAGCAACTCCTGCATCTCATGTGACCCCCGGCCGGCAGAGCTACTCACCTACCGCGAAACCGCGTTGCACCGACGTTAACCATGCGAGAGCTTCTCGCGGCGAAGGCCGGACGCTTAATGGGCGTTTAACATCTTTGCACAAAAGATGGACGACCAGCGCCAAACATTATGACGCAGCAAGAATTGCGAGCGGAACTCAGCCTCTCAAGGGGGATTGCATGAGGACGCTTCTCATCGGCGCGCTGGCTGCGACCTTGGCCGGCTGCAGCTGCCCTTTACCGCCGCGAGCGACCATGGAGCCATGCACGGACGCGAACCGGTTCGCCTGTTTCGACCAGACGGCTGCCAGTTGGCCGGTTGGACCGGAGCCGGCGTCATTCGAGACCGAGACCGATTCCGAGACAACGGAAATCGAGTCCACCATCGCGGCGAAGATCGAAAAGCCGTCGTCTGCTCACGCCCGCGACAGGACCCATCTCGTCACGAAGACGGCGAATCCCACCATCATCGCAGCGAAAGTCGAGCCACCATCATCTCGCATCCCACTGCCGACTCGCGCATTGAGGACACAGCCGCAGCCCGCAAGTAACGCCGCCGCCTATTCCGATACGACGCGAGCAAACATCGCGGATTCGCATCCCACAGGCGGAGCCGTTGCGAATTCCAGTATCAGAACGATGCAGGAGCAGGTGGCAGCGGCCACGGCGATTGCGGAGCGAATGACGGTCGGCGCGGTGGCCCCGGCGCCGGAACCGGAAGCGAACGATAAGGACCGTTCCAGTCACCCGGAAACCGTGCTGCGTGGCGGTGCCGAAAAGACCGGGCCTGCGTCGCCGAATGAACCGCCTGCGAGCGCTCAAAACCAGCCGGCGGATACAGCCTGGGTCGTAAGTGAAACAACCTCCCCCGTGGATTACTCCCCTCTCATCACGGCGGTGATCCACCCAACGTCCAGCGTGAAGGATGCACCAATCACTCTGGCTGTTCGCTGTCGGGGATCACGCACCGAACTCCTGCTTCGCACGGAGGAAGCGTGGCGCGCGTCACGCGCCAGCGAAATTCAAGTCGACCATCAGATCAACGACCAGCCCTCTGTCAGGCTGCAGTGGACGGTGTCCGCGGATGGAAAGACCGCCAGCTACAAGGACGATGCAGTTGAGCTTCTGCGGTCGCTACCAGAAGGCGCACGGCTGAAAATCGGCCTATTCGTTAGGAAGGAGGACCCCGGCCGGGAAGCGACGTTCCAACTCACCGGATTGGATGGCGTCCGGAAGAAAATTGGATTGGCATGCAAGTGGCCACCGACAGCAGACAAAATGTCATTGGGGAAACGATGACCACAAGTAAATCATCCGGCTTCACTCCGTTCAACCGTAAAGATCAGGCCCCCCGCCTCCACAAAACCTCGGGGTTCATAGTGTGCCGGTCGTCGCCTCCGCCGCGATTTTTACGGCAAGTTGTGGCAGGCTCGAACAGAATGGAGGAGATGGATTCACGGACTTGCTGGATTGTATCACTGACGATCGTGGTTTGTTTCGTCTATCTGTATGCAACAAAGCCGTCGTGCCGGGATGGATTTACGCCAGTTATTGGTGGCGGCACGGGGTGGTACTGTGCACCCGGATATCTACCATAGGAAATGGCACCGATACGGTCTGCATACCGAAGCCTTGGCCTATCCGCATCGTCATCGAATATCAGTTCGTATCGTCGTTCGCGCGCTCTGAGGCCGCTTTCCGTACTGTGAAAAAGACGTACAACAAATAGCTGTCTATCAAAATGGTGACCGCCAGGACGCTGTAGGCCCACGGGCTTTCCATCAAATTCAGATCAATCAACACCCGGGAGAAACCGAATCCGACGACCCATGCATCAAAGCTCATGCTTATCCGACGAAACGTCTCGGCATCCAGTCGTCGGATGAAATAGGCGCCGAGCGGTACTCCAAGCGCAACGCTGGGAACAAACACCAATAAGATGTTCTGGCTCTCGGCTATAAACAGGCCAAGCTGGTAATACACGATGGCAGTCACGCTCGACTCAGCCACGCGAACCAATGCGAGACCGGCCCGAAACTCACTTTTGACCAGGCCTTGATTATTGAACAAAATCGCTAAGGGGGGTCCTGAGATGGTCGTTACCGAATACAGGATGCCCAGCGCCGTTCCAAAAGGGAGACCGATCAGCCATGTCGACCGAATCGGCCTCCGCCAACCGGCTGCCTGGACCAGGATGAGGGGCAGAATAACGGTGTAGGTGCCGAATTTGATCCAGCCAGGTTGAAGCGAAGCAAGAACAAAGGCTCCGACTGCAATGCCGGGCAGCAGCCCGATGAGAATGGGAAACACCCTTTTCCATACAGCCGGAACGCCGGTCAGATTGATGGATAGAACGTATAAGTTAAGGAGGACTTCGATCAAAACGACGGCGGGATTCAGGATTCGATTTGTGTAAAAAACGAGCGCGATCGGCACGGTGAGCGACGAAAACCCATAGCCAAGGGCACCATTTACAAATGCCGCGAACAAAGCGATCCCGGCAAGAACGATCACAGCGGTGTCAAGGGAAGGCATCTTTAGCTTCTCCGATTACCGGCGAGCGGTCACGTGGCGCGCGGCATTGTAGCTCAACGGGTCACCATGTCGGAAGGCGCGCATGCGTTGCTGCCAGACTTTGCAAAGGACAAAGGAACCGTCCTCGCCTTAAGGGCCGTTCGCAAAACGCGGACCCGCCAGTGTCCGGGTCATTCGCGACCGGGCTAGCCCAACTTGCGCAGTTGGAGGTGGGATTTGGCTATTTTTCGGGATTTTGGATCGCGTGACTTGAATCGGATCAATTGGTTAGACGGTGCGGAGCGGGGATTTCGGCGTGTAGTGCCAACCTAGGGTCTGGAAGCGACGAGTCGGATTGATTCGGGCGCATG
>WNFO01005823.1_pt1 | contig 10836 bp, 9 predicted proteins | sample 5400251 | NCBI WGS metagenome assembly WNFO01 (sample SAMN13153354, study PRJNA577476) | soil metagenome | isolation source: 100 cm saprolite under Madrone tree | place: USA:California | collected 2016-06-14 | reverse complement strand
TGACGTACTCGAACGTCACGCTGCGGCCGTTCTGCTCGTCGAGGTAGTGCCAGCACGCCTCGAGCAGCTCCGCGATCGGGTGTTTGCGGTTGATCGGAACGAGCTCGCTGCGCAACTCGTCATTGGGCGCGTGCAGCGAGACTGCCAGCGCGACGTTGATTTCCGCGGCGAGCTTGTAGATCTGCGGCACGAGACCGGATGTCGACAGTGTCACGCGCCGCCGCGACAGATCGAAGCCGAAGTCATCCAGCAGAATACGCATTGCGGGTACGACGTTACGGAAGTTCGCGAGCGGCTCGCCCATGCCCATCAGGACGACGTTGGTGACCAGACGGTCGGCGCCGTGCGGCCCGGTCCCGTGAGCGTCGGCCAGCTCGCGCCCGGCGAGCCACACCTGCCCCACGATCTCGGCAGTGCTCAGATTGCGGTTGAAGCCCTGCTGCGCGGTAGCGCAGAACGAGCAGTCGAGGGCGCAGCCGACCTGCGAGGAGATGCAGAGCGTGCCGCGGTCGGGTTCGGGGATGAAGACCATCTCGAACGCCTGCGATGCGTCGGCGCGCAGCGTCCACTTGCACGTGCCGTCCGCGGAACGTTGCATCGTGACGATCTCGGGGACACACACTTGCGCGTGCTGGCTCAGCCTGGCGCGGAAATCCTTGGCAAGGTCCGTCATGTTCTCGAACGAGGCCTCGCCGCGCTTGTATATCCAGTTCATCAACTGGCGCGCGCGGAAGGGCTTACTGTCGAGCTGCACGACGAACGCCTCCAGCGCCGGGCGCGGCAGCCCCAGCAGGTTCGTGCGGCTTGTGGCGGAGGATGTCATGGCGCTGGCGGGCGGGCAGTGTCAGCTACGCGGATGCAGCTCCGTTACGCTGAAGAAGTAAGCGATCTCGCGCGCGGCCGTATCCGGCGCGTCGGATCCGTGGACTACGTTCTGCTCGATGCTCACGGCGAGATCGGCGCGGATCGTGCCGGGCGCGGCCTTCTTCGGATCGGTCGCGCCCATGATGTCGCGGTTGCGGGCGATCGCGTTGTCACCCTCCAGGACCTGCACCATCACGGGACCCGATGTCATATAGCGCACGAGGTCCTTGAAGAACGGACGCTCGCGATGCACGGCGTAGAACCCTTCAGCCTCGCGCTGCGACAGGTGGAGCATGCGCGCGGCGATGACCGCGAGGCCGGACTTCTCGAAGCGGTGATAGACCTCGCCGATCAGATTGCGGCCGACGCCGTCGGGCTTGACGATGGACAGGGTGCGCTCGAGCGCCATTCGCTTGGACCTTCCAAAAACAGGCGGATGTTATGTGGGCGAGCCCAGTGCGGGCGACGCGCGCGTGTCTACGGCACTGCTGCAGCGGGGGCCCGAACCAAGCGCGGCAGTGTACCTTGGAGCACGCGCTCGCGGCAATTTGACGTGCGCTGGAAGTGCCGGTTTGTTAAGGCTTTTTGCGGCGCAGAGGACTCCGGCCGTGCGCGCCCTGCGAGGCGCAAGCTCACCCAGGGCAAACCCTTAGACGGAGAAGCTCTCCCCGCAGCCGCACTCGCCCTTCACGTGCGGGTTGCGGAAGCGGAAGGCCTCGTTCAGGCCCTGTTTGACGAAGTCCACGGTCGTGCCATCCAGGAGGCTCAAGCTGCCCGCTTCGACGAAGACCTTCACGCCCCGGTCCTCGAAGACGACATCGCCCGGCTGCGCCTCGTCCGCGTAATTGATCACGTAGGCGAACCCCGAGCAGCCGGTCTTACGTACCCCGAGGCGCAGGCCCACGCCGCGGCCCCGCGTGGAGAGGAAAGTCTTAACCCGATTGGCGGCGGATTCGGTCAGCGAGATTGTCATCAGGTTCCTATTCTACGCATCTTGCGGCCAGCGCCGCAGGCATGCCTGCAGAGCATCTTCGACCACGAACAGGCGACCGAGTTTCTCCACGGGGACCGCCAGAGCCTCGGCCCAGCTCGCCGGTGTACCGGGAACCAGCTCCGACCGCGCCCGGCCGGGAAGCTGGCGGGTCAGCCACGCGACCACCTGCAGAGTATGGGGGCAGCCGTAGGCCTGAAAACGTGCGTCCTTCACAGTGCTGTCCTCGACCAGCAGGTGAAATCGGACCCAGACCTCCTGCCCGGGGCCGCCCGCCTCGCCGGCGAGCGCTGTGCGGTCACGGCCGTTGCCCCTTCCTCGCGCCGTTGCGGACAGGGTCGGCGCTAGCGGCGTCTCAGCGGCCTGCGGCGCGGCCCAGGACACCGGCGCTGTGGCCGCGGGTGACAGTGCCCGCAATCGCCCGACTTCGTGCCGCACGGCCTCGAGCGCAAAATCCACGTCGGCGGCGGTCGTAAAGCGGCCGAGACTGAAGCGCAGCGAGCTTTGGGCAAGCTGGGTATCGCGGCCAAGGGCGCGCAGGACATAGGAAGGCTCGGCCGACGCCGAGTTGCAGGCCGAGCCCGTAGAGACCGCCAGACCACTCAAGCCAGTCACCAGGCTCTCCCCTTCCACCGCCTCGAAGGACACATTGAGGATGCCGGGCACCCGCGGCGCCCCCTCGCCGTTGAGGTGAGCTCCTCCGAGGGCGCTGAGGCCTGCCCACAGACGCTCGCGCAGTCCCGTCAGCCGCGCCTGCTCGCCGGCGAGCTGCCGGGCGGCGATTTGGCAGGCGACACCGAACCCCACGATCTGGTGTGTGGCCAGCGTGCCAGGTCTCAACCCCCGCTCCTGCCCGCCCCCGTAGCTCACGGGCTGGATCCATGGACGCGCGCCTGAGCGGACGTAGAGCGCGCCCACCCCCTTGGGTCCATAGAGTTTGTGCGCCGTAAAGGAGAGGAAATCGACGCGCAGCTTGCGCACATCGAGCGGCACTTTGCCCGCCGCCTGGGCGCAGTCGCTGTGGAAGGCAACGGCGCGCTCGCGACACAGCGCACCGATGGCGTCCACATCCTGCATGACCCCGATTTCGTTGTTCACATACATGATCGAGACGAGCACGGTGTCAGGGCGCAGTGCCGCACGAACTGCATCCGGATCGATCCGTCCCGACCGATCGGGCGTCAGATACGTGACGGTGAATCCCTCCTTCTCGAGACGCTTGCAGGGATCGAGCACCGCCTTGTGTTCGATGCGCGAGGTGACGACATGCCGTCCGCGGTCCGCGTTCGCGCGCGCGAGTCCCAGAATCGTCAGATTGTTGGATTCGGTCGCCCCGGAGGTGAACACGATCTCGTCCGGCCCGGCGCCGATCAGCGCGGCGACCTCGGCCCGCGCCGTCTCGATGCGTGCGGCCGCTTGCCGGCCGAAGGGGTGGGTGGCGGAGGCGGCGTTGCCGAAATCCCCCTGCAGCGTGAGGCAGGCGCTCATTGCCGCCGCGACCGCGGGATCTACCGGGGTCGTCGCGGCGTAGTCCAGGTAAATGGGTCCGGTCGGGCCGGCACCCGCGTGGCGGCGCCGACTCTGCACGGCCGTCAATATGCCGCGCAGAATGTGGACCTCGTTCTCGTCCAGCTCAGCGCGCTGCAGGAACCGCCGGATACGCGCCGTGAGGTGCGTGCCGCTCTGCGTCCGGTCACGGAAATCGATCTCCTCGAGCACCTGGGCCAAGTGCGCGTTGAGCCGCTCCATCTCCTCGGCAGTCGCCAGCGGAGCGGCGCCGGGCCCTCGCCCGACGACTCGCGCACCCTGCGCGCGGAACAGCTCATAGGCCACGAGTTGCACAGCCATCGCAAGGTTGAGAGACGGATAGCCTGCGCTGGCGGGAATGCGAATCAGCACGTGCGCCGCCTCCAACTCCTCGTTCCTCAGCCCGGTTCGCTCCGCACCAAATAACACCGCAGCCGGCGTACGGCGCGACTCGCTGACGATGCGCTCCGCGGCCTCACGCACATCGAGCACACGGAAGTACTGGTCGCGATCGCGCGAAGTCGTCGCCGCAATGAAGCCACAGCCGGCGATAGCTTCGGACACTGAATCCACTACGCGCGCGCGGGCGAGCACGTCGTCGGCTCCGGAGGCACGTGCGGTCGCTTCGTCATGCGGGAACTGCTTCGGTTTGACCAGCACGAGATCCTCGAGCGCCATGTTCTTCATGGCGCGTGCCACGGCCCCGATGTTGCCCGGGTGGGAGGGCTCGACGAGCACGATGCGGATGTCGCTGGACTTCACGGAGTCGGCTTCGGTCGCTGGTTGGTTACTCTGTTACCCTAGCGCGGATCCAATATACGCTGCGCTGCTGCCGCGCCAATCGGTCACCGAGCTTATTTATCGTGCACCCGCTTCTCAATATTGCAGTACGCGCCGCGCGCCGCGCCGGCGAAGTCATCGTCCGCAGCCTCAACCGCCTCGAGGCACTCACCATCACGTCCAAGGGACGTAACGACTTCGTGAGCGAGGTCGACCACGCTGCCGAGCACGAGATCATCGGCATCATCCGGCGCCACTACCCGCATCACGCGTTCCTGGCCGAGGAGAGCGGGCGCAGCGGGGAAAGCGATACCGTGTGGATCATAGACCCGCTTGATGGGACCACGAACTTCCTGCACGGGTTCCCGGTGTTTGCAGTGTCGATCGCCTGCCAGCAGAAGGGTCGGCTCGAGCACGCGGTGGTGTACGATCCCATGCGCCAGGAGCTGTTCACTGCCTCGCGCGGCAGCGGGGCGCACCTCGACAACCGGCGCATGCGCGTGAGCAAGCAGCGCACTCTCGATGGTGCGCTCCTTGCCACTGGCTTTCCATACCGCGCGAATGCGCGCTACATGGAGGCGTACCTCGCCATGCTGAAGTCCGCGATGGAGCTTACCGCCGGCGTGCGCCGGCCCGGCGCGGCCGCCCTCGACCTGGCTTATGTCGCCGCAGGCCGTGTCGATGCGTTCTGGGAAATCGGCCTCTCGCCGTGGGACACGGCGGCGGGAACGCTGCTTATCCAGGAAGCCGGCGGCCGGATCGGCACGCTCACCGGAGAGGAGTATCGCCAGGAAGGCCATGTCATTGCGGGCACGCCCAAGGTCTACAGCGCGCTGGTCAGCGCATTTGCCCCGTACGTGCCGCAAGAGCTGCGCACAACCTGACGGTCGTGGCTAACACGGCCAGCTTGCTCGCTTTCCCCAGGTCGCTTGTGTAGAGTCCGGCGCAAGTGTCGGGGTCCCCGGAGCTGAAATTCGCTGCGGTGCCCCTGGGGGTTATATGTCACGCCAGCTTCTTGCGACCAAGTCCATAGCCGAGCTGCACGAGCAGGAGGCTTCCGGCAACCAGCTGCGGCGCGCGCTCACCGCCACACAACTGACGCTGCTCGGCATCGGTGGCATCATCGGCACCGGCATTTTCGTGCTCACCGGCGTCGCCGCCGCGGACCACGCGGGACCTGCGCTGCCGCTGTCGTTCATCGTCGCCGGACTCGGCTGCACCTTCGCCGGGCTGTGCTATGCCGAATTCGCCGCGATGATCCCGGTGTCCGGCAGTGCCTACTCCTACTCCTATGCCACACTCGGGGAGGGCATCGCCTGGTTCATCGGCTGGAACCTGGTGCTCGAATACCTGTTTGCGGTCGCGACCGTCTCGGTCGGCTGGTCGGGTTACGCCATCAGCCTCCTCGAGCAGCTGCATATCCACATCCCCGCCGCGCTGGCGAACGCGCCGATCGATCAGGGTGCGGACGCACTGCACCTGAGGCTCACCGGGGCCATCATCAACTTGCCCGCCATATTGATCGTCGCGGTCATCGCCGCCATCTGTTACATCGGCATCAAGCAGTCGGCCGTCTTCAACTCGGTCATCGTGACCATCAAGGTCACGGTGATCGTGCTGTTCATCCTGTTCGGCGTAAGTTACATCAACACCGCCAACTGGCACCCGTTCGTGCCGCCCAACACCGGTTCGTGGGGTGTGTACGGTGTGAGCGGCATCCTGGCCGCCTCGGGCGTCATCTTCTTCGCCTACATCGGCTTTGATGCCATCTCGACCGCCGCCCAGGAGAGCAAGAACCCGCAGCGCGACATGCCCATCGGCATCCTGGCGAGCCTGGTCATCTGCACCGTCCTGTACGTGATCGTCTCCGCCGTGCTCACCGGCATGGTGGGCTACAGGGAGCTGAATGTCGCCGCCCCGGTCGCTCTGGCCCTCGACAAGTATCCGGACCTGCACTGGCTCGGGATACCGGTGAAACTCGGCGCCGTCGCCGGTATGACCTCGGTCATGCTGGTCATGACGATCGCCCAGGCGCGAATTTTCTTCGCCATGGCGCGCGACGGGCTGCTGCCGCCCTGGTTCGGCCGGGTTCATCCCCGCTTCCGCACGCCCTCCACCGGCACGGTGGTGACGGGGATAGCGGCCGCGCTCATCGGCGGCCTGTTCCCGGTCGGCCTCCTCGGCCACCTGGTATCGATCGGCACGCTGGCGGCATTCGTCACCGTGTGCATCGGCGTGCTGGTGCTGCGCCAGACGCGCCCTGACCTGCCGCGCCCGTTCCGCGCGCCGGCGCCGTGGTTCACGTGCTTGGCCGGCGCGCTGGTGTGCGGAGTGATGATGGTTTCGCTGGGCGCAGCCACGTGGATGCGGCTGTTGGTATGGACCGTTATCGGCGTGCTTGTGTACGTGGGCTACGGTTTTCGGCACAGCAAGTTGCGGCCTTCTGCGAATGGCGCGGTGAGCGTTGGCGCCGCCACGACACGCTAGCGGAGCGGACGTCAACGCCGCACACGGATGTTGATCAACTCCACCGCGACGGAGAACGCCATCGCGAAGTAGAGATAGCCCTTGGGGATCTCGAAGTGGAAGCTCTCGGCGACGAGCGCGACGCCGATGAGTATCAGGAACGCGAGCGCCAGCATCTTGATGGTCGGGTAGCGCTCGATGAACGCGCCGATAGAGCGCGATACCCACATCATCACGAGAATCGCCACGATGATCGCCGCGACCATGATCGGTAGATCCTTCGCGAGTCCCACGGCGGTGAACACCGAATCGAGCGAGAACACGATGTCGATGACCGCAATCTGCGCCACAACCGTCACCAAGCTGGCATACAGGGGTTGATGACCCCGCCCGTCTCCCCCGGCGCCCTCCAGCGTGCTATGGATCTCCACGACAGCCTTGGCAAGCAGGAACAGCCCGCCGAGAAGCAGGATGACGTCACGTCCCGAGACTGGATGTCCGCCGAGGTAGAACCACGGCTGAACGAGCCGAGTGAGCCACACGATCGAGAACAGCAGCGCGATGCGCGTCAGCATCGCGACCGCGAGCCCCGTGATGCGGGCCATCTGCTGCCGGGCCCGCGGCAAGCGCGCCACGAGGATCGAGATGAAGATGATGTTGTCGATGCCGAGAACGATCTCCAACAGCGAGAGCGTTATGAACGCCACCCAGGTCTGCGGATCGGCGAGCAGGGCGTACATCGGCAACAGCTGCCAGGCGTGCCTGACTCCACTAAGGCAGGTGGTCGGCCGCGGCTTTCTTCACCGTGGGGAATACGTGCTCCGCGGTCAGACCGAAATCCAGCGCGATCGCGCTCGAGATATAGATCGAGGAGTATGTCCCGGCGATGATGCCGATCATCATCGCTTCCGAGAAGCCCTTGAGGACCGGCCCTCCGAGGCCCAGCAGCGCCACCACGACGATCGACGTGACGACCTTGGTCATGATCGTCCGCGACAGAGTCTGGTTGATCGACTGGTCGAGCACGACATCGGACGGCAGCCGGCGATTGGTCTCGAAGCGCTCGCGGATCCGATCGAACACGACCACCGTGTCGTTGAGGGAGTAGCCAATCACCGCCAGGATGGCCGCCACGACCGCCAGATCGAAGGGTGTCTGCGTGACCGAGAAGAAGCCCAGCACCAGGATGGGGTCATGCACCACCGCGAGGATCGCTCCGAGTGACAGCCGCCAGGTATGAAACCGGAAGGCGATGTACAGGAAGATCAGCAGCAACGTGAAGAACAGCGCCCACATGGCGCTGACTCGCAGCTCGTTGCCGACCTGCGGGCCGACCACATCCAATTGCACCACCTGAGCGCCCTGGTCGATGGACTTCAGCAGCGTCTCGAGCTTCGTGTGGATGGTGATCGCCGTTTGCGACGGATCAGGGGGCAGACGGATCGAGATGTCGCGCGAGGAGCCGAAGTTCTGCACCTGCGGCTCACGGAAGCCGGCGGCGGCCAGCCTGCTGCGCACCTCATCGACGTTAGCCGCGTGCGTGAGGCTCGCCTCCGCGCTCACGCCGCCCGTGAAGTCGATGGCCAGGTTGAGGCCGCGGGTGAAGAACGACACGAACGAGAGCACCATCAACACGGCCGACAGCGTGTACCACACCCTGCGTGTGGCCATGAACGGGTAGCTGGTCTGATGACTGAAAAATTCCACGCGGGCAATCCTTAGATCGACAGCCGCGCGATCTTGCGCCGGCCGCCGTACATGAGCGTGAGGAGAGCGCGACTACCCATCAAGGATGTGAACATCGAGGTGGCGATGCCGAGTGTGAGCACCACGGCAAACCCCCGGATGGGACCGGTGCCGAACACCCAGAGCACCACGCCGGCGATCAAGGTCGTGATATTCGAGTCCGCGATCGCCGAGAACGCCTTCTCGAAGCCCGCGCGGATGGCCGCTTGCGGCGAAACGCCTTTGCGGATTTCCTCGCGGATGCGCTCGTAGATCAGCACGTTCGCGTCCACGGCCATACCGACCGTCAGGATGATGCCAGCGATCCCAGGCAGCGACAGCGACGCGCGCATCATCGACAGCAGCGCAGTGAGCAACACGACGTTCGCGAGCAGCACGAGGTCCGCCACGACGCCGAAAGTCCGGTAATAGATGGCCATGAACGCGAACACGCCGGCCATTCCGATGACGAGCGCCGTCACGCCTTTGTCGATGTTGTCGCGGCCGAGGCTCGGCCCCACCGCGCGCTCCTCGATCGGATAGATGACCGTCGCCAGGGAACCGGAACGCAGCAGCAAGGCAAGCTCGCGCGCCTCTCCGGCACTCAGGCCGGTGATCTGGAAGTTGTTGCTGAAGACACCGCGGATCGTGGCGTCATTGATGACCTGCTCGTCGGTCACGTCGCGCGTGACTTTCTTGCCGTCGACCTCGGTAGTCTCGCGGCGCTTCTCGATGAGCACGACCGCCATGCGCTTGTTGAGGTTGGCGCGCGTGGTCTTCAGCATGTTCTCACCGGCGCGCGCATCGAGTTTCACGTTGACCGCGGGGCCCTCGGGACTCTGACCCACCGTGGCATTCGTGAGCTGATCGCCTGTGGCGATGATCTCGCGCTTGAGCAGGATCGGGCGCCCGAAGCGGGTGTGCGTGTAGAGTTTGGATCCCAGCGGGGCGCGGCCGCGCTGCATCGCCTCGTATACGCTGTTCTGCATGTCCTCGAGCCGGAACTCGAGCGTCGCCACCCGGCCGAGAATGTCCTTGACCTCGGCGGAGTTCTGCACGCCGGGCAGCTGGACATTGATACGGTCGACACCCTGGCGCTGCACGATCGGCTCCGACACACCGAGCTCATTCACGCGATTGCGCAGGGTCGTGATGTTCTGCTGGATGGCGTAGTCCTGGCGCTCGCGGATCTGGGCGGGCGCGAGCGCGGCCTGGATGGCGGAACCGCTGGGGAGGCTTTCCGTCGTGATGTTGAGGCCCTGCAGCGGCTGGCTGAGTGCGCTGCGCGCTGCGTTGATGTCCGCTTCCGGGGGCAGCACCACCCGGATGGCCGTCGGCCGGTTGCCCTCGACGGCAACGATCGTGACGTCCTTGAAGGGGATGTTGGCCGCGGCCAGTGCCCGCCGCGCATCCTGCGCGTAGCCCTCCAGGGCCTGGTTGACGGCGCCGTTCACATCGACCTGGTATAGAAGATAGAGGCCGCCGCGCAGATCGAGCCCCAACGGCATGGGCCGCAGCCCCAGTTTGCGCAAAAACTCGGGCGTCCGCGGCGCGAACGACAGCGCCGTGATGTACGTTCCCGTGAAGCGCTCGTTGACGGCGTCCCGCGCCGCCAACTGGTCCGCGACGCTTGCGAAGCGCACCATGAGCCGGCCGTTGTCGATATAGGTCTTGTCGAAATGCACGCCCCTGTCCTTGAGGAATGCCTCGACTGCCTGGACGGCGTCGGCGGTGACGGCTGCGTGGTCCTTACGGGCAACCTGCAGCGCAGGGTCCTCGCCGAAGAAGTTCGGCAGCGCGAATAGCAGGGCGAGCACCAGGACGGTTGCGACGAGGACGTATTTCCAGCGGGCGTATTCGAGCATTTTCAGGCGCTTTTCAATGTGCCCTTGGGCATGAGCGAGGCGATCTGGAACTTCTGAACCTTGACGCGCACGCCGTCGGCGACCTCCACAGTGATGAAGGTGTCGCCAACATCGGTGACCCGGCCCAGGATGCCGCCGGTCGTCACGACCTCATCGCCGACCGAGAGTTTGGAGACCAGCGCCTGGTGCTCCTTCGCCTTCTTCTGCTGCGGGCGGATGAGCAGGAAATAGAAGATGACGATGAACACCACCATCATCAGCAGCGGCGCGAACTGGTTGGTTGCGCCACCCGATGCGCCCTGCGCCCAGGCCGCGGGAATCAAGCCATTCATTAGATTCACCCTATCGGGGGAAGCGAAGGGGCGGCATTATGCCACAGCACCCGCCGCAGCCTGCCGGCCCGCGAGGTAGCCGGCGGCCCAGGGCGCAAGCCGTCCCTGCGCTATGGCGGTACGCAACGAGCGCATCAGCTCGAGGTAGAAGTGCAGGTTGTGGAGCGTGTTCAGGCGGCAACCCAGGATCTCGTTGCAGCGGTCGAGGTGGCGCAGGTAGGAGCGCGTGTAGTTGCGGCACGTATAGCAGGCACAATCGGGATCGATAGGCCCGAGGTCGGCCTGG
>WNFO01005814.1_pt1 | contig 10841 bp, 6 predicted proteins | sample 5400251 | NCBI WGS metagenome assembly WNFO01 (sample SAMN13153354, study PRJNA577476) | soil metagenome | isolation source: 100 cm saprolite under Madrone tree | place: USA:California | collected 2016-06-14 | reverse complement strand
AGAATTCATAAGCTCTTGTTGGATTTTTTCGAGCGCCTGGGAAGTGTTTAGTTTTGCAGCAAGCAGCAGGTGAAAGGCGTGGCGCATCGCCTTGATTGCTTCCCGCGAATAACCGCGACGTTTCATTCCGGTAGTGTTTAAGCCATAACACCGCGCATGATTCCCAACCGTCAGCGCAAAGGGCAGCGCGTCCTTAACTACCACTGAGTAGCCGCCAACATACGCCTCGCGACCCACGCGACAGAATTGGTGCACGCCGGAATAGGCGCCTATGTTGGCATTGTCTTCAATTGTTACGTGACCAGCCAGCGTGGCCGCGTTGGCCATGATTACACCATTACCAATAATGCAGTCATGCGCGACGTGGGTCTGGACCATTAGCAAACAATCGTCTCCGATTTGCGTCTTCATGCCGCCGCCCGCCGTGCCACGGTGAATGGTTACGAATTCGCGAATGTGGTTGCGGCGGCCAATGCGAGTTTCTGACGGTTCACCTTTGTACTTCAAATCCTGCGGCGCCAGGCCGATCGAAACAAAAGGAAAAACCTGCGTGCCGGCGCCGATAAAGGTGCGGCCTTCAACCACGCAGTGCGACTCTAATCTGACGTCGTCTTCCAACTCGACTTCGTCGCCAACGATTGAATATGGGCCAATGTAGCAGCCGTTGCCGATGCGAGCGCGCGGGCTGATAACGGCGCTCGCGTGGACATTGCTGGACTTGGTGGCAACCGCCATAGGTTGAAGGATAGTGGAAAGAGGTATTAAAACTTCGCTTGCCGATTTAGACGGCCGAGGAGCGATCGGCAATCACGCTCATGATATCTGCGTCGGCTACCAACTGGCCGTCCACTTTCGCCTCGCCGCGCATGCGTTGTATGCGCGAGCCGATGCGCAGAGCAGTGACCTCAAGTGTCAATGTGTCGCCAGGGACAACAGGCCTGCGAAAGCGCGCTTCACGAATCCCGGTAAACAATACGAGCTTCGAATCGCGATCCTCAATTTCGCGGAGCGCCAACACGGCGCCGACCTGCGCCAGCGCCTCGACCACCAGCACGCCTGGCATTACGGGCGCGCCGGGGAAGTGGCCCTGAAAGAACGGTTCGTTAATGCTGACTTGTTTGATGCCAACGATGCGCTCGCGCGGCACCAATTCAATTATCCGATCGACTAAAAGGAAAGGATAACGATGCGGCAGTAACTCTTGAATGGCCTGGGAATCGAGAACAATTGGCATGATGTAAAGAGACGCGGGACGCGGAACCAATTGCCGCATCACCGCGTCTGAACTCACGTAGTCTCCACCGAAAGTTACTGCGGTGGAGTGACCGATGCGGTTGCCGGATTCTTGCTGTTAAACTCGTTAATGAAAGCGCGAGTAATGTCTATGCTGTCGGCAGCATAAACCAGCGGCACCTGGCTGCCGTCGATAATCACGTTGATGTTGTGTTGCTTCGCGTAAAGCTCAAGCGCTTTGCCGATGTCGTCCTGAAGCGGCTGAAAGATGTCCTGCTTGCGCTTGTTGTAAGCCGCCTGCGCATCTTCGCCCTTACGTTGAAAATCCTTTTTCAGTTGCTCAAGCGTATCCATCTTGGCCTGAATTGACTTCGGATCCACCACGGACGAGCCTGCCTGCATCTTGTTCACTTCATCAGTAAGTGCTGTGATGCGTTGCTGCATAGTCTGTAGCTCGGTCTGACGAGGCTGAAACTCGCGATTCAAAGTTGTAACCAGAGTATTGAATCGGGCGATGCCGGTTTTCGCATCCAGAAACGCGTCCGAATAAATCAAGGCGATCTTACTTTCTGGAACGGTTGCAGTGGTTTGCGCGGGCGTTTGCGTGGCGGGGGCCGGTTTTGGTTGCGCGAATGCGGTGGAAAAACTCAGCGCCAGCACAAATGCGAAAGCGGCTATTGAACGATCTATCTTCATAACTTTCTTTTAATGCTCCTTAAATCAAAGCGGTAGGTTGACTGACTTAGTTGTTCAGGCTACCGCGCAGGTTGGCTTGGAATGATCAAAAGGTGCGCCCAACGCTGAAGCGAATAACTTTCTTTTTCTCATTAAAGCTGAAGGGAAATCCATCGATAATCTGATCTTTCCGCGCGTTTGGATTATACGCAAAGATCAGGCGAAAAGGCACGTTGATGACCGGCACCTGGATCCGAACCTCCATGCCAAGGCTGGAGCGAAAATCGCCCAGCTTTGCGAAGAGACTCTGCGAAAGGCGCACGTCAGTATTGGTTTGAGCCTGGCCGCGGAGAAAGACTGATTGAAAACCAAACGGCAAGCCGGTAGTCGGGTCGAATGGTCCGAGGCCGCGTGCGTTGTCCAACTCCTGTGTCGTCACCAGGCGATTGTCACGCATCACCAGGCCAACCCCGCTAACCAGGGCCAGGTCAGTATTGGCATTGCAAGCCGCCAGCGTTGACAAGCTGGCGAAGGCAATGCCGCCCGGCGCCCGCGGGCAACTGATCAATCCAACCGTGCTCAGGAATGGCTGGTCGTCGAGAAAATTGCTGGAGAACAATTGATCTTTCTTTCCGCGCAGATTGAAAGCAGAGCCAACATCGGCAAAGGCCGCCAGACTAACCGCGCGACCGATGACCGGGATGCGGTATTCAAAGTTTCCGAGCAATTGCGTATCGGCTCCGACGGGCGTGAACGATCGCGGCAACTGAACGATATTATTCCCAGTTGGTCCGGTGAAGGTCCCAATGTTCGCCAATGACGCCGGCACTCCGGGAACTGCGACCGGCGTGCCCGACGCATTGGAAGCAATCACCACGTTGCGCGAAGTAACAAACGTGTCCAACGGAGCCAGCGGAGTGATCGAACGAACGTTGTAACCGCGGACACTAAACTCATCGCCGAGGAAGAAGCGCTCAAAGATGGGGATGCCATCGACAAACGCGAGTGAGTTTGAACCTCTCACTTTCGCGCTGGTGGCAAAACTGCCAACTGTGGAAGCAATCAGGCGAAATCCAAATACGTGGGGCCGCTCTGAACGCTTGTTATGAACGGGGTAGAACTGAGTGTAAGAAAGTGTCGGCTGATAAGTGCGAACGTCTCCGCCCAAACCTGCCACTGCCGCGGAAAGAGAAATCTCTCGGCCCTGGGTCGGATCGATGCTGGCGTTACGCGTGTCGTAAACAAAACTTAGCGTGCCGCGACTCGTGAGAATGCTGGGTTGAGAATAAATAACCGGAATAAACTGCGTCGGGTTGGCTGTATTGGAATTGACCTTCGGATCTGTCACGGTGGACGTCGAGAATTGATAGGACGCGCCGATACGTGAAAACTGAGTAAAGCGGCGTTTGCGATAAAACTCAGACAAAGGAGCGCTGGCAAAAATCGAGCCGCCGTAGGAAGTTCGCGTGAAAAGATTTTCTTCGCTGACGTTGAGGAAATCCACCGTCGATCCCGAGAGCCCCTGCTGGGCATTCAGGTTTTGCGAGAGAAAAGTTCCTTCGCCGAAGAACTTCTGCGTGGTGGCAAACAGCGAGAACCCCGCAGTTATCGGCCGATTCTTAATGTAAGGCTCGGTAAACGAGAACTGAAGATATTTTTGGCGATTGCCTGCGGATAAGTTCACCGAAAGGATCTCGCCACGACCAAGCAGGTTGTTGGTCGAATATTCGAGCCCGAAAAATGATCCGCCGATGCCCGACAAACCGCCGTTGAACGAGATTTGCTGCCGGCCGCGCTCGGTCACCTTCAGGTTGATATCAACGGTCGCCTCTTCCTCGTTTGTTTTGAAGTCGGCGTCTTTGTCTTTATCGATCGGATCAAAGTAGCCGAGTTGGTTGAGTTTGACGACTGAATATTCCCACGCGTTTTGATTATAAATGTCGCCTTCGTTCAGCAGCACTTCGCGGCGCAGCACATTATCGCGCGTAAAGGTATTGCCGATGAATTCAAGCCGGCGCAGGGAAAACTGTTTCCCTTCTTCGATGGTGATCACAAAATCGACGATGCCTTCGTCCGGCTTCTGCGGGTTTTCCTTGAAGGTCGGGGTGGGCTCGGCCGTGTATTCGATGAAACCTTGTGAGCCATAAACTTTCTTTAAATTCTCGTACAGCGCCTTGCCAATCTTCTCGCCGTTCGCCACATCGTTCTTTTGTAGTCCGATATAACCGCGAATTGCGTCTTCCGAAAAGATCGAATTGCCCTCAATCTTCATCTCGCCCAGGCGATAGAGCTTGCCTTCGATGATAGGCACAGTCACGCGCAATCCTTCATCGGTTGAAGAAAGAAACGGCAAAGGCAGGATGGGAAAACCTGTTCGTCTTGGTCCCACCGATTCCACTCGCGCCTCACCGTGGCGCGCTTGAAGATAGCCTTTCGAGCGCATGTAGTTGTCAACCTGTCTCAGGTCATACTCAAGTTTATCGCGATCAAGGATGTCCTCGCCGCGCAGCCGCGACATCAGTCCAGCCTCTTTGACATGCTTCATCGCACCGCGAAGTTTCTTATCGCTGAAAACCGAATTGCCTTCGAACTGAACCTCTACAACGCGCACCCGCTCGCCTTCATTGATAACAAAGGTCAAGGCCACAGATGTATTGGAAACGTCCTCGCGCCGTTGTTCGATGGTTGCGTTGGGATGACCGTGCGAGGCGAGCAGCTCCTTCAGCACGCGTATAGCGTTTCGCGCTTTGACCGGATCGTAAATGCTTTCTTTGGAAACGCCGACGCGTCTTTCGCGAAAAGCTTTGAGAACGTCGGATTCGGGCACGCTTTTCAGCCCTTCAAACTGAAGATCGCGAATGATCGGTAGCTCAGTAACTTCAAAGATGACATTTATGCCGCCGCGCGCGCCTTCTTCGGTCAGAACTCGTGTTTTTGTCTTATCAAAAAATCCCAGCGCCAGGATGGCCTGAAGGTCCCGCTGAACTTGCTGTTCGTTGTAGGGGTCGCCCGGACGGGTCTGGACGTAGTAAAGAATGTCGTCTTTTCTCAGCCGTCGATTACCGGTGATATCGACTGATTCAACGAGCCGTTGATTTTGCTGAGCAAAAGTGGATCGCGGGACGGAAACAATAGAGGCCAGCAGGACAATTCCGCTCACAAGCATGAGCAAAAACCCGCGATATGAATGCATATGAGCCTTTTCCCTCAGAGGTTCTTACCGGATCTCGGATACTTCGGGGAGCTTTTGGGTAACTAATTATCTTTGTCGAAAATAAAGGCAAAACCGACGGTAATGCGTCTCGACCCCAACTAACTCAACGGGCTGTGGAACCCTTTGATTCCGAAGCGCAACGCTCTCGTTGCCAAAGCTTGTCCAGCAAAGTCGCGCATTATACCGAACCAACGCTGCAAAAGTAAAAAGGCAAAGGGGAGAACAACTAAAGGCCCTGGATAGCCAGTTCTCGCCTTTGCCCTGTCCGCTTTTACAGTCGCAGCCGATCAGACCGCGCAATTAATGAATCAGCAGAGCGTCGTCGGCGGTTTCCACTCCGACCGGCCGGTAATTTAGATCGTCGCCATCCAAAAAGACTTCGATCAAAGAAGCCTCACGTAGATGGCCCTGAATCAGCGCTTCGGAAAGCGGGTCTTCAACATATTTTTGCAGTGCACGCCTGAGCGGCCGCGCTCCGTATGACCGATCAGCGCAAGTGCGATCGACAATCCAGCGCTTCGCTTCTTCCGTTAGCCTGACTTCAAAACCGTGCCTCATCATGGTCAAGTTAATCTGGTCCACCTGCATCTGGATGACGTCGAGCAACTCATGATTAAACAGCTCGTCAAAGATAATTATTTCATCAAGGCGGTTGATAAATTCCGGGTTAAAGGTTTGTCGCACCTGGGACATCACCATTTCTTCCATCTTCTCGCGCGACGCTTCGCCGGATCCCTGAAATCCGAGGGTCTGTTTCTTTTGAATGAAGCGCGCGCCAATATTTGAAGTCATAATGATAATAGCGTTTTTGAAATCTACTGCATTGCCCAGCGCATCAGTTAAGAGGCCATCTTCGAAAACCTGCAGCAGCACATTGAAAATGTCCGGATGGGCTTTTTCTATCTCGTCAAACAGCAGAACCGAATAAGGCGCGCGCTTGATGCGTTCGGTTAACTGACCACCTTCTTCGTGTCCAACATAACCCGGCGGCGAGCCGATTAGTTTGGAGACTGAATGCTTCTCCATGAATTCAGACATGTCGAAACGAATCATCGAGCGTTCACTGCCAAACAAAACTTGCGCCAGCGAGCGCGCCACTTCTGTTTTGCCCACGCCTGTTGGGCCAAGGAAAAGAAACGAACCAACCGGCCGCAACGGATTTTTCAAGCCGGCGCGTGAACGGCGAATCGCGCGCGCCAACGCCGAGATAGCCGGACGTTGCGAAACCACACGCAGATGAAGTTCCGCCTCAATGCGCAAAAGTTTGTGGGTCTCTTCTTCTTTTAGTGAGGTAACCGGAATTCCTGTCCAGCGGGCAATTACTTCTTCCACGTCGTCGCGCGTCACTCGGGCCGACACCAGCTCGTCTTCATTGCGATCGCCTTGCAGATTCGCCGCGTCACCGGGTTCGCTCGACCAGTCGCTGATTTCATTCCAGTCAGCCAAACTTCCCTGTTCGCGCCGCACGCGTAGTTTGACGCGAGCACCAGCTTCGTCGATTACGTCGATTGCTTTGTCGGGCAGGAAACGATCGGGAATGTAACGATGCGACTGGTAAACGGCGGCTTCGAGTGCGTCATCGGTGTAATGGACCTGGTGAAAACTTTCATAACGCTCGCGCACGCCTTCCAGGATTTCAATTGCTTCTGCTTCTGAAGGCGGCGGAACTTTGACGGCCTGGAAGCGGCGCTCGAGCGAACGATCTTTTTCGATGGACTTGCGAAATTCCGCCGGCGTGGTCGCGCCGATGCATTGAAGTTCTCCACGCGACAAGGCAGGCTTCAGGATATTCGCAGCGTCGAGCGAGCCTTCCGCGGAACCAGCGCCAACCAGCGTGTGCAGCTCGTCGATAAAGACTATGTACTGCGGATTCTCAACCAGCTCGCGCATGATCTGTTTCAGGCGCTCTTCAAACTGGCCGCGGTACTTTGTGCCCGCCACTATCAACGAAAGATCCAATGAAAGGATGCGCTTGTTCTCAAGGAACGATGGCACTTCGCCGCGCACGATTCGTTGTGCAAGTCCTTCAACAATTGCGGTTTTGCCGACGCCAGGCTCGCCAATCAGCACCGGATTGTTTTTGGTGCGACGGCAAAGAATCTGCACGACGCGTTCAATTTCGGCTTCACGTCCAATTAACGGATCAAGTTTGTCGTTTGAAGCGTCCTCGGTAAGGTCGCGAGAAAACTCGACCAGATGCGGCGTGTCCTTCTTTTGCGAGCTGCGCGCCTCTGCGCCTGACTGTCGCGCAATCTCATCACGAACTGCATTGAGTCGCAAGCCACGCTCGTAAAGAATTTCCGCAGCCATCGAGCGATCTTCACGCAGCAGACCCAATAGTAGATGTTCGGTGCCGATGTGGCGGTGTTGCAGGCGGTCGCTTTCCTCATGCGCATAAGCCAGCACGCGCTTTGTTTCGGGAGCCAGTGGCAGCTCGACCGATGTTGAGATTTTTTCTCTTAAGAGCGTGCGCCCTTCGATTTCTTTGCGAATTGATTCGATAGAGACTTGAGCGCGGGGGAAAAATCTGCCGGTGAGTGTTTTGTCTTCGCGCATCAGGCCAAGCAGAAGATGTTCGGGCTCAATAGCAGGCGCGCCAAACTGCGACGCTTCGTAGCGAGCAAAAAAGATAACCCGGCGCGCTTTTTCGGTGTAGCGTTCGAACATTCGGTTGTTATCGCTGCAAAAGCCCTAATGATTACCATGCCGGGCGAAGGACGAATCGCCCGGCAACTGGCGGCATTATAACCTAACACTGAGAGTGCAAAAAGCTTTGTTTGGTTTTCCGGTAATAAACACGCAAACAACCTCTCTTTTCAGATGAATGTTAGTTCTCGGAAATCCTGCCCTGCTCCAATCTCAGTACGCGATCACAGCGATGAGCCAGGTCCTGATTGTGCGTCGCAATAATAACGATGGCCGGACGAGCAGCCGCATACGAAATGAGGTCACCTGCCAATAAGCCGCCGCTGATTGAATCCAGATTTCCAGAAGGCTCGTCCGCCAAAACCAGCACCGGCTGAGTGATCAAAGCGCGACAGACCGCTACACGCTGTTGCTCGCCGCCCGAAAGATCGGTCACGTAATGCGAAGCTCTCGTCGCCAGTCCCAAACAATCGAGCGCTTCAAAGGCACTGCGCATTGCGCTGCGCCGATCGTGGCGCGCCAGCGTTAGCGGCAAACTGACATTTTCAGCAGCGGTCAGATCGGGCAGCAGATGATGAAACTGAAAAACAAAACCAACCTGGCGGTTACGGTAACGGGCCAACGCCAAATTGCCGGCACCGTTAACTGCAAACTCACCAAGCTTCATGCTTCCGTGATCGGGCCCTTCGATGCCGCCAATAAGATGCAGCAGAGTTGATTTACCGGCGCCTGATGCTCCCACGATCGCAATGGTTTCGCCGGCCACTGCGGAGAAGGAAATTCCGCGCAACACTTCAATGCTTTCGCCGCTCGGCGAGGAAAAAGTCTTGCGTAGATCACTGACAGCAAGTCCAACGTCCAACGTCCAACGTCCAACGTTCGCTTGCGACAGATGCGCCTGGTCTATATCGGGATTCTCCCCAAGCAAGCCATCGACGCCTGAAGAAAGCGACGTGTCGTGCGACGTTGGACTTTGGACTTTGGACATTGGACTTATTACGAGCTGCGCAGCAGTTCAGCGGCGTGAATCCTGGACGCCGCGCGTGCCGGATAAATCGTCGCCAGAATACTCAGCACGAATGCAATCAGTGCCGCAAAGATGATGTTGTAACTCTTGAGATGCAAAGGCACGCTGCTAATCGAATAAACATCGGGCGGCAAACTAATGAGGTGATAACTGTTGGCGACGAGCGTCGCAATTGCACCGAGCAAGACTCCGGCTACGGCGCCGCACAAGCCAAGGATTGCGCCTTCAATCACGAAAATTGTCATGATGCCATTCGGCGTCGCGCCCATGGCATTTAAGATCGCTATGTCGCGCCGTCGTTCCATGACGAGCAGGATGAGAGTAGTCGTAATGTTGAGCGCGGCGATCAACACTATGAGTGCAATAATCATGATACCGATGCGGCGCTCGAGCGTGAGCGCGGTAAACAACGGCCTATTTGCTTCCTGCCAATCAATCACCTCGTAAGAACTGCCGAGTAGTTGCCTTATCTGCGCCGCTGTTCGTTTGACGTTGTAAATGTCTGCAACCTGGACGCTGACGACGGACGCCGCATGAGCATCGCCGGTAAAAGCAGTGATGGTCTCAAACGAGACATAAATCCAGGTTGAGTCGTATTCGAATAGACCCGAGCGGGAAATGCCGGCAACGCGCACGCGCCGCCGGTTAGAGTTCGCGGATGAGAACGAGGGCTGCGTGGAAATCACGTCCGCAGTATCGCCAACCTCAACTCCCAGCCGCGTTGCCAACTCAGCGCCCAACACAACGGTCGGTAGGGGCCTCGCGTCGCCGTGGCGTTTAAGAACTGGATCAAGCGATCCGCGAACAATCGTCGCAGAGATTTCATTAGTCATTTGTGAAGACGATTGATCGATGCCGCGTAACACGCCGTATGCTGAACTCTTCGGTCCAACAATTACTGCACCGTCATACGTGGTTCCGGCGGCGGCGGATACTCCGGCCACGTTCGCGATCTCCGCCGCCACTTGCCGATAATTCCCCAGCGGCTGGCCATCGCTGCGCATGACTGTGATGTGCGCTGTGCCGCGCAATATTTTGTCGCGCATCTCATCGCGAAAACCATCTGCGAGAGCCAGCGCCACAATCAGTGACGCCACTCCCGCTGCGATCCCGAGCACGGCAATCAGCGTTGTGGCGCGCGCCAGCCGATGCTTTCGCCGCGAACGCAGATAACGCAGCGCCAGGAACACTTCATAGGGCATATTGGTACTGGTTCAGAGTACAACCTTTAGGTTGCAGCGGTCACACGGCCGCAAACTGAAGTTTGTACTCTGAACTATGAGTCAGCCTTGAACCGCCGGACACTTCTTCGTATCTTCCGGCCGGTTCGCGGGCAGTAGCTTTTCAAGGTTGGGCCAATCCGTCGCGCCGCTCTCGCCGAGCGGTCTTATCTCAAAAATCGTTTCCGTCACTCGCCGAAAACTAAAATGCTTTTGCAAATCTACGATGCCCGGGATCTCATCACGTTGCCAACCGCACGGCAACCACCAACGCGGGTCGGTGTCCATGAAAACACGGCGTCCCTTAGCCAGATAGTTTTCAATCAGCGGAATAAAATCCTTTCCAGGCCAACCGCCACCCGTGCCAATTGTTTCCCATTTGCCCAGGCCAATCGCTTTCCAATAGGTAACGGCGATGGTTTGCGCACCGGAAATCATGACGGCATCGCGCGGAAGTTTTTCCAACTGATGACGATAGTTTTTGCTCATGGCCCGCCGCTCAATAAATTGTTGGCTCGCGGGCCGCAGCAGGAAAGTGAAGACAACGGCGAGCGCCAGCACCGCCGCCACGCACGATGCAAAGGCGAAGCGCACGCTGCGAACGCGACGATGTAAAGTACGAATTAAGAAATCAGCCGATAATGGCGCGATAGCCGGCAGGCCCGTTAAGAAATAACGCCAGTTAACGGCCGTGCTGTAGTTAAAGAAGAGCAACAGGTCGGCAAACAAACCAATCGCCGCGAGCAAAAGCAATGGCGAGAGTTTGCGCGCGCGCCATTCACTGAACATTCCGGGTATCAGGGAAATAAAAATCAGCGGACAGCTA
>WNFO01021045.1_pt1 | contig 10842 bp, 15 predicted proteins | sample 5400251 | NCBI WGS metagenome assembly WNFO01 (sample SAMN13153354, study PRJNA577476) | soil metagenome | isolation source: 100 cm saprolite under Madrone tree | place: USA:California | collected 2016-06-14 | reverse complement strand
CGCGTGGAAAAAACCCCACGTGATGCACACCGCGGCGAGTGTCTGCATCATCTCGAAATAGCCCGCCGTCGATGCACGCGTGAGGCGCAGCCCTTCGAAATAAATAAGCAGGGGGATACCGCCGGAGACTGACGCAAGGAGAACCAGCCAGACAACAGCTTTTGTTGCATGCGCCTGGGCGGCCGCTGGCCAGAGCGCTGCCCCATGGAGCTTTCCGTAGGCGAGAAGGATCAAAGTCATGCACGCTAGCCCGACGACAATGCGCAGACTGGACGCGAGCCGAAGGGACATGCCGGTCATTACCCCGCGGCCAGCGACCGTCGCGAGTCCCCAAAACAACGCGCAGATTAGTGCGTAGCCGGTGCCGCGGTTTAGTCCGGCGCGCTCAAACGAGACACCGATCAGCGTTGGATGCGCGACGGAGACGAAGACGCCGGCAAGGATCGCGATGCCGGCATAGAGGAAGAAACGTTGACCGAGGCGGTCGCTGAAGAGCAAGAACGCGCCCATAGTCGAGATGACGGGCTGGATGTTCAGGACGACGTTCACCACTGTCGGGTTGCCGTATTTCAGGGCCAGTGTGTGCCGACAGCGGAGCCGGCGAAGCCGGAGAAGAATAGGTATACCCAAGTGCGCAGGTCGATTTTGCCGATCTCGCCAACGCGTGAGACGAGAAGTGGCAGGAACATGAACAGGATGAGCACATGCTCCCAAAACACAATCACGTCAGCGTCAAACAGAGTATTCAGTGGAATGCGCCACGCGCTCTCTGTTCCCCAAAGCGCGGCGCCAAGACCGACGAGCCATGGGCCGTACGTCACCGAGTTCATGCGGCGGTCTTCCATGCCGAAGCGTGTAGTGCGGATACGACGTTGCGTCAACGTGCGCTTGCGGGTGGAAGCGAATATGGGATTGACGATACAATTGGTTGTGTGCTATTGAAGCGTTCAACACTATGCGTTGCCCCAAGTGCGGGTCTCGTGATGACAAGGTCATCGATTCCCGTCAATCGCGGGATAGTTCGAGCATCCGCCGCCGCCGGGAATGTCTGAAGTGCAAATATCGCTTTACCACGTACGAAGAAATCGAGCGATCAGACCTGCGGGTCGTGAAACGTGACCGAACACATGAGCCGTTTGACCGACGCAAACTGGCTGCCAGCATCGCGAAAGCCTTTGAAAAACGCTCGGCCAGCCTTCTTACGCTGGAGGAGATGGTGGACGAAATTGTGCATGAACTTGAAACCAGCGGGCGGGAAGTTCCTTCCACGGCCATCGGAGCCAAGGTGCTCGAAAAATTGCGTAAGATTGATGAAGTGGCGTATCTACGTTACGCGTCGGTGCACCAGCGATTTGAGGATGTCGATCAATTTGTGGATGCCATTCATACCCTCGGTCGGCGAATAAAACCGAATGCGCTCCAGCGCGAATTGTTTCCGTCGGAAACAGCGCAAACTCAATCGCGTGCCGCCGGTGCGGGTTCTCGCGATATCCCAAACGAAAATCATGGTCGCATTTAAAGAAGAATTTCCGTATCTGCGGACCGAGTCGGGGCAACTCTTCGAGTTTAATCGCGATTGGCTGCACGCTGCCATCACCCGCGCGGCGGACAAGGCCGGCTATCCGAGTTGGTGGCTGACCGATCACGTGACAGAGAGTATCGCTTTTTACCTACGCCTGCGGAATGACGAGAGTGTGGTCGCGTTCAGCCAGCTTTCGCAGACCGTGCGCTATGTCCTGAAGGTGATCGGCTACAAAGAGATCATTCCACATTTTGCGCCGTCGCCACCGCCCATTTCCATTTCGCTGTTCGAGATCGCCGAACAGGCAGGCACGGGATACGAACTCGCATTTTTTGATCTTCTGGAAAGACGAATTAACGCGCTGATTCAAACTGGGATGGACAATCTGCAGCTCTGCTCGCTGCACCCTTGCGTGAAACACCTGCGCGGCGTGAAAGTGTGGACGCGCGCCTGTGATGCCCTGCGGGAGGAAATTGTCTGTTTCGTGCGCGAAAAAATAACGTCGGCAACTGGAGTTGCGCGGCTCGACTGTTCTGTGCGCTGAATCGGCTTTTGCAGCAATGGTTAGGCCAGCAGTCGCGCCGACCCCTCCAGGACTCTGAACCCGAAGCGTTTCTTCGAAAGCGACGCTCCAACTTCGCAATTTGAGAGGTTAGATTTTCAGAGTATTGGATCGTCATGACCATTTTTGAAAAAATCATCGCCCGCCAGACTCCGGCGAAAATCATTTGGGAAGACGATGACGCGATCGCGTTCCACGACGTCAATCCGCAAGCGCCCGTGCATGTGCTGATCGTACCAAAAAGAGTGGTACCGCGGCTCACAGAGGCGACCGACAGCGACAGCGCGCTGCTCGGAAAATTGCTCCTCGTTGCGCGCGATATCGCGAAGAAGCTGGATCTGTCGAGTGGCTATCGCGTCGTGATCAACAGTGGACCCGACGCCGGTGAAAGTGTGCCGCATTTGCATGTACATCTGCTTGGCAAGCGCGCGCTCGCCTGGCCGCCGGGGTAAGTTAAGACCCAAAGGTGAGCTCGGCATGCAGCAATGCATGTCTCATGCGTTGGCTCCATTTCCTGCGTTTAGGATCTCGCAGAACGTTCTCTACTGACCAACAAGTGCCCAGTTAACTCCGACGATACGCTTGTCCGCAAATCGTTTCAGCGATTTGGGAAAAACGAGATAAGTCGCGCCTTTTCTCTCTCTGAAACCCACGATCCCGAACTCTATTCCATTCTCGCTCTCTTGTATCGTCATGACCCGATTGTTTTTTATTCGCGATTGGAAATGACGGTCGGCTTCCGGCTTTTGCCAAAGCGTGTAGACCTGTGGTTCGCCACATTTTTCCACCACCTGAGAAAAACGTGCCGTCTTAACTTTGAGGAGCTTCATAGCCGAATGGTGCGGCCTGGGCCGGCGGTCGCGCCGAACAAAAAAGTCCGCCAGAGAACTACGGCAAGGAGGATCAGACTACCGTTGCTGCATTCCTGCCCTGGCGGGGTTTGTAAGTCCTCAATCCATAGCCCCTGACGGAGAGCAAATTTTCCCGCAAGATCGACATCGTGCAATCGCGTTTTATAGATCGGCAAAATCGCCAGCATTGACAATCCATTGACAATCTATAGCGCTTCTGTTTGCATCGACATCATGAAATGGCTGGCATTACTTTTGCTCGCGGTTCTTCAGTTTTCGTGCACGACCCTCGTTAATCGGCGTGATCTCTATAGCCCGGAGCCCGGGCCTGATTCCAGAGAGGTAATGCGGCAATTGGCAACTACCACGTCGGTAACGACCAGGACCGTACACAGCGCCCGGGAAGACGTCGCGCCACTGCCTTATTAAACTGCGTAATCGCTGTTAGCCGAACGGCAGATTCGCCTTGACGCGGGCGACATCGGTCTTGTCTACATGCGCTGCCTTGCCCAACTGGCGTTTGCGTTTCGCATTCTTGGCCGAGAGTAAATGCCGGCGCGAGGATTGCGCTCTCAAGACTTTGCCGCGCGCAGTGATCTTGAATCGTTTTGCCACTGATTTGCGTGTTTTGCTACGAGCAATTGATTTTGGCATTGGGCGGACAACATACGGTCAGTTGTCAGCCTGACAAACACATTTCAGTTCGTCACTGGACAGAGTATTGCTCTACCAAAAAATTCTCGCATCTGTTTTCTTTCTCGGAACATTCTTGCATATGGAGAATCCCCCGACGGAAACGCCGCGCGTCGTGATAATCGGAGCGGGCTTTGGCGGGCTCGAGGCGGCGAAAAAGTTCGGCGGTAAAAATGTGCGGGTAACCGTGATCGACCGCACGAACTATCACCTTTTTCAACCGCTGCTCTATCAAGTCGCAACGGCAGCGCTTTCGCCGGCCGACATCGCTGCGCCGGTGCGCGCGGTCTTGAGCAAATGCAGGAACATCGAGGTGATGCTCGCGGAAGTGCAATCAGTGGACGTTGATGCAAAAAAAATAAAGACAACCGATGCGGAAATCGCTTACGACTTCCTCATCGTCGCCACTGGCGCCCGGCACTCATATTTTGGACACAACGAGTGGGAGAAATTGGCGCCCGGGCTGAAAAGTCTGGAGGACGCAATCGAGCTGCGGCGCCGTCTGCTCCTGGCATTCGAGTACGCGGAAAAAATCACGGACGAGGCCGCTCGCAAGGCAGCGATGACTTTCGTAATCATTGGCGGTGGTCCAACTGGTGTAGAAATGGCCGGGGCGATCGCGGAGATCGCGCGTTATACGCTCGCGAAGGATTTTCGGCATATCGATCCGTCGCAGGCCCGCGTGGTTCTCATCGAAGGCGACCCGCGTCTGCTGGCTGCCTTTCCAGAAGATTTATCCGCGAGCGCGATGAAACAACTTGTCGCCCTTGGCGTGGAAGTGCGGACGGGCGCCCGCGCCACCAATCTCACTGAAACCGGACTGCAAGTGGGCGACGAATTTATTCCGTGTCGCGTGAAAATCTGGGCGGCAGGTAACACTGCTTCGTTTGTTGGCAAAACACTCGGCGTGCCGGTCGACCGAGTCGGCCGCGTCATGGTCAACGACAATCTTAGCATTCCCGGACATCCGGAAGTCCAGGTGATTGGAGACCTCGCGAATTTTTCTCATCAAACTGGGCAGTCGTTGCCGGGCGTGTCACCGGTCGCCATGCAGCAGGGCCGCCACGCCGCCCGAAACATTCTCAGGATGATCGCCAACCGCAAACCAAAGCGATTCCGGTACTGGGACAAGGGAAGCATGGCCACGATCGGACGGAATAAGGCGGTCGCGGATTTGAATTTTGTGCATCTGAGCGGACTTCCAGCCTGGCTTGTCTGGTTATTCGTGCACATCATTTTTCTGGTCGGCTTTCGCAACCGGATCGCAGTGCTCTTCCAGTGGGCGTGGGCATATTTCACATTCAACAAGGGCGCACGATTGATCACCCGAAATTTTCAGTCGGAGACACGCCCCCCGGCCTGAAGCGATGAATTTTCGCATCGCAGTAGTCGGTTCGGGCGCGATCGGGAGTTATTATGGCGCGAAACGCGCCTACAGCGGCAGCGACGTGCATTTTTTGATGCGCGGCGATTTGAACGAAGTACGTGCTGCCGGTCTCTATGTTCGCGGCAAAAGTGAAAATTTCCGCCTCGCGAGTATGCCGCGCTTGGAAATTGTTTACGCCCTTCTAAAATCTGTAGGCGAAACAGAACGCGGAAAAAATCAGCGGCAAGGACCGCCTATCGTTCATCATGAGACGCGGTCGGAAAGGTGATACGGTTCCCAAGGTCACCGTCCACAACTTGCAACGCGCCGTTCCGATCGATGTTGTCGATCTTGAAAATTTCGCTGGGGAAGCGCTGCGCCGTTGTCTGCAATTACGCAGAAACAAGCTAACCGATCTAACAAAACTGCGTGAGATTTTCATTTTGTTTATTTCCGATCGGCGCATGGCATCATTGCATCGACGATTTCTCAAGCAATCCGGATCAACAGACGTGCTGACGTTTCAACACGGAGAAATTTTTATCAGCGCAGAGACAGCACGCCGGCAAGCTAGCGCCTTCGGGAATTCGTTGGCGCGTGAGCTGCGGCTTTACGTTGTGCACGGACTCTTGCATCTGCACGGCCTTGACGATCGCAGCGAAGCCGATGCGCGGAGAATAAAGACAGCGCAGGAAAAAATTCTCGCTGCCACATCGTAGGAGGCAGCTGACTGCTAGGGTGACCCGAGGTCGGCGACGGCGGCTGCAACCCTCTACGATTCGGTGGGTCGGGTTTGAACTGAAGGTGGCGTATGTTAGCCTTTTCGATATGACCGGAGTGCCGCTTTGGAACGAAGTGGCGGCGGAGAAAATCATGACGGTTATGAGGTTTTCTGTTCCGAAAAATGCGGGGCCGTCGACAGTTGATGAGCCCACGATCGAAAAAGAAACGCGTTCGAAAGAAGATGTCGACCTTCCATGGCAAGTGGTGGTGCACAACGATCCGGTCAATCTGATGAGTTATGTGACAATGGTGTTCCAGCGAGTCTTCGGCTACCCGCGCGAGAAAGCCGAGCGCCATATGCTGGAGGTGCATCATAACGGACGTTCAATTTTGTGGAGCGGAATGCGGGAGCGTGGGGAGCTTTACGTGCAGCAATTACACGGGTATCTCCTGCTCGCGACGCTCGAGAAAGCCGGTTGATATGGAAATTTGCCGTCGAAATAATGAGATCGAGATATCCGAGCTCGATCCGTTTCTTGCCGAACTTCTTCGACAAATCCCAGCCAGCACTGATCCAGAGGGCATATCGGCCGCCGAACGGCGCCTCTTCAGTCCGCCGGCGGACTTGCCGCGAAATACGATTTCACCGATGGCGAGTTGTGCGACCATTATCGCTCACCGATTGGATCGCGGCGGGACTTAAGTTTATTCCAGGTAAACTTCTATGGTTTTCTTCAGGAATTCATCCTGCGTGAACTGGATGGTTGGGACAAGGGACCTGAAGGCTAAGACACTTTCCGTTCTCGCACCATTGACATGAGCCGGTCCTTGATTGCAGCGGAAGCTTTCGCTGGACGCAGGCTCAGGGCAAACGCTTCATGCAATGCGTAACATTTTGTGATGAAATCTTCCGCTTTTTGGCCGAATTTTTTACGCGCTTTTTCAAATTCCTCCACCTCTTCAGGCTCGAGTGCGCCAATGACATAGAGTCGCGACTGGTTTTGGAATTGCTCAAAGTTCATCTTTAAGTTCCTTCAGTCCGTCATAGATTTTTTTCAGACCCAATTCAAGCCGCGTCTTCACGGTCCCCAACGGTGTATTCGTTTTTGCGGCGATTTCGCGCTGGCTCATACCCCGAAAAAATGCAAGATCGATTGCCTGCTGCTGGGCCGGTGGAAGCCCGTTGATTACTTTGCGTATGAGAAAGCGCGTGTCACTCAGTGCGATTTCTTCTTCGGTGGCATTATGCACCCAGGCGTCGGGTTGCTGTTCGGTTTCGCTTTGCAGACGCTGTTCCGCGCGAGCGTAAGCCTGCTTTTTGCGCAGACCGTCAATCGCCCGGCGACGCGCTAGCGTCACCATCCAACCGAGAGGTTTTCCTTTTTGCGCGGAGAAATTTCTCGCCTGGTTCCAGATCTCCATAAAAATTTCTTGCAGAAGATCGTCGGCCTCAGCTTCGTTATGAATCACGCGGAGAATGAGCGCTTTCAAAATCCCATTGTATCGGTCGTAAAGCTGGGAAAGTGCCTCGGGATCCTGGCTTTGGATCGCGTGCATTAACTGGAGATCAGTCGGAGCTCCCGGTTCGAGTTGCGGAGGAGCAGAGAAGCGCCGCGTCTCCCGTTTCGGTTTGCGCCGCGCTTGTTTTTTTGCTCTCCGATACATGCCGAAATCGAATTTATCTGCCCACGGAACGCGGGCGAAATTGGAAGCAGGAATGGATCGGACGCGGGCCAACCATTTGGGTCTCTTAGTCTGTGCAAGCGATGTCGTCCAACGCTTTCGAAGTACAGTCTTCGGGTCGGAAATCAGGAGATCAATTCGTTTATTCCACGATTCGCGATAAACCTTGACCCGCGATTTTCTGCGGTGCAAAAATAAATTCCGGAAAAGGGAAAGCTATATGAAACTAATTATCTCACTCGTTGGCATCGCTGCCTTAAGCTTCGTCACCTCGGCGCTTGGGCAGGAGGAGCAAACGACGTCCCCAACGGGGGAGGAGAAAGCATCCGCGACTGTAGAAGAAACGCCGACACCCAGCCCCGAAGAGAAGACGGCTACAACCCCTGCAGGGCAAGCGGCCGCTCAGAAAAAAGAGAAACCCGCCACTACCGCGCCTCAGAAAGCCCCGTCGTCCGCTCCCGCCGCGCGGGGAACGAAAATGAGCGCCGAAGCGACCTTGAAGGACAATGAAAACCGCTGGTCAGCCGCAATCGCTAAACATGACACGGTAACCATTGAGTCGATGGCGGCCGCTGACTTCGTCGGCGTAAGTTCCAAGGGCAAAGTTCAAAATCGGCGTGCGATGTTAGCTGACGTGAAAGGTGACAAAGACACCTACACATCGGCAAAGGCTGAGAAACTCGCGGTGCACATGTACGGCAGCGGGGTCGCCGTTGTGGTCGGGATGTCCAACCAAAAAGGCTCCGGCAAAGACGGCAAGGCGTTTGATCGCACTTATCGCTTTACTGACACTTGGATAGATCGAGGCGGTAGCTGGCAATGCGTCGCCAGTCAGGGCACTTTGGTTTCGCAGAAATGACAATGCTGCGTCCGAGCTGAAAGCTAAGATTTGAATTGACGGCGGAGCCGACGTGGCCGCTTTTATCGCTCTCGCCCAAGGAAAGGGTTCTCGATTCGCTCAGGATGTTGAACCCGGTGATTGCGCGGCGCGGATTTGTGCGGCAAAGGTTAGCCGCATGGCGCAAGGGCTCAGTGATACGACGGTCGATCCGCTTTGGTACAAAGACGCGATCATCTATGAATTGCACGTTAAGACGTTTTGTGACAGCGATGGCGATGGGATGGGCGACTTCCGTGGCCTGATCCAAAAGCTCGATTATCTCGAGGAACTCGGCATTACGGCTATCTGGCTCTTGCCGTTTTATCCCTCGCCGCAGCGTGATGACGGTTACGACATTGCCGATTATTTCGACGTCAATCCAAACTTCGGTTCGCTCGCTGATTTCCGCGCATTTCTTGATGCGGCGCATCAGCGCAATCTGCGCGTCATTACGGAACTAGTAATCAATCACACATCCGATCAAAATCCGTGGTTCCAAAAATCGCGCCGTGCCGCGCCCGGTTCACCCGAACGCGAGTTCTATGTCTGGAGCGACACGCCGGAGAAATACAAAGATGCACGGATCATCTTCAAAGATTTCGAAACCTCGAACTGGGCATGGGACCCGGTCGCAAAGGCCTATTACTGGCATCGCTTTTATTCCCATCAGCCGGATTTGAATTTCGACAATCCGGCCGTGCTCGAAGCTCTCGAGAAGGTTTGCGATTTTTGGCTGGCTCTGGGTGTCGACGGACTCCGTCTCGACGCCATCCCTTATCTTTACGAACGCGAAGATACAAGCTGCGAAAATTTGCCGGAGACCCATGACTATCTCCGCAAGTTGCGCGCACATGTCGATGCGAAATTTCCCAATCGCATGCTGCTCGCGGAAGCCAATCAGTGGCCAGAAGATGCGGTCGCTTACTTTGGCAAGGGCGACGAGTCGCACATGAACTTCCACTTTCCGCTCATGCCGCGCATGTTCATGGCGCTGCAAATGGAGGACCGGTTTCCGATTATCGACATTCTCGATCAAACACCGGCGGTTCCCGATGGCTGCCAATGGGCCATGTTCCTGCGCAATCATGACGAGCTGACGCTCGAAATGGTGACCGATGAGGAGCGGGATTACATGTATCGCGTCTACGCCACCGATCCCCACGCACGTATTAATCTTGGCATTCGCCGGCGGCTCGCGCCGCTGCTCGCGAACAGCCGTCGCAAAATCGAGTTGCTAAACACGCTGCTTTTTTCCATGCCCGGCACGCCAATCATTTATTATGGAGACGAGATCGGCATGGGCGACAATTTTTATCTCGGTGATCGCAATGGTTGCCGCACACCGATGCAATGGAGTTCCGACCGGAATGCCGGATTTTCAAGAGCCAATCCGCAGCAGCTTTATTTGCCGATTACGATCGATCCGGAATATCACTACGAAGCGGTCAACGTTGAGAATCACCAGAAAAATCTCTCCTCGCTGCTCTGGTGGATGCGCCGTGTCATTGCTATGCGGAAAAACTTTAAGGCGTTTTCGCGGGGCTCTCTTGAATTTCTCCATCCCGATAACGCGAAGGTTTTGGCGTTTCTTCGCCGGTATGAGAAGGAAACCATCGTTGTAGTGGTGAATCTCTCGCGCTTCGCGCAATCGGTGGAGTTGGATCTGTCGCACTTCAACGGCTGTGTGCCGATGGAAGTCTTTAGCCGCAATCTGTTTCGGCCCATCAAAAAATCACCTTACGTGATCACGCTCGGTCCGCATGCGTATTACTGGTTCGCGCTGCAACCGCAAACCAATGGCCGTCGCGTCTCGAAAAAGCACGTTGTGCCGACGATCAACGCGCCAGCCGAGCTTCATACCTTGCTGGACGATGGTCGGCGTGCGCAGCTCGAGCAGGTAATTTTGCCCAATTACATCCAGACCTGTCGCTGGTTTGGCTCCAAGGCGCGGACTCTTCGCGATCTTAAAGTGGTGGAGCAGCCGGCCGTCTCATCAGAAGCAGATGCAGCGCGCTTTTGGTTCGTGGTGGTAAGCTATGTCGATGGTCCTACCGAAACTTATGCCCTCCCGGTAAAGATTGCGTCGGGTAGCGCTGCGCGCGTTGTGTCTCGGAGCGCGCCGCACGCGATTATCGCGCGCCTCGCAGGTCCCCAAGAAACTATTCTGTATGATGCAGTGTGGGATGAGAAGTTTCGTTCTCAATTATTTGAGGCGATCGCTCAAAGGCAGATTATGAAAGGGCATGTGGGCGATCTCGTCGGCATCGCGGGCAAGGCACTGGCGGCGGATTCTTCGGTCACCTTGGACAAATCGCAAGTTTTGGGTGGAGAGCAGAGCAACTCCTCAATGCTCTTCGACAACAAATTCTTCCTTAAACTCTATCGGAAACTCGAGGACGGTGTGAATCCCGATGTCGAAATAACCCGGTTCCTTACTGAGCGCGCCAATTTTTCCAACGTGCCGGCTTTCGCCGGCGCGCTGGAATATCGCCACGAAAAATCCGAGCCGGCCGTTGTCTGTCTGTTGCAGAGCGCGACCATGAGCGAAAGTGACGGCTGGGC
>WNFO01005812.1_pt1 | contig 10843 bp, 7 predicted proteins | sample 5400251 | NCBI WGS metagenome assembly WNFO01 (sample SAMN13153354, study PRJNA577476) | soil metagenome | isolation source: 100 cm saprolite under Madrone tree | place: USA:California | collected 2016-06-14 | reverse complement strand
CATTTGGCCCTGATGGTCGATCAGCGCCACGACGCAATTGTCCGGAGTCAAGAGTCCCTTCTCACTCAGTTTTGGACGATTGCCGTTTGATGATTGTTGAGCCATACGATTTCAAATTCCCCTTTCAATTCACAGTCTCGAAACTGGCGCTATGAGGGAAGGCAACTGTGTGTCCAACGCCGAACATGCGTCTGAGACCCGGCAATCCGCCTTGTTTTCAACAAAAAGGAGACGGTAAGTTCAGAATGAGCAATTCCTCTTGCAGCTATGTCATGCCACGGATTTGACGATAAGGTCGAGGCCGCGACTGACTTTTGAGTTCTCGCATGGTGTGTGGACGAGAAATCCCTTACGACTGCGAACGGCCTCCCATCCGGAAATTCTAGAAGCTCGTGCCGAAGTGGAGAAAGCCAAGGCTCCAGTCCCTTGGCCGAGGTTGAGACCTCCCTTACAGGCTCCTTGAAAAGAACGCGCGCTAATAAGCCAAGCTATTACAAACAACTTACTTAGATCGCCAACGAGCGCTTTGCAAAGCCGATTGCCGTCCCGCAGCTGCCCTCCGGCTTTGCGCAAGAACGTTCCAACGGAAGCCGATTTGTTCAAGACGGCACGATTCCCGCGGCACCACAATCGGCGCAGATCATCGAAAGCAGGGCAAGCCCATGGAGAACACCGAGGCCATTCACGTTCAACCAAACTCAGGTGCAACAATGGGGCCGGCTGACGAATGCAGATTTTCTGGGTGTATCATGCCCCTCATGGCCTCCTCAGGACAGGGATCCGAGCGCTTGAATGCCCAACTCCTGGTCGACTCGATTCCTGCGCTGATTCACACCGCCAGGCCCGACGGTTACCTCGATTACTTCAATAAACCTTGGCTGGAATACCTGGGCGTCACTTTGGACAAAGTGACCGGCTGGAATTGGACGGCTTTCGTTCACCCTGAGGACGTTGAAGGGATTTTGGCCAAGTGGCGAGCCTGCCTCGCGACTGGAGAAATCTTCGAGCACGAAACTCGCGTCCGTAGGGCGGATGGAGAATACCGCTGGATGTTCCATCGGAAAGTGCCACTTCGCGATGCAAACGGCAGCATCGTCAAGTGGTATGGATCGAGCCTCGATATTGATGAACGCAAAGCCGCGGAAGAAAAAATCCGCGAACAAGAAACGGAACTTCGGAAGTTGCTGAACCTCATACCGCATCACGTCTGTGTATTCGGGCCTGATGCAAGCCCAATCTACGCCAATCAGGGGGTGCAGGAGTATTTCGGTGTCGACGCTGACCAATTAGTAGCGGAGTCTAGAATCAATTTCGTTCATCCAGATGACCGTGAGCACTTTCTCGCCGAAAGAAAGAAGGGATTGCTCACGGGGTTGGCCCATGAAGGCGAAGCTCGATTGCTGCGGCATGACGGGATCTTTCGCTGGTTTCTGTTCCGCCGAAAACCGCTCAAAGATGACCGGGGGCACATCCTACGGTGGTATGGCACGGCTACCGACATAGAGGACCGAAAGCGAGCCGAGGAGGCCCTCCGGACCAGTCAAGCGTACTTGGGTGAAGCTCAAAGGCTCAGTCACACGGGCAGCTTCGGATGGAAACCTGACACAGGCGAGATTGTCTGGTCAGATGAAACCTATCGCATTTTCGAGTACGACCGCGCGTTTAAGCTCACGATAGATTCAATAGTGCAGTGCGTCCATCCCGAAGACCGCGCCGACTTTCAGAATGTCATCGATGGTGCCTCTGCGGGAGTGACACATTTCGAGCACACCTATCGTTTGCTGTTGCCTGATGGGCGAGTCAAGCACGTCCACGCGTTAGCTCACGCTCTGGATGCATCTGGCAATCGCGAGTTTGTCGGGGCGGTGACCGATATTACCGAGCAGCGCCACGCAGAGGCCGTGATCAGAGAACAAGAAGCGGAGCTTCGCGAGGTGGTCGATACCATTCCGACGATAGTTTGGAGCGCACGACCGGACGGCTCGAATTCTTACGCCAACCGCCGATTTGTAGAGTACTGCGGGATGCCGCCGGAGCAGATCGCCGGATCAGGCTGGCATGCCGCAACTCACCCCGATGATCTGGAGCGACACAACGCAAGGTGGCTAGAGTGCATCGCCAGCGGCGAGCCGTCTGAGGACGAGTTGCGTTTCCGGCGCGCAGATGGGCAATATCGCTGGCACTTGGTGCGCGGCGTGCCGCTGAGAGATGAAGCCGGCAACATCGTCAAATGGTATGGCGTCGTCACCGACATCGAAGATCGCAAGCGAGCTGGGGAAGCCCTCCGGTGCAGTGAAGGTTACTTGGCGGAAGCGCAGAGGCTGAGCCACACCGGCAGTTGGGCATGGAGTCCAGACCAGGATATCAGGTACTGGTCGGAGGAATGCTACCGTGTTCTGAGTTTCGATCCCCTGGATGGTTTGCCCCGATTCGCTGATTTCTTTCAGCGGATTCATCCTGACGACCAACCCGGCTTCAGGGAACTAATCCTGACGGCTATCCGCGAGAAGGCAGAGTGGGAGGCGGACTACCGCATCGTGCATCCGGGTGGCGCCATCAGAGACATTCACGTCGTAGGTCATCCTGTTCTGAGCCGGTCCGGCGATCTCGTTGAATTTGTAGGCACTGTGATCGACGTCACGGAACGTAAACGAGCAGAGGAGGAACGGCGCAGGGGTGAAATGGAGATCCGGCAGATGCTGGACCTCGCGCCCCAACTTGTTGCTGTATTTGGACCGGATAGCGAACGTCTTTACGCTAACCGCATCCTTCTTGATTACCTCGGCCTTACCCTTGAGGAGTGGAGGCAGAGATTTAACAGCGCGGTTCCGAGCTACCGCACCGAGTTTGTTCACCCCGATGATTGGGAGCGGGTCACCAGCCATTCTGCTCGTGCTGTCTCCAGTGGCGCTGCTTTCGAGTTGGAGATGCGACTTCGCAAAAGTGATGGAAGTCATCGCTGGTTTTTGGCCCGTTACAATCCATTGCGCGACGAAGAGGGACAGATTACGCGTTGGTACGTAACCGGAACCGACATCGAAGACCGCAAGCAGGCGGAAGACAGGCTTCGTCACGAAAACGTCGCTCTGCGTGAAGAAATCGACAAAGCCTCGATGTTTGAAGAGATCGTTGGATCATCTCCCGCTTTGAAGAGTGTTCTCTCGCGTATCTCCAAAGTCGCGCCAAGCGATTCTACGGTCCTCATCACGGGTGAAACGGGAACAGGCAAAGAGCTTGTTGCACGCGCCGTTCACCGTCGATCAGATCGTGCTTCGCGCGCATTCGTTAGTGTGAACTGTGCGGCAATCCCTCGCGATCTTATCGCTTCGGAGCTGTTCGGCCATGAGAAGGGTGCCTTCACGGGCGCCACTCAGCAGCGCCTGGGCAGGTTTGAATTAGCAAATGGCGGTACGCTCTTCCTGGACGAAGTCGGAGAGCTGCCGCCCGAGACCCAAATTGCCCTCCTGCGTGTTTTGCAGGAGCATGAGTTTGAGCGTGTCGGCGGCAGCCGTCCCATCCGGACTGACGTTCGCGTCATCGCCGCCACGAACCGAGACCTGCAGGCCGCCATCAGCGCTGGGTCGTTCCGCAGCGATTTGTTTTATCGTTTGCATGTATTTCCGATTGAAATTCCTCCTCTCAGAGAACGAAAAGAGGACATTCTTCTGCTGGTTGAATACTTCATCGATCGCTACGCGAGGAAAGCCGGTAAGAACATCACGACGGTCGACAAGAAGACTCTCGGATTACTTGAGTCCTACCCTTGGCCCGGAAACATACGCGAATTACAGAACGTCATCGAACGATCTGTAATCGTCTGCGAAACAACGAGTTTTTCGGTGGACGAGAGCTGGCTGTCCCACCAGCCGCCGGAGAGGAAAGCGGAGAGCCAGCCCTATCTCTCGGAGAAGGTGGCAGCTCAAGAAAAGGAAATGATCGAAGCCGCTCTGCGAGAATGCCAAGGACGGGTGTTTGGACCGTTGGGAGCAGCCGCCAAACTAGGGATTGCGCGCTCCACACTGGAATCGAAGATTCGGTCACTCAAAATCAACAAGAATAGTTTCAAGCCTTAGCCGCGAGCTCAGAGCTCCGGTCTGATATTCGGTCAGGCGGCGACGCCAAGAACAACCCGACCAGCACAACAGTACGCCCCTTGGCAAAATTCTTTCACCCAAACAACCTCGTCAAATATCGTTTCTGCCCGGAATCTCGCCAATTGTTGAAAACCCGGACGTCCCGGTGAAGGCTAAGCGTCTTCCTTTCAATGCATTGTGATTGGATAGCGGATTGCACATTCACACGTTTTGGAGAAATGGCTCGCGTGCAGCATGAACCCGCTCATTCTGCGCTGCAGCGCTGACTCTGATGAGCGCCGGACCCATGCTACGTCGGTCAAGGCTCCGACCAAGCGCTACGCGAGCGGTAGTTCGTATTGCGATCGCACTCATTCTTTCGCACGGCGCGAGCCTCGCTCTCGCTCAGACAGCGCCCGTATCTCCTGCTGCCCCGTGGCATGGACCCGGGGAAGAGAAAATCGAGGCTGACGCGAAGAACACTCCTCAGCCCAGTTTCGGCATCGATCCGGCGAAGATGTATACATTGGCGGAGTTGGTCGATTTGGCGGAGTCGCACAATCCCGAAACGCGGATTGCCTGGGAGCGAGCCCGCGCTCAAGCGGCATCTTTGGGAATCGCACGCAGCGAACTGTATCCCACATTGGCTGCGGCTGCGGTGTCTGGGGTTCACCGTGACGAGACTTACTTCATAAACCGTTTCTTTCGCCAGGCCATAGGGCATTATCAGGCCGAGCTGCATCTGAATTACACCGTCTTCGACTTTGGTGCCCGGGCCGGCCGCATCGCTGCATCGCAAGCGGAAGTCCTTGCGGCCAACTTTGCGTTCAATGACACGCATCGGAGAGTCATTTACCAGGTTGAACAAGCCTACTATCAGCTACTGAACGCGTCCGGGCAGGAGGATGCGGCCCGCGTAAGTCTCGCGAATGCGCAGGCGGTGCAACAGGCAACGGAAGAACGCTTGAAAAATGGCCTCGCAACTCTTCCGGACGTGCTAGAAGCACGCAGCGCAACGGCCCAGGCGGTATACGTACTCCAGTCAGCCCTAGGAGCGCGACAGATTGCCGCAGGAAATCTCGCAACAGCGCTCGGAAAGTCCGCAACGGCCGCGATTCACGTGCAACCACTTCAAGAATTGTCGATTCCCGAGTCAATCAGCGACAGCGTCGATGCGGTGATCGATCGCGCGCTGGCGCAACGTCCCGACCTGATGCAGCAAGTAGCTGACGTACGGGCGGCACATGCCGGAGTCAAGGAAGCCCGCGCGGCATTCTATCCCTCATTGCATTTCATCGCCGATCCAACTGCGGAATCGTTTTATGGCTTGCAGCAACAATTTCCCTGGGGCCACACCGCAGGTCTAACGGGTGGAGTGGGCTTTAGGCTGAGTTGGACGGTGTTTGATGGAGGCGCCCGGAAAAGCAGGCTTGCGCAAGCGCGAGCCAACGTTCGTGAGGCAGAGGCCCAGGTCGACGCTTCGCGCGATCAGATCGCAAACGAGATTTGGGCCGCATACTCCGATTTAAATACTGCCCTTCGCCAGCGGGAGGCCGCAACTGCGTTGCTCGAAGCCGCTGGCCGCTCCTACGACGCGGCCCTTGAATCATATAACTATGGGTTACGCAATCTGCTGGACGTAACCGCGGCGCAGCGAACTCTAGCGCAGGCCCGTTCCACTGACGTGCTTGCTCGCACCCAAGTCCTGGGCACTCTGGCGAACCTGGCTTTTCGCGCTGGAGATTTGATTCAACGGAATGCCGCGAGGCCCGGGACATGAGCGTTGCGCGCATCCGGCCTGCGAGACGTGTCTTGGGATTTTTCCTCCCGGTTCCCCTGCTCGTGGGTTGCTCGCGAGCACCCTCTGTAGAGGTGCTTGGTTCGTTTTTTCCAGCTTGGCTAGTGTGCTTCATTGTAGCGATTTTGCTGACGGCCCTCGCCCGGTTACTGGTGATGCGATCACGCATCAAAGTGCCATTACCGATGCTGGCGTATCCGGGCTTAGCTGCATTCTTTACGTTCGCGCTATGGCTCGTCTTCTTTAATTGAGGATCTTTATCTACGAGGTACAAAGTCCGTGGAGACCTTGCAGAGTACGGAAATGATTCCGAATGCGGCGACGCCGCCTCCGAAGGAGCTGAGCCGCTGGGTAAGTATTGGAATTGTCGCAGCGGCAATCCTTCTGGGCGCTTTCGTGCTGTACCACACTAACCACTCTCCGCGAACCGACGATGCCGAAGTATCCGCCAACTTTATCGGGATCGCTCCGCAAGTCGAAGGTCCAATTGTCCGCCTGAACGTGCGCGACAACCAGTTCGTCAAGAAGGGCGAACTGCTATACGAAATTGATGAGCGGCCGTATCAGTATGCGCTCGAGAGGGCTCTTTCGGAGCAGGCTGCCCTCGAAGGGCAAGTCGCTGACGAACAGCGGAAAATCAATGCGCTGGTGAGCGGTGTCTCCGTTGCCAAAGCGAATATTTCCAGTTCCCAAGCCGACGTGGCGCGTTGGGCTGCTGCGGTCGAGCAGGCGCGGGCAGATGTGGCCAATTCGGAACAAGGCGTGAGCCGCGCAAAAGCAGAGTGGACGTACGCCAGCAACAACCTGCACCGTCTCGAGCCCCTTCTCGCAAAGCAATTCGTCACCGTCGATCAGGTGGACCGTGCAAAGACCTCGGAAACCGCGCAGTCGGAGGCACTGAAACAAGCGGATTCGCAACTGCGCCTTTCCCAGGCAGGCCTCCAATCCGCGCAAGCGCAATACGAGCGGTCGAAGGCGGCTCTTGAACAGAGCAAGGCGCAACACGAACAAGCACATAACGCGGTCACCACACTCGAGCCCCTGGTCAACCAGCGAGGCGCGCGGGAATCGGCCGTGAAGGACGCCCGCTACAACCTCAACAACTGCCAAGTGTATGCGCCGTTTGATGCCCTGGTCACAAATCTGACGATTTCGGAAGGGGCTTACGCCCATGTCGGGCAGGACGTCTTCACTTTGATTGACGCGCGAACGTGGTGGGCCATTGGGAACTTTCGCGAAGGACAACTCTCGCACATTCAACCGGGAATGCGTGCCGAGGTCTACGTCCTGTCGAAGCCCAATGTCCGATTCACGGGCATCGTGGACAGTGTCGGCTTTGGAGTCACTCCCGATCCCGATGTCATCGGAAAGCTGAACAAAGGCCTGCCGGACGTGCAGCGAACGCTCAACTGGGTGCACCTGGCATCCAGGTATCCGGTTCGCGTGCGGGTGGAAAATCCAACACCAGAACTCTTTCGAGTTGGCGAATCTGCGGTCGTGACGATTCGAGCGAATTGAGCATGGTTACCGCCGCACAAAGCGTCTCTGCGACGCCCTCGTCGCTGTCTTGGTTAGAACAGTTTCTTAAGCACGAACTGTCACCGTACCCGGGTAGAGCAGCGTTGGTCGCACGAATGGTGATTGCCGCGACACTCGCCATGGTGATCGGCATGGTATTCCGCATCCCTTATACGTTCCAAGGCGCGATTTACGCGCTCATTGTTTCTCGAGAGAGTTCTCAAGCCACGTTCCAGTCGGCTGCGTCGATCCTCGCCTTGACCGGAATCGGCGGCGCGTACCTCTTGGCTTCGGCCTGGTTCGTCATCAGCATACCGACGCTGCATCTTCTCTGGGTCATAGCTTCATTTTTCCTGGGATTTTACGCAATCAGCACCATCAAGAACTTCGCTGCCAGTTCTATCTTCGCGATCACGATTTGCATCGGAGTGCCTCTTTGGGACCGCCACCTCTCAGCCGAAACCAATGTCGAAGATACGCTGTGGCTCTGTCTCGTATCCGCGATTGGTGTCGTGGTTACAGTAGGAGTAGAAATACTGTTTTCGCGGATCAAGCCCGGCGAGGACGTCGTCGCGAGCGTCGCGGACCGCCTTGCCGCCGTAGAAAACTTGCTAGTGTGTTTTGCGAATAACCGCTCCGTCGACCGACTCACACAAGCAGACGTAGAACGCCTGGCCATGGTCGGAACGTCCATGTTGCGGCGCATCTTACAACGGTCTGCCTATGCGCCGAATTATGCCGAACAAATGGGAGCAGTGATCGCTCTTACGGGAACCCTTGTCGAGCTCGCCGCAAATCTGAGGAGTCCCACCCACTTGTCGGGTGATGATCGCGAACAAATTCGTCTTCTCGCCGAGAACGTCGGCAGCGTTCGCTCGGCGTTGCTGGCGGAGGGAACTCCACTTTTGAATGCATTCCATGTGACTCAAGAAAGTGTTCCACGGCCCATTCCGTTCGTGGCCGAGATGGAAAAAACGGTCCAGCTCATGAAAGAAGTTCTCATAGGCTCTCAATCGCTCAGTGTTTTTGCGCCACAGCCCTCAAGTGGCGACCCACCCCCGACATTCTTCGTTCGCGATGCGCTCACCAACGTCAGGCACATCCAATTCGCCGTAAAAGGCTGCTTTGCGGCCAGCGTGTGCTACATCATTTACAACGGGCTGGACTGGCCAGGAATCAGCACGGCGGTCACGACCTGTTTCCTCACCGCGCTTTCCACCGTCGGTTCGTCTCGACAAAAGCAGGTGCTGCGCATCTCCGGAGCCCTGGTGGGTGGCTTCCTTATTGGGATGGGCTCACAAGTGTTCGTCTTGCCTTATGTGGATTCCATTGCGGGATTCACCATTCTTTTTATCCTGGCCACTGCCTTCGCTTCCTGGTTCATGACTTCCAGCCCGCGTTTGTCATACTTCGGTGTGCAGGTCGCCGTTGCTTTTTACCTCATCCATCTCAATTCCTTCGCAATCGAGCCTTCGCTCTCGATAGCCAGGGATCGTGTTGTCGGCATCTTGCTTGGGCTAATTATGATGTGGCTCGTGTTTGATCAGTTATGGACTGCCCCCGCCGTCGTGGAGATGAAGAAGGCGTTCATCTCCGTACTCCGATTGCTCGCGCAATTTGCGAAGGAGCCGGTTTCGCCGGACTTAGGTGTTGCAAGGGAACGGAGTTACTCTCTCCGCGAAACGATCAACCGCGGTTTCGACAGCGCGCGGGCCTCCGCTGATGCCGTTGTATTTGAATTCGGGCCTTCCCGCCATCAGGACCTTGCCTGGCGAAGCAAACTCAAGGAGTGCCAACCGCAACTGCGGCTCCTTTTCCTCACAGAAATTGCACTCTGGAAGTACCGCGCTCGACTTCCGGGCTTTGAGTTACCACAAGCCATACACGTGGCGCAGCGAGACTTCGATAATGAACTGGCGCGGACGTTGAATGCGTTGGCAGACCGGATCGATGGACGGCGATCGAAGGCAAAAGCACCGGAAGACTGGCTTGCGCCTCTGGAACACGCGGTCAGAGTTTTCGACGTAGCGGAGACGCAACAAAAAACGGCAGTTCGATTCCAAACGTTCCTGTCTCTGCACCGCAGAATTGAAAGCTTAGCAATGTCCTTGCAGGGAGAGATCTGAGAGCAGGGCCGCTCGTGCCGGGTCCCAAAATGGTGGGCAGTGCAGGGCTCGAACCTGCGACCTCCTGCTTGTAAGGCAGGCGCTCTAACCAACTGAGCTAACCGCCCGAGGTAATTGATCGTACAGGAAGGGGCGAAGAGCGTCAACGAATTGCGCAGGCGCACAAAGGTTTTCTTGCCCGCAATTACGCCGAACTCGCCTGAGGTGAGTTGCACTTTATCAGGGCTGCCAGTAAACTGCTTTTCCTTGCATCGACTTAGCGTGACAGGGTAAAGGACACGTTTGGAATGCTGCTCGTTCGGGATTATGTCGGCCATATGGCCTCGGAAGTTGTGAAGCGGCTCATCGAAGGAAACCAGATCGAGAGCAAGGCGCCGGAAGCGGTGACGCAGCGCGTTCGGCAGCGCATGATGGAAGAACTGACCGTCGAAGACCGCTTGAATGACGAAGTGCGCGAGATACTCGTCCAGCATCAGGACGAAATGCGCCGCACCGGCGTCTCCTACCAGGAGATGTACAAAAAGGTGAAGGCGCAACTGGCGCGCGACCGCAAGCTGGTGCTGCGGTGAGCGCTTCGCGGAATGGCCGTGAGCCAATCAACTCTATCGATTCTTTGCTGATCGCCCTCGTTCCAATAGCATTGGGCAGCACAGCGCTATTTTCCAAGCCGGTATACCGCGCATGAGACTCACTCGCGAAAAAGTGATTCGCTTGTCGCATCAGATTACCGATGTGCTTGTCTCCAGCGACGAAGTAGAATTTGTTGAAGACCGGGACACCATCCGCCAGCAGATCGTCCAGATCCTCACCGCCACGCTGAAGGACGAAGAGAAAGCCGACGCCGAAGTCCGCAAGCGCATCACGTCTCAGAAAAAAGAAATCCTCGAAGGCAGCGAAGAGTGGGACGTCCTCTATCGCAAGTATTACGCCGACGAACTTCGCCGCATGGGAATTGCCGCCGCCCCCGACGACCGCCGCGAACGCAGAACGTAAGGCAGTGGCGAGTTGCGTCCCATCCTAAATGGGGCGTCGGAACGTCATCTAATAGTGGTCTCCTACCGCTCAATTTGTTTGCACCTTCTTTGCTGCGGCTTCCACGTCTTTTAGCATGCGGTCAAGCGCGGCGCGATCGAAGAGGCGGCCGTTGGCGATTACCGCCGTAATCTTGCGCGTGTTGTGGATGTTGTCGAGCGGGTTGGCGCTGAGGAGTACCAGGTCGGCCAGTTTGCCGGGGGCGATGGCGCCGCTCGTGCTCTCGGTGCCTAGAAATTTCGCTGGGCCGCTCGTGGCGGTCTGCAGAGATTCCATTGGCGTGAATCCCGCTTCTA
>WNFO01005811.1_pt1 | contig 10844 bp, 8 predicted proteins | sample 5400251 | NCBI WGS metagenome assembly WNFO01 (sample SAMN13153354, study PRJNA577476) | soil metagenome | isolation source: 100 cm saprolite under Madrone tree | place: USA:California | collected 2016-06-14 | reverse complement strand
AGCGCGCAGCGAGCAGCTCCGTGAATTCGCCCGTCATGCGCTTGACCACCATCGCGGCGCCGGACTCCACCAGCGAGGCGAGCCGGCCGGAAATCTCGACCTGCGCGTCGATGGGAACGGCTGACGAGCCCGGTGCCTGCCCCGCCACGACCTTGAAGGTCATCGCCGTTTTCACCCGCGTACCGCCCTGGTCGTCCCTGCCGCGCGAGGACACGTGCCCGATCATCGCTGTACCATCCAGCTCCAGCACGACCTTCGCGCGAAAAGTCACTTTGGCCGGTCCGAACTTCACCGTCAGGGTCGCATCGTACGAGCCGTCCTCCAGCCGGTCGCCCAGTTTCACCCCCGGCATACAGTCGACCACCGCGCGCGGGTCCGACAGCACGTCCCACACGATCCGCGGCGCCGCTGGCACCTCTACACGCTCGCTGATTTCGATCACTAGGTGGACGGGGGAATAACGCGTTCGGGGCCGCCATAGTAACAGGTGAGAGGCGAGACCCGGTGGCCACTGGCGGTGCTGTGTTTTCCTGGCACGTCTGGCGTCCTGGCAGTTTCAGGTCTATTGTTCGTCACTGCTCCATACTCCGTCCCCCTTTTTTCATGGCTATCACGGAAATCCTCAGCTTAGTAGTGATAGGAACTTATTTTTGCGGGTTCGTCGCAGTGAACTCGGCGTGCCCTGGATGGGCCCAACACGGCCTCCCTCCTGCTGCTGAGGTACAATATTCGATACCGTGCAGTTCTTTCAACTTGGCCTTAGCTTGCAGACAGGGCTGGACTTCGCCCGACCGCCCAAGGTAAGAAAGGTTCAAATGAGCTGGGAGTAGGAGGGGTCTAAAGTGATCAGCGCCTCGGTACGAAACTGCCGCAGTTTGATCTCGATGACCGTTCGCAATCGCTGATTTCGTCCTGCGGCACCAGAGGCTCGTCTGAAAAAAGCCGGCGGCGGGGACGACCGTTGACAAGGTAAGCGTTGATATTTCAGTCGATTGTATACGGGAGGCTGTCTTGAGACTTGCTCTGTTCCAGAAAGCCGGAAGCGCTGACGTGTTGCCGGGACTGATTACTCAGGGTGGCGTCGTGAGCGTTGCCGATCTCGTGTCGCGTGGCCCCACGCCTCAGTTGACGATGACGGGAATCATCGACGATTTCGAGCGCTTGCGTCCAGGTCTGGAGCGCCGTGCACGCGACGGCGATGCGACGCCGCTCGCCGACGTGCGTCTGCGCGCCCCGTTGCCGCGGCCGGGGAAGATGCTCGCGTGCATCGCCAACTACTGGGAGCACGGCGCGCTCGAAGCCCGGCCGCTCAACATGTTTCTGAAGAATCCGGATGCGGTGATCGGGCCGGGCGATACCATCGTGTTGCCGGAATTCACTGAGCCATGGATCTTCATGCACGAGGCGGAGCTTGCGCTCGTCATCAAGGGGCCTGCCAAGAAAGTGAAAGCTGAGAACTGGCGCAGCGCTGTTTTCGGCTACACGGGAATGATCGATGTGTCGGCGCGCGGCGAGGGCCGGCGGACATGGAAGGCGGGCAGTTGGCTCGGAAAGTCGTTCGACACCTTTGCGCCGCTCGGGCCGTGCCTCGCGACCCTCGACGAGATCCCGAATCCCAACGATGTGCTCGTGCGCTTCTGGGTCGATGGGCAACTGCGGCACAACTACAACACCGATGACATGGAGCACCTCGTGCCGGAGCTCGTCGAGTTTGCCTCGACCACCATGACGCTCAACTCCGGCGATGTCATCGCCTGCGGCACCAACCACGAAGGCCTGGGGCCGCTGCAGGATGGCGAGGTCGTCGATTTCGAGATCCAGCACATCGGGCGCATGCGGCTTAACGTCGTGGATCCGCTCAGGCGCAGCTGGGAGAAAGGCATTTACATGGGGACGGATTCAACCAACCCTGATGCCGTCAGGCGCAATCGGCCGCAGACGCCGCGTTGACATTCTGCCGGTCGATGACGGCGCTCGGGTCGGCCAAAGGGTCTTGTTTCTTGTATCAAGTCGAATCTTACTATGACATTCACGTGATCAGGACGAGAGAGAAGGAGCGTACGCTGCGGTTGGGAGCGGTTCTCTACAGTTTTCCGCACGTCGGGCGCTTTAGCTTCGCTCAATGCTGCTGCTTTGTCGGGAGAAAAACGTAGCGTTCGTCGGGCTAAGAGCGGGCATCCCACGATGACTTTTTTGTTTTCATGATCAAAAAGATTTTGATTGCTGGCGCCGGAATTGGCGGCCTGACGGCGGCTTCCTGTCTCATGAAAGCGGGCTATGACGTCGAGGTCTATGAGCAGGCGCCGGAGCTGAGCGAGATCGGCGCGGGCATACAGCTCAGCGCCAATGCGATGCATGTTCTCAATTACCTTGGTCTTGCTGAGGCAATTGGCAAACTATCGGTTCGGCCCAGCGCTTATGTCTTTCGACTTCATAATACCGGCGAGATCATCGGCCAGTTCCCGCTAGCCGATGAGCATGAGAGGCTGAACGGAGCGCCATATAATCAACTTCACCGCGCTGACCTTCACGATCTGCTCGCTGCGAAGGCACGAGGGTTCAATAAGGATGTCGTTCGGCTGAACCGCCGAGTCGTCGGCTTCGAAGAAAATCCCGCCGGCGTCGAGCTGCTCTTCGCGGACGGTACCAGAGCCACAGGAGATCTCCTGATCGGCGCTGACGGTGTTAAATCTGCGGTGCGAGCCCAGATCGCGGGCGCAGACCACGCCGCGTACACCGGCGATGCCGCTTGGCGCTTGACGCTTCCCGCCGGTGAGCTGCCCGACGATTTCATGGGACAAGTCATGTCGGTGTGGATGGGCCCCGGACGACACGTGGTTTGTTATTATCTCCGCGGCGGCGCTTTGTTGAATTTCGTGGGCCTGGTCGAGACCGAAGATATCTCCGAGGAGTCGTGGACCGCCAAATTCCCATGGGAGCGGCTGAAAGCGGATTTCGCGGGTTGGCACGAGAACATCCAGACCATCATCGATAGAGCCGATAAGGACTCATGCTTTCGCTGGTCGCTCTATTATCGGCCGCCGATCGCAACATGGAGCACGCGGCGCGCGACATTGCTCGGCGATGCAGTGCACGCGACGTTGCCTTATCTCGCTCAGGGCGCAGCGATGGCGATCGAAGACGCCGCCGTGTTAACACGCGCTCTGCAGTCGACCGATGCCGTGGCCGATGCTCTTCAACTGTACGAACGCAACCGAATCCATCGGACCTCGCGCATCGTCAAGGGATCGGACGCCAACCGCACGCTGTTCCACATGCGCGATCAGCAGAAACTTCGCCGAGCGTTTGCGGAGCGCGACGAAGGAGCTGATCGGAATGCGTGGCTCTATTCTTACAATCCGTTGACCGTGAAGCTCACGTGACGGAACTTCCTAGATCAAACAACAGCGACCTCTTCTGATTCAAGATGAAAAATTTTTTGCTGACGAGTCGAAAAATTCGTCTAGTACTATGATACTGGACTTGACCCCGACACGATTGATTTTTTTGGTCCCGGAGTGCGTTAGCTTGACAGTCAACTGTCTTTGGCTTACATACCAGCGACACATTCGTCTTTGCAGAGTACCCAGGATGAAAGCGCGCGCGAAACATTTGTGGGTTTCTTTTTTGGCTATGGGTCTACTGGTCATAGCTCTTGGACGGACCGCCATCGGGGCGCAGTTAGATCCTGCGTCAAGGCTGATTGATGGTTCTAAAAAAGAAGGCGCGCTCGTCTGGTATACCGCGCTCAATCTGAATGACTCCGAAATGCTGACTAAGCGTTTCGAACAGCTTTACCCGTTCATCAAGACGGACACTTTGCGCCTGAGCTCGTTTAGCCTGCTGTCCAAAATTCAGACGGAAGCAAGAGCCGGTGCATTTAAGGCCGATGTGATTGAAATCGCGGGAGTGCTTGGGCACATTTTAAAGAAGGATGGCCTGTTCGCCAAATATATTTCGCCGGAATCGCGCTTCTATCCTGAGTCCGTCAAAGATCCCGACGGGACTTGGACGAGCTTTTTCATGAACACACATGTGCTCTCATACAACACCAAGCTGGTGAAAAAGGATGAGCTGCCCAAAACCTACGAAGAAGTAATCAACCCGAAATGGAAAGACAAGATCGCCATGTCCGAGGATTTTGATATCTTCGGCATGATGTTAAAGATCATGGGCCGAGCCAAAGGCTTGGAGTTTATGCGTCGCCTGGCGGCTCAAGGAGTATCCTTAAAAAATAGCTACTCGCTTGCGATACAAGCCGTGGCGTCGGACGAAGCTGCTCTGGGCCTCAATGTTTACGGCACGCGAACCGAAGAGTTCAAGAAGAAGGGAGCTCCGATCGATTGGGTTCCTCTTGAATTTACGCTCGCTTCATTGGAACCGCTGGCTCTCGGCGCCAAAGCTCCCCATCCGAATTCCGCCCGGCTTTTTATCGATTTCCTTCTGTCAAAGGAAGCGCAGGCGCTTATGCGGGAGCGTTTCCGCATTCCGTCACGTCCGGATGTGCTTCCAGATCCGCCGGAGCTTACAAAAGGCTTAAACTTGATCGCGACGGATCTGTCCCTCGCGGAGCAATCGAAGCAACACGCCGAAGAGTATCGGCAAATATTCCAAACCCGCTAATAAGGAACAAGTGAACTATCTGGTAAGAGGCCGATACGTGCTGACGATGAACGAGCGCTTCGGCACGGAAGGAATCATCCAGAACGGAGCGGTCTACGTTTCCGAGAAGCATATCGTTGAAGTAGGAAGCTACAAGGAACTTAAAGCACAGTATCCGACGGCGACGGTCATCGGATCACCGCGCTATTGGGTGATGCCGGGTTTCGTCAATGCGCACCAACATGGGAAAGGCATGACAAGCTTTCAGCTTGGCGGCCTCGATGAGCCGCTCGAAGTGGGCCGGGTCAAAACCCAACCGTTAGATAAGGTCCCGCCATACCTGGACACTTTGTACGCCGCGCTACGCATGATCGAAGCCGGTGTCACCACGTGTCTGCATTACAATTCGAGCCGCGGCCCCAGACAGTACGAGAGCGACGTGCGCGAGCGACTGCGCGCCTACCAAGAAGCGGGGATTCGCGTATCGTTTGGGCTCGATATCCGCAACCGTAATCATGTTGTCTACGGCGATGAGGAATTCATTGCGACCTTACCTCCCGCTCTCCAAGAACGAGCCCGGCAGCGGATCATGCAACCGCGAACCGCGAATGCCGAAGATTATGTAAGATTGGTGGGAGAACTCTCTAACGAGCTCGGCAGCAACCCGGAAGACCGGGTAAAAATCTTTCTCACTCCTGCCGGTCCGCAATGGTGTACTGAAGAACTGCTTCAAGTTATTCGACGGCTATCGGACGAGCGTAGGCTCGGTATCCAGATCCACGTTTTGGAAACCAAATATCAACGCGCTTACTTTTTACGGAAGTATGGAAAGAGCGCAGTCGAATGGCTAGACGAACTAGGCTTTTTGGCGCCGCAGGTCAGTCTGGCCCATGGCGTGTGGCTGAGTGAACGCGACATCGGCATCATTGCCAGGCGCGGGAGCGCCGTCGTGCATAACCCGAGCTCCAACTTGCGTTTGAAGAGCGGCATCGCGCCGCTCGCTCTGCTTTATAGCGCCGGCATTCCGCTGGCTCTCGGCCTCGATAGCAGCACGCTCAACGACGACATGGATATGCTCCAGGAGATGCGGCTGAGCGCGAATCTTCAACGCACCCCCGGCGTCGGCGCAGCGACCATGCCGCTAAGGGAAATCTTTCGCATGGGCACCGTGAACGGTTCCAATGCCTTAGGATGGGGTAGTGTCAGCGGAAGCTTGGAACCCGGCAAGCGAGCCGACATGATTTTACTCGACAGCCGGCCGTTAAGTAGTCTCTATCTCTCCGCCGACCAAAATCTGATCGATGCTCTTCTGTACCGCGGGCGAGCCAGCAGCGTCGATACGGTGATGGTCGACGGCGAGATTCTCTATCAAGGGAAGAAACACCGCCGACTGAATTCGCAAGACATCTCGAAGCAACTGAAAAAGTCGATTCAGCCGGCGGCCACGAACGGTAGCGATTCAATCGAAGCGGAGCTTCTGCCGTATGCAATTCGTTACTATCAAACCTGGGACGATGAGCCGCTGACACCGCACCACGTCGTCAATAGCATCTAAACATTTACGGAGGAACGATGGCCCAACTAGCGTTAACCCATGCGCTCGTGATGACCGCAAGCCGAGGAAACATCGATAACGGAACCGTTCTGATCCGCAATTCAACCATTCAGGAAATCGGCACTAATGTTGGCATCCCGCGTGACGCCGAAGTTTGGGATCTCAAAGGAAAAGTGGTGATTCCCGGAATGATCGATGCCCATACACATCTCGGCCTCCGGCAGGACGGCGTCGGCGCGGATCAGAGCGATGAAGACGAAGTGGATAATCCAGTGGTCCCGCAGATCCGCGCCATCGACGCGATCAATCCGGAAGATATCGGCTTTAGCGACGCTCTCAAAGCCGGCGTCACAACTGTGGGTATCATGCCGGGTAGTTACAACGTGGTGTGTGGCCAGACCGCCGCCGTCAAAGTGGTGGGACGAACCCTGGAAGAGATGCTTGTCGCCGCTCCGGTGGGGATGAAAATTTCTTTCGGCGAGCGCCCCAAGGGCGCCTACGGAAACCGGAAAAAAAGTCCCATGACCCGCATGGGCATCTCGGCGATACTCCGCGAGACGCTGATCAAAACTCACAATTACATGAAGCGAAAAGGCGAGCGAGATTTGCGCATGGAATCGTTGATTGCGGTGATCAAAAAAACGATTCCGTTTCGCGCTCACGCGCATCGGGCTGACGACATTATGACAGCGATACGTATAGCGAAGGAATTCTCTGTGCGTCTGGTTATCGAACACGGCACGGACGGCTATAAAGTAGCGCCTGAGTTGGCGGCGGCCAAAGTTCCGGTGGTTCACGGTCCTTGGATCAAAGTTCGTGGAAATGTCGAACAGTCCGGGCGCAACCCTGAATCGCCAAGAATTTTAATTGAACACGGCGTGCTGACTTCGTTTTCAACAGACCATCCAGTGATTGCGATTCAAAACATGCGTCTTCAGGCAATCAATGCCGTCGAAGAGGGCGTTTCCCCCGATGAGGCGTTAAAAGCCGTTACCATCAACTCCGCTCGTATCATGGGTATCGAAAAGCGCGTCGGCAGTTTGGAAAAGGGCAAGGACGCGGATTTGGTCGTTCTCTCCGGGCCGCCTTTTGCCGGCGGCTCCAGGGTCGAAGCCGTCATCATCAATGGAGAGGTCACCTGGAAACACTAAATGGTCCCTCGGGACGGCCGAACGTGCTGCTCCTTCGCCGATGAAATTCGGTAGAATTGCCGAAACGCTTCAACTACCTTGATCTTGTGCGGAAGGACCACGATGAGGCTGCCGTGGATCATGGAGCGGGTACGGCATCACGACAAGTGTTAAGATGACTCAAGCGCTCGGAAGACACCGAGGAGGCAAATCGAAACTTCCGGTAACGTTTTCGCTAGAGCCGAAAGAAGCGTTCTGCGTTTTTGCCAAGGATCTTTTCCTTGACTCGCTCCGGCATATCGCTCCTCTCGCGCCAGCGAGTGACGTAGTTTTCTTCTGCCGAGGGGTCGCCGTGAGGGAAGTCAGAGGAGCACATGAGGCCATCCTCTCCCACATGCTTCAAGAGATAATCAAAATCTTCGTCTCCTTCGCAGTTCACGAACGCCCGTCCCGAACGGAAGAATTGCTCCGGATCGCGGTAATACCGGCGGTCAATTGCATTATCGACGGGCCGTCGTTGCGCTTGAGAGACAATTACGGTGGGCGGCTCGACCCGGCGCCTGATCTGCTGCATCGCGTAGGGGACCCAGGCGGAGCCGGTCTCCAAGAAACCAAGCCGGAGCTTGGGAAAACGGGTCAGCAGGCCGGCGCCCATGGTGTACATGAAGCCCCACATCACGGGAACAATGGCCGAACAAAAGAACGCATGAGAATCGGAAAAGAGCTGAGTTACTTGCGGAGAGCCCCAACCGAGATGAACGCAAATGGGGAGGTTAAGTCCCGCGGCCTCCTCATAGATCGGAAAGAACTCCGGATCGGCCAAATTCCGCTCCCACACCATTCCCATGGTGAAAATACCCGAAGCGCCCAGATCGCTTGCCCAGCGCATCTCCTTCACAGCAGCCTCCGGGTCGCGAAACGGAAGAAGCGCTACCCACCTGACTCGGCCTTTTGACTTGGCGCAGGCTTGTCCGACGTACGTGTTGTAGGCGTGAAACAGCGCGCCTTCGAGTTTCACATCCTCCGCTACAGCGGCGAGAAACATTGTGGGGAAGACTATCTGGCAGTCGATGTGGAACCGATCCAAGTCGGACACCCGGGCTTCCATGTCTTCCAGAGTCTGCGACCCAAGGGACACGTCGATCTTTTTCGACCGCTCCGTCCACGAAACGGACGCGGTGGTACGTCCACGGCTGCCAATGTTAGGAACGCTTTTTCCCTCGATGAGCCAACAGCCGTTGAAGTCACCTCGGACCGTGTCCGCCGGTAAGTGAACCGGGATCGGACGTCTGAGATGGAACTCCTCGGGAAGATGCTCAAACATGCCTTCCGGCTCAATGATATGTCCATCGGCGTCGATCACACTCATTGCGTCTTCCTCCTCTCATTCACTCTTGACTGAAGTCAGTTTATTCGTGGCGCAAAACTCCTGTCAAGCAATTTTCTCCGGGGAGTCGATCGGGTCAGACCTTGTACTATGTAATTAGTTTACCACGTCATTGTCCGTGGCAATCAGCGGCAGAAGGTCTTTCACGGCGATCGGACCGGCTTTACTATCCGGAGCGAGTCGAATGCTACTACCAACGCCAGGGTCATTAGCGGCCATCCGAGAAGCGAACTGTCCTGTGCCGGTTTTTGCGGAGAGAGTATTCGATAATAACCTGCTATGATATCGCAACGTTCTGCTTGCTACACTTTTCCGCACCGTCGGATGCTTCAGCATGCAGTCCTGCCATCCCGTGTAGCCGCTAAGCTTCTTTATGGGAAATCCGCCGCGCACGCCCCAGCCGCAGAAAACAAGGTCGACGAGCGTTTTTGAGATGTCCCCTTTATCTACCCGCGTCACTTCCATATTGGCGACTATGATACCGACGTGCTTTCGACTACCTCATACAAATGAGCATCGAACTTTGCAATTTCCATGATGGGCTTCATGTGCGCGGTAGCTTCGGGGTTTTTAAGCATCGCCTCAAAATCCTCACGGCGACGCCACTGAGCGTAATTCGCAACTCTCACGCCGTCTGCGCTCTTATGGATGGTAGCCGATACGAAGCCTGATAAATTCTTCATTGTCTTCTCTGTGGCTTCTACGAGCATATCTGCCAATCTTTGCTGGTTCTCTGGCTCAACGGTAAACACGTTGATTAGCGTAACGACTTTGCTGTTTTTCGAGATTGTGGTCATCGGATTTCCTTTCAACAATCAAGTTTTGTTCCGATGTGCATTCAAGCGAGACGCTAGCATCCGCGGCTGAGTCCACTGTTAAGTAGCTATTTTTTAACCTCAAGGTGATTGAGGACCGCCTGAACACCAGTCACTTGCCATGCGAGTTTAACAGCATGTTCTCTCGCGTCCAGTGAGGGAACAGTACCACTTAAATCGACTGATCCGTCGGTGGTTTTCACGTTTACATCTGTCAAATCGACAGCCTTATCTTTAAGTAAGGTTTCCTTTACCGCTTTGCTGATTGCTGCATCTTTGTCGCTCTCAACGCGCGTCATTTCAGTAATCGTTTGGCAACCCAAAGAGAGCGAAAAGATTATCAATAGCATCGGCCTAATGACTCGCGGCACGAATTTCATATTCCCTCCTGTGGTATTACTGGGGATATCCATACCTCCAGCATAGACCGGGAAAACCGCGGAGCAAGTAGGTTTTAGAAAAAAAGCGCACGATCGGTTAATCGCGGGCTGGTCAGATAGACGAACAATTTGAAAGAATAACGGGCCAGACGGGATCCTGATCGTTGCCGATACGTTGACTTACTTCACCCGCAGACCCTTTGCTCTGCCCTGCCGGTAAATTGGAAAAAAGAACTAATGAAAGATTTCGAGTGGTGTCAGAAACGTGACAATATAACGACAGGCCGACCTAAATCAGTCGTCTTTTCATTGCGGCAACACGCCCTCTCAATGCTTCGAGTTCCGCTTCAACTTCTTTGTCATGGGTCCTCGCGAACTCACGAGCTAATTCATTCATACGTTTTTCGAGTTCTTCGGCGGTCATGTGGGTGGCGTAGTATGTTCGAGTTCAGCGCTAATGACAAGGGGGACTGAGCGTGAATCCGGCCCTTGTACTTACTTCCTACCCTCCGAGAACGCGGGTCAGAAGATCCCCCAACCGGTATCCAGCAAGGCCGAATGCGAACCCTAAGGGTCAGAGATTGGTAGTGGCACGGTCATATCGAAGAAATACGTTTCGAGAAAAGAAAGGGCCAACGCTTTCCTTCGGGTTGACTAAACCAGAGGGCTTCTCGTTTTCGACGATTCCTCGGCGGCGGTTCTTTGACTGGTGGCTCCTCGGTCGGTGGCTCCTTAACCGGCGGCCTCGGCTGGTCTTTGTCTGGCGGTGGTTCGGGCGGCTTTTTCTCCTTTTTCACAATCGTTACCTTGATCCTCACCTAAATTTGATCGCTCGTTGAATCTGCGGCACAGCGTCCGGGCAAAAGTCTTTCGCCACTTGGAGAAGTATCTCCGCCTGCTCTGGATCACATAGAATAACCACGGTATTCGCCATCTTCACGGCATTTTTGAGTCTCAAATATAGAGGAGAGTCTT
>WNFO01023115.1_pt1 | contig 10846 bp, 8 predicted proteins | sample 5400251 | NCBI WGS metagenome assembly WNFO01 (sample SAMN13153354, study PRJNA577476) | soil metagenome | isolation source: 100 cm saprolite under Madrone tree | place: USA:California | collected 2016-06-14 | reverse complement strand
CGGCGCGCCGACGCTGCGCCGGACTAACTGCGGTACTCCGTCCGAATCGCGCGCACACGCAGAACTATTGTAATTACCACACGCGAAGTCATCGCGCAACGTTCCCGTGGAAAATTTCTCGGAAAATCCAGCCGGGAGCCGGGGCGAAATTGAAATTAGTGCCCATCAACTCCGAACACTTTTTCCGGGCGGAGCGAGCTAAAGGCTGCGGATCAGGGCTATTACGGGGAAGAATATGTTCTGTTAACTAGCGAGCGTTCCAGGTCTACATTATCGGACACAGAAAGCCGTCCCCCCGCCCTTTTCATTTCTCGCGGGTTTCGCTACTCTGCTGCGGGCCTCTTCCCATGTTCATTCCACTCAAGGACCTCAACCCGTCGCGAACCTATCCCTTCGTCAATATCACGCTGATCCTTGGCAACATCGCTGTGTTTATTTACGAGCTGGGCCTCGAGGCTACGCTCCCACAGCGGGCCTATGAAGCCCTGCTCCTATCGTACTCCACGGTTCCCGCTCGTTTCCCTGCTTTTCTGATGGGACACGCCAGCTTTGAAGGTTCCTTCGTGCCCCTGGTGACCAGCATGTTTCTCCATTCCGGATTCCTGCATCTTGCCGGGAACATGCTCTTTCTCTGGATCTTCGGCGACAATGTGGAAGACTTCTTCGGGCACGTACCGTATCTCTTCTTCTATCTCGCGTGCGGGGTCGGGGCCGGTCTGCTGCACGTGCTATTCAATCTGCACTCCAACGTACCGGCCTTGGGCGCGAGCGGGGCCATATCCGGTGTGATGGGCTCTTACATCTTGCTCTATCCCCGGGCGCAAGTTCTTACGCTGGTTTTTATCTTCCCTTTGCCCGTGCCCGCCGTGATCTTTCTTGGCTTGTGGTACGTCATGCAGTTTCTTTCGGGGATCAACGCCCTCGGAGTCGGTGCTTCTGGAGGAGTGGCCTGGTGGGCGCACATCGGAGGATTTCTTTTGGGGATGCTGTTGACCGGGATGTCGCGGCGAAGATAGCGGGCAAATGGAGATCTCCCGGCATTAAAGTATTACTTTAGATTGAAAGCTAGCATTGCAACAGCATCGCAGAAGCAGTAGAGCTGAAGTACTGCAAGAGGCGGCACAGCCACTTAGCGTTGATGGGCGAGGGATTCGACCGATTTGATGGCGAGCCAATCGCCGACTTCTTCCGTACGTTTCTCGCCGCCGAGATCGGGCGTCACGTAGTTCTCGCGCAGCGCCGCTCGCACGGCGGTTCGAAGCGCCGAGGCCTCCGACTTCCAGCCGAGGAATTCCAGCATCATCGCCGAGGTGAGGACGGAACCAAGCGGGTTGGCGATGCCCTTTCCGGCTATGTTGGGGGCGGAGCCATGGACCGGTTCGAATAGTGAAGTCTTGCCCGGGTGAATGTTTGCGGACGGCGCAAGGCCCAGGCCGCCCGCGAGCTGCGCGCCCAGGTCGCTGATGATGTCCCCGAAAAGATTGCAGGTGACGATGACGTCGAATTGGCTAGGGTCGCGGACGATTTCCATCGCCAGCGTGTCAATGTAAAGGTGGCGGGAATCGATGCTCACATATTCTTGGCGGACTTCCTTGAAGACCCTTTGCCACAGGTCGTGCGCAAAGGTCATGGCGTTGGATTTGTCGCTCATGCAGACGCGTCGCAGGCCGTTCTGGCGGGCGTATTCGAAGGCGTAGCGGATGATACGCTCGACGCCTTTGCGGGAATTCACGTCTTCCTGGACGGCGATCTCATCTGGCGTGCCTTTCTTGAAGAACCCGCCAACGCCCACATAGAGGCCTTCGGTATTCTCGCGGAAGACCATCAGCCGGATGTCCTTCTCAGTCCTATCGCGCAGCGGAGTGAGGCGGTCGTGGAGCAATTCGACTGGTCTGGCATTGACGTAGAGATCGAGCTTGAAGCGCAGCCCCAGCAGGATGTCTGCTGCATGTTGGTTCGAGGGCACGCGGGGATCTCCCAGTGCGCCAAAAAGGATGGCGTCAAACTCATCGCGCAGCATCTCGACCGCACCCGGCGGTAGTGAAACGCCTTCGCGTAGATACTTGTCCGCACTCCAGTCGAATTCAACGAATTCCAGGGGCCGCCTGCCGGGCGCAGTCACGGTTTTCAGGACTTTGACGGCTTGCAGCGTAACCTCTGCCCCGATGCCGTCGCCGGGTATCACGGCGATTCGGGCCGCGGGACCGCCTTTTCGCAAAGGAATACCGGGCAAAGTGTTGCCTCCTCGACGGTGGGCTTCATGCCGTCAATGGATCGCGTGAGTCGAAAAGACCGGGCGCTATTCTTCCATCAAAGAGTAGTTCGCGCCACCATAACCAAATTCCGCCCGTAAGAAGTTTTCTTAGCAGCGCGCTTTTCCGGATACTGGCGCGGTACTAGGCTCTCACTGCGTCAGGCCAGGCGTTCTTTTCGCACGGTAAGCTTGTCGATGCGCTCCAACCGCGGTTCGAATCCGATGCCCGGGCTGGTAGGCACGCGAATCGTGCCTTGTGCTGACACCGTGACTTCAGGAAGGATGATATCTTCCTCCCAATAGCGTTTGCTGGCAGCCACATCGCCGGCGAGCGTGAAATTGGGAAGCGTCGAAAGTGCGATGTTGTGCGCGCGGCCGATGCCGGATTCGAGCATCCCGCCGCACCAGACGGGAATACCGTGGCGCTGGCAGAGATCGTGAATGCGCCGCGCCACGGTGTGGCCGCCGACGCGGCCGAGCTTTATGTTCATGATTTTGCAGGCGCCCAGCTCGATGGCGGCGCGCGCGTGCTCTTCCGTGTGAATGCATTCATCAAGGCAGATCGGGGTGTCCAGCTTTTTCTGCAGCTCGACGTGACTGTAGAGATCGTCCCAGCCGAGCGGCTGTTCGATCATCATCAGGTAGAAGCCTTCGAGTTGCTTGAGGAGCGGCCAGTCATTCAGCGTGTAGGCGGAGTTGGCGTCGACCAACAGTTTGATGCGCGGAAAATCCTGGCGCAGACGTCGCACTGGATCGAGATCTTTTCCCGGCTTGATTTTTATCTTGATGCGCTGATATCCGGCAGCGAGTTCTTTTTGCACCGCGGCGGCGAGTTCGTCCAGCGACTCTTTAATGCCGATCGAGACGCCGCACGCGATCTCATCGCGAACGCCCCCAATGAGTTTTGAAAGCGGCACGCCCTTTTGTTTGGCTTCGGCATCCCAGACGGCAGCTTCCAGTGAACCCTTGGCCATGTTGTGCCCTCGAACACGCGCCAGCAAATCCCAAACTTCGCCGGCGGAGGCGAATTCCTTGCCCTTGATCAGCGGCCAAAGAAAATCCCGAAGGATGAGCCAGGCGGTATCGGCCGTTTCCGGACTGTAGAAAGGGGTCTCGCCGGCGACGCATTCGGCCCAGCCGATGACGCCGTCCACGTCCGCCTGCACCAGCAGAATGCGGCGCACGTCCGTGCGGTCCATGCTGGTTTCGAACGGGTCCACCAACTTCATCCGCACTTCCTGCAGCGTAATCTCGCGTATTCGCATAGGCCTTCGGCCGATATGCCTTTCCTAAAAATCGCTCCAGGGAGTGAGGAGATACGCCCGGTTCCCCGGCGCAGTGCGTAAGGCGACCGCCGCGTAGCCTTTGGCAAACCACTTTGCGAATTCTTCGCGGACGCGCGCCTGGACGACACCAACCTCTTGTGATCCTTCGCGCTGCCAACGATCGAGCTCCGCGGGCATTTCGATGACCGCCGGCGCGTCGACGGGATCTTTGACGAGACTTTCGATGGCCGCCACGACGCGCGCAGAGTCGAGATGCCATTCGACCAGCAGCCGATCGGTCGCCAGGCCGCGATGAAGCGGGCTGGTCGTGACGCCGTACAGATTAGGATGATATTTCCGGCAAATGGCCCCAAGCCGGTTCAAGTTGAAGTGCGCGTTGCGAAGTTCGAGGGGATCAAACGTCCATTGAATGAGCCGGATTCCGCGGCCCAGGGCTTCCGCGCGCTGAAAAAGTTTCAGCATGCGGCCAACGCCACGGTCGCGGTATTCGCCGTGCACACCGGTCATGTGGGAATGCAGGTAAGGAATGCGGTCCCGCAGGCCAACCACCGCAAGCGTGTAGCCCACCAGGCGGTCGCCGTCGAAAGCCCCCAGCACTTCACCGCCGGTATGCGCGGCGACCACAAACATGGTAGCAGGCTCGACCTCCAGGTCGGCTTCTCCCCAAACCTCGCGCTGGAGATGCACGCAACGATGGAAGTCATTGAGACTCTCGCACTTCCGAACGATGATCGCCTGGCTCATTGCTTCGTTGCCGCTCAGCTCTTTTCCGGCAAGCGCGGCTTCCCTTCCGACTTCTTCCCGGCGTCCCAAAATGCCTCCATCTCTTCGCGCGGCAGGTCTTTGAACTCCCGGCCATTTTTCCGGGCCAGCCCCTCCATGGCGCGGAATCGGCGAGAGAATTTCGCGTTGGCCTTCTTGAGGGCGATTTCCGGGTCGATCTTCAAAAATCGTGAGAGGTTTACGGCGGCGAAGAGCAAGTCTCCCAGCTCCTCTTCTATTTTCGGCTGGTCTTGCTCTCCCAAGGCCCTCTTCAACTCTTCCGATTCTTCCTGCATTTTCTCGAAAATCCCCCCTGCGTCGTCCCAGTCAAAACCAATTCGGGAAGCTTTGCGAGTGAGCTGAAAGCCTTCCAGCGTTGCGGGCAGTGCGTGAGAGACGCCATCGAGCAAAGAAGTTTCTTTTGGTGTTTTTCCACCGCCATTCGAATCGCTTTTTTTGCCGCTGGCGCGGCGCTCTTCGGCCTTGATTTGTTCCCAGTTTCTTAACACCTCGGCGGAATCTCTCGCGCGCGTCTTCCCGAAAACATGGGGATGCCGCCGGATCATCTTGTCATGGATTTCGCGAATCACCTCGGCCACCGTGAAACGGCCTTCTTCGCCGGCGATCTGCGAATGAAAAACAATCTGCAAGAGCAGGTCGCCCATCTCTTCCACAAACTTGTCGTCGTTCCCGCTTTCGAGGGCTTCTAGAACCTCGTAGGCTTCTTCGATGAGGTAGGTTCGCAGCGATTGATGCGTTTGCTCGCGGTCCCAGGGACAGCCGTTTGGGGCGCGCAATCTGGCCTGGACGCCGACGAGCTTTTCAAACCACTCGCCCGGCGTTAACTGTTTCTGTTTCACCGGCTTGCGATTTCCGCGCGGTTTTCTTGTTTTCTTCGTGTGCTTCCGGCGTGTAGGCATTGCCTTTTTAGCTACTTCCATTCTGAATTGAGGGTCCCACTTTACGGTGCCACACTGGCTTTGACAAGCCTCGCAGATTCAACGAGCGCGCCGCAGCGACGCGAGCTGGCAACCCGTGATAAACTGCAAGGGCGATAAATCGCTGAGGAAAGTGCCTTGTCCGACCACAAACAGGAAGAAGCGTTTCGCGTTATCGACCGGCGCCCTTTTACGGCCGAAGGGGAATTGCGCAAGGAAGTCGTCGAGGAAGCTGAGCGGGAAGCCAAGCGGGAGGCGGCGAAGATTCCAGCCGCACCTCCGGAGGCAGCAAAAGCAGTTGTTCCTCCACCTCCGGCCGAAACACCGAAGCGCGCCCCGGCGTTTGAAAATCTCGTCCGCATGCTCGGCAGCAACGCTGCCATGGTGCTCGGCGCTGCTTGACGCTTTGCACGAGAAGACCAAGGGCAATCTCGCGCCGGAAGAAGACAATCTGCTCCTGGATCTCCTGGGCAAGCTGAAGATGACCTTTCTGGAGATCAATCAGGCGGTTGCGGCCGAGGCCGCCAAAGCCAAAGCCCGCCCGTAAAAAACGCGCGGCGGTCTGCCCCGGCTTCGCGTGAAGATTGGGTCCAACGCTTTCACCATGCCTTCTGTTCCGCTAAAAATCACCGTGCTCGGCTCCGGTACATCCATGGGTGTTCCCACGCTCGGATGCCCTTGCCGTGTCTGCAAGTCGAACGACTCGCACGATAAACGGCTGCGCCCTTCCCTGCTGATCTCCCGCGGCGGCCAGAACGTGGTGATTGATACCACGCCGGACTTCCGCCAGCAGGCGCTCCGTGTTGGACTAGAACGTCTCGACGCTATTTTGCTCACGCACGGTCACGCCGACCACATCCTCGGTTTTGATGACATTCGCCCCTTCAATATTCGCCAACGGACAGCGCTGTCCGTCTACAGCAACGAACAGACATTTCGCGTCATCCGGCGGGTCTTCGCTTACGTTTTCGACGACAAACCCACGCTCAGCACCGTGCCGAGCGTCACGCTGAACGCCATCCAGGGCCCATTCGAACTTCTCGGAACCCCGTTTGTGCCCGTGCCCATGCTCCACGGAGACATGGAGGTTCTAGGTTTCCGGTTTGGGCGGGCCGCCTATCTCACCGACTTCAGCAAGATTCCGGACTCGTCGATGGCGCTTCTGGAAGGTCTCGACGAGCTGGTCCTGGACGCCTTGCGAGATATTCCACACCCCATGCATCAGACGGTGGAACAAGCGCTCGCTCTCATTCAACAACTCAAGCCGCGCCGCGCGTGGTTCACCCACATTGCCCACGACCTGCCGCACGCCGAGACGAATGAGCGCCTTGTAAAAGTGGGCTACCCGCATGTGCAACTGGCCTACGATGGCCTCGAATTTCAAGTGCAGGTGGACGCGGCCGAGGATGTTTCGCGCGAGGGCCGGGATTCACAACAATCGCGAGCTGCGATGGCGGGCGCGAGGTCCACGCGATTATCGGCGTTTTCGTCTTCGCAGGCCTGGGCGTCGCGCTATGCAACTTTTGGCCACACCAGCGTGCTGGCCATCGGCAACTTCGATGGCATCCACCTGGGCCACCAAGCGATTCTTCGCGCCACAGTCGATTGCGCTCGCGCCCTCAATGCGGTTTCCACAGCGCTTACGTTTGATCCTTCGCCGCGGAAAGTACTTCGCCCGGAGTCCGCGCCGCCGCGGCTTTCGACCAACGCCCAGCGTATGGAGTGGTTTGACGCCATGGGGCTCGAAGCCGTTGTGGTCCTGCCTTTCACGCTCGATCTCGCGCGGCTCTCACCCGGTGAATTTGTCGAGCATATTCTTGTCCGCGATCTGCATGTAAAGGCCGTTCTGGTCGGCGAAAATTTTCGCTTCGGGCATAAGCAGGCGGGCGACGTAAAGCTGCTGACCGAGCTCGGCGCAAAACGCGGATTCGACGTCGTGATTGTTCCCCCGGTGGTCTATCGCGGAGAAGTGGTCTCCAGCACGATCATTCGCCGGGAAGTCGCCGAGGGCGACGTGTCCCACGCCGGGCGTCTTCTGGGCCGGCCGTTCGCTCTCACCGGCGAAGTGGTCAGTGGCACGGGAACGGGGCGCCGCTTCACCTTTCCCACCCTGAACCTGGCCGCGGAACAGGAGCTGCTTCCCGCTCGGGGCGTCTACGTCACCCGCGCGTGTCTCGAAGGAGAAACGCGTAGCCACCGCTCGGTTACAAATATCGGCATGCGCCCAACGTTTAACGGCTCGTCGCTCAGCGTGGAAACACACTTGCTCGACGCTCAGTTGGCGGCGGCACCCAAACGCATGGAAGTTCGATTTTGGAACCGACTTCGCGAAGAGAAGAAATTCAGCGGCCCCGAGGAATTGCGCGCGCAGATCGCCTGCGATATCGCCCGCGCCAATCAATTTTTTTCGCGCCTGCGCCGTTTCCGCTCCATCCGCCAGCCTGCCTGAACCCGCCAGGGACCACCTTCCAAAGAGCGGGTGCGAGAACCCATATAGGTAATTCACCCGATTGACATTCGCATCCGAAGTAGTCCACAACTCAGTTCAACCACGGAGAGTTCAGTTGGAAGCAAGGAGGCGCCATGACCCGCCCCTGGAACACTCCTCTGGAGCGGGCTGCTCTGGAAGATGCAGGACGTCGTCGTCCCGCATGGATTGGCTTGACCCCTCTTCTGTTCAAGAGGATCCTGCTCCTCACACTCGCACACGTAAGCTTAGCTGTTTCGGCTTTTGCCAATTGCGCAGCGCCTCAGAACCCCATCGAGGCAGAGAACTGCCTGCCCGGCACTCCCACTAGTGTTTGGTATCTCGAAAATGCAGGCTCTCCCAATATTCGGGGGTTCACCACAGACATCAGTGTGAACGCCGGTCAGACCGTCTTCTTCAAGGTCACGACCAATGCCCTGGCCTATCGCATTGATATCTATCGGCTAGGCTATTACCAGGGTAACGGTGCGCGCCTGGTAGCCACCGTCTTGCCCTCGGCGCTGCTTCCCCAAAGTCAGCCCCCCTGTCTGTCGGACAGCACGACTGGGCTAACTGACTGTGGTAATTGGGCCGTTTCGGCGGCCTGGGCGGTGCCGAGCACCGCCACTTCAGGAATCTATTTTGCCAGACTCACGCGCCTGGACACCGGGGAGGTTGCTCCCGTAGTTTTTATCGTACGAAATGACTCCAGCCACTCCGCTCTGCTCTTTCAAACTTCCGATCCCACGTGGCAGGCCTACAACGATTATGCCGGCCCCAATCTCTATGGCTGCGGGGGGGCTTATAACAATAATTGTAGAGCGTTCAAGGTCAGCTACAACCGACCGTTCAACACCGGCACGTTCAACGGCTGGACCTGGATTTTCAGCGAAGAATATCCAATGGTTCGATGGCTTGAGGCGAACGGCTATGACGTTAGTTATTCGACAGGAGTGGATACGGACCGAAGCGGCCCTCTGATCACTCAGCACAAAGTTTTTATGTCTGTCGGGCATGACGAATACTGGTCAGGCGTGCAACGCGCCAATGTGGAGGCGGCCCGGGCAGCCGGGGTGAATCTGGCCTTCTTTAGCGGCAACGAGGTCTTCTGGAAGACTCGCTGGGAAAATAGCATTGATGGCACGAATACTTCACATCGAACGCTGGTCTGTTACAAGGAGACTCTAAACGATAAGGTCATCGATCCTGCTGATCCCCCCACTTGGACCGGGACGTGGCGCGACCCCCGCTTTAGTCCACCCGCCGACGGAGGGCGTCCAGAGAACGCATTGACCGGCACACTTTTCATGGTGAACACATTTCGTAGGGACGCCATCACCGTGCCCCAGGCCGACGGCAGAATGCGCTTTTGGCGAAACACCGGTATTGCATCCCTGGCGCCTGGCCAGGCGGCTACCCTACCAACTGGAACACTCGGCTATGAGTGGGATGAGACCCCCGACAATGGATTCCAGCCCGCAGGTCTTGTGCGCCTCTCGACTACCACTTTAAGCGTCTCCACCTATTGCGTAGACCCCTACGGCCGCAACTGCACTGGCAATGGCATCGCGACTCACCACTTGACGATGTACCGGGCCTCAAATGGAACCCTTATTTTCGGAGCCGGCACGGTGCAGTGGTCGTGGGGGTTAGACGCTAATCACTATAGCTCTGGCGCGCCTACCGATCCTAGTATGCAGCAGGCCACCGTAAACCTTTTTGCAGACATGGGAGTTCAGCCAGCGACGCTGCAAGCCGGCTTGGTGCCCGCAACCCCTTCCACGGATACCACGCCGCCCACCTCCATGATCACCGCGCCTACTTCAGGTAGCAGCGTGATTGCTGGCTCCGCCGTAACCATTTCTGGCACCGCTGTGGACTCAGGCGGCGGTGTGGTAGGCGGAGTCGAGGTTTCCGTGGACGGAGGAAAGTCCTGGCACCCCGCTGTCGGCCGCGAGAATTGGAGTTATGCCTTCACTGCGGGTAATGGCGCGACTTTGAACGTACAGAGTCGAGCCGTTGATGACAGCGGTAATCTGGAGATTCCTGGTCCAGGCATTACTCTTACGGTGACTGGGGCATCATCCGGCTGCCCTTGCACAATCTGGCCAAGCACCGCGGTACCGGCGGTCCCTGATGTGGGGCCTGACTCGCCAGTGGAATTGGGGGTTTCATTCAGAGCGGACGTCAACGGCTATATTACAGGGATTCGCTTCTACAAGAGTGCCGCCAACACCGGGACACATGTGGGCAATCTGTGGAGCAGTTCGGGAGCCCTGCTGGCCAGCGCCACTTTCACTGGAGAGAGTGCTTCGGGCTGGCAACAGTTGAATTTCTCAAATCCCGTGGCCATCACGGCAAACACTGTGTACGTGGCCTCTTACCACGTCAACAGTGGGCACTGGAGTGCCAGCTGGAACTATTTCGCGAGCTCGGGAGTGGACAATGCGCCTCTGCACGCCCCGGCAAACGGGAGCGGCGGCGTGCCGAATGGGCGGTACGCCTACGGAGGCAGCAGTGCTTTCCCCACGAGCACCAATTCCGCAAACTATTGGGTGGACGTGGTGTTCACTAGCAATGTCGGTCCGACTCCCCTGACCGTCACTACGACCTCTCTCCCGAACGGCACTCAGTCAGTAGCTTATAATCAGAGTCTTGCAGCCGCCGGAGGCGCCGCGCCCTATAGCTGGTCTCTGATGTCAGGGCTCCTTCCAGCCGGATTAAGTCTGTCGGCCATGGGGCAGATCACTGGGACGCCGACCACCGTGGGCACCAGTACCTTCACGGTTCTAGTGACCGATTCCAGCAGTCCAGTGCAGACCGCCACGCGAGCATTTAGCATCACAATTGTGGCCTCTAGCGGCTGTCCTTGCAGCATCTGGCCAAACACCGCGGTACCGGCGGTTGCCGATGTGGGGCCTGGCTCGCCAGTGGAACTGGGGGTTTCGTTCAGAGCGGACGTCAACGGCTATATTACGGGGATTCGCTTCTACAAGAGTGCCGCCAACACCGGGACACATGTGGGCAATCTGTGGAGCAGTTCGGGAGCCCTGCTGGCCAGCGCCACTTTCACTGGAGAGAGTGCTTCGGGCTGGCAACAGGTGAATTTCTCAAATCCCGTGGCCATCACGGCAAACAC
>WNFO01018459.1_pt1 | contig 10847 bp, 6 predicted proteins | sample 5400251 | NCBI WGS metagenome assembly WNFO01 (sample SAMN13153354, study PRJNA577476) | soil metagenome | isolation source: 100 cm saprolite under Madrone tree | place: USA:California | collected 2016-06-14 | reverse complement strand
TTCGAGCGCCGCCTGATAGGGCCGCATGCCATGCTCGAGGTTGCGGTACATGTTTTCGATCATGACGATGGCGTCATCGACCACGAAACCGACCGAGATCGCCAGTGCCATCAGCGAGAGATTGTCGATCGAGTACCCGGCGAACCACATGCCTACGCACGTTCCGGCCAAAGCCAGCGGCACGGACACGCCCGCGGCGATGGTCGGCGTGATCCTGCGCAGAAAGACAAACACCACCGCCATCACCAGGAAAGCGGTCGCGAGCAGCGTCAGTTGCATGTCGGCGACGCTCGCACGGATGGTGCCTGTGCGATCGACGAGGGTTGAAATTTCAACGCCGGCCGGAATCCATTTCTTCAGCTCGGGAATCATCGCCCGAACGCGATCGACCGTATCAATGACGTTGGCGTCGCCCTGCTTGGTGATCTGAATCAATACCGCCGGCTGCTTGTTGAACCAGGCGATCGAGCGGGTGTTGCGGACGGAGTCCTGGACCTGGGCGACGTCCGACAAGCGCACGAAATTGCCGTTCGCGCTCTTGATGACGATGTCGCGAAATTCCGCGGCCGTGCGCATCTGCCGGTTGATCGCAATCGTTTCACTTTGGCGGCCACCGTTGAAAATACCGACCGGACCGAGCGGATTGGCGTTGATGATCGCGTTCCGCACGTCGTCGGTCGAGATGGATGCGTTCGACAGCGCCACCGGATTGAGCGAGATGCGAACCGCCGGCTGATCGGCGCCGCTGACGGTCACCTCGCCGACACCCGGCACCTGCGAGAGGCGTTGGGCGATCACTGTGTCGGCGACGTCGTAAATGGCGCTCGAGGAAATCGTTTTCGACGTCAACGCCAGGATAAACACCGGCGCCGCGGCGGTATTGGATTTACGAAAGCGCGGCAGCGTCGGCAAGTCGCTCGGCAGATCGGCGAGCGAGGCATTGATCGCGGCTTGCACGTCACGCGCGGCGCGATCGATGTCGCGGCCGATGGCGAATTGCAACTGAATATTGGTGTTGCCGAGCGTGCTCGTGGACGTGATCTGATCGATGCCTGCGATCTCGCCGAGCCGCCGCTCCAGTGGCGCCGCAACGGTCGCGGCCATCACCGAGGGGTCGGCCCCGGGACGCGTCGCGGAAACGCGGATCGAGGGAAAGTCGACATTGGGAACCGAAGCCACTGGGAGAAACTCGTAGGCGACCACGCCGAGCAGAAAAAGCCCGATCGCGAGCAACGTGGTGCCAACTGGCCGGCGAATGAAGGGCTCGGAGATCGACGCCATTATTGCATCCCCTCGGCGGCGCCCGCGACCGGCGGTGACGGCAGCTCCGGTCCGGCCGGCGGCACGGCCTTCTCGATCCGGCGGTTGAGCCGGTCAAGCGCGAGATAGATCACCGGCGTCGTGTAGAGGGTGAGCAACTGGCTCAGCAACAGCCCACCGATGATCGAAATGCCGAGCGGAAACCGCAACTCGGCGCCGGTGCCGCTTTCAATTGCGAGCGGCAGCGCGCCGAACAACGCGGCAAGCGTCGTCATCATGATGGGACGAAACCGCAACAGACAGGCCTGTACAATCGCGTCGGTCGGCGACATGCCCTGATGCCGCTCCGCTTCCAGCGCGAAGTCGATCATCATGATGGCATTTTTCTTCACGATGCCCATCAACAGGATGATGCCGATCAAGCCTATCACGGACAAATCCTGTCCGAACAGCATCAGCGCAAGAATGGCGCCGACGCCGGCCGAGGGCAACGTCGAGAGAATGGTGATCGGGTGAATATAGCTCTCATAGAGCACACCGAGCACGATGTAGATGGTGATGAGCGCGGCCAGGATCAGCCACGGTTGACCGGCGAGCGATTTCGAGAACTCGGCCGCGTCACCGGCGAACAATCCGACGATGCTGCCCGGCATTCCGATTCTAGTCTCGATGGCCTTGACGGCATCCACCGCATCGCCGAGCGCAGCGCCGGACGCCAGGTTGAAGCTGAGCGAAACCGCCGGAAATTGCGCGTGATGTGAAATCGCCAGTGGCGCAGTGGTGCGCGTCAGGGTCGCGATCGCCGAGATCGGCACTTGGGCACCGAGCGCACCGGGCAGATAGAGCTTTGAGAGGATCGACGGGTCGCGTTGATATTCCGGCAAGGCTTCCAGCACCACGCGATACTGGTTGGCCTGGCCGTAAATGGTGGAAATCTGCCGCTGCGCGAAAGCGTCGTTCAGAGTGTCGTTGACGCCCTGAAGACTGACGCCGAGCTGGCCGGCGCGCTGGCGATTGATGTCCAGCGCCGCGCGCAAGCCGCCCTCCTGCGCCTCCGAGGAGACGTCGCGGAACAACGCCTCGCGGCGCAATTCGGCGACGAGCCGGTTTGCCCAGAGCCCGACTTGCGCGGAATCGGTGCCGGTCAACGTGTATTGATATTGCGACCGGCTCGACTGGGTGCTGATCTGCACATCCTGAACCGGCTGAAAGTAAATGGTCATGCCCGGTATCGACGCCACGCGTTCCTTTAGCCGCGCGATCACGACCGACACGTCGCCCGGCCGCTCGCCCCGCGGTTTCAACGTCATCACCAGACGACCGACATTGGTGGTGGGGTTGACCGAGCCCGCGCCGATGACGGAGACGACGCCAATCACGTCCGGGTCGGCCTGGATCGCCTCGGCGGCCTTGCTTTGCCGGCTTTGCATTTCGGCAAAGGACACGTCGGGGCCGGCCTGGGTCACGGCGGTGATGGAGGCCGTATCCTGCAAAGGCAGAAAACCCTTGGGCGCGGCGACATACAGCACCAGCGTCGCGGCTATGGTGGCAAAGGTGACCAGCAGCGTTTCGCGTTGGCGTTCAAGGACCCATAGCAGCGTGCGATGATAGAATTCGACCATGCGATCGATGCTATGGCTGATCGCGGCAAGGCCCGGAACCGCGATTTCCTCGCCGACATGCTTCAAGAGCCGTGAGCACATCATCGGCGTCAGCGTCAGAGACACGATCGCCGAGGTCACGACCGCGATCGTCAACGTCAGGGCGAATTCGCGGAACATGCGCCCCACCAATCCCGACATGAACAACAGCGGAATGAAGACCGCGATCAACGACACCGTCAGCGAAATCACCGTGAAGCCGATTTCGCTGGCGCCACGCAGCGCGGCATCCATCGCGGATTCGCCGTTCTCCATGTGACGGACGATGTTCTCGATCATCACGATCGCGTCGTCGACCACAAAGCCCGTGCCGATCGTCAACGCCATCAGCGACAAATTGTCGAGGCTGAAGCCCGAGAAATACATGATGCCGAACGACGTGATCAACGACAAAGGCAGCGCCACGCCGGCGATCAGCGTCGCGCGCAACGAGCGAAGAAACAGCAACACCACGAGCGTGACCAGCACCACGCTTAAAATCAGCGTGAACTGAACGTCGTGCACGGAGGCGCGAATGGTGATGGTTCGGTCGCTGACGACGGTCAGGTTCACGCCGGCGGGGATGGCGCGCTGCAATTTTGGAATTTCTGCCCGGATCTGTCCGACCACGTCGATCACATTGGCGCCCGGTTGCCGCTGGATATCGATGATGACGGCGGGCGTGCCTCGGTACCAGCCGCCGGTGCGATCGTTCTCCAACCCGTCGACAATGGTCGCGACGTCGCCGATCGTGACCGGCGAGCCGTTACGGTAGGCGATGATGATGGGCTTGTAGGCCTCGGCCGCCGCAATCTGATCGTTGGCGGCGATGGTGTAGGCCTGTTGCGGACCGTCGAGCGAGCCCTTGGGTCCCGAGACGTTTGCGCCCGCGATCGCGATGCGCAGATCCTCCATCGCGATGCCATAAGCGGCCAACCGCGCGAGGTCGGCCTGCACCCGCACCGCGGGCTTGAGGCCGCCCAAAACCGAAACGCGTCCCACGCCCGAGAGCTGGCTGAGGCGTTGCGCCAAAATAGTATCCGCGAGATCACTCATGGCACGGAGCGAGACGGTCTCCGAGGTCAGCGCCAGCGTCAGCACCGGGGCGTCCGCGGGATTCACCTTGGCGTAGGTTGGCGGATAGGGCAGATTTTTCGGCAGAACTCCCGCCGCGGCATTGATGGCCGCCTGCACATCCTGAGTGGCACCGTCGATGTCGCGGTTGAGGTCGAACTGCAGGGAAATCTGGCTGACGCCGAACGAACTCGTGGACGTCATCGACGACAGCGACGGAATTTGCCCGAGCTGGCGCTCGAGTGGCGCGGTGATGAGCGAAGCGATCACATCGGGACTGGCACCCGGCAATTGCGTCGTGACCTGCACCGTCGGGAAATCGACTTGCGGCAGCGCCGACACCGGCAGCGCCCAATAGCCGAGCGCACCGCCGATCAGGAGCGCGATCCCCAACAGCGAGGTCGCAATGGGCCGGCGAATAAATGGTTCAGAGACGCTCATGGATGCGTGCTCATGCTGGCGAAGTCAGACATTAAAGTGACGATTTCCGCACGTCATGGCGTCGACTTCGCTGCGCCGCCCGGCTGCTCGCCTCCTTGCGCGGGTCCGGCTTGACCCTTTTGATCGCCCTCGCCTTGGCCGCGCCCGCCCTTCTTGCCGCCTTGAGCGCCGTTGCCGGAGGCGTCCTTGCCCTGTCCGCCTTGACCCTGCCCACCTTGGCCTTTTTTGCGCGGCGCGAGATCGGCCGTCGGCACCTGATCTTCCCTGCCGATGATGACTTTCGCCCCATCGGACAGGTTTGCGAATCCGGTCGTCACCACGCGATCGGAAGCCGACAATCCGCTCGCGATCACCGCATCGGTTTCGTTTTGCTGGGTCACCACGATGGGCTTGGCCATCGCAATATCGCCCTCGCCGATGACATAGCTGAACGTCCCCGCCGGGCCACGCTGCACGGCAGAGGTCGGCACAACCACGGCGCTTTTCAGGGTCTCGACCTTGAGCCGCACATTGACGAATTGCCCCGGCCACAACTGAAAATTGGTATTGGGAAATTCGGCCTTGAGCTTGAGGGTGCCGGTGGTCTGATCGACCTGGTTGTCGATGCTCTTCAACGCGCCGTTGTCGATCACCGTCACCCCGTCATTGCCGAACACATCGACGGTCAACTCGCCTTTGTTCGCCGCGGCATTGACCCGCACGATCTGCTGCTGCGGAAGGCTGAACTGCACCGCGATCGGCTGCAGCTGGGTGATAATCACAAGCCCGGTGAGATCGGCGGCATGGATGATGTTGCCCTGATCGACCTGACGCAGACCGGCACGGCCCGACAGCGGCGCAATGATCTTGGTGTAGCCGAGCATCGCCTGGGCGTTGTCGATCTGCGCCTGATCGGCGTTCACCACCGCCTCCTGCTGAGCGACCACCGCGCGTTGGGTGTCGTATTGCTGCTTGGAGCCGGCGTTGGTGGCGGCCAATTGCTGATAGCGGGCCAAATCGAGGCGCTGGTTGGCGAGCAACGCTTCATCCTGTGCCTTCTTGGCAAGCGCCTGATCGAACTGGGCCTTGAAGAGCACCGGATCGATCTCGCCGAGAACGTCGCCCTTTTTGACGTCCTGTCCTTCGCCGAAATTCACCGCGATCAGCTTGCCGTCGACCTGGGATCGCACGATCACGTTGTTCAAGGCGCGAACGGCACCGACGCCGTCGAGGTAGACCGGCACGTCCTGGATGCGCGGGGTTGTCGCCAGCACAGGTACGGCAAGATCGGGACGCGCCCGGTCGGCCGCCTGCTTCTGCTGCTGCAGGGTCCAGGCGAGATAGCTAAGGCCGCCGAGGATCACCAGCGTAATCGCGATCGAAACGGTCCGGCGGCGGGCCCGCGCCGCGACGCGGGCAACGCGTTCACCGGCCGCCTTCGCGGTTTCGTTCAATTCCGGCTTAAAGAGCATTGACCGGCCTTTCTATTCTCAACTTCGGCTCCCAACCGCCGCCCAGCGCCTGGTACAGGCTGACGACCGCAAGCACCCGGGCGAGCTCCGCCTGCCATAACGCATCTTCCGCCTGAAATAGCGTCAATTGCGTGTTTAGCACAGTTACGATGTCCGCGGTCCCTGCCCGAAGCTGCTGCTCGGACAATTGAAAGGCACGCCGCGAGGCTTCCAATACCTCGCGCTGCAGCCGCAGCTTTTCGGTGGTCTCGCGAATCGAGACCAGCGCGTTATTGACGTCGGCGAACGCGGAAACCACCGTCTTGCGGTAGGTTTGCAGCATTTCCTCTTGCCTCGCCTGCGTGAGTTCAAAATTGCCCAAGATGACGCCGCCATCGAAGATCGGTTGCGTCGCATTCCCGCTCAGGTTGAAGAACGCGGCGTGAGGCTGAAACAACGAGGAAAGCTTCGAACTCTGATACCCGCCCTGCCCGGGTCAGCGAACCGCCGGTGACGTGCAAGCTTTCCGGCGGACGCGATACCAAAGTTGCCAGCGCATTGATGTTCTGCGCGAGCGTTAGCCGCAACGGCGGCACGGCGGCTTTTTGATTGGCGACGATGGCTTCCTGTTGTGCGACGTCCAGGTCGGTTCCTGTGCCAGCTTTGAAACGTTGCTTGATCGCCTCGAGAATACGTGTCGCACTGGCGATATTGTGCTCGGCGGTGCGAATCCGGTCCTGCGCGGCAAGCACCTGGAAATAGGCGTTGGCGACGCTCGTCAACGTGGTAAGCGCGACTACATCGCGATCGAAGCGGTTGGCGATGGCCGTTTCCTCGGCTGCCTGTGCGGCATCGCGGTTCTTGCCCCAAAAATCGAGTTCATAGGCGGCGCTGAGCGAAGACGTAAAGGTGACGGTCTCACGCCCGCCAGTGGACAAGCCGCTGGCGCTTGAGCCGGATATGCGGGAATTGTTTTCCGAACCCGAGCCGCTCGCGCTCGGCAGCAGCGCCGCGCCCACAATGCGCGCCTGCGCATCCGCTTGAAGAAACCGCGCCGTGGCCGCTGCGACGTCCAGATTGACCTTCTGGGCTTCCTCCATCAGAACGGTCAACTCCGACGAACGGAAACCGCGCCACCAATCGAGCGTCGGGGGCGCCTCTGCGTCGGTCGATTTGCCGGCCGCGTATCGATCCGGCACGTCGAGGGCCGGATCGGGTAAATCCTTGGTCAGAAGGCAACCGGCGGAGCTGGCGATCAAGCATAACATCGCAAGCCACTTCGCCGTGCGCCCCGCGCAACGGATGGTCGCAAGCAGGCTACCGACGGAAGCGGTCGATAATGGTCTCACATCAGACCTCCGCCGAGCCAAAGCCGGACTTCGGCTGCTGCGAGGACCGCCAGACGGATTTGCCAATGACGCTTGGGGACCGCGCGTGCAAAACGTTCACCGGCGTGATGCTTCCTGTGGAACCGGCGGCCATACTAGCCGGGGCTTCACGGCACGGACAGTGCTCTTCAGCTTCTATCCCCCTGCAAATGCGGGGAATTGAGGGCGTCGACCACAGGCCGGAACTGCCAAGTTACCCGCATTTCATCGGGCTTTTTGTCAAATCGCCGTCCCCCAGAGACGGGAGATTCTTAACAAGATTTCATGGAGGCAACGCCATGCTTTCAGACATCAACGCACGAGGCCCGAACGCGCGAGGCGATCATCGGTGCATTCGCGCCGATCGACCCGAAAGCGTGGTCGTCGTTCCTTGGATAATTAGAGCGCGATCGGCCGCAAAACCGGCTTCCACTTTTGCTGATCGCGCTGGCGCATGATCCGCCAAAGTGTGAGCGGTTTGGCGAAAGATCATGCGCCCTTTTTGATAAATTAGAGCGCGATCGGCCGCAAAACCGGCTTCCACTTTTGCTGATCGCGCTCTAGGGTCGTTGCCTGATTTGGCAGAAGACCGGCAAGATTTTTACGCATATGCGCATCAACAATGACGTCGTCGAAGCGATCGGCAACACGCCCCTCATCAGGCTGAAGCGTGCCTCCGAGGAGACCGGTTGCAACATTCTCGGCAAGGCCGAATTCATGAATCCCGGCCAGTCGGTGAAGGATCGCGCCGGCAAATGGATGATTTTGGAAGCAGAGAAGCGCGGCGATCTAAAGCCGGGCGGGCTAGTGGTGGAAGCGACCGCAGGGAATACCGGCATCGGGCTTGCGGTGGTCGCGAGCGCACGAGGTTACCGCACGCTCATCGTGATTCCGGAAACGCAGAGCCAGGAAAAGAAGGACACGCTACGGCTGTGCGGCGCCGAACTTGTTGAAGTGCCGGCCTTGCCTTTCTCCAATCCCAATAACTATCAGCATATCGGCAGACGTCTTGCCGAGAAGCTGCGCAAGACCGAGTCGAATGGCGTGCTATTCGCCGATCAGTGGAACAATCTCGACAATGCCAAGGCGCACTACGAATCGACCGGTCCCGAGATTTGGGAACAGACAAGCGGCAAGGTCGACGCCTTCATCTGCTCGGTCGGCTCCGGCGGCACGCTCGCCGGCGTCAGTCGGTGTTTGAAGGAGAAAAACAAGAACATCATCATCGCCTGCGCCGACCCGCATGGAGCGGCAATGTATGAGCTGTTCAAGCACGGCACCGCGAAATCGACGCCGGGCGGCTCGATCACCGAAGGCATCGGGCTCGGGCGCGTCACGCCGATCATCGAGACGGCCAAGGTCGACGATGCCTTCCTGATCTCGGACGAGGAAGCCGTAACTGTGATCTATGAGCTGCTTGAGCACGAAGGCCTTTGCCTGGGTGGCTCGACCGGTATCAATATCGCCGGCGCCGTTCGCCTTGCCAAGCAGCTCGGGCCGGGCAAGACCATCGTCACCATCCTCTGCGATTCCGGCAACCGCTATCAATCCAAGCTGTTCAATCCGGATTTCATGCGCAGCAAGAAACTGCCGGTGCCGGAATGGCTGGAGAAGCGGACCAAGATCGACGTGCCGTACGAGAAGGTGTGATCGATTTTCAGCGCAGGATCTGGCTGAGAAACAGCTGGGTCCGCGCGTGCTGCGGGTTGTCGAAGAACTTCGCTGGCGTGTTCGCCTCGATGATTTGCCCCGCGTCCATGAAGACGATGCGGTCGGCCACTTCCCGGGCAAATCCCATTTCATGGGTGACGACGAGCATGGTCATGCCTTCATTGGCAAGGTCGACCATGGTATCGAGCACTTCCTTGACCATTTCGGGGTCCAGCGCCGAGGTCGGCTCGTCGAACAGCATGACTTTCGGATTCATGGTGAGCGCGCGCGCAATCGCGACACGTTGCTGCTGGCCGCCCGACATCTGACCCGGATACTTATTCGCCTGATGCGGGATTTTCACGCGCTCCAAATATTTCATCGCCGCCGCTTCCGCATCCCGCTTTGGAATATTTCGCACCCAGATCGGCGCCAGCGTGCAATTCTCCAAGACGGTCAGGTGCGGAAACAGATTGAAACTCTGAAACACCATGCCTACTTCGCGACGGACCTCGTCGACGCGCCGCAAATTCGGTCCCAATTCGATCGCGTCGACGACGATCCGCCCTTCCTGAAATTCCTCGAGCGCATTGATGCAGCGGATCAGCGTCGACTTGCCCGAGCCGGACGGGCCGCAGATCACGATGCGCTCGCCTTTGGCGACATCGATATCGATGTCGCGCAGCACGTGAAAATCGCCGAACCACTTGTTGAGGCCGGAAATGCTGACAATCGGGTTCGCGGTCATGGTCATTTACTCAATTGCGCTGGTGCGGGTTGAGCCGGTGTTCGACGAACAGGGAATAGCGCGACATAGCAAAGCAGAACGTGAAGTAGATCATTCCGGTGAAGGCAAATCCCGTGAACAAGGTCGTCGGGGTCGCCCACACCGGATCGGCGAACGACGCCCGCAACTGACCCAGCAAATCGAATAGCGCGACAATCGACACCAGCGAAGTGTCCTTGAACAGGGCGATGAAGCTGTTGACGAGGCCGGGAATGACATGCCGCAAGGCTTGCGGCATCACGATCAACGCCGTCGTCTTCCAGTAGGACAGACCGAGCGCGCTCGCCGCCTCATTTTGCCCACGCGGGATCGCCTGCAGACCGCCTCGGATGACCTCGGCCGTGTAGGCGCCGGCGAATAACGCGATACCGATCAAGACGCGCACCAATCCGTCCACCGTAAAATTTCCCGGCAGAAACAATGGCAGCATATAGGTCGCGAAAAACAGGACGGTGATCAACGGTACGCCGCGCCAGAATTCGATGAACGTCACGGAGAAAATCCGGATCAACGGTATCGTCGAGCGCCGCCCCAATGCCAGCGCGATGCCGACCGGCATCGAGGTGACGATACCGGTGACCGAGACCACCAATGTCACCAGAAGCCCGCCCCAAAGTCTGGTATCGACGACCGGCAATCCGCCGCGGTCGAGGTGCATCGCCGCGATGACGATGCCGATGCCGGCAAAGGTTGCGAGGCTACCGATCAGCGCACGCCACCCAGTGCGAATGCCGCCGTTCAGAACAAACAACAGAATCGAAACAATCGCAGTCGCGGCCGCGAAGTCGGTCCACACCGAGTTGCGAGAGGCCTGGATTTGATCGCGCAACCAGGTCAACGGCCAAATCACATAGGAGACCGCAAGGCTGATGAGGACGACGAGCTTTCCCAGCAACCACAATAGCGGCCCGACGACCGCGGTAGCCTCGGCGACGCTGATGAGCTTGCGGCCGGCATCGCCGATGCTATCGGTCAATCCAGCCAAAACGCCCGCCGTCCAGCTCACGCCGAAACCGGCTATTCCGCCGCCATGCAGCAGAAAGAACGCGACCATGGGAAACGCGATGAAGAACAGCCCGGCGTTAAGCCCCTTGGCCGGCAGCCGCGGGATCAAAAGCGGCAGCAGCAGCAACGCGGCGAGGATGAAGGTCAGATTGACCCGCCATCGCTCCGGCTCCGGGTAAAATCCATATACGAA
>WNFO01033790.1_pt1 | contig 10848 bp, 7 predicted proteins | sample 5400251 | NCBI WGS metagenome assembly WNFO01 (sample SAMN13153354, study PRJNA577476) | soil metagenome | isolation source: 100 cm saprolite under Madrone tree | place: USA:California | collected 2016-06-14 | reverse complement strand
AAACGTTGCCAAACCGGCAGCCAGCTCAAATTTGGCCGCAAATGCGCACCTCACGCCACTGTCCAATTTAAAGCCGGCTTCGAATCCCGGAGCGGGGGGACCGCAGGTTGCGCCACCTGCGTCAGGTGCCCAGAGAGCGATTCCCGCTCAGCTCTCGGGCGTTCACGCCGTGCCTGCGCAGGCGTCTTCCAAGGTCACGAGTGGCCCCACGGGGGGTAGTCCGGTCAAAATTCTGCGAACGCCGACGTTTCCGCAGACAGTTCTTTACGATCAGTACGACAACGATCTCAACAACGGCATCGTCTCCGCCAATCGCACCGACAATCCCCCGTTGTCAGCCGAAGCCGCCGATAACTTCGTAGTTCCGGGCGGCGAGACATGGACCGTCACGGAAGTGGATATCCGTTCCCCTGCTGGCTTCCCAACGCCAACTTCTTTTGATGTTCACTTCTATACCGATTCGGCTGGATTGCCCGGCACCGAAGTTTATGTAGCTACTGGCCTGGCCGTCACGGGCAATCCCGATTACGTCATCACACTTACTAGTCCGGCGGTTCTCAGCTCAGGAACTTACTGGGTCTCGGCCGTGGGCACCATAACGGCCAGCAATTGGTACTGGGAGGGGCGCAGCATCACGAACAACACCTTTTCTACAGCCTGGCGAAACCCCGGCGGTGGTTACGGCACACCCTGTACGGATTGGGGGCGCTTGACGACCTGCATCGGCATCAACTGGCCTGACCAGATGTTCCGGATCGTCGGGACTACAGGAGGTGGGGGAGGGTGCACTACCTACACCACGACGACTGGGACCGGCCCTATCGTGCCTGGCGACACCGACACAGGTAGCCATTGCGATGATTGCACCGTTCCTATTACGTTTCCGTTCCCGCTCAGCTTTTACGGCAACAGCTATACCGATGCCAACATCAGCTCCAATGGCAATTTGCAGTTTACGGAGACTATAGGCTATCTCGCCCACGGCTGTAACCCCTTGCCGGTCTCGTTTGTCACCGGCCCGGTCATTTTCGGATATTGGGACGACCTAATGACGAACACAGGCTTGACCAACTGCACCACCTGGGCCAACGGGTGCGGCGTTTTCACCGCGACTACCGGCACCGCGCCTAACCGCACTTTTTACATCGAATGGCATGCCGTGCACTATTTCGACGGTCCCGCGGCTGACTTCGAGATGGTATTCTATGAGAACAACCCGAACTTATTTGATATCATCTATGGGGCCACTTCTGACAATGGCAGTGATGAAACCAGCGGGGTGCAGGCAAGCGCCACCGGCCCGGCCACGACCTTCTCTTGTGGCGATCCCACTCTCACAGACGGCTTGGACGTCACTTACACCTGCGCTGGAGGCGGACAGTCGCCGACGCCAACGCCGACACCAACAGCATCGCCGACGGGATGCCAATTCCACGTGCTCATCGTCTATGCTGACACGGGTTTGCCGACTCAGCTTCAAACGGAGATCCTGGCCGAACCCAATGTGGTAGCGGTTGACCTCTTCGATGCAATGGTCGGCACTCCCACTCTGGGTCAACTTCAGCAATACGAGATCGTTGTGCCGTATAGCAATTTCCCGTTCCTGGACGCGGATACGCTTGGCAACAACCTGGCGGACTACGTGGATGGAGGCGGCGTAGTCGTGCAGCACGGCTTTAGCCACTACGGCCCAGGCCAGCCGTATGGAATCAACGGCCGATGGTTTAGCGGTGGGTATAATCCGTACGACTACTCGACGAACCTGGAATTCAATGCTTTCTCACTGGGCACCTTTAACGGGGGGCACCCGCTCATGGCTGGTGTCACCACCCTGAACAGCAACTTCGCGAACATCGTGACACCAAATGCGGGCGCGACAGAGGTAGCGGCGAACAACCTCAGCGAGTCGCTGGTAGCGTACCGGCCTGTCGGCGGGCACACAACTGTGGGTGTTACAGCCTATGTCGGCGCCGCTGCGACGCAAAGCGGAGATTGGGGCAAGGTGATAGTCAATGCGGGCAACTGGCTGCGTAATTGCCAGGGAGTAAGTCCGACGCCCACGGCAACCGCAACGCCGACGGCTACCTGCCCGCCCGGAGGTCGCGACGCACCCGGGCCATGGACGATGGGCAACCCGTATCCGCTAAACATCGTGCGTTATGGTTTCGCCCAGACGGCCACCCACTTCTATGTGTTCGGTGGGGTATCTGACGGGACTCGTATGAATGTCGTCAATCGCATGGATCTCGCCACCGGAATGTGGCAATCCCGCGCACCGATGCCATTCACCAGTGAAGCACCTACCTGTGCGCTGATGGAAGCCACGGGCATTGTCTATTGCGCGGAGGGAGACACTGGCAGCGGCTTTGCATCCTACAACATCGCCACGGACACCTGGACGCCACTGGCTAACACGCCCAATGGGGATGACTATGGCTCCGCATCCGGCGCCTTCAACGGCAAGGTGTTCCTGGCAGGCGGCACAACTGGCTTCAGCAGCGCGGTGTGGGTATATGACGTAGCCGGCAATTCGTGGTCAGCCGGGACGGCAGCGCCAGACGGCGACCTGCTGGCAGGATACCAGCAGGTGGGTCAATTCCTGTATGTAGTGGGCGGCTGGACCGGTTTTGGGCCTAATGGTTTGACGACCACACGGCGTTTGGACATGAGTTCAGCACCCGGTGTGTGGGACAATGGCCCGACATTCAGCATGGGCAGGGCGGACTTCGGTCTTGCCTATGACGCGGGGAACGACACACTGTATGCGCTGGGCGGCGATCTCTGTTGCGATGGTCAGTTCTTCAACTCGACCAACGAGGTGGACGAGCTACCATTAGGAGGCTGGCCTGGTGGAACCTGGGTGATGTCGCCTCCCAACCTGCCACTGCCTAACCGTCAGGCCAACCAGGCCGGGTTCAACGGAAACGGGGACATCTGGAGTGTAGGCGGGATTAACGGAGTAACCTTCCAGTTCCTCAATGAGGTGTGGCATCGCAACAACGGCGGCGGTTGTGCCAGCCCAACGCCGACAGCAACGGCGACGGCAACAGCTACAGCGACGGCTACGGCGACGGCTACGTTTACTCCTACAGCGACGGCTACGGCTACGGCTACAGCTACAGCTACGGCCACGCCAACAGCGACGGTAACGGTCCCGCCGAGGCCTGTTCCAACGCCGAGACCGCGCCCGACGCCGCCGCCGCGCCCATAGTTCGTAACGTTTTCGGCGGGAACTCGCGACAGAAACTCGCGAGTTCCCCGCCTGAAGCGCGAAATCGGCTTCTCCCCCCGGCGCGCCGGAGCTTTAGCGAAGGCCGCTCGGTGGAGCTTGGCCGAAGACAATGCGCGTCGCGCTCGCGACCAAAGGATATCAGGCGGCTAAGCCGCGTTGCCCAACGCGTTGAGGAGTCGCCGATGTCAGATGGACCGCCGGAGGCGCAACGGATTCGCCGTGGCGAACCTGTGGCAGCGCCCCAGGGTTGGTTTGGTTAGCGCCAAAGGCGCGGCCCTCTCATGTGAGCCTGGGGCAGCGCCCCAGGATTCGTGGAACAAAAAAACCGCTAGCGCTGAAAGCGCGATTCACTTCGGGTAACAGTTCGATCATCATTGGCGCCATGCCCCAATCGCTCAGTAAGGTCATCCTTCACATCGTCTTTAGCCCGGATATTTCATAGCCGCTCGGCAGGAAGCCGAGCAGCCCCTTCGAAGCGAATGAGTTGGAGTGTGTGCAAAAAGCCATCCGAGAATTACGATTTGGATCGATGCTTAGATTGGTTGAAGGGGCTGGGCTAACCCAGCTACTTCCTGTGAAGTAGCTGCCCTTTGGGGGCGCGTTTTCGCTGGGCTGGCGAAAAATGCGGGTTAGCACTAAGAATCGCGAGCCTTGGCTCGAATCAAGCGTGCGGCCGCGCATGCATGCTTATCTTGCGACAGTCTGCTGTGACATCGGCGCCGCACTCGTGCGCGTGGGCGGTGTTGCAGATCACGTTCACATTGTCACTACGCTACCGCGAACTGTTTCCCAGGCTCGGCGTGCAGAGGACTGCCAGCCCTACCAGAAGGCGGATCTTGGCTTAGGAGAGATCGTGGTCTATAGACATGCCGCGCCTACAGCGCTCTACTTGTGTGACTCGTATTTACCTGTCGTCACACCAGGAGGAGTATCGCGAGTTGCTGCCCCGAAAGCTTTCGGGGTTGAGTTCGACGAGCGGTATGTTTGGGATTGAGAACACGCGCTGAACTGACTTGCGCTTTCAGCGCTTGGTTAGCTGGGCAATTCAAATCCTGGGGCGCTGCCCCAGGCTCACATGAGAACGCGCCATTGACGCCAAACGACACGCGGTTCAGGCGGGGAACTCGCGAGTTTGTCTCGCGAGTTCCCGCCGAAAACCTTACGAACTATGGGCGCGGCGGCGGCGTCGGGCGCGGCCTCGGCGTTGGAACAGGCCTCGGCGGGACCGTTGCCGTCGCTGTCGCCGTTGGCGTGGCTGTAGCTGTAGCTGTAGCAGTTGGAGTCGGCGAAGGCGACGCACAAGGACTCACCGGGCAATTGAAGTTCTCCGCTAAATCTGTCGGCACGCCACCAGTGTCGTAGCCGCCAGCGGCCCAGATGTTGTTGCTGCCGTCGGTATCGGTAGCGAAATTACGCCGCGCGGTTATCATTGGACTACCCAATGACCACGTATTGCTAACCGGATCATAGATGTCCACCTCATTGGTGGGGTTGGGGAATGTGGTGTCATCGCCGCCTGGGACCCACAACTGGTTACAGAAGTTAAAGCCCCGAGTATTGTCTGTGGGTCTGGGTATGCTGGCAATCGTGCTGTCTTCTGCATCCAGGCATTAGTGCCTGGCGTATACTCCCAGATCTGGTTGGTCGAGTTGCCGGTTGGAGGATTGTCAAACCCGCCCAGGATGTAGAACTTGTTGTTAAAGATACTGAAGCCTCCGGGCAGCGTGTTAACACCAGGAGGCCAGTCGCCACCAGCAACGGTGGCGAGGCTGTCTGTGACAGGGTTATAGCGGAAGACACGACCGGTCACGAGATTGGTTCCGGACTGGGATCCACCTACGCAGTAGATGTAGTCCGTGCCGCTTTCGTTAAGCACGCCGCAAGCCATGTTGTTGACGTCGCCATCGGGATAGGTGGCTGACTTGGTGGTCCAACTGTTGCCGATCGGATCATATTCGAACGGGTGGGTGAACTCGCCACCGCCTCCATCGAAGGCGCGCCCGCCCATGGAGTAAAATTTCCCGTTACCTGGGAAATACACGCCGACCTGACGGACCCCGGGGGTCGGCAGAGGCGCGGCAGCTGCCCAGCTGCACGTACTGGGAGTTGCTGTTGGTGTTGGCGTCGGGCTTATGCCGCCGCCTCCGAAATTGAACTTTCCGATTTTTGTGGACCATGAGGCGCTGCTGGTGGTGGTGTAGTATTCGTTCACATGCCAGAAGTCCATGCCGTTGGAGGGATCAATGGATGTATAGGTGTAATCACCCCAGCGGCCCGCGGAGTGAGTTTGAGCGCCGCCGCCGTTGGTCATTACGGCTTCCCCTTGGCCTAGGTTACCTGGCGGATCGGATTCCAGGCGTCCCGCATAACGAATCCCTGCGAATATGTTGGTGTTCGACGTGGAATAGCCGATGGCCGTGTTGCCGTTTTGATCGACGGCGATACTTGCCATCCAGCGCCATAACCCGTCATTGCCATTGGTCCACTCTTGCTGTTGCACAGGGGTCGCGGGGAACGTGCCGCCGGTGACATCGAATTGATACCAGGAAACAGCAGTAGGCCCGTTGGGGAAATTCAGCATTGTGGTTTGGTCGGCCCACAACGATTCCGTCCCATTGCGGTTCTGATAAACAACAGGCGTCATGATTTTATCGCCCAAGGTATCCAGCTTCTGGGAGGTTCCGTTCTGTGGCACAAGGTTGTACGTCGCAGCGGTCCATGCTTGTACGAACGGGTTGACAGTGATCTCGGCATTCGGAGTGTGGTCGGCGCCAAGGCCAAAAGTTGAATTTCCAGGGTTGGCGAAATCCACATGAAAAAACCGGGCGTGGACTTGCGTCAAGGTCACGCCGGGAAACGTGGCGTCAACGGCCAGCACCATTTCATTTCTCCCCGCGGGCGGCGGATTGCCGGTACGAAAGTTCGCGGCAACAAAGCTATAGGAATCGCCCACGCCAGCGAGCGGGACGGTAAAGGCAATGGCATTGGCAGGACCACCAGCGAGCATCGACGCGCGGTCGAGCGCGAAAGCGCGTACGCCTTCGAAAGCAACAACGGGGATAAAATCAAACAGATTGACCGTGAAGAAATAGGCATTCTGAGTCCCGCCATCGTTCCACATCGCGAACTTCGGGTAATCGCCAATCCAGTCGGAGTGTGAAGGTTCATGTTGGAACGCGTACAGGTTATAGGTGCCGGCTGGATCGGGGCTCGTAGAAACGGCGACGCATTGATAAAACGGCCCAGAGAGGCTAGCGAACGCGAAATCGCTTATCAGCCAGCGATCGGCAACATGATCGTACAAAACAAAAGGGTCTCCGCTGTTGAAGCCACTGCAAGGCGTACCCGTCAAAGGGGCAAAGAGCGTGTTGAACGTGGTGACGGGAGTAAGGGCGTTGCCCGACTTATCAAAAACCCTGAACGCGACGTTTAGCGCCTCGACGTAATGATTCGGGCCCACATCGCCGTCGGTGTCTGGCGGCAAACAACCACAGTTGGTCCCGTTGGCCCCCGACGAATTCATCCCATCAAACGTCAGCAGCGGCCCGGGCATTGTTGGCGCCGGGCGAAAAATGTTCTTAAGCAACTTTTGCATCCAAGGCGAGGAAGGCGCCGCTGGTGCTGATGGTAGTGGGCCTGAATTCGGGAACGCGTAGCGCGTCAGGCGTCGTTCCTCGATTTCCCCTTCGTTGGGAATATAAGGGAGGTGTCGCACGTCTGTGGTTGTCCTGACGGGACCGACCATTTGCACGACATCAGGTGTCTGTGTGCCGGGAGCAGCCTGGCGTGTACTGGAGCGATTGGTTTGGGCCTGCTTTGTGCGGTTTCCCTGGGCGAACAGCGCCACAGCGATGCCGAGGAGGCAAAAGACGGCAGCAATTAAGACACGGAGATTGAAGAAGGCTGATTGTGAAGTGGATTTCTTTTTCATGGATGAAGCGAAGTAGTTTCCCTCTGCGGTGAACCCGAGATGGCAGTGAAGATGCTATGTGAGACGCTAGAAGAATGTCAACATCTTTTTGAAATTTACTTTGATGTCGGACTATGTGATGGGGGCAATCACCCGAAATCGCGAAAGAAATCACGAAGCCGCGTAAATGTGGAACCCACTCCCCGCGTTTTACGTAGCTTATACGCGGCGAAGCACCCGGGCTTCGCCAGGCTACGGCGCGGGAGGCGAATGGCGAAGGAAGAAGGAATGATGAAGTCCCAATGACGACGCCGTTTCGTCCGGCAGTCGCCGGACTTTGGGAGTGCGAGGCGTCCTCGCATCGCTTTCAGTTGGTGGCTGCTGCCAAAAAGCGACACGAGAACGCGTACGCACTCCCAAAGCACTGTGCGAAATGTAAACTTGGCGCTGTAGTGTGCGCTGCCTGCTCGCGATCCGTCGGAGTCCTCAGCGCACTGCGAGACTGATCACTGATCACTACTCGCCAATCACTCGCCTTTGCGAAGGCTACTCCGAAAACGTTCGCGAGCCTGCAGGCGAGGTAAGCTAGGGATCTGTTCTACGGGAACGAGTTTAGCGCCAAAGGCGCAATTCAGCGCGAGTCCGCCACGGGTCCGGCACATAGGACGGATTCGTCCGCAGGCGAAACGGATTCGCCGTGGCGAGCCTGGGGCAACGCCCCAGGATTCGTGGAACAAAAAAAGCGCTAGCGCTGAAAGCGCGATTCACTTCCCGCACGAATTCGATCATCATGTGCGCCATGCGCCAATCACACGGCAAAGATTGAATCGCGCTTTCAGCGCTTGACTTGCCCCATAATCGGATTCCTGGGGCGATGCCCCAGGCTAACATGAGACCACGCCTTCGGCGCTAAACAGCTACCGCTACGGTCACAAAATCTAGAATGTCACCGTCACTTGATTAGAACAGTTCTGAGTGCCCGCTTCGCATACCTTATACGTGTAGGTGGCATGGCCACGGCCACCAGGGGAGTCAGTGTAGAAACCGTCGTTTCCCGTCGTGGCGACCACCACGCCGTTGCGGTAAATGTCGATATTAGGCGAACTCGCCCCGCTCCAGGAGAGGTCCACCGTGTGCCGACCCTATACTGTAGCCACACGCACTGAGCGTGATCCCGGCGTCGGGGTCGGAGTCACAGTGGGTGTGGGTGTTGGCGTTCGATAGTTTTAATGGCTGACTGTTATTGTGGTTGTTCCGCAGTCGCCAACGAATCCAGCCGGTAGGCTTTGCGACGTGATTTTCTGGCCGGGATTGCCAATGGTCGTGATGTTATTGCTATTAAATCCGGCAGCTGCCCAAGTCTGGGTCGCGCGCCGAATTTGTGTTCCAATAAAATTAGGCACAACACACTGCGTAGGAGTAGGTGTGGCTGTAGCCGTTGCTGTGGCTGTAGCTGTCGGCGTTGGGCTCGGAGCCACAGTCGCTGTAGCCGTGGCTGTAGGAGTTGGGCTGGGAGCTACAGTCGCGGTCGCGGTCGCGGTTGGTGTAGGCGTGGGCGATGGCGCACCCGTCGTCGACTGCCGATCGTGAAAAGCATCCTGCTGGGAACTGCCGCCGATGCTCACGCGCCCGTCCACCCATGCATGGAGGTGCTGGTTAGACGAAGAGGTGGCATAGTCGTAGTCGCCCGCATAGGTCGCCTGAATGCCCGGGTCAGGTTGTGCGGGCAGCGGGCTAACCACGTCTGAGAACGTCTGGTCAGACAACCAAGTGGCGCCGTTGTCTGTGGACCTGCGCGCCCACATCCTATAACAGGGAACGCCCGGGCTGCCCCTGGTGCAGCTGGCGCTCTCGCGCGCGTCGTACCACACTGCCAAGAGGCTGCCAGTCGGGCTGACCGAAAGGTTAGGCTGCCACTGAGGACGGGTAGTAGCATCAGTGTTTAACTTCAGTGGCGCGCTGAAAGTCACGCCACTGTTAGTAGAACGAATATAATAGACGTCGCCCGGGTCGCTGCCGGTGCCGTGCTGGTCATAGACATAGGAAACAACGTGGTTTAAGACAGCTGGCTCACCCCAGCCCTCGTGGCGCCAGTAACCACCACCATCGGAAAACATGCAGGCGAAGTAACCCACAGCGGTGACGCCCGGTCCGGCAAAGCTGGGGCCGGTGTAGGTATTGGTCCAAGTGTTACCCCCGTCGGTTGACCTGAAAAAGAGGTTGTTGTTATTGTGAGGAAAGCCTCCACCGCCTTCGTTCATGCCCGCGATGTACACATCGCCTGTAGCCAGATCGCCCGTGATCTGGACGTCGCGACATTGAAGTCGTTCCAGGAAACGTACATCCGCCCGTAGAAGGGCGAGGATGTATTGTTGTCCGCCCAGCCAGACTCTCGGTCATCGTTGTTGTTGGTGTGAATGCAATAATGGGTCCAGCTATTCGCGTTCGAAGGGGTAGTGGACTTGTATCCGCCCAGCCCCTGACCGCCGCAGCCCCCGTCAAGCCAGACCGTGTACCAGGTGCCGGTTGGGCGATTGTACAAAATAACCGGGTCACCCACGGTGTTCGAGAAGGGGCTTTGACCACTGCCATTGGTCAGACGGGTGAATGTGTTGCCGCCGTCGGTAGAGACAGATGCGCCGGAGATGTTGATGGGGCTGACATTGCGGCCTCGTGAATCGTTGTACGCGACCACTATTTGGTTGAGGTTATCCGGGTTACTCGCAGTCAAGCCGGGAAAAGCTATGCGAAGGGGAAGCCGCGCCTCCCTCTGCCTCGCCGCAGTAAATCATGATCGCGCCAGCCCGCATGTTTTCTTGCTTATCGATGCCCAGCTCCTGAATGCGGGAACAGTCAAATCCGGCAGGAACGAGGGGATCAATGAACTGAGTGATAATTTTCTTGTTTTGCTGCGCTTGCGCGGAGAACGCGCCAAAGCCAAGTAGCGCCAAGACGACGCCAGCAAGGCAGAAAACTGAAGCGAGTAAAACACGAAGGTTAAAGAAGGCTGATTGGGAAGTGGAGAACCCGCTCAGCGGGCACGACTTGGCAGCGTGAACTGATTACATTCTACGGCCGCGTGTGCTTACCATTTTTAATTCCTGCCAACATCGGGGGCGAAAAATTTAGAAGGAAGACTTATCGGAAAGGCTTCTCGCCGGCGGCCCGTCATAGCCGTGATTGACCGGATCGATGCGGCGCATTGGTTTTTCGCGGGTTTGCTCTTCGAGGACATGCGCGATGAGCCCGGGCGTGCGCGCGATCATGAAAATGCCGTTAAACGCGGCAGGGTTCATTCCCATATCAGCCAGGATGGCGCCGATGGCGCCGTCCACGTTGATCGGGAGCGATTTCTTCGCGTCGGCGAACGCCTTCTCGACCGCCCGTGCCGCCTGCATATGCATGCCGTCTACGCCGGCTTGGCGCGCGAGTTCGAAAAGTCGTGCCGTGCGTGGGTCCTTCGTGTGAAGGCGATGACCAAACCCGGGCATGCGTTCGCCTGCTTCCCTCATGACCGCAAGCGTGCGCGTCGCGGATTCATCGACTGAAATGGATTCACGCGCCGCGCGGTCAGCGATTGCTTTGAGTTGCCGCGCACAATCTTCAATCGCGCCGCCGTGGTGCCGATTGATCGACATAATGCCTGCGGCAACGGCCGCGCTCAACGATCCGCCCGTGGATGCAACGGTGCGCGCAGCTAACGCAC
>WNFO01025859.1_pt1 | contig 10850 bp, 12 predicted proteins | sample 5400251 | NCBI WGS metagenome assembly WNFO01 (sample SAMN13153354, study PRJNA577476) | soil metagenome | isolation source: 100 cm saprolite under Madrone tree | place: USA:California | collected 2016-06-14 | reverse complement strand
GCTTTGGCAATTGTGCTTTTGATCTTCTCCAAATCATTTTCTGGTGATTCTCGATGAGCGAAAGACATCACATTATCCCGGTTTGGTTTTTTGTGGGTGTGCTGTTCCTGGTGTACGGAGTCCTGATTTTCGGGAGCGGCTTGGCCGAATGGTCTCATCCACCAAACACGGTAGAAGCCGAGCTGCACGCCCCGGTGTGGTGGGGCGCTCTGTTGATCGTGCTAGGCAGCATGTATTGCATTTTATTTCGACCGGGACGAACCACTTAAACAGTTGCAATCTCTTCAATCCGGGAGAGAACCCATGCTTGCAACACGCGGATCGTCGATACTGCGCAGCGGCGCTAACTCTGGCAGTCGTGCCTGTATTGTGGAAGGGAATTGTGTCGGGCCATGGCAACTGATGGAAAAATGACGATGGGCCTGATCGTAGGGAATCGCGGTTTCTTCCCCGATCATCTGGCCAAAAGCGGACGCGAAGAAATGCTCCGCGTGCTGCAAGCCGCAGGCATCGATGTAGTCGCGCTCACGCCGGAGGAAAGCAAGTACGGCGCCGTTGAAACGCGGGAAGAAAGCAGGCGCTGCGCGGATCTGTTCAAGCGCAATCGCGATCGAATCGACGGCGTGATTGTGACTCTTCCAAATTTCGGTGAAGAGCGTGCGATTGCCGACACCCTCCGCCTGTCCGATCTGCACGTACCTGTGCTGATCCAGGCCACCCCCGACGATCCCAAGAAAATGACCATCGCCTTCCGCCGGGATAGTTTCTGCGGGAAGATGTCTGCCTGCAACAACCTGCGCCAGTACGGTATCCCTTACTCAATCACGACTCTCCACACCGTAACCCCCGATTCTCCGGAGTTCGCCAAGGACCTGCAATGGTTCGCCGGCGTGTGCCGCGTGGTCAACGGATTCCGCAACCTGCGGGTAGGATCGATCGGCGCTCGCCCAACCGCCTTCAACACGGTGCGTTACAGCGAAAAGATTCTGGAATCCCAAGGCATTTCGATTGAAACGCTCGACCTGTCCGAAGTCCTGGGCCGAATCGAAAGAATGAAAGATAACGACGACAGCGCCCAGGCCAAGCTTGCTTCCATCAAGAAGTACGTAGATTCCAGCGGAGTTCCGGCTGTAGCGCTGCTGAAAATGGCAAAGCTCGGAGCCGTGGTGGACCAGTGGATGGCTGCCACTGAAGTCGCCATCAGCGCAGTGCAGTGCTGGACATCAATTGAGGAGAATCTTGGTGTCGTCCCGTGCACCATCATGAGCATGATGAGCGACAGCCTCTTGTCTAGCGCCTGCGAGGTCGACATCTGCGGCGTTCTCGGCATGCATGCTTTGCGGCTGGCCTCCGGCACGCCTTCAGCCCTTTTGGACTGGAACAACAACTACGGTTCCGATCCGAATAAAGCAGTATGTTTCCACTGCTCGAATTTGCCCAAACACTTCTTCCGCTCCGTCAAGATGGACTTCCAAGAAATCATCGCTGGAACCGTCGGGAAGGAAAATACCTTTGGCACCTGCGTTGGACTCATCAAGCCCGAGAAGATGAGTTTCGCCCGCTTCTCCACCGACGACACCGCTGGCAAGATGCGCGGCTACGTCGGCGAAGGCAAATTTACCGATGACCCGCTAAACACCTTCGGTGGCGCGGGTGTCGTCGAGATCCCTCAGATGCAAAGGCTGCTGCACTTCATTTGTGAACGCGGCTTCGAGCATCACGTCGCAGCGAATCTTTCCAGCGTGGCCGGGGCTGTCCAAGAGGCGACCACTCGCTATCTCGGCTGGGACATGTATTGGCATGAAGGACCGAACCAGGCTTGTTGAACTGGAACCTTTATCTTCGAGTTTGCGTCGTTCTAAGCTTGTTCAGCTTGCCAACCATACCGGCGCCAGCACTCGGCGAGCCGACTCCGCCGGCGGATGATCAATCCTTGCTCGCCGCAACCCCACCCATGGGCTGGAATAGCTGGGATTCCTACGGTACGACCATCAACGAAACCCAATTCGAAGCCAACGCGCAATGGTTGGCGGAGCACTTGAAGTCTACGGGCTGGCAATACGTGGTCGTCGATATGGAGTGGTTTGTCACCAATCCCGTTCCGGAAGGGAATTCCAAGACCTCGCAGTTCAGTCTTGATGAACATGGCCGCTACACGCCAGCGGTGAACCGCTTTCCCTCCGCGGCCAATGGCGCAGGATTCAAGCCACTCGCCGACTACGTGCATTCGCTCGGCCTCAAGTTCGGTATCCACATCCTGCGCGGCATTCCGAAACAGGCAGTAGAAAAGAATCTGGCGATCGAGGGATCGTTCTACCACGCCGCCGATGTCGCGAACCGTACCGATCTTTGCCCTTGGAATCCGGACAACTATGGGACCGATCCCAGCAAACCCGCCGCCCAGGAGTACTACGATTCAATCGCCCGGCTCTATGCCAGTTGGGGCGTGGACTTGATCAAGGCCGATTGCATCAGCAGCCGTCCGTATAAGGGCGACGACATCCGCATGCTGAGTATGGCCCTGCGAAAAACCGGACGGCCGCTTGTTCTGAGCCTTTCGCCGGGAGCTGCTCCCATCGAGAAGATCGACGAAATGGGCGCCTATGCGCAGATGTGGCGTATCTCCGACGACGTCTGGGACCTCTGGCACAGCACGGTGGATTACCCCCAGGGATTGGGCGATCAATTCCCACGCATCGCCAAGTGGGCGTCGCTTTCCGAGCCCGGTCACTGGCCCGACGCCGACATGTTGCCGCTTGGCTATCTGGGTCCGGCCCCGGGCTGGTGAAAGGCGCGCCAGACACGGCTTTCGCATGACGAACAGCGAGCATTCCTGACTTTGTGGTCAATGTTTCGCTCGCCGCTGATGATGGGCGGAGATTTACCCTCAAGCGATGCCTGGACCACCTCACTGCTAACGAACTCCGAGGTGATTGCCATCGACCAGCATTCCACCAGCGGGCATCCTGTGATTACCACCGACAAAGTTGTCGCCTGGGTTGCGCGCGCGGCCACCGGGGAGCTGCAGTACTTGGCCATCTTCAACCTGGGAGAGGCGAGCCAAACCCTGCACTATTCGTGGAAGGAATTGGGTTTCTCTTCCCAGAAATATAAGACTCGAGACCTATGGGAGCACAAGGACCTCGGCGCCGTCGATTCTGTGAACGTAACCATTCCAACCCACGGTGTATTTCTCTATGGGGTTTCGCCGGCGCACGAAGCCGGCAGCGGGCCTAAATGAACAAGTTGGTAGCGATGGCCGCCCAATCACTGCGGCTATACTCAGGGAGGCAATTGTGAAATCTCGCGCAATCGTAACTGCACTGATCGTGGCTTGCATGCTGCTGACTTGCATCTTGGGAGGCGCCGAAGCGAAGAAGACCATGAAGAAAGAGCCGTTCGGGAAAACCGAAGACGGGCAGCCGGTCGATCTCTACACTTTGTCCAACAACAACGGGATGGAAGCCGCCATCACCAACTTTGGCGGCATCATCGTCTCCCTCAAAGTACCCGACCGAAGCGGCAAGCTCGACGATGTGGTCTTGGGCTACGACCAGCTGGACGGCTACCTGACCAACAAAGCATTCTTCGGCGCCATCGTAGGGCGCTACGCCAATCGCATTGCACACGGAAAATTCGTGTTGAATGGCGTTACTTACAACATCCCGAAGAACGACGGCGACAACGCATTGCACGGCGGACTGAAGGGATTCAACAAACGTCTGTGGACGGCCAAAGATGTTTCCGGCGGCCATGGGCAGGCGGTGGAACTGACATACCTCAGCGCGGATGGTGAAGAGGGCTTTCCGGGAAACCTGACTGCCAAGGTGGTCTACACCTTGACCGACCAGAACGAACTGCGAATCGACTACTCCGCCACGACCGATAAGGACACGGTCGTCAATCTCACCAACCATTCATATTTCAACCTCGCCGGCCAGGGCAACGGCGACATCCTGGGACATGAGCTTACGATGCGCTCCGACCGATTCACGCCCGTCGACGCAACTCTGATTCCCACCGGCGACCTGAAGCCAGTCAAAGGCACGCCCTTCGATTTCACGAAGACGACCGCAATTGGCGCGCGCATCAACCAGGACGATGAACAGCTCAAAGTTGGCAGAGGCTATGATCACAACTGGGTGCTGAATGCCGGAGGGAAGGGCGCTGTGTCACTGGCGGCCGAGGCCTACGAGCCGAAGACGGGACGTGTCCTGCAGGTTCTGACGGATCAACCCGGCGTTCAGTTTTACAGCGGGAATTTTCTGGATGGGACCATCCAAGGCAAGGGCGGCAAGGTCTACAACCTGCGCAACGGTTTTTGTCTGGAGACGCAACATTTCCCCGACTCTCCCAATCAACCAAAGTTCCCCTCGACGGTCCTCAAGCCGGGACAAAAATACAAGACGACCACGATCTTTAAGTTCTCGAGCCGGTAGGTTCGTGCGATCGAGTGCATCGTGCGCAAGCTCTGAAGAGGCACATCAGACTGGCATCGTATGGCATCGCGAAAACGATGCCCTTCTTTTTCCCACTGTCATCCTGAGCGAAGAGAGGCGCAGCCGAACGCAGTCGAAGAACCCCGCGATCGCTTGCGGTACAGAAAGTGCCTCTAGAGTTTTGGTGTTGGAGCCGTCGTTTGCATCACGCAGTGGCCGAAAATAAGCCGGCGCAGGTTGCACCGCCGCCGTCATTGGGGTGCTTCGACTCCAGCCCACCGGTGCCGCGCTTCCACTCAGCATGACAGTCGGATGGGTGGTCACGGCCCACTGATCAGATTTTCTGAAGATGACTCCGGCTTACGCCGGATAAGCGAAATCGTCCCGATTCCGTCGCCGTGGCCCTCGTTGACCCATTCCTACCGCTGTCCCGTCCATCACCCGTTTGAAGGCAACCTGGAACCGATCCATCTCCGACCGCGTTCCTACCGTGATGCGCACCCACGTCGGCATCACCGGCCACACACGCCCGATGATCACACCCTGCTGTTCCATCGCGTCCATCACATCCTTCCCAGCCCGTTTGGTGTCGAGCAAGAAACAATTCGACTGCGATGGAATGTAGGCATACCGATTGCGATCGAGCCAATCAAACACTTCGGTGCGAATCGCGGCATTAACGCGGCGCCGTTCCGGCACGAGTTTAGGATCGGTGAGGCTGGCCGACGCCGCGGCCACCGCCGGGACCGGCATAAAGTTCCAGCCACCTGTGTTGTGAACTTTTTCCAGCAGGTCAGGTCGCCCAATGGCGAACCCGCAGCGCAAGCCAGCCATCCCGTAGATCTTCGAAAAGGTGCGGAGCACAATAATTTCTTTCCATCGATCCCTTCGGTTTCTTCTCAACCAGATACTCGATATCCGAATGGGGCGTCAGAGTTCCGGTCGGATTGTTTGGACTGCATATGTAGAACAAACCCGCATCCGGCGCAGCTGCCAACATGGATTTCACGTCGTGTGCATAGGTTTTCGTAAGAGGAACCTTGACGACGCGAGCGCCCGATCTTTCCGACGTAAACATCCCCGCTTCATATCCAGGATCGGCCGTCACGTAGCTGCGGGTTGGCGAAGTGAACGTCATCACGGCGAAGTGCAGGGGATCACTGGATCCGGGAAATGCCTGAACGTACTCGGACTTTAGGCCCTCGATCTTGGCGAAGGTCTCGACCAGATCCTCGGTAAGCTCCCACTGATATCGCCCGCCGTCCTGGACCATCGCAGTGGCCGCAGCGCGCGCTGTTTCTGAAGGTCCGAGCGGATTCTCGTTCTGGTTGATGATGACGGCATCTTTTTGCACAGCCTTCCGCCCCCCCCAGGCCAGCATCGGTTCGGTAACAATTCCTAATCCCACGGCTGTCGAAACCGCCGTCGATAACTGCAGGAACGATCTTCGGGAAAACGACGACTGACTCTCAGCGTGTTGCATCGTGCAACCTCCGATTTTCAAGGGGATTCATATTACCGCCTTTTGCTTCGCTTCGAGAACACTGGCACTTTTCATGAATCGCAGGCCCTTTCGGATCAATCAGATTGGAAAACAATATTGGTGTGATCGTCTACTCTCCGATGGCCTCGGGTCTGTTGAGCGGGGCGATGACGCGCGAGCGCTTCAAAAAATTGCCGCCGGACGACTGGCGCAAGACCAAAAGCCCCTGGTTCCAGGAGCCTGAGTTCACCCCCAATCTGAAGTTGGCGGAATTGCTCAAAGCGGTAGGTCAGCAATACGGACGCACTGCTGGCGAGGTTGCGATCGCGTGGACACTGCGTCATCCTGCCGTCACCGGAGCCATCGTCGGCATTCGCGCTCCCGAGCAATTGGACGGCATGATCGGTGCCGCCGACTTCCAACTGAGCGATGCCGACTTGGCCCGGATCGAAGGCCATTTCGGGCCACAATCGCATGCCGCCTGAGCAGCCTGCGGAAACACGCGGCCGTGCTAATCTATCTCTCTTCAGAGAACGAACTGCATGACTTCGGTAGACCCCGCAAAGCTGCTCATCAAGAAATCCGGGATCCATGGCTCTGGCTGCTACACGAGTGTCGCGATCCCGGAAGGCACGCACATCATCGAATACACCGGTACGCGCCTCTCGAAAGAAGAAGCCGACGAACTCTACTCCGAGCGGCCCGATACGTATCTTTTTTGCATTGGGGAAGGCGACTATGTGGTGGACGGCGACAACGTAGCCGCCTTCATCAATCATTGTTGCGATCCCAACTGCGAGACCGACGAGTTCGACGAACATATCTGGATCATCGCCCTGCGTGGCATTGCCGCCGGCGAAGAACTGACCTACGACTACAACCTCTACGACGGGGACGATGACGACGAGGCCATCTGCCACTGCGGAGCCAAAGGCTGCCGCGGCACCATGTACGGCGAGGAAGAGATCGAGAGGCGCGCCAAAGCCGTTAAAGTGGCGGCGGGTATGAAGAAATGACTCTGCCAAGCTGCTTACACGATTGTGTTTGACGCCAGACTTATGCGTCGAGCAACAGGCGCGTGGTAGGAATCTGACGGATCCTAAGCCCGTGCCAGCACATGCTGGAGAATCTTCACCGCGCGCATGTACTGTGCGCGCTCGAAGACCCCCGGGTCGGGCCAGCGCACCTGGCTCATACTGCCTTGCGTTTGCTCCACCGATTCGTACTCGTGCCGCTCCATCCAATCCAGGATTCCCTGTTCGACAGCGCGCAAATAATTGATGCCGTTCCGAAACAAGGCTGAGCAAAGCATGGGGACGTTGGCTCCGACCGTGAGCAGCTTGATCGCATCTTGTGACTGATGCACACCACTGCTGCCTGCAAGGCTGGCCTGCACGCCCCATACAGAATTCCAATCCAGGTCAACCAGCGCCTGTGGCCCACTGAGCAGCACGTTCGGACGAATCTCCAATTCATCCAGATCAATATCAGGCTGGTAGAAACGGTTGAAGAGAACTAAACCATTGGCCCCCGCCGCCAGGCATTCAAATTGTGGTGACTGGAACAAAAGAAAACTACGAATGTCATTTCCGGCTGCCCAACTGACGCATAAACTCCTGTGCGGCTTTTCGCGGATTTCTAGCGGACGAATGCGATAAACGGATACTTTTCGACACACCTAATCCCTCCGGCTTAGCTATGCCGCCCGGTGTCCTGTCGGTGGAGCCTCCGAGGTTCCCGGGGCGGGGCTGACCGCTTCCGAAGAAGGTATCGGCAAACTTACGGATCGCTGTTTCGTTGCTGGTGGGAGGCAAGGGCAGCCTTGCATCGCTCGTACGCCGCCGTTTGGGCTCGAGCTCTTGGTGGTGGTCGGCTAACCGGAAACTACGTGGATTGTTGAACTAATACCGCTGTTTCACTCACAACCGGCTCCTTGATGATTTTAGGCAAACTCTCTTACCAGCCGTGGTGGATGGCCGTCGCGAAGCGGTCGGTAGTCAGAGTATTGAGCACGTCGGCTTTGGTCAACCACGCCCGCCGCGCCTGCAGCACGCCGTAGCGAATCTTGTTGAGATGAGACGTGTGGTGGGAGTCGGTATTGATCACGACCTTCACGCCATGCTGCTTGGCTTGACGCAAGTGGATATCGTTGAGATCGAGACGCTCAGGGTAAGAGTTCAACTCCATCGCGACCTTGTGTTTGGCAGCAAACTTCAGGATTGCATCCATGTCGAAACTGTAAGCATCGCGGCGCAACAGTTGGCGTCCGGTAGGGTGGCCGAGAATTGAAGTGTTCGGGTTTTCGATCGCCTTCAGCAGCCGCTCGGTCATTTTCTCGCGATCCTGATTGAACTGGGAGTGCACGCTGGCGATGACCATGTCCATCTGGCAGAGGACCTCGTCGGATAGATCAAGATCGCCGTCCCCAAGAATGTCGACCTCGATTCCGGCGAAAATCCTGATGCCGTTCATGCGCTCGCTTACCTCGCGAATGCGCTGAATGTGCGCGAGAGCGCGTTTGTCGTCGAGCCCGTTGGCGAAGGCCAGGTTCTTCGAGTGATCAGTGATGGCGATGTACTTGTACCCATGCGCCAGGGCGGCGTCAGCCATTTCTTCAATCGTGTTCTTGCCGTCGGTTTCGACGGTGTGCATATGCACGTCGCCCTGAAGGTCTTTTTCCGAAATCAACTGCGGAAGCTTGTGCTCGGCCGCCAGATCAATTTCGCCCAGGTTCTCCCGCATCTCCGGTGGGATGTAATCCAGCTTAAGCTTGGCGTAGATTTCCTCTTCAGTCCTTCCCGCCACGGGCTTTTCCGTTTCGAGCAGGGCCAGACTGTACTCGCTGAGGGTATAGCCCATCCTCAAAGCACGTTGCCGCAAGGCGACATTGTGGGCTTTCGAGCCAGTGAAGTACTGCATGGCAGCACCGAACGAATCGGGCGAAAGCAGGCGGACGTCAATCTGCATGCCGTTGCGCACCCGGAAGCTGATCTTGTTATCGCCGCGGGCGATGACGTCCATGAGCGGCGGATATTTCGCGATGTGATCGATGCAGTTCGCGCGGGTAGTATCGTCGACGCAGGCCTTCCCCGTTACCAGAATGTCGAGATCGCCAACGGTTTCGCGGCCCCGCCGCAGGGAACCAGCCGGAGTGATCTTGTCGATGCCCGGCACGGTCGAGAGATACGCGGTAAGCTTCTCGCACTCGGTCTCGGCAGTATCGATTAAGTAGCGGCCGCCAATGCGTCGATAATCCTCGATCGCCTTAATCAGCTTCTGTTCGTGCTTCTCGCCCATACGAGGCAGTTCGCGAATTTTTCCCGCACGCGCCAGTTTCTCCACGCCATCGACGTCAGATACCTGGTAGGCGCTCCAGATCAGGGCGATTGTCTTCGGACCGAGGCCCTGAATTTTCAGCAACTGCAGCATCGACGGGTGATACTTCGCAATCAGGTCGGCATGCACCTTAAGCCGCCCGTCTGTAAAAAGCTCCTGCAGGTTGGTCAGCATGCCCTTGCCGATGCCGGGGATTTCCAGAATCTTCTTCGGTTCCGACATCAAGTCAGCAATGCGCTGCGGCAAGTTCTCAATGGCTTGTGCGGCGTTGCGATACGAACGAATGCGGAAGGAATCCTGACCGTCGATCTCGAGCAGGTCAGCGGTCTCGTACAGCAGGTTGGCAATCGCCTTGTTTTCCATGGAAGAGAACAGATTAAACAAGTTGCAGCAGGAGAGAAAGTCGACGCGGAAGACAGAATTTCCCACGGACGCGGGACAGAATCTGGAAGCGGCCGGAACAGGAACCGGGCGTCTTCAAGCCAGATCGGGAGAGACGGCATTAAGGTAAAGCACTACTTCAAGAAGGTTTGGTAACGTTCGAGGCCTGAGGCCCTTTTTGGCCTTGCGTAATCTCGAATTCAACCACATCTCCTTCCTGCAGGCTCTTGTAGCCCTCCGAGGTGATAGCACTGTAGTGCACGAAAACATCGGGTCCACCATCACGCCCGATGAAGCCGTATCCCTTCGCGTTGTTAAACCATTTCACCGTACCCTTCAGACGTTCCACGTGCGCCCCCTCCGGCAGGCTTCGTTCACACAATGGGCTTCCTGGGGGGAGTCAAGGAGCTACCTGCCGAATTCTGCGACACATTGTGCGGCGGGTGGCAGGGGCTGTCAAGGAGCCACGTCACAAAAAACCCTTATTTACGTGCCTTTTGTCCCTTTTTGCTGCAAGGCGAGCCAGAGCACCGAGGAGATGGTTTTGCCGTCGCGGATCGTCCCGCGCATAATCATACGCACGGCTTTCGATAGGGGAACGAGGTGCTGTTCGATGACCTCATCTGCTTCCGGCTGGGCGGGGCCGGCCTGCAGGCCACGCGCCCAGAAGACGGTCATCGGCTCGGCCACAAAGCCGGGGCTGGCATAGAACTTGAGAATTTTCTTCCAACGACTTGCCGTGTAGCCGGTCTCTTCAAGTAGTTCCCGCTTGGCGGCGGCCAAGGCCTTTTCTCCTTTATCGATGCGGCCTGCCGGGAGCTCCCACAGGTAGCTCTCGGCGGCGTGACGGTACTGGCGCTCGAACAGGACGAGCGGTTCCCGCCGGTTTTCCTCCGTGGCGAGTATGACCACCGACCCCGTATGCCGTACCACCTCGCGCAGCACGCGCACCCCCGATGGTTCCAGCACTCGTTCCGATGTGACCCAGAACACAGGCCCGCGGTAGACCAGACGGGAAGACAGAACGCGGGCGGACTTTTTCTTCGGGCGAACTGATTTAGCCATGCAGACAATATAAGCGACGAGACGGCCCGAGTTTGAACCCGGGAATTCGGATAGGCAACGATATCGTCCACGCCAGGTTTTCTGGGCAGAGCACACGCTGTTATGCTGCCCACGATGAAGGCGAAGCCGACGATCGCGATCGTGGG
>WNFO01006453.1_pt1 | contig 10852 bp, 9 predicted proteins | sample 5400251 | NCBI WGS metagenome assembly WNFO01 (sample SAMN13153354, study PRJNA577476) | soil metagenome | isolation source: 100 cm saprolite under Madrone tree | place: USA:California | collected 2016-06-14 | reverse complement strand
CAGCGGCTCAAGCTCTTCAAGCGATCGTCTCTGAGAGCCAAGGTCATCCCCTCCGCCATGATCGTCGACACGGCATCGGGCGAGGTGTGGAACAGTGACAGGACATGGATCTCCAAGGGAGTCTATCATGGCTTTGTTGAGCAACTCGTTGCCGCGCCGCGCGAGGCCGATGCGAATCTAACGCGGCCGGTCATCGCGGTGGCACAACCATCGTTTCCCATTCTCACCACTGCAATCCTGGCGGTCTTGTTCGCGGTATTTGCAGCCGAGATCGTGTACGGCATCGGTCCGTGGACCAAAATGCTCGAGCCGACAATCGCCACGCTGGTGGCCTTTGGCGGCCTGGCGCAGACGCTCGTTCTGCAATCCGGCGAATGGTATCGGCTGTTGTCCGCACCATTCTTGCATGTGGACGCCACCCATCTGGCGATGAATGCGGTCGGATTGTTCCTCGCGGGCCGCGCCCTCGAAAGTCTGATCGGACGCGCGTGGTTTGGCGCCCTATACGCCGTCGGCGCGCTCGGTGGATCGCTATTGTCGCTGGTATTGAATCCGGCGTCGATCGTATCGGTCGGCGCGTCGGGTGCGATCATGGGACTGTTTGCGGCCATGCTGGTCATCAGCATGCATTTTCCTCCCGGCGGCCTCCGCACCGGCCTGCAGATGAACGCCATCTACGTCTTGATCCCGTCGCTGCTGCCGCTGGCGAGCGCGCTGCAGGGCCACAAGGTCGACTACGCGGCACATTTCGGGGGTGCGATTGGCGGCGTGGTCGTCGGTCTCGTTATGCTGAGGGTCTGGTCGCAGACTGAAGTATCGCCAGGATTTCGGCAGGCCGCCGCGGCAATTGCGGTGGCGGGGGTTGTCGCGTTGGCTTATCCGGTCATATCGATCCTGCAAAACTATCAGGCCGCGGCCTTTACTGCGCAGCTCATTCCCCCGGATAAATTTCCAAAGACAAACTCCGACATGAGAGCCCACGCGGCCGAGTTGATCGCACAGTACCCGCACGATCCCCGGCCTCGTTTCCTGAGAACCGCCGATCTGCTGGATGCCAACGATCCGGCCGGCGCGGAACGAGAAGCGCGCGCCGGTCTCGCCGAGGAAGAGGCCTGGCGTTCGATCCTGACCCCGCAAGTTGGAACTGGCCTGCGCGCCATGCTGGCCATCGCCATCAGCCGGGACCGTCCGGAAGAAGCGCGGTCGACCGCCCGGCCGGCATGCGCTGCCCTGAAGGATGGGCCGATGCGCAAGCTGCTGGACGACCGGAAGTTATGCGGAACGTGAGCGGTGCACACCGATCGCGTCCCCCTCGCCTGTCGGGTCCGGCCGTTGTAAACCAAGGCATGACCTCGCCGAAGAATGCCTCCATCGACATCAAAGCCTTGGCCAAAGACCTCCGGACCGGAAGTCGGGCGGCGCTGGCGCGGGCGATCACGTTGATCGAAAGCCGGCGCGCCGATCACCAGGTCGCGGCGCGCGATCTGGTGCAGGCGCTGCTGCCCGACACCGGCAAGGCGATCCGGGTCGGCATTACCGGCTCGCCCGGCGTCGGCAAGTCGACCACCATCGACGTGCTCGGGATGTTCCTGATCGAACGCGGCCACAAGGTCGCGGTGCTCGCGGTCGACCCCTCCTCCGCCCGCACCGGCGGGTCGATCCTCGGCGACAAGACGCGGATGGCGCGGCTGTCCGCCTCCGAGGGCGCCTACATCCGACCCTCGCCGGCTTCGGGCACGCTCGGCGGGGTCGCCGCGAAGACCCGCGAGGCGATGCTGTTGTGCGAGGCCGCGGGCTTTGACGTGGTGCTGGTGGAGACCGTCGGCATCGGGCAATCCGAAACCGCGGTTTGCGACATGACCGATTTCTTCCTGGCGCTGATGCTGCCGGGCGCCGGCGACGAGCTGCAGGGCATCAAGAAGGGACTGGTCGAACTTGCCGACATGATCGCGGTCAACAAGGCCGACGGCGACAACATCAAGCGCGCCAATCTCGCGGCGAGCGAATACCGCGGGGCGCTGCATATCCTGAGCCCGCGCTCGGAGCACTGGCATCCGCCGGTTCTGACCTATTCGGCGTTGACCGGCACCGGCATCAACACACTGTGGCAGAAAATCCTCGACCACCGCACCGCGATGAAAGCCTCGGGTGAATTTGCCGCGCGACGGCGGCAGCAGGAGGTGAAGTGGATGTGGTCGATGCTGGAGCAACGGATGATGGCGCGGCTGCGCGCCGATCCGGCAATTCGAACGAAAGTGAAGAAGATCGAAACCGAGGTGGCCGACGGCCGCATCACGCCGGCGCTGGCCGCGGAGCAGATCGCGGAGATGCTGCGGTGAAATTCGGTCCAGTGCGCTGTTCCAACAGCAGCGTCATCGTCCGCCAAAGCGGACGATCCAGTATTCCAGAGCCGCCATCGAGAAGCACATACGCATCGGCGTTTACTGGATGCCCGCTGGAGCCTGTCATCGGGCTTGCCGCAGGCGAGACCCGGTGGCGGGCATGACGGGCAGAGGGTTTGATCAAATTGAGCGATAAACTCCGCATCCTCATCACCGGTTTTGGTCCGTTTCCCGGCGCGCCGTACAATCCGACGCAGCCGCTGGTGGCGCGGCTGTTACGCCTGCGCCGTCCGGCTTTCAGCAATGTCGAACTATCGGGCCACATTTTCCACGTCACCTACAGCACCGTTGATCGGGAGCTCCCCGAACTCATCGCCCGACATCGCCCGCATGCGCTGCTGATGTTCGGCCTCGCCGACCGCACGCCGCACGTCCGGATCGAAACCCGCGCCCGCAACGCCGTCACCACCCTGTGGCCCGATGCCGATCGCACGCGCGCGCGCAAGGGATCGATCGCCGGCGGCGCCGATGCCATGATGTTCGGCCCGCACACCGCTAAATTGCTGCGTGCGGCCGTCGGCACCGGCGTCGATGCACGGGCCTCGCGCGATGCCGGAAGCTATCTCTGCAACTATCTGAGCTGGCGCGCGATTGAGGCTGCGAACACCGGCGATGGCCCTCGCCTCGCCGCCTTCGTGCATGTGCCGCCGCTCGCGCGCGGCGGCGCATCGCAACGCAAGGACGCGGCGCACCGGGTCACGCTTGAACTGCTGGTCGATGCCGGCGAAGCCATGCTGCTGGAGTTGGTGAGGCTGACACGAAGGGCGACGCGGGAAAGGTCGACGCCGGTCGGCCTCGTAGTTTCGTAGGGCAAAGGCGCGCTTGCGCCGTGCCCACCATTTCCAATGCAAATGAAGGCACGCGGAGCCTGTCATCGGGCGCGCGTTCGCGCGACCCGTTGGCTTTGCCCACCCGAGGCTACGGAGTGATTGTTAATTCGCGCCGCTCAACGATTAACCCTACCTCCGACAATCGCCCTGTTCTGCCCTCGCCTTTGCCACGCTCCGTCGCATTTTTGCGTTACTCAGAGGTCGCGGACACGGGTCAAACGTATCCGCCGGAGACGCGATCATGCACATCAATCGCCGCCATCTCATCGGGGCTTCCGCAGCCGGCGTTGCCGGCGCGGTGGCGATGTCGCCAGACGCCGGACGCGCTGCACCGCCAACCTCGGCGCTCGGCCGCGACGCCACGCATTATGGCGTCCGGCCTGGCAGCGCCGACGATCAGACCAAGGTTTTGCAGCGGGCGATCGACGAGGCCGCGCGCGCGCAGGTTCCGCTGGCGCTGCCGCCGGGCGTCTATCGCACCGGGCTGCTTCGCTTGCAAAGCGGCACCCAGCTGGTCGGCGTGCGCGGCGCGACCAAATTCGTGTTCATCGGCGGTGCGTCGATGCTATCGGGCGAAGGCACCAACAGCGTCGGGCTCACCGGCATCACGCTGGATGGCGGCAGCATCAAGCTGCCGGACCGCCGAGGCCTGGTGCATTGCCTTGGCGGACGCGACATCCGTATCACCGATTGCGAAATCATCGGCAGCGGCGGCAACGGCATCTGGTTCGAGAACGTCTCCGGCGACATCAGCGGCAACATCATCACCAGGTCAGCCACGACAGCGATCGTGTCGTTCGACGCGCAGGGCTTGCTGGTTTCGCGCAACACCATTCAAGGGACCAACGACAACGGCATCGAAATCCTGCGCACCGCCATCGGCGACGACGGCACGCAGGTGATCGACAACCGCATCGAGGACATCAAGGCCGGCCCCGGCGGCTCCGGACAATACGGCAACGCCATCAACGCGTTTCGCGCCGGCAACGTGATCGTTCGCGGCAACCGTATCCGCAATTGCGATTATTCGGCCGTGCGCGGCAATTCGGCGTCCAACATCCAGATCACGGGCAATAGCGTCAGCGACGTCCGCGAAGTGGCGCTGTATTCCGAATTTTCGTTCGAGGGCGCGGTGATCGCCAACAACATCGTGGACGGCGCGGCTTTGGGTGTTTCAGTCTGCAATTTCAACGAGGGCGGACGCATCGCGGTGGTACAGGGCAACATCATTCGCAACCTGTTGCAGAAGCGCCCGATCGGCACCGCGCCTGACGACGATGCCGGCATCGGCATCTATGTCGAGGCCGACACATCGGTCACCGGCAATGTGATCGAGAACGCGCCGGCGTTCGGGATCATCGCCGGCTGGGGCAAATATCTGCGTGACGTCGTGATAACCGGCAATGTGATCCGCAACGCCTTTGTCGGCGTCGGCGTGTCGGTGGTGCCGGGCGCGGGCACGGCGCTGGTCAACAACAACATGATCTCGGAAACGCCGCGCGGCGCCGTGGTCGGGCTCGATCACGCCCGCGCCATCACGCCGGATCTTTCCACCGCAGGCGCGCAACATTTTGCCCAGGTGGTGATTGGGACGAATGCGGTGCGCAGATAGCCTCACATCGTCCCCGCCCACCTGTTTGGCCCCCGGGAAATTGGCGTGTCCTACATCACGTTGCGGAGCAGCGGATAGCGTTGCGCGAGCGAGGCAATGTCCAGCGCAGCGTTGTCCAGGGCTGACCTGTTAACCGGCGCGTTTCTGTCCGCCGCGGACGGCGCTGCGCCCGAACAAAATCGATCGGATTCCGCGAAGTTCGAACGATCTGATCGCGGCGGTTCGGCCGGGATCTGCACCGAGTGCGGTTGAAACCGATGAACCTGATCGCTTAAAATGTGACCGCGCGGCTGCATAGCCCTGGTGGCCCTGGTGCGGCGGAGCCAGGACATGTCGATGGCGGCGTTGTCGCGGGAGGCCTCGCGCGTCAACAGGTCGCGCCAGGTTTCGACTGCGGTTTTGGCCTCCTGGATATTTTCGAGAAATTCCTGCTCGGTATGATAGCGGCGCCAGCGGCCGGTCTCGAACAGCTGCGTCAGATATTCCAGCCGCCGTTCGGCAAAATCGCACCAGCGCGCGACAATGTCGCGGCCACGTGCCACGTCTGCTCGATGTGTCATGAACCAGCCCGTAAGGAGAAAAACGGACGCAGACGCAACGGGAGACGAATCACCTAGACGTGACAGAGATATTCTGTGGAAAACTCCTGCGTTGTCCAGCGGACTGCCTCGCCAGAACGCTGGGGCGGAGACAAATCCTCGTTTTTCCTGCCTCTTCACGTCAAGCCGCGTCCCGGCATGACGGGATTGCGGCGACTGACCTCCGAGGAGCGCGTGAGGAGCGCAAAGCTAGCGGCTGATTTTGCTCAGAAAATGCGGCCACAACGAAAGACCCGTCCGGGGGGACAGCCGGACGGGTCAAGCTATACAGGCGCTTGGGGTGGATGGGCGCTCGCGCCGAATACAGCCTCGATGGGGAGGGATTACCGCTCCCACAGACATAGGTCGCGGGAGGGTCGTCGAACGTTCAAACGGCCCGCGAATTTTTTTAACTTCTGGGCAACTATTTTTGGCAGGTATCAGGCCGAAATTATTGCGCGGCGGGGCGATGGACTTCGCGAACGGCCGACTTGTCAGACGCCATGGCGGCACCCGGCGGGTTCAAGTCCCTGGTCGAGGGAACGTCCTGACGAGCCTCGACTTTTTCAGCTGCAGGGGTACCCGAAACCGCGGCAACCGGCGCCGCCGGCGCGGTGACGACGGCGGAGACGGCCGCAAAGGCATCCGCTTCGCCAGCGCCGAACAGGTCATCGCGGCCGGGGGAACCGAGATCGCGGGCTGTTTTCATCAGGATCGCGCGCACTTCGCCCGGATTCAATGCAGGATTGCGCTCCAGCATCAGGGCTGCGAGGCCGCTGACATATGCCGCGGAAAACGAGGTGCCGGACGTCATCTGGTACTTTTCATCGGGCGCCGGCAGGAAGATATCGACGCCCGGGGCAGCGACCGCGATATGGCCGCCGCGGTTCGATGCCGCAAACAGCTTGTCCTGCGCATCGGTGGCGCTGACCGCAATCACGTTTGCATTGACGGCGGGATATAATGGCGGCGATTTCGGCCCGGCATTGCCGGCGGCGGCGACCATTACGATACCCTTGGCGGCGGTAGCGGCGATGCCGCGTTCGATCAAGCCATCCTTCGGACCGGCGAAGCTCATATTGACGATCTGTGCGCCGTTAGCCGCTGCGTAATCGAGCCCCTTCAGGATCACGAATGAGGTGCTTTCTGCGCCGCCTGGCGCCACGCCGAAGGCGCGGATCGCCAAAATCCTCGCCGCCGGCGCGCTCCCCATCAGCCGTGCATGCGATACGATCGCGCCGGCGATGCCGGTGCCGTGGACATGTGGGCCTTCCTTGCTGCCGAGCGCATCAAAGGAGCCAACAATCGCATTCGCAAGTTCCGGATGTCGGATGTCGATTCCGGAATCGATAATGGCGATGGTGACGTTGGCGCCGTGGGCCAGCGTATGCGCCTGGGGCAATCGAAGTTTCAGAAGCGCATATTGGGCGGGATCACCCTCGGTCATTGCCGTCTTCTGGTCCTGCAGCGCATAACGGAAGTTCGCCTGCACCGAGCGAACGCCGTCGGCTGTGAGTTCGCGGCCTACCGTCTCCACTGTCCTGCGGTCAACGATGCGGAACAGGCCGATGGTGGCGCCTATGAGCGGAAAGTTCTGCGATCCGATGCGCTCGAGCCGATGACGCCGCGCCAGTTCGTCGGCCTGCGCGTCGGACAGCGAGCCGTCGATCTCGGCCACGATTTCGCCTGCGATCGCGCGCGAATTGAGGACTGTCTGCGGAAGCTTACTGAGCGGGCCGCTGTTCTTGTTCTTGTTTTTGCCCGATGAACCGCCGCTGCCGCCGCCGTCGGCCGATGACACCGGCTTATCCGAGCATTCGCCGTTGCTGTCGCGATAGGCGTAGCTGCAGGCCGGATGCGTCCTGAGGTTGGCGATGTTCGGATCGATCCGCGGCATCACCGTCGAATTGATGCTTGGAATCCGCGACCCGATGTTGAGGTTCGGCGAGCGCATGATGCTTTGCGCGTAAACCGATGCGCCATCGAGACACGCAAGCGGCAACGCGGCGACGGTCAATGCCAGCGCCGCGCGTCGTGTCTTGCTCCGCCAGTTGGCACGATCGTGGACCATGAGGCCTCGGGTTTATGCGGTATCGACGATGCGCCGTCGCGCGCGGCTTATTGTGCATCTACCGCGAGACTGACGATCTTCTCGTTTTGCAGCTTGCGCATCAGGCCGGCAAATTCGTCCCTGCCCATCGCTCTGTTGGCGAACTGCAGCCGAAACAGGCCGCCCTTGGCGCCGTCGATGATCGAGGCTTGATAGTTGTCGAGCAGCGCCATGATGTCGGCGACGCGTGCATCCGGCGCGAACCGCACCAGCGCGCGCGGCGGCGGCGCTTCCGGTCCCAATGCGCGGGTGATCGGCGCACCGGGGCTTGGCGCACTGGGGCTTAACGACGCCGTCTGGAACGAGGCGTTCTGCTTCGTCATCAGCATCGCGCCGATTACGCCGGCCTGCAACAGCAGCAAAAGCGCGCCCAGGCTCGCCGACCAGGCCAGCGTCCGTGGTGAAAGCTTCGCGAAAAACCCGGCGATCCGTGCGGAGATGTCGAACGACACCGAAGGCTTGCGCGCCGGCTCTCCATCGATCGCCGCGAACAACTTCTGCATGGCGCGCGCGGACGGCGCGCCGAGGCTTTCGTTGAGATGAATGGTTTCGGCGTATTCTTGCTGGATCGCGGCGTATTGTTTCGCAAGCGCGGGATCGCGGGCGAGCGCTTCGTCAACGCGGCGGGCGTCACGCGCATTTAGGGTGCCTGTCGCATGCCATGGCAGCAGCATTTCTACTTCACTGGGCTCTTGCTCCAGGATTTTTTTGCTTGTCGCCATCATGGCCAACCTCGCTCCACACCGGCTGCCTTCAGCAGTTCGGCTAATTTTTTGCGCGCATAAAACAAGCGCGTCTTCACGGTGTTCTCCGGTATACTGACGATTTCAGCTACTTCTTCCACGGATTTCTCATGGTAGTAGACGAGATCGACGATCTCCCGGTGCTCCGGCGAAAGTGCAGTCAGGCACTTGCGCAACGCTTTACTGGTATCCTTCTTCTGCGCCGCCACTTCCGGATCATCGGAAGTATCCTCGATCGCATTGGCGGCCTCGTCGTCCAGTTCAACGTCCTTCCTGCGGCGGAGCGCAGACAGAGCCTTGAATCGCGTAATCGCCAGGAGCCAAGTGGAAACGGCCGATCGGCCTTCGAACTTGCCAGCCTGGCGCCACACATCGAGAAAAACCTCGCTAATGAGGTCCTCCGCAACCTGTTCGTCCCGCACAAGCCGAAACCCGAAGCGAAACACCCTGACATGGTGCCTACCGTACAGCACCTGCATGGCGAGCCGGTCGCCTTGAGCGATCCGAGCGATCAGGACGTTGTCCGAAGCCGCCTGTGTCGCACTCAATGGCCGTCTCGCAGGATTGGTCGGATGGGGGCGGCTGCTGGTTCGATGTGAAAGGCAAAATTCTTCAAACTGATGCAATAGTTCGCCCGCATCTGTGATGTATCGCACAGACTTTCCAACCCTCGATGGCGCGGGAACGAACGAAATCTCGGAATTGGTATCATAACACCGAAATACTTTCTTCACGCCGCGGTTGTCCGCTACCTTACCAAGGCTTGGCGGGCAAAACACCCCTTGCCTACCGTCTGCCTCCGCCGGCCCCGCGCGACGGCCAACAGCATCACGCTATCCTTATCCGCCTAATTCCCATTGCGAAACAAGGCTGTTGCGACGTTGAACGGCCAAGGTCCGGCACTGAAAAGATACCAAACCTAAAGGCTTTTCTCCCTAAAGTTCCGCCAGATGCATTCCACGACGGCGGACATGATCAGCATCAGCGCAGTCTCATCGCTTCAAGGTCAGGGCTCTGGCGGGCCAGTCGCGCTTGCCGACAGGCTACCGCTGCATGTGTTGAAGCGCCGTCTGGCGCATCGCCGGCATACTTTGGCGATGCAGGTCGCAAGCTATGCGCTCGGCGCGACCGTCCTGCTGATCTATGTCCATGCCGGCACGATTCCGACGCTCCTCCCCACGGCCTTTCTCCTGTGCGGCATTACGCTGATTGGCATCTTTGCCCCTCTGTCCGAGACTCACGTCAACGATCGCTTTGAAGATCATTATCTCACGGTTTTTCAAGTCGGCGGTCACGTCGCGATCCAGCTTGGATTTCTGCTGGCTGCGCCCCAGATTGGCTATGCTTTTCTCAACGTGCTGTTTCTTGTTTTCGGCGTCGCCGCGTTGCAGATGACGTCACGTCAGGCCGCGGTCGCATGGACTTTGACGACAGTCGGCGTGGCCCCGATTTTTCTGCTGACCCAGATTCCCATCGGGCTGCCGGTGGCCACGACCTCCGATCGCCTCGCCGCGGTACTGTGCTTCGTTCTCACGATCGGACAATGCGCCTTCGTCGGGCTTTACGGCGACTCGATGCGCAAGCGGCTCCACAAGCGCGGTGCCGAACTCAGCGAGGCCTATCAGCGAATCGAAGAGCTCGCCGAGCTCGACGAGCTCACCGGCTCGTTCAATCGCCGCTGCATCATGCGGATGCTGGATGACGAGATTGCCCGCGCCCAACGCAGCAATACGCCCTGCACGATCGCACTGATCGATCTCGACTGGTTCAAGCGCGTCAATGACGCCTACGGCCATCCCACGGGCGACGAAGTACTCAGGACATTCGCCATCACCGTGTTCGCGAACATCCGTCACATCGACAAATTTGGCCGCTACGGTGGCGAGGAATTCCTTTGGCCGCTACGGTGGCGAGGAATTCCTGCTGGTGCTTCCCGAGACTCCCGAAGGCGACGCGGTGCGAACTCTGGACCGGCTGCGGGCGATCATCGCCGATCTCGACTGGAGCGCGTTCTCGCCCGGCATGCAGGTAACGATTTCCGCAGGCGTCGCGACGCTGAAACCGGATGAGACCCCTGATACATTTCTCGCACGCGCCGACCGCGCGCTTTACGCAGCCAAGGCACAAGGGCGCAACCGCATTGCCAGCGCCTGATCCAACCACTTCCGTTTCCGGGGACGAAGAAAACCGTCTCCGGTTCTGAAAATGTTCGAATGCTCCAGGATAGAGTATAGAGTCATGAGTTCGAAGCCTGCCTCCACTTCTGAAAGTCTGCTCGACGAATTACAGAGCACGCTGGCGCACGGAACCGTGGCGCGCCGGGTCGAAACCCTGCGCCGGGTGACCGATCTTTTCATCAATGGCGCGGTGGATTTTTCGGACGAACAGATCGCGCTGTTCGACGACGTTTTCCAGTGCCTGACGGATCAGATCGAGACCTCCGCCAAGGCGCTGCTCGCCAATCGTCTCGCTCCGATCGACACGGCGCCGCCGCTCACTGTTCGCGCGCTGGCGTTCGATGACTTGATCGAGGTCGCGGCTCCCGTGCTGTCCCGATCGGAACGGCTCGACGATGAC
>WNFO01005794.1_pt1 | contig 10857 bp, 11 predicted proteins | sample 5400251 | NCBI WGS metagenome assembly WNFO01 (sample SAMN13153354, study PRJNA577476) | soil metagenome | isolation source: 100 cm saprolite under Madrone tree | place: USA:California | collected 2016-06-14 | reverse complement strand
GGGGGCCTCCGTGCCGCCGCGCGTGAGCGCCGGCCTTATAAAAAGGCGCTTCCCGCGGTGTCAAGGAACGGAGCGGCGCTCACCGCCCCTGCCGGGCCAGCGGCGGCGGTACTCGGCCAGGGCGGCCAGGCCGTCGGGGCAGAACGGCTCGCGCCCGGCGCGCGCCGCGACCGCGGCCAGGGCGAGGAACTCGCCGCGCACGATCTCCTCGGGCTGGAGGCGGAAGGGGCCGTCGTGGCGCGCGCGGTAGACCATGCCGTGCACGACGGTGCGCTCGTCCGCGTAATGCAACGGGAAGAGCGGCTCCGGCTCGAGGTCGACGCCGAGCTCCTCGCGTGCCTCGCGCCGCGCCCCCTCGTCGAACGACTCGCCCGCCGCGAGCACGCCGCCCACGGCGACGTCCCAGTGGCCCGGGAACACGTCCTTGTGGGGGGAGCGCAGGTGGACGAAGAGCTCGCCCCGGCGGTTGAAGACGAGGACGTAGGTGGCGCGGTGCGGCAGGCGGCGCACCCGCATCTCGCGCCGCGTGACGGTGGCGACCGGGCGGCCGGCGGCGTCGAGGACTTCGACCAGCTCGGCGCCGGGATCGCGGCTCACCCCCCCGGGCTCCTCGAACGAGCCGCCCACCGCAGCCAGCTCCTCGGGCGTGTTGACGTTGGTCAGGCTGGCGGCCGCGCCGCGCACCCGGCGGAGCTCGGCCTCGCCCACGTAGTCGACGCGGATCGTGCCGAGGAAGTCGCGCAGCGGGTAGCGGCCGGCGCGCAGGCTCGCCTCCATCGCCGGGAGACAGTGCGCCGCGTAGATCGCGTGCAGCGGCTCGACGTCGCCTTCCCAGCGCGGCACGACCGCGTCGGCGGCGCCGATGCGGGCGAGGAGGAAGCGGATCACGCCCGGATCGAGCCCCGGCATGTCGCAGGCGGCGACGAAGACGTGGGGGTGTCGCGTCGCGAGGAGGGCCGCATGGAGACCCGCCAGCGGGCCGCAGCCCGGGAAGCGGTCGGCGACCGTCTCGACGCCGAGGCCGCGGAAGCGCTCCGGGAGGTTGGTCGCCACCAGGACCTGCGGGAAGAGATCGTGGAACAACCGGATGGTTCGCACCGCGATCGGCTCGCCGCCCACCGCGGCGAACGCCTTGTCGCGTCCGCCCATGCGCACGGCGCGGCCGCCGGCGACGATCACCCCCGCGACCGACGCGCTCATGCGGGAGCCAAATACCGGCCCGCTCGGTCCTGTCAACACTGGCCGCGCGGCGGACCGCGCGGCCGGCCCGGTGCGGGTTGACACGGACGGCGGGCGGCGCGAGAGTCCGGGCGCTGCCCGATGGAAGCGTGGGAGCTCGATGCCCTCGAGCGCGCGGCCGAGTGTCTCGCCCGCGCGCGCTACGTGATCGCGCTCACCGGGGCCGGCCTGTCGGTGGAGAGCGGCATCCCGCCCTTCCGCGGCCCGGGCGGCCTGTGGACCAAGCACGGCGAGCCACCCATGGATGGCTACCAGCGCTTCCTGAAGGACCCGCGCCGCGCCTGGGAGGACCGCCTCAACCCAACCGGTCCCATGCGCGAGCTGTGGGAGGCGCTCGCCGCCGCGCGCCCGAACCCCGGGCACCAGGCGCTCGTCGAGCTCGAGGAGCTCGGCGTCCTCAAATGCACTATCACGCAGAACGTCGACAACCTGCACCGCGCGGCGGGGAGCGAGCGGCTGCTCGAGATCCACGGCAATGCGACCCTGATCCGCTGCATCGAGTGCGTGGCGCGCTATCCCCGCGAGTCGATCGACTTCGCCGAGCTGCCGCCGCGCTGCCCGCACTGCCGCGGCATCCTGAAGAGCGACACCGTGTCCTTCGGCGAGCCCATCCCGCCCGACGTCCTCGACCAGTGCTTCGAGGAGGCGGAGCAGGCCGACTGCATGATCGTCGCCGGCACGTCGGCGACCGTCTACCCGGCGGCGCAGTTCCCGATCACGATCCACCAGCGGGGTGGGGACCTCCTCGAGGTGAACCCCTACGAGTCGGAGATCACCGCGCTCTGCCGCCACGCGCTGCGCGGCCCCGCCGGGGAGATCCTGCCGCCGCTGGTCGAGCGGCTGCGGGCGCGGCTGTAGGTGCTGCCGCCTACCGCGTGGCGAAGCCGCTCAGCGCCTGCACCCGCCCGCGCGCGTCGAAGCTCACGGTGCGGCCGTCGTCGTAGTACCAGGTCGTCCAGCCGCCGCCGTTCGACTGCGCGTACTGCGGCGGGCCGGCGAGGCGCTGGACGTCGGCGATCGACATGCCGCGCTTGACGGAGCGCAGCGCCTGGTAGGCGGGTGGCGGCGCCTCGCCCGCGGCGGGCGGTGGGGGCCCCTGGCTACTCTCGGCGGCGGCGAGCGCCGCGTTGCGCTGCTCCATCTGTGCGAGGAGCGCGTCCATGCGCTCCTCCACCCCCGCCAGGCGCTCGGTCAAGTCCTCGATGCGCGTCAGCACGTCGGCCAGGCGCTGCGTGGCCTCGGCCTGGCCGCGCGTGGCGTTGTCCGGGCCGCGCTCCTCGCGCCGCCTGGCGCCCGCGAGGGTGAGCGCCTCCGGGCTGGCGACCTCGATCTCGGGCTTGCCGTCGTTCCGCCGGATGGTGCCGTGCACGAGGACGCGCTTGCCCCGGTAGCGGCGCTCGAGCTCGGCGGGCGGGAGCGTGTCGAAGCTGCGCGCCTCCACGACGGCGGTGAAGCGATTGTAGGTGGGCTCGAAGGCGAGCAGGCAGGAGAGCGGCGAGCAGTGGACGCCGACCACGAGGCCCTCGACCGTCGCCTCCTCGCCGACGTGCTTGTCGGCCTCGTCCCACGCGATCGTCGTCTCGGCGGCGCCGAGCGCGGGGAGCGCGACGACCAGCGCCAGCGCCGTCTTGATCACGAGCGTGCGCAAGCTTGACCCGTTCCGAACGAAGCCTCTATAAGCCGCCCGGGTCGCCAAGTCCATCACGCATCGCGCATGTCCGAGTACAGCGGACCGGTCCCCGTCCCCACGCCCGAGACGCGTCCCTTTTGGGAGGCGGCGCGGCGGCACCAGCTCTGGCTGCAGCGCTGCCGCGCCTGCGGTGCATACGTCTTCTACCCGCGCGCCGCCTGCCCGCGCTGCCTCGGCGCCGAGCTCGAGTGGCGGCGCGTCTCCGGGCGCGGCCGGCTCCACACCTTCACGGTGGTGCACCGCGGGGCGCGCAACTTTCCCCTCCCGGCGCCCTACGTGATCGCGATCGTCGAGCTCGACGAGGGCCCCCGGATGATGACCAACCTGGTCGGCATTGTGCCCGATCCGGCCAAGATCGCGATCGGCATGGCGGTCGAGGTCGTGTTCGAGGACGTCTCGTCCGAGATCGCGCTGCCGCGCTTCCGGCCCGCATGAGCCGGGACGTGCGCCGCATGCGGGGCCGCGTCGCCATCGTGGGCGCGGCCGAGGCGGACGAGCACGGGAGGCTGCCGCACAAGTCGGCCTTCCAGCTCCACGCCGAGGCGGCACGCAACGCGCTCGCCGACGCGGGCCTCGCGAAGGACGAGGTCGACGCCGTCTTCAGCGCGGGCCTCTGGATGGGCTCGGAGACGGCCGAGTACCTGGGCATCCGGCCGCGGTACATCGACGGCACGCAGATCGGCGGCTGCTCCTTCATCGCGCACGTCGAGCACGCGATGGCGGCCATCGCGGCGGGCGTGTGCGAGGTCGCGCTCATCACGCACGGCGAGAGCGGCGCCTCGCGCATCGGGATGCCCGGCACGCGCTTCGGGACCGATTCGTGGCGGCTCCAGTTCGAGCAGCCCTTCGGCCTGGCCGGCCCGCCGACCGGCTATGCGCTCGCCGCCGCCCGCCACATGCACGAGTTCGGCACTACCAGCGAGCAGCTCGCCGAGGTCGCGGTCGCGACGCGGCGTTGGGCGCAGCTGAACCCGCGGGCGCTCATGCGCGATCCGCTCACGGTCGAGGACGTCCTCGCCTCGCGCCTGATTTCGTGGCCGCTCCACCTCCTCGACTGTTGCCTGGTCACCGACGCGGGCGGCGCGGTGGTGGTGACCTCGGCCGAGCGCGCGCGCGACTGCGCGAAGCGGCCCGTCTACGTGCTCGGCACGGGCGAGGCGTCCACCCACGTCATGGTGAGCCAGATGCCCGACTTCGCGCGCTGGGAGGCGGCGCGCATGGCAGGCGAGCGCGCCTTCGCGATGGCGGGGGTCACGCCCGCGGACATCGACGTGGCCCAGGTCTACGACGCCTTCACCATCGTGCCGATCATGGCCCTCGAGGCGCTCGGCTTCTGCAAGGAGGGCGAGGGCGGCGCGTTCGTCTCCGGCCAGCGCACCGCCCCGGGCGGCTCCTTCCCGATGAACACCAACGGCGGCGGGCTCTCGTACACGCACAGCGGCATGTACGGCATGTTCACGCTGGTCGAGGCGGTGCGGCAGCTGCGCGGCGAGTGCGGCCCGCGGCAGGTCGTCGGCGCCACGCTCGCCCTCTGCCACGGGCTCGGCGGCATGTTCAGCGCCGCCGCGACCCTCATCGCGTCGACCGAGATGCCGTGATGTCCGCCGCGCCGGTCCTCCTCTACACCAAGACCGGCTGTCCGTACTGCGATGCCAAGCGGGCGGAGCTCGCCGCGCGCGGCGTGGCCGTGCGCGAGATCAACGTCAGCGAGCACCCCGAGGCGGTGGGCGAGCTGCTCAAGGTGACCCGCGGACGGCGCATCGTACCGGTCGTGGTCGAGGGCGGCCGGATCGAGATCGCGCCGGAGGGCGGGTCGTCCTTCTGACGGCCCTCGCTCAGAGGCTGTGAACGAATCCCCGTCGCCGGGCGGTCAATGCATCCCGCCGCGCGGGTTCGCCTCGGCCACCCGGCTCGGTCCGGGGATTCATTCACAACCTCTCACTGCCGCGCGAAGCGGATCTCGGTGTCGCTCACCCCGTCGATGGAGCGGGTCCAGACCGCATTCGCGCGCCCCGCGCCGTCGAGCGTGACGGACTGGAAGTCGAGCAGCTCGCGATCGGCGCTGCAGCCGATGCCCTGGGTGCAGATCGGCCCGCTCTTCACCGGGAGGGAGTCGATGACGGCGAGCGGCCCGAAGGTGGCGCCGCCGTCGGTGCTCTCGAGGTAGGTCTCGAACCATTGGCTCCCTTCGGCCACCGTGTCCGGCGTGCCGGCGGCGGCGGTCTGGTAGAGGGTCACCGAGACCTTGCTGCCCCCGGCCGCCACCCAGGGGTAGACCGACGCGCCGCCCGAAACGAGGATCGCCGGCGTGGTCCAGCTGGCTCCCCAGTCGGCGGAGCGCGCGTAACCGATGCGGGACGACGCCGTGCCGAAGACCTCGAGCCACACCGCGTGCAGGCTGCCGTTGCCGGCCGAGGCCACCACCGCAAACGCGAGCGTGGTGTCGGCGGAGCTCGGCGGCGATACGGCCACGTTCGCGAAGCTGAGGGCGCCATTCGTGGAGCGGGCGAAGTTGATCCCTCCGCTGGACGTGGCGTAGATCAGGCCCACGCGGTCGCCGGCGCCGAGGAGGCCCGTGCCCGGCTCAGCGATCAGGTTCCCCGGCGGGCAGACGCATCCGGTCTGATCGACGGGTGTGGCCGCGACGGTGGAGACCGGGTAGACGAGGCCGTCGGCGGGCGCCGTCGACCTGGAGACCACGAGCCCGAGCGGGATCTGGTGCGTCGCGTGGTAGACGTTCCCCCCGCCGGCGCTCGCCACCCACTGGCGGTCCTGGACCACCACACCCTGGAGCGGGTTCGCGAGCCAGGTCGCTCCCCGGTCGGTGGAGCGCGACACGGTGGCACTGCCGAGCCAGAGATCGGTCATGTAGAGCGTGCCCGTCGCCGGGTCGATGGAGAGGTCCGAGTCGCCGCCGCCGGGCAGGTTCGCGCGGGATCCTGCCGGGGTCGGCGTCCAGGTCGCGCCGCCGTCGTCCGAGCGGAACACGAAGCTCGGCGAGCCGGGCAGGTTCGAGAGCAGCCCGGCGGGCGCGTTGACGTAGATCGTGCCGTCGGGGGCGACGTCGATGCCGGGCTCGCCCGTGTCGAGGCCGGTGACGACCACGGGGGAGCCGAAGGCGCCGGCGCCGCGCGCCCCCGGTGCGATGACGAGGCCGAGCGCGAGTGCGAGGATCGACAAGCTTGCCTTCATGGAGGGCCATGGATAGCAGACGCGTGAAGTCGTCGAGATCACGTTCCCCATCGGCCGATAGGTGAGCGGGGAGAAAAAAAGGGGGGAATCAGTCTCCTGGATTCGGCTCGAGCATCGGCCCCCGCCGATGGGCATGATACGGGCTGGCACGGGCCGCGCTGGACCGGCTACACTGCGTCGATGCCGCCGCGCCTCTACCTCCGCCTCGGCGACCGCGTCTTCCACACGGATCACGAGGAGTGGGGCGAGGGCGCCGTGGTCGAGGAGATGACCTCGGTCCTCGAGGGCGGCACCTGCCTCGTGCGCGTCATGTTCGCCGACGGCCGCCAGCGGACCTTCCACAACGACCTGGAGAGCGACCTCTGCTGCTACTTCTTCGGCGTGCGCAAGCAGTGGCGGGGCGCCGCGGGCGCCCTCCTCGAGCCGGAGGCGCCGCGCGGCCGCGCGCCGCGGCGCCGGCTACCGTGAGCGGGAGGCGTCGGGCTCGGGCAGCGGCCGGCCCCAGGGGTCGGTGCGGGGGATGCGAAGCCTGGCGAGCGTCCGCTGCGTGTCCGGGTTGACCCAGGGGACGCCGAGCGCGCACGGCTGCGGCATGCCCTGCTCGTCGGCCTCTTCGTAGGCGGGAAAGCCGCCCTTTTGGAAGTGGAGGAGCATCCGCTTGGCCATGCCTCCCGTGTAGTCGAGGCCCGGCGTTGCCGCAACGGCTCGCGCCGCGCTATGGCTCGGTGATGGAACGCATCGCGCTCGGCCTGATGCCCCTCCGCGACGCCTCGCCGCGCGAGGTGGTCGCGTGGTCGCAACGAGCGGAGGCGCTCGGCTTCGAGGCCGTCTTCATCTCGGAGTCGTACGGCGACTCGCTCGCCTATGCCGAGGCGGTGGCGCTCGCGACCGACCGCCTGCGCGTCGGGACGGCGATCACCAACATCTACCTCCGCCAGCCGACGCTGCTCGCCGAGCAGGCCGCGGCGGTGCAGGAATTCTCGGGCGGCCGCCTCCTCCTGGGTCTCGGCGTCGGGCACCGCGCCGTCAACCAGCCGCTCGGCATCGACATGGGCGACCCGCTCGCGAAGATGCGCCAGGTGATCGGCACGCTGCGCAGCGCGTGGACCGGGGGACCGCACCAGCCGCGGCCGGCGATCCCGCCGAAGGTCCTCGCCGCCGCCCTCGCCGAGCGCATGATCGAGCTCGCGGGCGAGCTGGCCGACGGCCCCATCTTCAACCTCTTCCCGCTCGCGCGCTACCCGCGCGCGCTGGCCGCGCTCGGCCGGGGCGCGGCGCGCGCCGGGCGCGACCCCGCGACGCTCCAGGTCTGCCACTTCACCACCTGCTACCTCGCCGACGACCGGGCGGCGGCGCTCCACGAGGCGAAGCGCATGCTCGCGCGGTACGCGAACCTGCCCTTCTACGGCAACATGCTGGCCGCGAGCGGCTTCCGCGCCGAGGTGGAGGCGGTGCGGGCCGCGTGGCGGACGCGCGACGTGGCGCGCGCCGAGGCGGCGGTCAGCGACGCGCTCGCCGACGCGGTGACGCTCGCGGGCGATCCGGCGCACTGCCGCGCGCGGCTCGCCGCCTACCGCAACGCCGGCGCGAGCCTCCCGATCGTGTTCCCGAATCCGGTCGGCGAGTCGCGCGCGGCCGCGGTCGAGCGCACGCTCGCGGCCTTCGCGCCGCGCGCCTCCCTTTGAAAGCCCGCAGGCGCGCTGGTAGTCACGGAGGACCGGGCGGCCCCATGGACTACAAGGCGACGCTCAACCTGCCGCGCACCGACTTCCCGATGAAGGCGAACCTCGCCCAGCGGGAGCCGGAGACGGTGAGACGCTGGGCGGAGACGCGCGTCTACGAGCGTCTGCTCGCGGCCAATGCCGGGAAACCGCGCTTCGTCCTGCACGACGGGCCGCCCTACGCCAACGGCCACATCCACCTCGGCACGGCGCTCAACAAGGTGCTGAAGGACATCATCGTGAAGCACCGCGCGATGACGGGGCGCCTCGCGCCGTACGTGCCGGGCTGGGACTGCCACGGCCTCCCGATCGAGCTGAACGTCGAGAAGGAGCTCGGGCGTGCCCAGAAGGAGGCGATGCCGAAGAGCGAGGTGCGCGCGCGCTGCCGCACCTATGCGGAGCGCTTCGTCGCCATCCAGCGCGAGGAGTTCCGGCGCCTCGGCGTGCTCGGCGACTGGGAGCATCCGTACCTGACGATGGACCCCTCCTACGCGGCGGAGGAGGTGCGCGCCCTCGGGCGCTGCATCGCGGACGGGCTCGTCTATCGCGGCAAGAAGCCCGTCCTCTGGTGCCCATCGTGCACGACCGCGCTGGCCGAGGCCGAGGTCGAGTACCGGGACGACGAGTCGCTCTCGGTCTACGTCGCCTATCCGTTCGTCGAGCCCCTGCCTGCGGCGCTCCGGGGTGTGGCGGCGCCCGCGGCGGCGATCTGGACGACGACCCCGTGGACGTTGCCCGCGAGCCTCGCCGTCGCCGTGCATCCGGAGCACGAGTATGTGGCGGCCGCCTTCGGAGAGCGGACGCTGGTGGTGGCGGCGGCGCTCGTCCCGGCACTCGAGCGGCTCTTGGGCGCCGCGCGCGTGCTGGCGCGCTTCCGCGGCGCGGAGCTGGAGGGCGGGCGCTGCCAGCATCCGTGGATCAACCGGATCGTCCCCATCGTGCTCGCCGACTACGTGACCCTCGAGACCGGCACCGGGCTGGTGCACACGGCGCCCGGGCACGGGCAGGAGGACTACGAGACCGGGCTGCGCTACGGCCTCGAGGTGCTGGCACCGGTGGACGCGCGCGGGCGGTTCACGGCCGAGGTGCCGGAGTGGGCGGGGCAGAGCGTGTGGGAGGCGAATCCCCGCATCGTCGAGCACCTGCGCGCGCAGGGCGCGCTCCTGGCCGCCGCGACGGTCGCGCACAGCTACCCGCACTGCTGGCGCTGCAAGAACCCGGTCGTCTTCCGCGCCACCGAGCAGTGGTTCATCGGCATGGAGCGCGCCGATCTCCGCCGGCGCGCGCTCGCCGAGATCGAGCGCGTCCGCTGGATCCCCGCCTGGGGCCGCGAGCGGATCGGCAACATGATCGCCACGCGACCCGACTGGTGCATCTCGCGCCAGCGCGACTGGGGTGTGCCGGTGGTCGCCCTCTACTGCGAGGCGTGCGGCGCGGCGATCGCCAGCGAGGCGCTGTGCGCGCACGTGGCCGCCGTCTTCGAGCGCGAGGGCGCGGACGCGTGGTTTCGCCGCCCGGTCGCCGAGCTGGTGCCGCCGGGCATGAGGTGCCCCCAGTGCGGCGGCACGGCGTTCCGTCCCGAGACCGACATCCTGGACGTGTGGTTCGACTCGGGGGTGAGCTGGAAGGCGGTGGTCGAGCGCCGGGCGGAGCTGGGCGGCCACGCCGACCTCTACCTCGAGGGCAGCGACCAGCACCGCGGCTGGTTCCACAGCGCGCTGCTCACCGGTGTCGCGGTCGCGAGCCGCGCCCCGTACGACCTCGTCATCACGCACGGCTTCTTCGTCGACGGCAGCGGCCGCAAGATGTCCAAGTCGCTCGGCAACGTGATCGCGCCCGAGGAGATACTGAAGCGCCACGGCGCCGAGCTGCTGCGCCTCTGGGTCGCGGCCACCGACTACCGCGAGGAGATGCGCATCTCGGAGGAGATCCTGGGCGGCTTCGTCGAGGCCTACCGGCGCGTGCGCAACACGGCCCGCTTCCTGCTCGCGAACCTCTACGACTTCGACCCGGCGCGCGACGCGGTCCCCGTCGAGCGCCTGCCCGAGCTCGAGCGCTGGGCCCTCCACCAGACGCACGCGCTCGCCGAGCGGTGCCTGGCGGGCTACGAGGACTTCGAGTTCCACCTGGTCTTCCACGCCCTCAACGACTTCTGCAGCGTCGACCTGAGCGCCTTCTACCTCGACGTGCGCAAGGACCGGCTCTACTGCGAGCGCGCCGACGGACCCGAGCGGCGCGCCACGCAGACCGTGCTGCACGCGATCCTCGACGTGCTCGTGCGCTTGATGGCGCCCGTGCTGTCCTTCACGGCCGAGGACGTCTGGCGCTTCCTGCCGGGCGCCGGCCGGCCAGACAGCGTCCTCCTTGCCGGGCTCGCGCCGCCGCCGGTCGCGTGGCGGGCGCCCGACGTCGCGGCGCGCTTCGAGCGGCTCCTCACGGTGCGCGGCGCGGTCACCAAGGCGATCGAGGAAGCGCGCCAGGCGGGGCTGGTGAAGCAGTCGTCCGAGGCGCGCGTGGCGCTGGGCGCGCCGTCGGCCGACGGCCTCGGCACGCTCCTCGCGGAGCGGGCGGCGGATCTGCCATCGCTCTTCCTGGTCGCCGAGGTGGCGCTCGGGGGCGCCGACGGCGCGCCCGAGAGCCCGCTCGTGCCCGGGCTGCGCGTGCGTGTCGAGCGCGCGCCGGGCGAGAAGTGTCCGCGCTGCTGGTACCTCCGCGCCCTCGGCGTGGACGCGCGCCATCCCGACCTCTGCGAGCGCTGCGCCGGCGTGATCGCGTGAGCCCGCTCGCCGACGGCCGCCTTCGCCTGGCGGGACTGGTGGCCGTCGCCGTGCTGGTCGCCGATCAGGCGAGCAAGGGGATCGTCGGGCGCGCCATGGTGCTGCACGCGACCATCGACCTGCTCCCCTTCTTCGCGCTCACCCACGTGCGCAACACGGGCGCGGCCTTCGGCGCGCTCGCCGCGGCGCCGCCCGCCGTCCGCCTGCCGCTCTTCTTCGTGGTGACGCTCGCGGCGGT
>WNFO01019026.1_pt1 | contig 10859 bp, 11 predicted proteins | sample 5400251 | NCBI WGS metagenome assembly WNFO01 (sample SAMN13153354, study PRJNA577476) | soil metagenome | isolation source: 100 cm saprolite under Madrone tree | place: USA:California | collected 2016-06-14 | reverse complement strand
TGGTCCAGCTAAACGCTCGAAGCTTGCAGATTCCGATGACGCGGAATGCCGAGGCTGTCGAAAATCGTCCGGGTAGCGTCCGACCGGTTGAGCGTGTAGAAATGAATACCGGCTACATTATTAGCCATAAGACCATGGCATTGTTCCAATGCGTATTGAATGCCAGCGCGCCTGACCATCTCGGGATCGTTTTGGCAAGGCTGTAGAGCACGTAATAGTTTCGCAGGAAAGCGTGCGCCGCCAGCCAGCTCGGCCATGCGTTTCAATCCGCCGATGGAGGTAATCGGCATGATGCCCGCGATAATCGGGATGTGAACGCCCGCGAGCGCGCAGCGTTCCCTGAAATCGAGAAAGTCGCGATTATCGAAAAACAGTTGTGTGACAACGTAATCAGCGCCGGCGTCGACCTTTGCTTTGAAATAATCCATCTCAACCAATCTATTTGGCGTGGCCGGATGTCCCTCGGGAAAACCAGCAACTCCAATCCCGAAACCACGGCGGTCAGGATGGGCACCGGATTCGTTGAAGCGGCGAACGAATTTTATCAAGTCGATCGCGTGTTGGAACGAGTCGCGCGATTTATCGTAAGCCATTCCAGCCGGTCGATCGCCGCCGAGCGCGAGAATGTTTCCAATGACTGACTTTGCGTATCGGAGCAGAATCCTTTCGATTTCCTCTTGGTTGTGGCAGACACAGGTAAGATGCGGGATCGGGTCCAGTTTTGTTGTGTGTTGAATGCGCTCGACGAGATCGTGGGTCAACTCACGCGTCGAGCCGCCGGCGCCATAAGTCACGCTGACAAAATCCGGCATGTATGACTCAAGATCGCGAATCGTCTGATAGAGCGTCTCCGCGGTCTGTGGCGTCTTTGGGGGAAAGAACTCGAACGAAAACGTAGGAGAATGTCCCCGCATGATTTCGGTGATATGCATGAGTCGCGCTTATCTTCGTTCCTGCGGCGACTTTCGGTCAACTCATCCCGAAATGCGACACCGCGCCACAGCCGCTGCAACTGCCAAAGAGAAATTGAAATCGTGAGTTTGGATAGCGCTGTGGATTTACTTTCGGATGCTCTGCGAGGCCGCCCCGAGCAAGACTCGCTGCGTACTATGGCATATTGACTTCAGTTAGATGACGTTTGGCAGCTCTTTGCCAGGCTTTCTGCTGAAAAGTCCCTCGCGCTGGCAAAGCTCGTCGGCCCGGCGTCACAGGTGGAAAAGAGCGAAGCTGGTGGTGGACTGATTTGTTGGGGACGGGAAAAATACGTCTGGCAGCAGCAGGCGACTGACTCGTTCACGGCGGCAAAGCTGCGCTTGCTGCCAACGTATCGAGAACAATGCGTTTCGCCCTGGGAGCCGGGATTATTTCGGCGAACGCATGTTGGCGTGGGTTTTAATGTCGCGCCTTTGCTTTTCCACAACGCGACGCAGCTCGCGCTCCATGGTTTTAAATGCGTCGTGGATGACTTTTTTGAGCGGTTCGTGTGTGCCGTTGTCCATCTGCCTTTCATCAGCCACAAGCTCGTGGCGCGGCGCCACCGTCACGTCGATCCGGCATCGGTATGGGTTCCCTTTTTGATGGGTGTGATTGGTCTGCTCGATAGCGATATCGCAGCGGTTGATGTGATCACAAAATCTCTCGAGTCTTTCTGCATAATCCAAAACGAGATTGTCGATCTGGTCAGATTTTTCCAGACCCCGATACGATATCTTAACAGGCAGTTGCATAATTACTTAGATACTACGGCGCTACTCGCCGTTGAGGGAACAAAAAATCTCGGTTTCGGCATTCCATTCAAATTTGCCGCAACGATCGGAAATGGCTGATCAGTCTGGCCGCCTCGACTTTCACCAAATCCGATTTCACGTGTTCGACAATTCGCTGTCGAACACCGGCAGGCAACAAATCTACGATCGCCGTGTGGATTTCCGCAGGCGCCGCAAACGACCAGCCGTCATTTCCATTTTGCGAGACAATTTTCGCGATTTGGTCGGCCAACTCTTTTTGAATCCGCCGGTCCCTTTCCGTGGCCAATTGCGTGCGCTCGGCAATTGACGCCGGCCCTCGGTGCGCACCCGCGCCTTCGGTTACCGGGAAGCGCCCGGCCGAGTCGCTCACCTTATCGATGAGTTTTCCGTGCGCGTCAGTCATGTTAAATGCTTGCACGAGCTGCAGACTCGGTCCGCGCGTCGGCGTTTCGTTTACCCGATAGGCTTTCAAGCTGCCGCGATCAGTGACGATCACAAGAGAACTCGGTGTCATGGCAAATCACTGGCGGCGCGCGCGACCGCACACATGTCTCCTATCCTATAAATAAAATCGTTGGCCGTTGCAACATCGCGCTTACTCGAAACTTGTGTGCTTTGCACGTGGGAAGCGCATCGGTTAGCCACTGCGTCTCGCGCGTTCTTCCTCGGCGGTGAACCGGGGAAATTCGACGTGCCGTTTTTTCCAGGATTCTTGGCGTGCCTGAGCTTGCGTGCCGCCGACAAGTTGCAGCAAACAACAAGCTCGCCCGCCGAGATCGACATCTTCACCGGAGGCAAATCTTTTCGGCTCCGCCACAAAACCCGCGACGTCGCTCGTGTCGAGAATCAATTGCCATTCGAGATGTTCCTGGCCAGGTAAGACAAAGGCGATGGGCTCGTAATGCGCGTTGATCAATAGCAGAAACGTGTCGTCACGGACTGATTCGCCCTCGAAGTTGAGCACATCGGTTGCATCGCCACTCAGCAGCATGCCGAGACAGCGCACGAACGGCGACGTCCATTCTTCCTCCGTCATCTGGTTGCCACCGGGATTGAACCACATCACATCTCGAATCTCCGAGCCGGGGATGCGACGACCTTTTAGGAACTTCGGGCGCCGAAAAACCGGATGTTCTTTTCGGAGCTGTATCAATTTTCGCGTGAACTCAAAAAACTCATTCTGCTTTTCGTCACGCTCCCAGTTAAACCAACTGATGTCGTTGTCCTGACAGTAGGCGTTGTTGTTGCCGTTTTGTGTCCGACCCCACTCATCTCCGCCGCAGAGCATCGGCACACCTTGGGAACAAAAGAGTGTCGTGAGAAAATTGCGGCGCTGCCGATTGCGCAACACGTTAATCTGCGGGTCGTTGGTCGGGCCTTCGGCGCCGCAATTCCACGACTGATTATTGTTGTCGCCGTCGCGGTTCTCGTCGCCATTCAGCTCGTTGTGTTTTTCGTTGTAGCTGACCAAGTCGTTCAGGGCGAATCCATCATGCGCTGTCACGAAGTTGACGCTCGAGCAAGGCCGTCGGCCGTGATGTTCATAGAGATCGGGGCTTCCGGTTAGTCGATAAGCCATGTCGCCGATGCGGCCTTCATCGCCTTTCCAAAAACTGCGGACCGAGTCGCGATATTTGCCGTTCCATTCCGACCAGGGCACGGGAAAGTTGCCCACCTGATAGCCGCCTTCTCCGACGTCCCACGGTTCTGCGATCAACTTCACCTGCGAGAGCACCGGGTCCTGCTGAATTACTTGGAAAAATGGATGCAGCGTATTGAATCCCGAATGGTTGCGCGCTAGTTCGGTTGCGAGATCGAATCGAAATCCGTCCACATGCATCTCCTCCACCCAGTACCGCAAACTGTCGGTCACCCATTGTAGCGTCCGTGGATGAAGCAGATTCAAGCTGTTACCGGTGCCGGTGAAATCGAGATAGAACCGGGGATTCTCAGGGTGCAGCCAGTAGTATGAGAGATTATCGATCCCGCGGAAACAGAGCGTTGGGCCAAGATGATTTCCTTCCCCAGTATGATTGTAAACCACGTCGAGAATCACTTCGATATCAGCAGCGTGCAGGCTGCGCACCATCGCTTTGAACTCGGCGACCTGTTGGCCCATTTGCCCACTGCTGGAATATTCTCCATGCGGAGCGAAAAAGCCGATCGTGTTGTAACACCAGTAGTTCGTTAGGCCATTATCGACCAAAAGTTTTTCATCTATGTGCGCGTGCACAGGGAGTAGTTCCACCGCGGTCACACCAAGCTTTTTGAAATAGTCGATCGCAGGCGGGCTACCGAGGCCCGCATAGGTGCCGCGCAATTGCTCAGGCAAATCGCGCCAAAGCTTGCTGAAACCTTTGACGTGCACTTCATAGATCACGGATTCGTGCAGTGGAATCGCCGGCCGCTTGTCATTCTGCCAGTCGAATCCGGAATCGATCACGACTGATTTCGGCACGCCCCACGCATCGTCTCGAAAATCCTGAGTCAAATCTTCCTTCTCACCGCCGATGACATAACCGAACATTTCATCCGCCGAGCTCACCGCTCCGACGATCGCTTTTGCGTACGGATCAATGAGGAGCTTCGAGCTGTTGAAACGCAGGCCCCTCTCTGGGTCGTACGGCCCGGATACGCGAAAACCGTACAACTGTCCCGGCCGCGCATCGGGCAAAAAGACATGCCACACTTGATCAGTGCGCTCCTTGAGCGGGATCCGAACGTCTTCTTTCGCGTCTTCAATGTTGTCGACCAGGCAAAGCTCGACTCCGGTCGCGTGCTCGGAAAAAATCGCAAAGTTCACCCCGTTACCCGTCCAAGTTGCGCCCAGCGGATACGGCTGACCGAGAAACGTTCGTACGGGAGTCATAAACGCGCCGCGCATTTATCCGGCATTGAGCCCATGTTAGCAATGAGGAATGGCGAGTCGGATAAATCCTGACGCAGTTGTTTTTGATTGAAACTCGGTCGAAAGCCCCAATGTGAAACGCACGATAATCTTCGCCTTCTTGATTCTGATTTGTGCTTTCGCGATTTATCTCTATGCGCATCACAATTGGAATTCGTTGCCAGCCGGAACCACGATTGATCGGATCGTCGTCGAAAAATCAGCGAGGCGATTATCGATGTTTCGGGACGGCAATCAGATAAAGACCTTCCGAATCGCTTTGGGTCGGAACCCGCTAGGCGCGAAGCAGGAAGAAGGCGACATGAAAACGCCGGAAGGGATCTACAAGATCGATGGCCAAAATCCGCAAAGCAGTTTCCATCTCGCGCTGCACATTTCTTATCCGTCGGATGAAGACAACAAGTGTGCGGCTACACATGGCGTTTCGGCTGGTTCTGACATCATGATTCACGGAATTCAAAATGGACGCGGCTGGATTGGCGCGTTTCATCGCTGGAAAGATTGGACCGCCGGTTGCATCGCAGTTACCGACGAAGAGATCGAGGAACTATGGCGGGTTACGCTGGACGGCACGACAATTGAGATTCGTCCCTAAAGCTCTTCGAGCGCGCGTCGCGCTTTTTCGACATCCGATGGCCGCAGAATAATCAGGCCTTTTTCCGCTTCGCGACCGGCCGCGAGATAAATGTATTCAATGTTCACCTTGGCATCGGCGAGGCGCTCCGCGATTTTGGCCAAAATACCGGGTTGATTCGCGGTTTCGATCGTGAGCACATCGGTCTCAAGCGCGAGCACGCCAGCTTCGCCCAGGAGCATGAGCGCCTTGGTGGGATCGCTCACGACCATGCGCCCAACAGTGTGATCGACAGTATCAGACGTGGCCAGCGCGTAAAATTGATTCCCGCGTTGGCCAGCACGTCACACACCCGCGCAAGTGCGCCCGGACGATTAGCAAGGAAAACAGCGAGTTGGGTGCCCGTTTCTTACAGAAAGCTTGGGATCTGCGTTCATGCTGCTGGAAACTGATGCCTGGAAGCCCTTCTGACAACTGACGAAAGCAGTGTAGCAAAGCGTACGACAATGAAACACTGACTGGAATGAACTCGTCGCCTTTCGTTCGATCTGGGGCGGTGAATCTTGGATGTTCGGCGTTCTGGAGTAAGAAAGTTGAATAGAATTCCCGACGGATGACCACACTTACCCAGCCTGCTTCTGCTAAATCTGCACCGCCGAAGCGCACCATAGGTTTTGTAACTGCGTGCTCGATCGTGATTGCCAACATCATTGGCACCGGCATTTTCACGAGCCTTGGCTTTCAATTAAATGATATTCAATCGGGGTTCGCGCTGCTGATTCTCTGGGTCATCGGTGGAATTGTGGCGCTCTGCGGCGCGCTCTGTTACGGCGAACTCGCGGCCGCACTGCCGCGTTCTGGGGGCGAATACCATTTTCTCTCGAGAATTTATCATCCGGCGCTCGGGTTCATGGCCGGATTCGTGTCTGCTACGGTTGGATTTGCAGCGCCCATTGCACTCGCGGCGATGGCGTTTGGGCAATATTTCAACGGAGTTTTCGGCGCGGGTTCGCCGGTTGTTCTGTCGTTCGTGGTTGTTTGGATAGTCACCGTTTTTCATGTGGGGTGGTTGTTTGGATAGTCACCGTTTTTCATGTGGGGAATCTGCGAGTCGGGAGCGCATTCCAGAATGTTTCGACGCTCCTGAAATTGCTTCTTATCGGCGCGCTGATCGGGGCGGGCTTCTTTGTTCCATCAAAACAGCCGATCAGTTTCTTGCCTGCCCCTGGCGACAAAGCCGCGATCCTCAGCGGGGCATTCGCGGTCGCACTGGTTTACGTGATGTATTCCTACTCCGGCTGGAACGCGTCAGCGTATATCAGCAGCGAGATCAAGCGACCTGAGAAAAACGTACCGCGCTCACTGCTCGCCAGTACCGGCCTGGTGATCGTGATTTATGTGCTGCTTAACGCCATCTTTCTCGCGACCACGCCTGCTGAGGAATTGAAAGGCCAGCTCGAAATCGCATTAATCGCAGGTAAACACATTTTTGGTGAAAACGGCGGGCGATTTGCTGGCGCTATCATTTGTCTCGGTCTGGTTGCCGCAATCAGTTCGATGACGTGGATTGGGCCACGCGTGACCATGTCGATGGGCGAAGATCATTGGTTGCTGCGATGGCTCGGCATCAAAAATAAACATAGTATCCCCACAAATGCCATCTTCCTGCAACTGCTCTTCGTGAATCTACTTCTGCTGACTCAAAGCTTCCAGGACGTGGTGCGCTACACGCAATTTAGTTTGCTGCTTTGCTCGTTGCTTGCTGTGGTGGGCGTGATCGTGCTTCGTTTCACGCGTCCCGAAATAACGCGACCATACCGGGTTTGGCTTTACCCCATTCCTCCTGTTGTTTTTTCGATAATCACGATTTGGATGATGTTTTATCTATTGCGCTCGCACACTGCGGAATCGCTGGCCGGTTTGGCAACGGCGCTATCGGGTCTGCTGCTCTATTTCTGCGCGCAAAAACGCCGTGATCGCTCGCCATGAAAAAAAATTGCACCGCTCTATCGATAGCTCTCGGCCTTGTGAGTGGACTGACGGTTTGCGCGCAGGAAAATCCGGAAGTTGCGCCGCGCGCAATTCCGTTGAACACCGGTCCAAATGACGTTGCCCACTTTCTGGCCGGAATGCCGATACCGGAGAATTCACCGCTCGCGCCGCTGACGCGCGATCCAGCGTGGCAGGCGCATGCCGCATTCTTTGAAGAGCAATTCTCAAAAGTACACCTCAGGCAGCTCCAAAAATTGCACGGATGGCAGGCGACATATCTCCCCGAATCAGCTCAACCAAAACCCGTGGTGTTTTACATGTTCAGCGGGCCCGATTTTTTGTATGTGGATCAATTCTTTCCAAGGGCGGCGGTGTACGTGCTCTGCGGAAAAGAAGCTCTGGGCCCGCCGCCGGACCCGTTGCGCATCGCCAACTTGTCCGGCGCGCTGGGAAATCTGGAAAACGCGATGAAGTCGTCGCTCAACACGACGTACTTCATCACACAAGATATGAAGGTCGATCTGCACGCGCAGAATCTGAACGGCGTGCTGCCGATTCTTTACACTTGCATCGCTCGCGCGGACAAATCGATCACAAACGTCTCGTTCGGATCGCTCAACAGCGGCGGCGTATTTGAAGAAGCCGCGCCTGGCAGAAAAGGCGGTAGTACTCCCGGAGTGCGTATTCGTTACACCGACAACCAATCCGGCAGTGCACAGACGCTATATTATTTCACCACCGATATTTCTGACGGCGGCATCAAAGCGACTCCCGGTTTCCTGAAATTTTGCCAACGCCTCGGCACCGGCGCGAGCTTTCTAAAATCGCCATCGTATCTGTTGTTCGAAAGCGGTTTTGCCACCATTCGCAATTTCATTCTCGAGCATAGCAACATGATCGTGCAGGACGATTCAGGAATTCCGCTCGCTTACTTCGATCCTAACAAGTGGAATCTGCGTTTCTTTGGCGTTTATCTCGGCCCAATCGACATGTTCAAACAACATTATCAGCCCCGGCTGCGCGAACTCTACCAACAAAGCAATCCGCCGCCGCTCGACTTCGGATTCGGTTACCGATGGAATTACAAGGAAGCGAATCTGAGCGTCGCCACGCGCAAGTAAGTTTCGCCGTCTCGAGCAAAGTGGAGAGCAACCCGCGAAAGTGCTGCAAGGTGTGCTGCGGGACTGCGCTCGGAATGACAAGCAGACGCTAAAACCTGCGGAACCACGAATAAGGAAAATCATCGCCCGGGCAATCCGTGGGCCAGCGCGGCGGGTTGATTTCGCGGTGTGGCTTTACCGGTATCGTACCTCTCTCGGTTTTGCCGCAGCGGTCTCGCAGATAGCGAATGAGTTCCTCACATGCGTCGAGCTGTGCGCGCGTCGGCTGGTCTCGATTGAAATCGCCTACGAGACAAATGCCGAGCGAGATGTTGTTCAGATAATCGCTGTGCACATGACCGCCGTTTATCTGGCGCCGCCATCGATCGCCGACTTCGATTTGGCCGTTGCCGGTTGATGTGCCGTTCCCGATAACGAAGTGATAGGCGAGACCGTTCTGCATGCGGCGAACATGCTTGTGGTAATAATCAAAGACACGCGCATTGCCCTGCCGCGTGCCACTGTTGTGCACGACAATAAACTGCCAGCGACGCCGTTTCACCGGCGCGCGCCGGATCGCTTCAACGACCGAACTTGTTAGGTAACGGTAGCTGACTGGGCGACTCCACGGCCAGAAACCTCGGCGCGGCGGCGGCGACGGTGGAGGCTCGAAGCCCTGATCCTCCTCGATGCCTGATTTTTCGATCACAACCTGAGCCTGCCCACCCGCTGAAACGGCACGCGCAGGCTTAGCCTGTGGCGAAGCCGCTGGCGTAGGCACGGCAATCGCCCGTGGCTGCGGCGCTGCGGTTTCGGACGCGGCGCGCGCTTCTTCTACTTGCGGCACCGGTGTTTTTCGTGGCTTAGGAGTTTCCTCTTTTCGTGCCGACTTCGATTTCGCACTTTTCTTCGCTTCGTCGGACGTTTTTTTCGCGGGGGATTTCTTCTTCGCGGTTTTTGGTTTCGGTGTTGGGGTGTGGCGTCGCTTCGTTTTCGGCGTTGGAGATTTCTTTGGTTTCGGAGTGGACGCGGCGCGCGTCTCGGTTTCCTCGGATTGATCGCGCCGTTTTTCTTCATTAACCTGCGCGCGAAGAAGACCCGCGACCAATGCGCCAAATGCGAGCGCAGTTGCGAGCCAAATGCGAAAGCGCACCACTGCGACGGAGCGTAACAGAGCGTGCGATGCGATCAACGCTTACAGCACTGATTTGTTAAAAAAGTTACAAAACACACAGAGCTGCGCTTTTTCATCGTTGTGATCGGTACTTTTACGTATTCGTCCATCAGGCAAGTGGCGCTGCCGGCGCGGGCGCGAGAGGCTCGGCGACGCGCATCTTCTGACGCTCGCGCCCGATGATGGCGTTCAATTTGCCTCCCAGCAACAGCAGCAGACAAGTCAGATACATCCACGTGAGCAGCACGATGATCGACGCCAGCGCGAGATAAGTCGGGTTATAACGATCGTATCGTGCCACGTAGAGCTGGAAAAGTTTTGTCGCGATGATCCAGCCGACCGCAAAGAAAATTGCGCCCGGCAGCGCCTGACGAACGGTCAAATAGTTTTCCGGCGTGAGAAGGTAAAGCGCAAGCGCGAGCCCAACCAGCGCCACGCCGGTCAACGGCAGATTCAACCCGGCGATCCACGCCTGGAGCGGAAATGAGAGTTGCCAATTTACCTCTGCAATGCCGGCCAGTTTTTCGCCGAAAACGACGGCGTTGAAGCTAAACACGATAACAATCCCAAACCAGAAAAGCATGAAAAATGAAATGATGTATTTGGACCACCAATGGCGATCTTCCCGGACTCCGTGCATCTGGCTGAGTGCGCGTGAAACCGTGGCGATGAAAATGGTCCCGAAATAAATTCCAAGGATGATGCCAGCGTTTGCGAGCAGTCCGCTCGTGCCTGTCACGACGACGCTCGCCATTGCAGAGTCCAGAATGTCTTGCACTTTTGCATCCGGCGGCATGAAACTCCGCAAGAGAAGATACATCCGATGCAACTTGGTCGGATCAGTGCCGAACAGGCCCAGCAGGTGCCAGAAAAACAGTGTGCCGGGAGCGAGCGCGAAAAGAAGCAGATACGCCATCTGCGCAGCCAGGCCAGTGGTGTTGTCCGTCGCTGTTTCCCAAACCAGCCGGCGCGCAACGCGCCAAATCAATCTGAGATATTTCATCTCCGCAGGAGTTTACTTTGCCGGGCACAAATATCCATTAAAGTCCGAATGCCTTCGCGAGTGAGTCCCCTCCGTGTGTGTTGTCCCTTGTAGTCCGTGTCACCTGACGACCAGTGAAAAAGAGAATATTGATCCTGACCGCCGGTTTCGGAGAGGGCCACAATAGCGCCGCAAGAGGAGTCCGCGACGGGCTGTCTCGTCTCGCTTTGGATCAGACTACAGTGGAATTGCGGGATCTGTTTGCCGAAGCCTACGGGCCGATCAACGAACTGGTGCGCCGAAGCTATTTGGCGCTGTTGAATTCTGCGCCACGTGCCTGGGGATTCGTTTATCGGTGGCTCGATCGCAAGACAGATTACA
>WNFO01009767.1_pt1 | contig 10859 bp, 13 predicted proteins | sample 5400251 | NCBI WGS metagenome assembly WNFO01 (sample SAMN13153354, study PRJNA577476) | soil metagenome | isolation source: 100 cm saprolite under Madrone tree | place: USA:California | collected 2016-06-14 | reverse complement strand
TGTCTGAGCGGGGGTAGGGCGTACTTCTTCTTGGCCTCATATGAATCAAGCAACGACTGAAACACATCTATGTTCAACGGCGATTTTTGAGATCGCACAGAACCCATAGATGTCAAGGAAGATGAGGCGGATATTGAGTCGTCAGGCCCGTATCGCTGAAACTGCCAAATGAAGTCCTTGGGAATATTTTGTCAGTCAAGTCGCCGCATGACTACCTGGTGTCTGTCACCTACTTGACAACGATTGATAGCCTTCTCGAGGCTGGACATCATGCCATCCGCTTGATCTGTGACGGTCCTGAAGACTGTCAACCACTTATCCTCCTTGAGCTCTTCTCGTAAGACCTCGCTCTCTTCTTGCACGCTCTCCCATTCAGACATGAATGTAGCATGCTTCCGAAGAAGCAGTACACTCTCGGTCGGGTCCTCATTGGAAGTGTCAGGAGTTGGAGTTGGAGCTGATCGCAATAACGGATCGAGCATTTCATTTAAGGACTCGACGCCGCGCGCAACAGATTCGAGGCGCTCGTCGAGGGCCATCAGCGCTTGGTCAATAACGCCAGTAGCTGTCGGGACGTCGCCAGAATACTGAGACTTGTGTCGGAGCTCTTGAATCTCTGATCACGAAACGCGTGGTCAGAATATCGCAGGTGTGGTCAAGGGGAGGCGGGCGTACCAAATATACGCGTCTGTATATCGGAGACGCTGTAGAATAGTTCTGTGATGCGTGTTGAGATCGCGAGTAGCTGCAGGTCGCTTTGGGGAAAAACTCTGCTAGACCGCACTAAGACACGTCGGGAGACCAACTCACTCATGTCTCTTCTCATCTCCATTGCTTGACAATGCACGACCAGCTGTGATCGTGATATTCTCTGAGGCAGATCAGTCAGCTTGTGGTACGTCCATTGGAGCCCTTTGGGGAAGCAAACTAACCTTCATCAGCTTGACTGAAGGAGATTTGCGATGAGGACGCGGAAGACGTAGCTGTTGACGGTTTGAGGGAGGGAGGCGAACTTGCTGTGTGGAAACTAAGTTGAGACGCGGAATGTAAACTAGAAGCGCTGGAAGTAGAGACAGCGAGAGAGGTCATAATAAGAAAGAGAGTTGGAAGAAAAGAGACTGGTGGTGGTATTAAAAGAAGAAAGGTAAAAAGAGACGGTGGTTGAGGGGGAGGGGAGATCTGTGGAGTGCGGAGCGGTGGAAGGAGGATGGCCTGGAATGCCTGGTAAACCTGGGGTATAAGGCGGGTGACCCAGATAGGCCCTCGGGAAGAGCGTGGGCGGTGAGGACGAGCTTGAGAACAAAGCTTGTGCTGTCGAGCCACCACTCCGCCCGATGTTCTCTTCCTCCCCGGTCCGCTTCTCCGCCGCCAGTTGGACACCCACGACCGCGTATATGCGACACCCTGCCACGCACACAAGACACTCCATTGCAAGGAACAAGGAGAGTAGGAACTGCTCGATACCTTTTCAACATTCATTTCAAAACGCATCGGCAAATGGACGTCGTAGAACTGGGCATCGCCGTCATATTGCAACCATTTGACACTCCAACGTCCCTTGCACCACGAAATTATGAGTATCTCCAACAGGCAGTCCGCTCATACGTACTCCACATTCCAACTCGTTTAATTCGCCTATTGGCGCGCCTACTCTTCTTTCCGTTCCCAGTTTGGTCACTGAATTGTGCTATATATATCATAACTGCATCCAAGGGAATGTCTGGTAATTCAATTCAACGACAGTCTACTGTACGCGAAATACCCAAGACACACCTAAGAAGTATCAACTGCTTTTATTCTTCCCCTTTCGCTTTTCTTTTCTTGCTTTCCGTTTTTCCTCCTTCTCTACCGCTTCGTCCATCGCCAAGAAATCGCGAATAGAAGGCATGGCTGACGAAGTCAGTGGTGCGAGTTGCGTCGGTTGTTCCTCCGCTTCGACCCTAGCATCTGGAGCAGGTGCAGGCTGTTCAGTGGGAGCCTTTTGTGGTGGAGCTTCTGGCTCCGGCTCCGGCTCTGGCTCTGCCGCGTCATCATCGAACCAGCCTCCGCGTGGTAGCGCGGACGCATCGTCTGCTGATGTAACCGAGGGCCTAGCATGAGGTGGTCTTTTATGGCTCGCTTCTGGTCCCTTGTCGTCGTCGTCGTCGTCGGACTCGACTTCCACTCCCTTATATTCCCCAGCATCTGCGAATATGTCAAAGTCATCTTCCCTGATCTCCGTTTGGATTGGCCGAGTTGGGGCAGATGTCGAGGCCGCCGGTAGAGGAGGGGATGTTGTTACTCCTTTCAGACTAGCCCCTCCAGTTTCTACAGTAGACGGTTCCACCTTTCGTTTCTTCTTCTTTGGCTCGCTACCTTCCTTCTTTTTCTTTTTGGCTTTTTCATCGGCAGAAGTACCAATAGGCTTGAATTTTATCGGACGAAACTTTGAAGAATCGGTGGGCTTTTCAGCCACGGCTTCCTCCTTTGACGGTTCCGATCCACCCTCGTTGGCACGCTTTTCCTTCAATTCTTTGATGATATCCGCGCGTGACCGTTTTGTCGATGTGGGAGCAGAGAAGGTAGAGGCTTTCTGCGCAAACACCTCTTCGAGAGCTTCATCATCCTGCTTGGATGAAGTAGACGCGAGGCGGGCTTTGTTTTGTTCGAAGAGTGCAAAATCAAGTCCCTTGACCAGAATAGAGTGATCAGAGTCACCACCCAGATATCGCCGCTGCTCGTTCACCTACACAAAGCCGTTATAAGAATCAGTGACTTGGTGACAGAGAGGGTATATGCGCGCGCACAGCTGCTCTATCCTCGGTTTCTGCGTTCCTCTTCTCAAACTCCTCTAAAATAGCTTCAACCTGGGCATAATCCCCTTCTTTGCCCAACCTTCGCTCTTCGGCACGGTCGCGATAGCTTTCGGAGGCCTTCTTGACCTTACGGGGCTTGAACGCAGGTTCAGAAGTAGGAATGGCTTTCCTTTGTCGGGTTAGACAACTCGAGTTGCACTATCGATGTCTAAAACGTCAACTCACGCCTTTGGTTGACCCGGCGAGGTCCCTCTATTTAACAAAGAGCCGCGCGACGCAGTACTTGGGTCCGATGCCGACAGCTCCGTCTGCAAAAGATTCCTGAAGGCATCCTAACGTCGGGTGAATCCGGATATCAGAAGGCAACGGACGTGGTAGAGCACACCTGGTTCATCGACATTGACGGAGTGGAACGGAAGGTTTATTGTGTAAATTGAGATAATTTCCACTGATGGAGACCGGCCCGCGATGGTCTGTAAGCGCTGCCGCCCAGGCTGGTCGATGGACGCTGAAAAAAAAGCACATCGCAAAACCGATCGCGCATCATACAGGCAGCCTAGAGCCTCGAGAGCGCTCTTTGCTCTCTTTGTTCCTCTCCCATATGTTGTCGGCGTGAGCCCATTCTATTCACCCCTTGCGCTTGCTCCGTCCAAGTCTCATGTCTAAATCCACTTCGACTGCGCCCACTTTGACTAGCGCAGGCGTTGACCTCAAGATTCCCCTCAAGGCAGTCGATGCTGCGGCGGTCTCGACTGTGAATGGCGGGGTTGTAGCAACTAAAGAAACAGGAACCTACATTTCAAAGCCGTTCCGCTCGCCGAAAAGCAAGAAACTCAAGACCGCCGTCGTGTTTGTGCCTCGGCTATCACACTTTGACATCGAGAACGAGCGCTTGAATAAAAATGAGTTCAGGGTACGCCCGATGTACTATACGCGTCCATTCTCGACACTCAAGACACTCACCCATTTATGCGATCAACCGAATTAGGGATTCTTCACGCTCTTTTGGATTTCTATATTTATATGGACAGTTCGCACTTACGTTCGAAGCATGGAAACACAGGGCGCACCGCTCAATCTGCGATTTGCCACCATGTTCTCGAGAGACGCCCGCACATTGGCACTTAGCGATGCCGTGCTTGTCTTGAGCACGGGAATCTGCGTGCCATTCGCAAAAGCGATCAGCCGAGGCTGGATCAAGTATTATTGGACGGGAGTCATTCTCCAACATTCGCTCCAAGCATCCATCCTCTTCGCCGCTATCAAGTGGACGTTTAACCGGTTTGTGTTCTCTATTCCTTGTCTGCTGTATGACAACGTCGACGAGTATGCGGTAGCCAATGGCCATGGGTCCAATCCGGATTTTTGACTCTTCACACATTGGTGCGTGGTCCAACTTACCTTACCCACTGTTCAAACCCCGAGTCGTCCATTTGATCCAGGTGATGATCATGAAGATGCATTCGTATATGGCAACTAATGGTTACTTGCGTTACGTATCCCAACAATCTGCCGAGGTACTCGCCCAGCTCCGTGATGCAACGCTTCACGTTGGTGGATGGGAAAAGGCCGTTGCCGATGCGAAAAGACGTCAGGAAGACCTTGAACGCGAGACAGACACCGAAAGCACTGGTACCGGACCAAGTCCCTCTCCATCAGGCTTGAACCTCCGGCTACATAATGGCGATTTGAAGACTGCTTACCTAGAGTTGCCCTCCGCAGCCACTCTCCGAAATCGCCTCATACATGTCACCGAAACCGAGACCGTATTGGACGACGCCGAGCCCAAGGACGTGACCTCCCACGTACTTGTACATCACCCAAATCCACAGATCTCTGCCTTAGCGACAGAATTTTCGGAACTCGAGTCAGAGCTCGTCAGCTCAGGCCCAGAACGCATGCGCTGGCCTGAGAATATCACGTTTAAGAACTTTGCGGTGTATCAGCTTATCCCGACACTCGTTTACGAACTCGAATATCCCCGTACAAAAAGGTACAGTATGCCTTGGTCACCGCAATATTTGACTGTCATGGGTTGATTATTATGTCACGTACAGAATCCGTCCGCTGTACGTTTTCGAAAAGACAGTCGCAACCTTCGGGACTTTCGCTCTTCTTTATACTACCACGGAGACGTTCATTTTGCCTTATACGAATCCCGACCGGTCCTTTGCTCGGACATTACTGGACTTGGCCCTACCGTTCATGTTGGCATACCTTCTATTATTCTTCATTATATTCGGTGCGTTCGATCGCGATACAGATCCGTAGCATGCCATGTCCTAAGGAGGTCCTCAGAATGTATATGCAACGGATTCGCTGAGCTGTCATAGTACGTGATTCCATCCGTGACCACGGCCACTTCATCCAATTAATTCCTTCATTCAGTTTCGCCGATCGCGAGTTTTATGAGGATTGGGTAACAACATGTCTTTTCAGTGCGGTCTCTCGGGTCACTTATTGCCGGCCTTCATAGTGGAACTCGACGTCCTGGGACGAATTCAACCGCAAGTGGAACAAACCCGTGCACAATTTTCTGCTGCGACATGTCTACGCGTCGGCCATCACGTCGTACAAGTTCTCACGCTCCCGCGCCATGTTTGTCACCTTTCTCCTCTCTGCCGCCGTACACGAGCTGGTCATGGCTGTGGTTACCAAAAAGATCCGGTACGCTTGGCCTCAACCTTCCCCCATCCGTTACCATCGTTATGTTTATCAATGACATCGAAACATGACAGAATGTACCTTTTCACTTTGCAGCTCATTCAGATTCCGCTAATCGCTGTTGGGCGTACATCTGTGATCAAGCGTAATAAGGCCCTGGGAAACATGGTATTTTGGCTGGGGTTATATGCTGGGTTCCCGTTGCTTTGTGTGGCATACGTCCTCTACTAGTACTTCAATTAGTTCATCGTGGTTTTGCAAAAGAATTTATCATATCGTCGCCTATTGCTTAATGGCATCCTGTAATGTATATACTAGTAGACTTTTGGATCACACTACTCTTTGAAGCACATTCTACCCATAATCGCAACCGCACGTTGGATTGCAGTGTAGCACTTACTGCTTGATCCACATCCCTGACACTAAAAGCATGACTGATGAATACTGTACTCAAAATACGGAGGTTTCGCCACACGCATACTACGTCAATACACATAGTTATTCGTCGACAATGGCAACATGACGGACCCATGTTAGCCTTCAACCTTTGACGATCTCGCGAAAAACATTCAACGAGTTCCACCACGAAACCACACGCAGGTCACGATCGTATTTTCACTCCGAAAGTTTCGAGAAATGGCATGCGGTCGAATGAGGCCCTGAAAAGGCAAAGGCGGTGTAAATGAGAAGGAAATATATTAAGAGTTGGAATCTGTGAGCGCGTGTGGATGTTATCAAAATCATGGTACTCACGGATTGCGTGACCAGTAACGGCGGAGCGGGGGAAACTCATGAACTTGGCTTCTCTTCTTTACCCAACACCTTTCCCCGTGTCACGAAGTTGGCGAATCCCATTCGCGAGTCCATATCGTCAATCGTTCTAGATGCGTGGAGAGAGACGCGGAGTTATAACGTGTCCAGCGCAAAGAAAGAGAAGTATGAGTGCGCGTGCGTACCGTGTCTTCATTTCACTTGCCCATGTAATCTCTTTGAGAGGAGGTGCTTTTAGGCAGGCGCCAGTAATTCCGAGGAAAAGCGCTACGAGAGACTCGAAGACGATCTTGCGATTGAAGGGAAGCTAGCGTATATTATACCCGAAATTGAGAAGAGAACCAATACGTACAGAGGAAGGAATAGACTTCTCGGGTTTTCCCAAAGCCTTCCAGTGCGAAAGATCTGGATGGTAGAGATCAATACTAAACGGCAATAATGTGCATATTTGGGAGCCTGAAGAGCGCATACATTCATACGTTGAGAAGGCCGCTGTGTGTGAAAGATGGTGGATAAGTACCTCATGTGACATGAGAATTGACGTTTGTTCTTACAGTGGAAGAGGGCCAGTATTGCAATTGTTAAGAAAAGCTGGCCTAGCATGGTTGACGAGACAGATGGTGGTATGAAGCGGCGCGCAACGGACCGAAGATGCATTTGGTGGCGGAGGACCATTTCATTGACCCATCATGTCTGGCTTTGACGACCTCCTTCAACAATCCTCTCGTGCTCTGGAGGAAAACCCATTCGAGGATCCGTTCGCACGTCCGCGCGCCAGCTCCCCTGACCCATGGTCAACTTACACACACCAGTCCGCTGTCCTCGACTCGCCTGCATTCGAATATGACACCTCTGGATTCGGAGGCGTATCCACCACGACGCAAGCTCTCGAGCCGCATGACGACTCTGTTAACCCCTCTGCTGTCGAATCTCCCGCGTTTACTGCGCCGACGATCCCGTCTGATCCATTGGACTCTGCAAACCTTCCCCCCGATGATGAGACGGAACGTACCACGAAGCCTATGACGTCTCCCCGATTCTCCAGTTTCACGGAAAGAATAGGAACGGACCCATCCTCAATTTCGTCCCAGCCGTCAGCCAATTCCAGCGAGCCGGTCTCTAATCCAGGTCCATCCAGAACCGCTCGTCCAACTCTTCCCTCTGTCATGACTGCACCGACGAGCCCTCTTGCTCAACCTTCCTCCCCCGTTACCCCTTCGTTCGCGACCCCCGCTGAATCTGTAGCACATACCGATCCGCCATCTCCAGAGGCCCCATCTTCCGCGCGCCTGCCACAGCGTCAAGAGGCGCCACATAATTCTACCCATGTTCCCTTCGACTCTTCATCCTCAACGGAAAGCGACTCGCACCGCGTCATCTCCACCCCTCTTGACCAGCCTCCGGTCACGGCATTTGCCAGTCTTGCTTTGGGTGGGGAGAGTTTCAATGGCTGGGACGGCGCGCAAAGTGCATTTGTCAACCATGCATCGGTCCCTAGTTCTATGCAAGAGGAAGATGACGACGATGACGATGACGACAAACCACTACGTCCACGACCAGTGAGTACACCTTTCTACTCCTCTGTGGACCCAATTCACAGATGTTCTTGCCTCAGACGGCGCCCGCAGAAAAGAAGGAAACTGGGCTACAACCTGTGTTCGCGATAACAGTCGAAGATCCGCAAAAGGTTGGGGACCCCATTCGCGCGTTCATTATGTATACCGTTCACACCAAGGCATGTTCCGTCTGAATTTGGTTCCTCGGCTGTTCTGAGCTTCTTACCAGACCACTTCTCCGACATTTTCCAAGCCCTCATTTTCTGTTCTTCGCCGCTATTCAGACTTCCTGTGGATATATGAGACCCTTTCACTCAACAACCCTGGGGTAGTCGTACCTCCTGTTCCTGAGAAGAGTCCTTTTGGACGTTTCGATGACCAGTTTGTACAGCAACGGCGGACCGCACTTGAGAGCTGCATAAATAAGATCGCAAATCATCCAGTGTTGTGCAAAGATGCAGACCTGAAGCTCTTTTTAGAAAGTGACACATTCTCCTTGGATGTGTGTATTGCCAGTGTTCATTGCAGAGGATGTTGACCATAGTTCTGATAGATCAAGCATCGTAAAGCGGAGATGGCAAATGAACGAGGAGGCTTGATGGCATCCATTGGCCAATCCATCACTGGCCCTCGCTTCGTCGAGACGGATGAGGTACTCCCTAACCAACACTGATGCCTTTCTGACTGAGACAACCTGTCACAGTGGTTTGACCGGCAAAAAGCGCACCTTGAAGTTCTCGAGTCTCAGCTTCGCGGCCTTGTAAAAGCCATCGAAGCTGTCTCGAAGCATCGCAGTGGTATGTGTTTCCCTGACTTCACCCACGGTGGGCGAGTTTGCGCAGACCGTTAGTGACCTTGCGGCTTCGGATCTTGGCAAATCTGTTTCCCAGTCACTCGAAGCACTGGCGGAGCTCGAGCGCAAGGCGCAAGAGACAGAATCTGCACAAGCAAGAGCAGATCAAGCGACCCTATTGAGCACCGCAGACGAGTATGTGCGTCTCGTCAACTCGGTTCGGGTGAGTGTCATGAACCAGCTTCATCCGAGCGCAGCGGACGTTGACCTGTCTGACAATCACAGATGGCGTTTAGTTCACGTGTACGAGTGTACCACGCATGGCAGAATGCCGATGCAGACCTCCGCCGCGTCAAGCAGGCACACGAGCGCAACCGTGCGCAAGGCAAAGCCGCGGCTGAAAAAGGCGATCGTTTCAGACATTCATACTCTCAAATTGGCGAGGTGCGTCGTTTTATACTCTATATTAACCGCCGCAGTCTACAAGTAAAGGTACTGTGCCAATGTAGGCGGAGCGACGCGTGCTGGACACGAAACAGGAATTCGAGCAGGTGTCGCGCCTAGTGAAGAGCGAGGTGGCACGCTTTGAGCAGGAGCGTATTGAGGATTTCAAAAAGAGCCTCGAGCATCTCCTCGATGGCATGATCGCCCGCCAGAAGGAGACGATTCAGGCGCGGGAGGCGTTTCAGCAGTTGTTACTCAAGAAAGTTCCTCAGGCTGGATCAGGGACTAGAGGAAGCCCGATCACGTCTACAACATAGTGCCAAGTAGTTTCATTGGCCGTATGTTCTGGTGTCTCCATTCGGGGAAGAAATATGCACGGTTCTTGAGAGATGCAAATCAGTATATAAACGAATGAAACCTAAGTAGTTTGGAGTGGCGGTTCTAGTCCTGCAAACACATCTGGCTATGTGCACCTCCATCATCGCGCCGATGTCACTCGCGCTATTGCCGGTGTTGCTGCCGTCACTGTCACCGTTGCCCTGCATCCGCCACCGCCATTATTTCCCAAGCGCGCAAGTCGCGATCACTTGTCAAAGTGACCTGCTATATGCCCCGCAGTCAGCCAATGGCTCCAAGCAAAAAAAAAAGGGACTTAAAGTTCTCCCCAACAAATGAACTGCGAAACGAAGGAGGATGACCTCCCCCCAAGGCAGGACGATGCGCACGGCGCAGCTTAGAGCAATACAAGACTCGTATGTAAAAATTCAAAGCCTCGCGTTCGCACTAGAGAACATCAGCAACTGTAGAACGGGAATAAAATGAGACACACCTAACCGCACAGTCGGTTGCAAACACACACGCTCGCTCATGTATCTCTGCACCGGCTTCAACGAGAACTGAACGCGCCCGGGCATATGGCATCATATACCAGGACGCATTCAGTTCTCGTTAAGGCAGCGGCAGCTAGATGAGCGTGACGGCGACACAGTGATACCAAACAATGCACAGTGCACGGTGCACCACTGCAGCCAACACCGAGTGACTCTCAGAGCGAATGAGTTCGCGCAATGCTAGGGACTTTGCAAATGGTGTCATCAAGGCGACCCACTCGCTTCGGAGCCACAAGTTCGTATTGTGGATCTGCAATGAATTGTCTTTAGATTTAGGTTTAGGTAGTACCAGGTTGCGACTTGCAAACTTCGAGCCTTTTTCGTTTGTGAAGAGAGGAGGTACTCGGGAGGCTTTCCGAGCTGCTCACCGGTAAGGTTGTATTTGCCGGAGCTGCGACAGATCTATATAAGGTGTTAGTCCATGTTCACGTATGGGTTTCGTCAACTCTGGATGCTGCATTGAAACTACCTGCATTGCCTCTCGATGGGGAAAAGCCCATGTTGTCCCAACATGGTCCCATCCATCTGATCTGATCAGGAATGTGGAGGAGGGCGTGTATTGTGAGCGGGCACGCTGGAAGTCGTTCAGGCTTGTGCTGGTAAGTTAGTAGAGGCTGGATGCATGGACCGAATTAGCCTTCGGTTTTTCGGAAACGAAAGGGGCGAACGCACCATTCATGAGAGATAGGACGAGGGACAGAGAGAATTGAAGGTAGCTGTACCAGTACAAGAGGAATATGGCTAGTAATACAGGCAGGTGCCAGTGTAGCACTAGTCAGCATACTAGTATTGAACGGTATACAATATTCAGTTCCGTACATCGAGTTGGGTAAAAAAAAAACAACCGCAATCGTTGGGTTGGATGGAGAACTGACCAAGCACTGACCAAGCTGTCACGTCCGTTCCTGTACCACTTTCCATATTAAGTCTTTTCAACAGTTTTGTC
>WNFO01017551.1_pt1 | contig 10861 bp, 8 predicted proteins | sample 5400251 | NCBI WGS metagenome assembly WNFO01 (sample SAMN13153354, study PRJNA577476) | soil metagenome | isolation source: 100 cm saprolite under Madrone tree | place: USA:California | collected 2016-06-14 | reverse complement strand
GGTGTGTTCGCCATGTCGCAGATCCTCGCCGGTCCAGGTGCCTCCGGTCGCTGGGTGGGAATCCAAAACGCCGCAGGCAATCTCGCCGGTGTCATCGCTCCGGCGCTCACCGGCCTGCTCGTCGAGGCGACCCATCACTTCACAGCAGCATTCCTGCTCGCCGCGAGCGTCAGTGTTCTGGGCCTGGCCGGGTGGGTATGGATGGTTCCCCGGCTCGCCCCCCTCCCCTGGCCCACACTCGGGGCGGCGGCTGCTCTTGAACCGGTGCGACAGATTCGCCCTCCTGCGGCGTGAGGGTCAATTGGCTGCGCGCCACCGCGCAGCAGCTCACCCTGCGCCCAGCGTGCGCTCGACGGCCCCGGTGAGCTTCCCGATGAGCTCCGACAGCTCCGCCTCGCGGGCGTTGTACGGAGGCGCTACGATGATGGTATCGCCCAGCACGCCTCCCACGTGGCCGGCGCACGGATAACAGATCAGCCCGTTCTCGAATGCGCGCCGACCGATCGTATGACTGACGGCCCGCTCCGCCGGGAAGGGCTCCTTGGTGGCGCGATCGCGCACCAACTCGATACCGATCAGATAGCCCCGGCCGCGCACGTCGCCGACCTCATCGAACCGCTCGAGCGCTGCCCGCAGGTCGCGGCGCAGCGCCTCGCCGCGGATCCGAACATGCGACACCAATGACTCACGCTCGATGATGCGCTGAACTGCAAGACCCGCAGCGCACGCGGTCGTGTGTCCTGAATACGTGTGTCCGGTCAGAAACGATCCTTGCGCGGACAGGATGGTGTCGCCGAGTTCCTTGCGTAAGATCGTTGCCGCCAGCGGGATGTAGCCGCCGGCGAGTCCCTTCCCAACCGCCATGATGTCAGGGACTATTCCATCGTGTTCAAGAGCGCGCCAGGTCCCGCACCGGCCGGCCCCGCACATCACCTCGTCGGAGATCACGAGTACGTTATGCCGGTCACAAACGGCGCGGACTGCCTTCGCGTATCCGGGAGGAGCAGGCACGACACCGCCCGCCGCCCCCACGACTGGCTCGAAAATGAACCCCGCGACCTGCTGTGCGCCGAGCGCTTGGATCCGTGCATCGAGTTCATCAGCCAAAGCAGCCGTAAGCTCAGCTGCGGACAGCCCGCCCAAAGGCCGGTAAGCGTTGGCAGCAGAGACGAACGACACCTCGAGCAGGCTTCCTTCGAACGGGCGCCGGCGCTCCAGGAAGCCTGACACGGAAAGCGCGCCCAAGGTATTGCCATGATAGGAGCGCTCCCGAGCCACGAAACGCGTCTTCGTGGGCACACCGCTGGCATCCCAGTATTGCAGCGCCAGCTTCATCGCCGACTCGACCGCTTCCGAACCGCTGGACGAGTACACGATGTGCCCGAATTGAGGTCCGCAGCGCGCGCGGAGCAGGCTCGTCAGCTCCTCAAGCGGTTCGCTGGTAAAGAGGTAGCGGTAACCGCACGCCACCTTTCCAAGTTGCTCGACGATCGCCGCGTTGACCTCGCGGTTACCGTGACCGATGCTGAACGCGGCGGGGCCGCCCGATCCGTCCAGATACTGCCGGCCATCGGCGTCATACACGTAGCTCCCTGCGCCTCTCACGATGCGAGGCAGCGCTTGCATCCCCCAACCCATGGCGCGATGTGCAGTCATATTCCGGCACCTGCCGCGCGGCGGGCATGCGCGTCGTCGCGAAGACCAGCTGCCGTCTTGCAATCCGTCATCGACTAAGGTGCATCGACACCACTGCCGGCACCAAAATGTCGGTCAGCGATCAGGCACAGTATCTCAAACATCATCGTAGCTCCGACCAATGCAGTGTTGCCGGTCTGGTCGTAAGGCGGCGCAACCTCAACCACGTCACCACCGACCAGGTTCAGACCCCGCAAACCACGCAACAGGCGCTGGGCTTCCAATGTTGTAATGCCGCCGACCTCGGGGGTGCCTGTACCGGGTGCGTAGACGGGATCGAGCCCGTCTACGTCAAACGAGATGTACGTGGGTCCATCGCCGACAACCGCACGCGCCTCTGCGATGACGCGATCAACGCCCAGTGAGGCGAACTCCTCAATGAAGACCACGCGCATGCCGTGCGATCGGGAGAACTCGATGCCATCCATGAAGTTTTGGCCGCCTCGAATGCCAATCTGGATCGTGCGCTTCGGGTCCAGCACGCCGGCTTCGACGGCCAGACGAAAAGGCGCACCGTGAGTGAACTTTGATCCATAGAACTCACCCCACGTGTCGGTGTGAGCGTCGATATGCACCATGCCAAGCGGCGCCGTGGCAGCAATTGCCCTGAATATGGGGTAGGTAATGGAGTGATCACCGCCGGCGCTGATCGGTATCACGCCCGCCGCCTTGACCTTGCGATAGAAAGCCTCGATATCGTCGTTCTGCTTTTCCAGGTCGTACCGATGAGAAAGGCGTACGTCACCGAGATCGGCAATCCGGCACAGCTCGTACGGATTGACGCCCAGAGCGAGGTTAAATGCCCGCATGAGGCTGGACGCGTTGCGTATTTCGCGCGGGCCATGTCGTGCGCCAGGCCTGTTTGTGACCCCGAGATCAGTCGGGACGCCAATCAGTCCGATGTCCACACTCTCAAGTGTGGTTGCCAGAGGAGCACGCATGAATGTTGCAATCTCGGTATAGCGCGGCTCCTTCATCGGGTCATAAGCATTCTCACCCGCAATGTCAGGCCTGATGTAACGCTCGGTGCTCACGCGTCGTAGTCTCGTTTGAATTGAGGATCAGTTGATCATAGGCACATCGTACCTCGAACGCGACGCAAGGGAAGCCCAAGGCCAAGGTTTCGCCTAAAGCCGCTTCCAGTCCTTGAGAATCTCGCGCGCCGCGTTGTGTCCGGGAATGCCTGAGACCCCGCCCCCGGGGTGTGAGGACGAGCCGCACTGGTAGAGCCCGATTATCGGAGTGCGGTAGTCCGCCCAATGGGGTGCAGGACGCTGCCAGAACAGCTGATCGGCCGAGAGTTCGCCGTGGAAGATGTGGCCCTGGGGCAAGCCGACGATGGCCTCGAGGTCCGGCGCGACCAGCGTTTCGATATCGATGACCTGTGCGGAAAACCCGGGCGCCATCTCGTCGAGCACATCGAGCGCCGCCTTCGTCAGATGCGGCTTCTCATCGGCCCAGGAGGCGTTGTCCCGCAGCGTATAGGGCGCGTGGCCGCCAAAGACATTGATGACGTGCTTGCCTGGAGGGGCCAGCGAATCATCCACAATGGTGGGCACGACCGCGGTCAGAAACGGCCGGCTGGAGTACCAGCCGTACTTGGCATCGTCGTACGCGCGCTCCAGATAATCGATACCCGGCGCGACGTGCACGTAGGTCGGATACCTGAACTGCTGCCGCGCGGCATCGAAGGCCCGATAGCGCGGCGGCTCGTGGGCGGCGATGTTCATCTTGAAGGCCGTCGAAAACGTGCGGAACGTGTCGATCTCACGCAACAGGTCCGCAGGCAAGTGCCTGGCCGCGACCAGCCGCCGGAACAGCGTCGGCGCCGCGGCATTGGAGGCCACGACCCGGGCGTGGAATTCGCGCCCGTCGACCGTGCGCACGCCTTGCGCACGGCCTGCGTTCACCAGCACCTCCGCCACCGGTGCCTGCGTCATGATTTGCATGCCAGAGCGAGCTCCACAGCGCGCGATCGCTGCCGTGATACCGCCCATACCGCCGCGCACAAAACCCCAACCGCCCGCCCCCTGATGCTCGCCCATCAGGTGATGCATGAGCACGTATGCCGTGCCGGGGGACTTCGGGCCGGCAAAGGTGCCGATCGAGGCGTAGTACGCGAGCAGGCATTTGATCGTGTCGTGCTCGAACCAGGCAGACAGATAGTCGTAGGCACTCTGAGTCAACAGGTCGATCATGCGATATGCACCATCGCCAATCGTGCGATGACGCCATAGCAGGGCGGCACTCTTCTTAAAGCCACTCCAGCTGCGCCGCACCGGGTCAACCGGTGTCTCGAAGAGCAACTGCCGCACGACGGCCGCGGACTCCTCGAGATAACGTGCGAACTGTGGATAGATCTCCGCGTCGTGACGCGAGAACCGCGCAAACTCGGCCTGGGTTTTCTTGATGTCATCACTGAAGACGATGTAGTTGTCGGCGCCGAGGGGGCAGAACAGATCGTTGGCCGGCAATACTTCCAGCCCAAATGAGTTGAGTTCCAGATCCTTGATGACGCGTGGATGCAACAGACTCATCACATAGGAAAATCGGGATGCGCGGAAACCCGGGCTGAACTCTTCGGTGACGGCAGCGCCACCCACGATCTCGCGCCGTTCCAGTACCAGGGTCTTCAGACCAGACTTGGCGAGGTAGGCGCCACACACCAGCCCGTTGTGTCCTGATCCGATTACGATCACATCATAGGTAGTCGGCACCTCGCCCTCCCCGTCGATCGGACTGCCGTGGCGCTATCGTGTCTCGCCGCCGGTACGACGGCAAGCTGCTGAGGATGGCGAGCTTGAATTGTTACCGCGCATCGCTGATGCTGCTGCGTCCGATGCGAAGTCTGCAGCGATGTTAACCAGCGCGGTCTTTATTACCTGCGCCGTCACGGGCTCGGGCGATTCGGTCAAAAAGAACGCGAACGTTCCCGTCACGCCTGAGCAGATCGCCGCGTCGGCGCTTGAGGCGCATTCCGCCGGGGCGGCCATCGTGCATCTTCATGTTCGTGATCCGGCCTCCGGCGACCCAAGCCGCGAGCCGGCGCTGTTTCGGGAGGTGTTCGAACGGATCCGCGGCAAGAATAATGAGGTGATCATCAATCTGACGGGAGGCATGGGCGGTGATCTGTTGCTGGGACCCGACGAAGCGCCCCTCAATTACGCCAGTGGGACTGACTTCGTAGGTCCCCGTGAGCGCATTGCGCACATCATCGAATTACTGCCTGAGATCGGCAGCCTCGACTGCGGGTCGCTGAACTTCGATGAAGCCCTGTACGGCACGACGCCCCGATACTTGCGTTACATGGCTCGAGAGTACCGCAGGACGGGCGTGCGCCCCGAGATCGAAGTCTTCGAGCTCGGGCACATCGAGCTTGCCAGGCAACTCATCGCGGAAGGCCTTATCGATGCGCCCGCCTTATTCCAACTCTGTCTCGGCATAAAGTACGGCGCACCAGCCACGACCGAGGCCATGCAAGCGATGCGAGACGCCCTGCCGCCCGGAGTCCATTGGTCAGCCTTTGGCGTCGGCCGGATGCAGATGCCAATGGTCGCCCAGGCCGTGCTGCTGGGGGGCAATGTGCGGGTGGGTCTGGAGGATAACCTCTACCTTGAAAAGGGCGTGCCTGCGACCAATGCTCAACTGGTCGAACGTGCGGTTGCGATAGTGGAGCTGTTGGGCGCACGTGTGCAATCCGCCGCTGAAGCGCGCAAGCGCCTGGGCCTCGCCCCGGCCCGCTCTCAATGACGCTTGGCTACGCGGCCCCGGCGGCCCGCCGGGCCAGTGCCCTTAGAGCTTTGAACCGACCCGTCGCGGACAGCTCTTCACGCGCTGCTTGAGCCGTCCAAAGCGCCTTACGACGGGCGACGAACGAACTCGTCGATAGCTGCTCGAGGGCGCCGGCCTTTGCGAACAGGAAACCCTGCCCGGCGACACAACCCAGCGCAAGCAGGGCGGCGACCTGGGGTTCGAACTCGATTCCTTCTGCCACTGTATCGAGTCCGAGCGTCTCGCCCAGCGTGATGACGGCGCGCGCAAGCTCGGGCCCATTGTCGGAGTTGGTCAGACGGCTTACAAAAGAACGGTCGATCTTCAGAATGTCGATCGGGAAGCGGTGAAGGTACGACAACGACGAGTAACCCGTGCCGAAATCGTCGATCGCGAGCCTGACGCCGAGCGCCTTCAGGCGCTGGAAGCGCTCGAGGTTTGCATCGGTGTTGTACATGGTCGTGCTCTCGGTCAATTCGATGACGAGATTGCCCGGCTCAAGTCCGGATTCCTGCAGCGCCTGCGCGACGTCATCCACCAGCTCGCCGTGTTGCAAGTGGCGGCCCGAGATATTCACGGCAAGCCGTAGTCCAGCCCCGCCGGTTATGGATCTGCGCCACGCACACAAATCAAGGCATGCCTGCTTCAGGACCCAGCGGCCCAGCTTGACGATCTGGCCGCACTCCTCCGCCACCTGGATGAACCGGCCGGGCATCAATATGCCGGCCTCCGGGTGCCGCCAGCGCACCAGTGCTTCAACCCCGAGAAGGCTCCTTGTCCCGAGATCGACTATCGGTTGATACTCGAGAAAGAATTCCTCATTAGCGAGCGCACGACCGATATCCGCCTCGAGGCGCAAGCGTTCGTGCAGCATGTCCTGCATTTGCGGCTTAAATGTGACGTGGCGGTCGATGCTCGCTGCGACCCGTACCTCGATGCCATCGAGCGCGAACGGCAAATCCAGCGTCTCGATCAGCGCGTCGGCCAATCGGTTCACGTCTGCACTCGCTGCGATCCCCTCCAGCAGAACGGCGAACTCGTCTCCGCCGAGCCGCGCAACGGTGTCCGAGGAACGGGTCGTCTTCACGATCCGCTGTGCGACCGCTTGCAACAGGCAATCGCCGGCATCATGACCGAGTGAATCGTTGATGTTCTTGAAGTTATCGAGGTCCAGGAACATGACCGCAATGGAACTCTGTCCAGATTGGGCCAGAGTTAGTGCGTGTTGCACGCGGTCGCGGAACAAGTTTCTATTTGCAAGAAGCGTCAGTGGATCGTGGAAAGCCAGCTGCCGCAGCTGTTCTTCGAGCGCCTTGCGCTCGCTGATATCCCGAAAATTGAGCGCCAGCCCCTGTACCGCTGGATCTTCCGTCAGATTACTGCCGACGCCCTCGATCACGCAGCGCCTCGCGCCTCGTTCAATGCGAAGTTCGACCGGGCCGACCGTGCCTGAGCGCGTCGCGGCGACCTCGGCCAGGAACATTCTCACTTTTTCGCTATCCTCGCCGACCCATAGGGCAGGAAGACTCTTGCCGGTGATCTCTTCCGGCTTGAGCCCCAAGGTGCGCTCGCAAGCGGGCGACACGAAACGCAGAACGCCGTCGGCGGCGACGATCATAATGACGTCGGAGGCATTCGCTATCAGCGATGCGTATCGTTCCTCGACCATGCGAGCCGCCCTGCGCTCGCGCAGCAAGGCATCCCCGCGCAAAACCACACCCTGCCGGACCATGAACAGCAGCGTGAGTGCGAACACGATCATGGTCATCACGGTCGTCGGACCGCCGATGTCGCCGCGGGCGAAATACACCAGTACCAGAAACGCTGCGAGCATCGCCGCATAGGGGAGCGAACGCGCCAGAGCGTCTGAGGCGTTCGACACTGCACGCGCCGGCACCACAATAGTACGCATCTGTGCGCGCCCAGCGGCGGCTACCGGCGCGTAGCAGGTCAGGTACAGCACGTCCTGAAAGCCGCCCGGCAAGTAGTAGCCGCGCACCTTGGCGAGTGACCAGAGGATGTCGCCGAGAAACATGGTTGCAAATCCGCTCAGGAGCAGCAGAGGAACGCGCCAGCCGCCGACGTTCCCGGCGCCGGTGAGGACCAGCACGCCCAACATGAGCAAGACAACGCAGTCGAGCCCGAGGTACGCCAGACTCAGTGCTTGCTTGAGCAAGTCGACTTCGGCATGCAACGCCGCGGGGCGGATCACCAGGAACCAAAAGAACGCGCCGAAACCAACAACGAATATCGTCGCGTCCAATGACAGTTGGATCCAGGGTACGCGTACGGCCGTCGCCCGTATCAGAATCAGCGCGGCTGCCGCCAGCACCGGATAAAACGCGCAGAAGAAAATGTCAGCGGGACCCGGAAACGGATCGTGGCCTCGCAGCCAGGAAATGGTTCCGATGGCAACGCCGACGAAATACAGAGCCAGCGCGACCGCCAACCAGATCCACCCCGTTCGCAGCGCACCACGGGCTGTATGGCGCGCCGTGGCAGCGGCAACAAAGACGCTCGCGAGGGCGGCCGGCGCGTCGGACAATAGTCCGACGTAGTGGGTGACCTCCGCTCCGCCGAACCCCGTAAGCATCCAGACCGTGCCGGTGATGACGTAAGTCACCAGCCCGATGAAGAGCACATCAACCCAGCGTGGTGTCGCTCCGAATCGAATCGATTGCGCAGGTAGTACTTTTGTGTCCACGTCGGATATCTGGTAGGCGATTCCGTCGGCTGACTGGACGTACGGCTACGGGATGAGTCAGCCGCCGCAGGGCGAATTTGAGGCTAAATCGCGAAGCCGGCCAGCAAAAAAAGACTCTGGCGTGACGCAGTTCTCGCGGGCAGCCAGGAACTGCGCAGTCCATTCACGTTCAGGGTTCCACTGCCGGCCCGGTGCGCCTGCGTGGACGGTCGCTGGGTGTCGGTGTAGGCTTCACCCGCGCAGCGCGGGCGTTGACGGCGCGCTCGCCGCTTGCCCCAGTCGGCCCCCGGGGGCACTGCGAATGATTCCTGGTTCCGTTCCGATCACTGGGAGACGCGTTCATGGTTATGAACCAGACGACCGACGTCGAACGGGTTGCCGCCGCCGTCAGCGCGACGATTCACAAGCACTGGGTTCTGTTCCTGGTTGAGGGAATCCTGCTGACTGTGCTAGGCATGCTTGCGATCCTTCTGCCTGCCGTCGCCTCGCTGGCAGCGACGCTGATTTTCGGCTGGATCCTGCTGCTGAGTGGCGGCATGGGCCTGGTAACCACCATTCGCGCGCGTCACGCACCGGGTTTTGGCTGGTCGCTGCTGTCAGCGCTCATCGGACTCGTTGCCGGCGTACTGCTCCTCGCCCGGCCGGTGCTGGGAACCCTGTCACTGACAGCGGTTCTGATCGCTTTCCTTATGGCGGAAGGCGTCGTATCCATCCTTTACGCGACCGAGCACCGCAAGGGCTTTTCGGCCGGCTGGGGCTGGATGCTGGCGAGCGGCCTCCTGGACCTGGTGCTCGCCGTGATTCTCCTGGCCGGCCTGCCCGGGACGGCGGTGTGGGCACTCGGCGTGCTGCTCGGTGTGAATATGATCGTCGGCGGTGCGGCGTTGATTTCCATGGCCCTGCAGGCTCGCCCGCCGGCGCAGTAGCGGTTGGCGAGCCGATTGACGCGCGGCGGCACCCGCGGAACATCTGCCATACTCGGCCCCCGACTCCGGTACAACTGTTCCGCTTTCATGGAGGCGCACGATGCGTGATTACAAAGGTCGCTGCTTTTGCGGTGCTGTCGAATTCACGGTGAGCGGCGAACCCGTCGCCATGGGTTACTGCCATTGCGAGTCATGTCGTCACTGGTCTGCGGGCCCGGTCAACGCGTTCAGTCTTTGGCAGCCTGCGGCCGTAAAGGTCACCAAGGGTGTCGACAACATCGGCACGTACAACAAGACCCCGGTGAGCACCCGCAAATGGTGCAAGAGCTGTGGAGGTCATGTGTTCGCGGAACATCCGCCACTGAAACTCACTGACGTGTTCGCCGCCATGCTGCCGGGTTTGAAGTTCCAGCCCGCCGTGCACGTCAACTATCAGGAGGCGGTCTTACGCATCAAAGACGGCCTGCCCAAGATGAAGGATTTCCCGAAAGAGATGGGTGGCTCTGGCGCTACGCTGGCCGAATAGAACTGCGGGCGCGACGCGCCCCCATCGGTCTAGCAAGATGAAAACGGCGGTAGTGACCGGAGCAGCCCAGGGCCTCGGGCTGGCCACTGTTTCGATGTTGGCGCAACGCGCCTTCCGCGTCGTTCTGATCGACGTTCAAGCCGTTGATGGCCAGCTGGCGCGCTTGCGAACCGCAGGCCTCCATGTTGATGGAATCAGCGGGGATGTATCGTCGGAATCCTTCGTGCAACAGGTGGCGACGCAGATTTCAAGGGAATGCGGCGCCGCCGATGTGTTGGTGAACAACGCCGGCATCAGCATGATCGCGCCTGCGGAAGCAACGACGGCGGCTCAGTGGCAAAGAGTGATGAACGTCAACCTGCTCGGCCCGTTTCTGCTGTGCAAGTACCTGGGCGCCCAGATGCTGCAGCGGCGCACTGGCAGTATCGTCAATGTCGCATCGGTGGCGGGCCTTGCAGGGATCAGCCACCGCAGTGCCTATTGTGCGTCCAAGCACGGTCTGATCGGACTCACGAGGGCACTCGCCGCGGAGTGGGGCGGGCGCGGCGTGCGGGTTAACGCGGTCTGTCCAGGCTGGATCAAAACCGAAATGGACACTGCCGACCAAGGCAGTGGCGCGTACTCGGAGCGGGATATAGTCAACCGCGTGCCAATCGCGCGTTTTGCCCAACCCCAGGATGTGGCGGCAGCGATCGCGTTCCTCACGGATTCCGAGAAGAGCGGCTTCGTGAACGGCATTGCGCTGCCGGTCGATGGTGGTTGGATAGCCGACGCCAGCTGGGAGTCCTTGCGCATGCGCACCAGGATGTAGCTGAGGGCACTGCCGATCCAGCCTCACTTGGCCAGGATACATCGTGATCGTTCATCTCATTGATGGCACGTACGAGCTGTTCCGCCATTTCTACGGCCTGCGCCGCTTCAACAAAGGCAACGATCGACCCTTCGGCGCTGTAAACGGGGTGCTGCATACCGTGCTGCAGATGATCGAAGAGGGGGCGACCCACCTCGGCGTGGCGACCGACCATGTCATCGAATCCTTCCGTAATGGACTTTGGTCGGGCTACAAGACGGGTGACGGCATCGAACCAGCACTGTTCGCGCAGTTTCATCCGCTCGAAGATGCACTCGCCGCGATGGGAGTGGCCGTGTGGCCCATGGTGGAGCTGGAAGCCGACGATGCGCTCGCCTCGGCGGCGCGATTCGCCTCCGAAGATGAAAGGGTGCAGAAGGTGTGCATCT
>WNFO01005781.1_pt1 | contig 10863 bp, 12 predicted proteins | sample 5400251 | NCBI WGS metagenome assembly WNFO01 (sample SAMN13153354, study PRJNA577476) | soil metagenome | isolation source: 100 cm saprolite under Madrone tree | place: USA:California | collected 2016-06-14 | reverse complement strand
AGCAACGTATTTCCGCGACGATCGCTAGGATTCGGCGGTCGTTGAAACCCAAGCGGGTCGTGCTGCTTGGAAGCGAACTTACGGAATTTGTTCCTCAACTTGCCGCGGCGAACCTTGAAGCCACGCTGATCTTGCGCGAAGGCAGGCCGTTTGAATGGAACGAACTTGGTGACCGATTGCTGACCAAAAAACTGACCGCGCCTCTTGAAGCGTTGTGATAGGATGAAGAAAAGTCGAGATTGAGGGAGTAGTTCTGCATGGAGAAGCGCGCCAAGTTTGGAATCGGGATCGGGATTATCGTTATCTCGATGGCGAGCCTTGCGTGGCTCGGGTACGGCGAAAGCAAGACCTACTACCATACGCTGGCGGAACTCGACACGTTGAAGGGTTCAGAGCGAGCGCAGAGGATGCGCATTGGCGGCACGGTGCAGGCTGGAAGTATTCATCGCATGACAGGGCGGGTGGATTTTGTGTTGGAAGGGGAAGGCAAGACGCTTCCCGTGAGCTACGTGGGCAGCGAGCCATTGCCCGACACTTTCGTGGACAAATCACAGGCACTGATTGAGGGTCGTCCAACTGGAGAAGGCAGATTCGTCGCAGAGCACGTGCAGGCGAAATGCGCGTCGAAGTACGAAGCGGTGCCCGGCGCACCAAACACTGCGCCCAAGACCACAACCGGCAACTCACCGGCACCTTCCGGTACGGCTCAGCGCAGCTCGATGTAGCCGCCTGCTTCTGACCGAGAAGAATTTTGGGGAAAGACGGGGACTGCATGGATGTATTTGGTTCCTTCGCGTTAATTCTTGCGTTTGTGTGCGCGTTGTATGCGTTTGTCGGAGGGATCGCCGCGATCATCACGCGGCATCCGTTGCTTATCAAGAGTGCGCGGCAGGCGGGAATCGCCGTCTGCGGGTTGATTTTTACCGCGACACTCAGCCTGGTTTATCTTTTCTTTACTGACAACTATTCGGTTGCGTATGTGGTTTCGCACAGCAACCGTGATCTTTCGACATTCTTTAAGATTGCCGCGTTGTGGTCTGGCCAGGAAGGCTCTCTGCTGTTCTGGAGCTTTCTGTTAGCGGTTTATGTTGTATCCGTGCTGCTCACTTACCGCAATAAAAATGGCGAGTTGATGCCGTACGTCGGCGTGATTTTGGCGGGCGTGCAGCTTTTCTTTTTGACCATCAGCAATTTTGTGGCGAGTCCATTCAAAGCATTGGGTGTGGCAAATGCGGCCGGTAGTTTTGATCTGGTAGCGCGAGCCGACGGCAACGGGCTGAATCCGGTGCTGCAATATCCGGAGATGGTGATTCATCCCCCGAATTTGTATTCCGGCTACACGGGATTCACGATTCCATTTGCATTTGCGTTGGCGGCGCTCCTGGCGCGGTACCCCGGCGAGAAGTGGATCCATCTGACACGCAAATGGACGATGATTGCGTGGTGTTTCCAGACGATGGGAATTTTGCTGGGCGCGCACTGGGCATATGCGGTGCTGGGCTGGGGCGGCTATTGGGGATGGGATCCGGTTGAGAATGCCTCGTTGTTGCCGTGGCTGACGGGAACGGCCTTTTTGCATTCGGTGATGATGCAGGAAAAGCGCGGCATGATGAAGGTGTGGAACGTCTGGCTGGTATTCTTGACGTTCATGCTGTGCATCCTCGGGACGCTGCTCACGCGAAGCGGCGTCGTGAGCTCGGTCCATTCGTTTGCTCAGTCGAGCATCGGAAACTGGTTTGTCGGTTTTCTGCTGATCATTCTGGGTGTTTGCCTGGCGGCATATTTCAAGAACAAAGATTATTTGAAGAGCGAGAACCAGTTGGATTCGCTGGTGTCGCGCGAGTCGAGCTTTTTATTCAACAATCTGGTTTTGCTGGTGGCGTGCGTTGCGGTGCTGTCGGGAACGCTGTTTCCCGTTTTCTCGGAGTGGTTCACAGGATCGCGCATCAGCGTGGGCGCGCCGTTCTTCAACAAGGTGAATATTCCGCTGGGTTTGCTGCTGATGTTCTTGACGGGAGTCGGCCCGCTGCTCGCGTGGCGCAAGACTTCGACGGAAAGCATGAAGCGCAATTTTCGTGGACCAGTCACGGCAGGACTTCTCGGCAGCGTGATTGGATTTTTTCTCGGCGTGCGCGAAATGTTCGCGTTGATTTGCTTCAGCTTGTGCGTGTTTGTGGCTACGACGATTGTGCAGGAGTTCTACCGGGGCGCGCGGGTGGTGAAGGCGCGATCGAGCGCGTCTTGGATCGCGTCGTGCGTGGACCTGACGCTGCGTAATACGCGGCGGTATGGCGGCTACATCGTGCATCTCGGCATGGTGATGATTTTCATCGGGCTGGCCGGCCAAGCATTCAACAAGGAAGTGGAAAAAGAACTGCCCATCGGATCAACGATCAATATCGGAAAATATGAGCTCCTGCTGCAGAGCATGGATCGTAAGCAGGAGAAGAACTACGTCGCCGACCGCATAATCGTGGAGGTGATGAAAGACAAGAAGCCGGTGATGATGCTTTACCCGGAGCGGCGGAATTTCCCGACGAACCAGGAATCCGGCACCATGGTAGCGATCTACTCGACGCTACGCGAAGACTTGTACGTCGTTTATGCCGGGATGAATCCGCAGAACAATCTGCCGACGATTCATGTGTTCATTAATCCGCTCGTGAAGTGGGTCTGGTGGGGAGGAATGGTTGTGGTAATGGGTACCATTGTCGCGTTGGTGCCGAATCGCGCGGCGGTTCTGGTTTTGGCGCGGACAGAAGCTCCATCGGCGACCAGGGAACTGAGTGGAATCAGGCCCGCGCAGGTGACGCTTCGGGAAGGCCACGATTAATCCATGAAGAACAGGACGCGAATGGCGGCTGGCATTTTGTTTGCCTGCGCGGCACTGATGCCACCGGGCGCAAAGCGATTGCTTGCCGATCAGAGCGACCGCACGCACCAGATAGGCTCCAAACTGAAGTGCATGTGCAGCGGCTGCGATCAAGCGGCGGGAAAGTGCTATCACGTGGGTGGAGCTTACTCCGGTCCGTGCGACACCGCGAAGACCATGTTGAAGGAAATCGACACCCACATCGCTCGAGGTATGACCGATGAGCAAGTGCTGAAGGCGATGATTCAGGAGTATGGTCCGCTCGCGTATGTCGAGCCGCCGAAAAGCGGCTTTGGGCTGCTGGCGTGGCTGATGCCGATTCTGTATCTGCTGGGAGGCACAGCGCTGGTGATCGTGGTGATGAAGCGCTGGAGAAAGCGGCCGGTCGCTGTAGTGGCCACATCGAGCGCGAACGGAGTGCGCGTTTCGCCCGAGCTCCTGGCGAGGGCGCGCGAGCAGGCGCAGCGCGAGACGGAGGAGTGAGTTGATCGCGGTGCCGGTCGCCGTTTTCTTGAAGATTGGTTCCGCGGATGGAGCCGTGCTTGGCGCTTGCTTGGCGCTTGCTGCGGCGACACTCCTTTTTATTTTCTACATTCAACCTGATGCCTCCGACCTGGCGCCACATCGTTCGAAACTGGATCAATTGATGGAACGCCGCGACGCGATTTACGACAACCTACGCGACCTGCGGTTTGAATACCGCGCCGGAAAATATTCCGAGGGCGACTACGAAGCGATGAAAAACGCCATGGAGACGGAGGCAGCCATGGTGCTGGCGGAGATCGATCAGGTCACGGAAGCGGGCGTAAGGCGGCCGCGAGGTCCGCGTGCGGCTGCCGAGCGAGGCCCTCGATGAGGTGGATTGCTGGTTGTCTCCCGGCACTGCTGGCCCTTCTTGGGTTCGCAGCCGCCAGCCAGGCAGGAACTGTTCATGGCACGGTGAACAACGGAACCACAGGCAAGCCGGGTGCCGGCGTCGAAGTGATCCTGATTCAATTGCAAGGTGGAATGCAGCCCATTGCAAACACGAAGACTGACGGCGCAGGGCAGTTTAGCTTCGAAAATCCGAGCATTGGCGCACAGCCAATGTTGGTGCGCGCCGTCTACAAGGGTGTGAATTTTCATCAGCCTCTGCCGCCAGGAAAAGATTCCCTCAGTGTGGAGGTGTTTGAGCCGACGGGAGATGCAAAGACCATCTCTGTGCCGTCGCACGTGGTGATTTTTCAGCCGAATGGAACCACGCTGATTGTGGGAGAAGAGTATGGAGTCAAGAACGATTCCAAGCCGCCGCAAGCGTTTTTCCGCACAGAGGGAAATTTTGAAGCGATGCTTCCGGACAAAGCAGAGCTAAAGCAGATCGCGGCATCAGGGCCTTCTGGAATGCCGGTAGTGCAGGCGCCGATCGATAAAGGAAAAAACAAATACGCGATCGCGTTCGCGTTTCGTCCGGGAGAAAGCGAAGTGCGGCTCTCGTATGAAGTCCCATACCCGAATAACAGCGCGACGGTGAAACTGCCGACTGCGTACGGCGGCGGGCGCTTGCTGGTAGTTGCGCCTCCGAGCGTGCAGCTGATGGGCGACGGTCTTGAAATGGCCGGGCAAGAGCAGGGAATGAATATTTATGAACGGTCGAACGTCGCAGCGGGGACGATGATCGCTGTCACGCTTTCTGGAACCGCGCCTCCGCCTTCGGCCGCTAATTCCGGAGGCACGGGCGGAGCGCCGGGGCGCGCAGAGAACGTGCAGGGCGGTGACGCAGCAGCAGCGATCCAGTCGGTTCCCGGACGCCTGGACAGCTTGAAGTGGCCGCTCATCGGCGGATTTTGCGTCCTGTTCATCCTGGCGGCGATCTTGCTTGCGAGGAAGCCTGTCGCAGTCACCGTTGTCGCTCCGGAAAGTACCTCCGCGGGGTCTGTTTTGATACCACAGGCCGCGCGAACTGCAACGGAAAAAACGTCGAGCACCGCATCAAACGGAGACCTCGCATCGATGGATCGCGAAACGAGCAACAGTCTGGACGCGCTGAAGAACCAATTGTTCCGCCTTGAACTGCGGCGACAGGCGGGAACCATTAGCGACGAGGAGTATTCCCGCGAGCGCGCCAAGGCAGAGCAAGTGCTGCGAGACCTGGTCCGGGGCTGAACGGTGGCCTCGCTTGCAGAATGCAAGGTCGGCCTGCGATTCGAAAAAGTAGATAAGCGCTACGGCACCGTGTATGCATTGCGAAACCTAACGCTGACGATTGCGCCAGGCGAATGCCTAGCGCTTGCGGGGCGCAATGGTTCGGGCAAAACCACGCTCCTGCGAATTGCCGCTAACCTGACGCGGCCCACGCGAGGCTCGCTTTCCTTTTCTGGAATCACTGAGAATCAGAATCCGCACGCGGGCTTTGTTGCACACGCGACGATGGTCTATGACGAATTGACTGCGGAAGAGAACCTGCTCTTTTTTGCGAAATTGCTCGGGGTGACCAAGCGCAAGGAGCGCGTGGCGGAATTGCTGTTTGAAGTGGGTCTTGGCGAGCGCAAGGATTCGCTGCTGCGCACATTTTCGCGCGGCATGAGGCAGCGTGTCGCGATTGCGCGTGCGCTACTTGCCAATCCATCACTTCTGCTGTTTGACGAGCCGGCTACCGGCCTTGATCCCGAAGCGACAACATGGCTGATCGGACACCTAAAGACACTTCGTGACAGGGGATGCACCATCGTCATGAGTTTGCATGGCGAATCCGAAGTGGCGCGGCTTGCGACGCGCGCCGTACGGCTCGAGGCGGGAAGCGTGGTGGCGGACACTCGCACTGGAGCGACGTTCCAATCGGTGTTTTCGTTTACGGGCGGCTAGATGGGAGTGCTATCCAACGCGGCGGCGCTTCTCGGCAAGGAAGTGCGGACAGAGTTCCGCTCGCGCGAGCTGCTGAGCACCACGATCGTATTCGTGCTGATCGTGGTGGTGCTGTTCAGCTTTACGTTCGATCCCACCACGAACGAGTCGCATCGTTTTGGGCCGGGACTGCTGTGGCTGGCATTTCTGTTTGCCGCGTCGTTGATGTTGCAACCCTGCTTCCTGCGTGAGCAAGCGAACGACACTTTGAGCGCGCTGAGACTCGCCGTAAGCGACCCATTTGCAATTTTTCTAGCGAAGATCGGCGCGAATACTTTGTTTCTGCTGCTCACGGAACTCTTGATGCTTCCCGTGTTCGCGGCACTTTTTAACGTGAACTTTCGGGGGCAGTTGCCGGGACTTTTGTTGACATTCTTTCTCGGGAGCCTTGGAATTTCGACTGCAGGCACGGCGCTGGCGGCGATTTCCGCGCAAGCGCGAATGCGCGAACTGCTGCTGCCGCTGCTCTTGCTGCCATTGCTTGCGCCGATTCTTGTAGCCAGCACGGAAGTTACTGTGGGGCTGATGTCCGCCGATCCAGTGATGCAATGGAAGGGAATCGGCTTTCTAGCGGTGTTTGACGTGGTGTTTTTGACGGCGCTGTGGCTTTTCGGCGAATATTTACTGGAGGAATAGGCGGGAATGGCGAAACGCGTCGTGCTTTGCGCTGCGGCTGTGTTGCTGGTGATTACCGCCGGGTACGCCTCTTTTTTTGTAGCGCCCCAAGAACGTACCATGGGCGACTTGCAGCGTATTTTTTATTTTCACGTAAGCTGCGCGTGGGCCGGCCTCACCGCGTTTTCAATCGGTTTTGCAAGTAACCTTTTTTATGTCTGGAAGCGCAAGGAAAAGTACGATTGGCTCGGCGTGACATGTGCGGAAGTTGGCGTGGTATTTACGACGATTGTTTTGATTTCCGGCCCGATCTGGGCAAAACCGGCGTGGGGAATCTATTGGACCTGGGATGCGCGGCTGACTTCCACGTTTGTTCTGTGGCTCCTCTATATTTCCTATTTGCTGTTGCGCACACTGGTGGAAGAGCCGGACCGCCGGGCGTTATTGAGCGCGCTGTTTGGAATTTTTGCCTTCATTGACGTCCCGATTGTTTTTGGCGCGATTCGCTGGTGGCGCACGCAGCACCCGGCGCCGGTGATCATGGGCGGGCCGAATTCGGGTCTGGCTCCGGGGATGCGTCCCACATTTTATTTTGCGGTGCTTGCGATGCACTTTTTCATGTGGTTTCTGATTTCGGAACGTTATGCGCTTGAGAAAATGCGAAGCGAAGTTGAGGTGTTGCACCGGGAGGCGGAGACATCGTGAAAAATCTCGACAGCGTATTCTGGGCGTATATACTCGGCTGGGCGATTTTTTTTGGCTTTTATTTGAGTATCGCGAAGCGCTCGAACGATTTACGCGCCGAAGTCGAACGGCTGAAAAAGTCCGCATGGAGATCGACGGGAGAAAAGTAACTTGGCAGGGAAGAAGCGCGTAGGCGTGGTGCTCTTTCAGCTGGGCGGGCCTGACTCGCTCGGAGCGGTCGAACCGTTTCTGCGAAACCTTTTTCTCGATCCTGACATTATTCCGATGGGGCCTTTGGGATTTTTGCGCGGGCCGCTGGCGCGCTATATCGCGAAAAAACGTTCCGTGCCAGTGGCTGGGCGTTACGCCATGATTGGACGGCGTTCCCCGATCGCGTTGCTCACAGAGCGTCAGCGCGTGAAGTTGAACGCAGCGCTCGCCCCGTACATGGATCCGGTTGTGGTTACGGCGATGCGCTACTGGAAGCCGTTCACGGAAGATGCCGTGGCCGCGTTGAAGGCCGCAGGGCCGCTGGACGAGGTGGTGCTGCTGCCGCTGTATCCACACTATTCGTATGCGACGACGCTCAGCAGCATGAAAGAGTGGCGGCGCGTGTATGGGAGTCCGGCAGGTGGACCGCCAGAACGAGTGATCGAATCGTTTTACGACCACCCATCGTACATTCAGGCGTTGGTGCAAAAAGTTGGCGTTTGCTTACGGCAGTTTCCGGATAGTTCACGGATTCACCTGCTTTTCAGCGCACACGGCCTGCCGATGAGCCTGGTCGAAAAGGGCGATCCGTATCCGAAGCAAATTGCCGAAACCGTCCGCCTTGTGTGCGAGACCGGGGCGAAGGCGTATGCGGGTTGGCCGAAGACACATTTGCTTTGCTATCAGAGCCGAGTCGGTCCCTCCAAATGGCTTGAGCCGCCGTTTCTGGAGACGATGGAGCGCCTGGGCCGTGAAGGCGTGAAGGAAATGCTGGTGGTGCCCATTTCATTCGTTACAGAACACATCGAGACGCTGCACGAAATCAATATCGACGGGCGCGTCGACGCCAAAAAATACGGTATTGAGCGGTTCCGGATGATGCCGGCAGTCGGAGATTCTCGACCGTTCATCGCTGCACTGCAAGATGTGGTACTAAAAGCACTGGAAATCACGGACGAAAGACAACCGCTGCGCGCGACGGGCTGAGGTGCGCGCGGGAAGCGTGCTGGAGTATAATTTTTGTCTGGAAAGTCATCGATGAAAGCTATTTATCACCGGGGTATCCACGGCTTCGCCGTTTTTGTTTTCTTTTGGACGGTCCTATTGCTGGTTGCGGGAGCGCTCGTCACCTCGAACGAAGCTGCATTGTCGGTGCCTGATTGGCCGACGTCGTATGGAACGCTTACACCGCCGATGGTCGGCGGAATTGTTTACGAGCACAGCCATCGCGTAATCGCCGGCGTCCTGGGAATTTTGTTAATTGCTGAGGCCATTGTGATCTGGCTCCGCGAGGAGCGGCGGTGGCTGCGATGGTTTGCACTGGCTGCAGTAGGCGGAGTCGTGGCGCAAGCGATCTTGGGCGGGGAAGTCGTAATCAAGCTGCTTCACTACTGGCTGCCAGTACTGCATGCGTGCTTTGCCGAGATTATGTTTGGCGCAATCTTGTGTCTGGCGGTCTTTACGAGCAAGTGGTGGACTGACTCACATGAAATGCTTGAAGATCGAGGCGGAATCTCGATTCACTCGCTCGCGATCCTTAACGCTGTCGTAATGTTTATTCAGGTTTTTCTTGGCGCGGGCTTCCGCCATCAGTACGCACCGATCTGGCCGCATATCGTGGGGGCGTTTGTCGTCTTGGGCGTGATGATCTGGACGGCAACCGTGTTGCGGCGGCGTTTTGATTCTTCGCGCGAGCTGACGTTTGGCCGGACACTGCTGCATTCGATGGTGGGAACGCAGATTTTGCTGGGAGGCGCGGCGTATTGGTCGCGACTGGTGACGCAGGATGCTCCGCAACCGATGCCGGCGATGGTCGTGCTGACGGTAGTGCACACGGTTTTTGGGGCGCTGGTGTTTGCTTCGTCGATTCTGGTTGTGCTGATGTGCTATCGTCTCGTGCCACGTCGGGGAACGGTTGCGGTTCCGTCCCGGCCGCAGGCTGCGATCGAATGAGTACGCTTCGTTCAACGAATTTCACGCTGATGAGCCGGGCCGGTGCGTATGTCGCGCTAACCAAGCCTGACGTTTCTTTCCTTGTTTTGATAACGACCGGCGCCGGATTTTACATGGGCGTTCGCGGCCCGGTGGATTGGCTGAAACTCGTGCACACGGTGTTTGGCACGATGCTGATCGCGGCGGGCACAGCGGCGCTCAATCACTACATTGAACGTGAATCGGACCGCCACATGCGGCGAACAGCTTCGCGGCCGCTGCCGAGCGGCTTGTTGCAGCCGGCAGAAGCGTTATGGTTTGGCGTTGCGTTGGCGATTGCCGGTGCCGCGGACCTGTGGCTGGTGGGCGGCTGGATGGCATCGCTGCTGGGCGTTGTGACTTGCCTGAGCTATTTGCTGGCGTATACACCTCTGAAGAAGCGCACGGTGTGGGCGACGTTCGTGGGAGCGTTTCCGGGAGCGATTCCTCCGATGATTGGCTGGGCAGCGGCAAGCGGCAGACTGGATAAGGGTGCGTGGCTGCTGTTCCTGATTTTGTTTTTCTGGCAGTTTCCGCACTTCCATGCAATTTCGTGGATGTATCGCGAAGATTATGCACGCGCTGGAATTCAGATGTTGCCGGTGGTGGACCGCGACGGGACGCGAACGTTTCGCCAGATCATCATCACTGCGGGAATGCTGGTGGGCGTAAGCGTGCTGCCGTCAGTTCTTGGTCTTGCCGGGGTGCTCTATTTTTTTGGCGCACTGGTGTTGAGTACAGCGCTCGTGCAGGTTTGCCTCTGGGCCTCCAGCGAAAAGACGAACGTGCGGGCAAAATGGCTGATGTATGCCACGATTCTGCATATTCCGATCCTGCTCGGTTTGATGGCCTACGACAAGATCGCACGGTAGAATTTTCGAGAGTTTTTCTACCACCATAAATGTCCTTCTCTCATGCCGCGTTAAACGCAACGCTCAACGGAACCAGCGGAATTCTTTTGGCCGGTGGATACGCCGCAATTCGTACAGGGAAGCGCGAAGCGCACAAACGGTTCATGATTTCAGCGTTCGTGGTCTCCTGCGCGTTTCTCGTGTCTTACCTCGTGTACCACTGTCGTGTGGGCCATGTGGTGTTTCAAGGGCAGGGCTGGATTCGCCCGGTGTATTTTGTACTGCTGACGTCGCACACCATTCTGGCGATCGTGATTGTGCCGTTGATTCTGACTACGCTGCGGCGTGGGTTGGCGGAGCGCTTTGACAAACACAAACTGATTGCGAAGTGGACTCTACCGCTGTGGTTTTACGTCTGCGTGACCGGCGTGATCGTCTATTGGATGGTGTACCAGCTTTACGCACCGATCCGCGCCTGAACGAAAAATCCTAGCTCACCCGCAAAGGCAACGCGGCGATTATGGCTTCAGTAAATTGGTCTGTGCCGGCTTTCCCGCCGACATCGTGAGTGGTGTGCTTTGCCTCGCGATAGACCGTTTCAAGAGCTGTTTCGATGCGACGGGCAGCGGACCGTTCGCCAAGATAGTCGAGCATCAGAATGCTGCTCATCAGGAGAGCGGTCGGATTCGCAAGGCCCTTGCCAGCGATATCCGGCGCCGTGCCGTGGACGGCTTCAAAAATCGCGCCGTTATCTCCGATATTCCCGCTGGGAACAACTCC
>WNFO01017227.1_pt1 | contig 10866 bp, 12 predicted proteins | sample 5400251 | NCBI WGS metagenome assembly WNFO01 (sample SAMN13153354, study PRJNA577476) | soil metagenome | isolation source: 100 cm saprolite under Madrone tree | place: USA:California | collected 2016-06-14 | reverse complement strand
CCTGCAAAAGCCTCTCCGCAATTCCGTGCAGATCCTCAATTGTCATCAGAGGTTGGCCGCCCACCGCGAGTTCGGCGTTTCCTGTGCGCAGGACTAACACCGTTTTCCATCCTGCGGCCGATGCTCCGAGAATATCCCACGTATGACAGGCAATGAGACACAATTGGTTGGCGCGAACGCCAAGGAGTTCTTCAACCGCGCGATACACTTCGCGTGCGGGCTTGTAGCGGCGCACTTCATCATCGACGCTGAACTGTCTTTCAAAAAAAGAGGAAATGCCGGCGTTTTGGAGCTGCTTTTCGCAGGTTTTCTTGGGATTATTGGTGAGCGTGAACAGCCGAAATCCCGCGCGCCGCAGCTTGTGCAGTGCGGCCGGGACTTCAGCATGCGCCGGCATCTTGGTTACTGCGTCCTTGATCGTTTCGATATCGCTGTCGGCAATGTGAATCCCGCGCGTCTTGCCGATCATCCGCAGTACGGCACCGCCAAGCTCGCCAAATGAAACGTAATCCTCAGTCAGCGTAATCGCCTCTGAATATAGTATCAGTTGTGCGAACCACTCTCTCATTACCGCTGAAGCGCCAAAAATCCGCTCGAAATGAGGCACTAAGACCTCAAGATCAAGCAATGTTTCATTGACGTCGAAAATAAGTAGCGGAAGGCCGGGCGTCATGATGTTCTCCATTCACCGGAGTCAACAACTCGTTTAGTCACGCGATTGTAATGAACGATGTCTCGGTGGCCTACATGATGACCGGGTAGCGCGGATCGGCAAAACAAAGAAAGGGCTCAGTTGAACCGCGTCCGTCGACGGCAGGCTGGCGAGGGAGGCGCCAGAAAGCGTGCGCGTCAATCAGAAGATTACATGCTCAGTACCTCCTAATCTATTCAACCGAGCCAAAAAGTGAACGAGCATTTCGCATCCCGAATCTCTATGGGACCACAGTAGCCAGACTATCTAGTCCGGACCCATGCATAAGGTTTCGCGGCGGCCAGTAGCTCCTTGCCTCCTAATCGAATCTTGTAGTCGGGATTGGAGTATTCGTATCGAATAGTTCCCGTAGTATCGATGATGAACACGGACGGAACGGGCAATTAGTGAGAGACGTTGCCGGTGGTTCTCTTCACGCGGTGAGTTCCAAGCTGGCGCAGCAGCCGGCTCCTTGACAGCAATCCGCGCACTTGGCCGGTGCCGTTCACCGCGCGTTCGACAATGAGCATGTGTGTAGTATCTGTACCCCGAAATTGATCCTCTAATTCGCCCGCGCTTGCCGCTGTGACGCAGTGATAGTCCATTAACCGCAGTTGTGCCCAAGGGGTCATAATATCTGCCACATGCACGTCTTGATGGCGACACGGATGTGATTCGCAGAGCGGATTTTGAAGAAACTGGATGGGACGTGTGCCGAGAATATCGGCCGCTGTTATAAGTCCCAAGACTGCCGCCTCATCTACGACTAGAAGCGAACGGATACCCGCTTCGATCATATTCTGCAGCGCATCGTCGATATGCCGTCCCGGGGAGACGCATACCGGTGTTTCGGCGCAAAAGTCAGTCATCGCCTCCACACCCGGCGAACTTCGAGTAAGAGTGCACTCTCGGCGCGCGCGAGGGAGCAGCAACCTGCCGGGTAAGGTATCGGGGTCGACATACGAAACTAGCATCGCGATTCTCCTCTCGAAGCACACCCAGATGGAGAGTGAAAAAAGACCCGTCTCCAAGGTAGACCGTCGTCGCAATAAAAATATTTCACACCGCGCATGAAGGCCGCACCGCCCTCTTCGCGAAAATAGATGCACCGGCTGCGATAGCGCGGCGGCGAAGAGCAGCTAGGCGATGTTGCGGCGAGCGACCAAGAGGGCTGCGATGCTGGCACAGACCGCGAATACGGCAATCGGGACCAGTTCAGCGAGGACGAATGCCGTATCGACGCCCCGCAGAACTAGGCCACGCACGATCCGCAAATAATGCGTAAGCGGTAGCGTTTCTGCCAGAAGCTGTGCCCATCGGGGCATCGCGGCGAAGGGAAACATGAAACCTGATAAGAGCGAGGATGGCAAAAAGAAGAAGAATGTCATCTGCATGGCCTGCATCTGTATGCGAGCGATGCAGGAGAACAGAAATCCTAGAGCGACATTCGCGATGGCGAACATCAGCGTGCTGAGCCCCAGTAACAGCACCGATCCGGTGGGCACGATGTGAAAAAGAAATCGCGCGACGGCCAGCACGAATGCGGCCTGCACAAGACCGAGCAAAACGTAGGGCGCGAATTTGCCCATCCACAGCTCACCGGGGGTCACTTGTGCGGCTAAGAGTCCTTCTAGGGTTCCGCGCTCCCGCTCACGTGCCACGCTGAGTGCGCTCATCATCACGACGCTCATCGTGAGTATGACGCCGATCAGCCCCGTCACCATAAAGGGTGGCGTCCTTAACTCAGGGTTATAGAGGCGACGCACCGAGAACGCCGGTGCTTCGTCCTCAACCGGTCCTGATATCGACCCCAACACACGTTCTATTGTCAATTCGGCTTGCGTCGCAAGCACAGGATTCGTGGCATCGAGGTATACGACGGCGGGATGCGCGTCCACATCAATCACGACCAGCGCCTGTCCACGCGCAAGAGCCGCTTGAGCGGCAGCACCCGAGGATGAGCGACTCAAAAGCACGGAGGCGCCGGTGGCAGCGACCAAGCGCTCAAGACGGGTGTAGTAGCCGGTATCACTGGCAATGATGCGAATATCGAGCCGGTGCGGCGCCAACTCAATCGCTCCGCCGAAAAGCGCGATCTGTACGAGAGGAATGCCGAGTAGCATCCCCAGGGTCGCCCTATCACGCCCCAATTGTCGTGATTCCTTCGCCATCAATGCAAAGACACGCTTCCGCGTGGAGGGCTTGCTCATAAAGGTGCCGCGGAAGCGACCTGCGTCGCGTGCTCGGCTCCTCCCGGATGAATCTCGAGGCGCCCGTCTTGCAACTGGATGAGGCAGTCGCAATGTCCGAGATCGGCTTCCAAGTGCGTAGTCAGTACCAACGTAGTCGCCTTGGTCCGACGCGCGTCGAGAATTTGCCAAAACTCTGCCCGGGCCTGATGGTCGAGTGACACAGTGGGCTCATCGAGCAGCAGCGTTTTCGGATCCCCTAACAAGACGGCGGCTAACATGAGTTTTTGCCGAATTCCGCCCGAGAGGGTGTGAACCGACTTATGCTCGAACGGGTACAGGTCAAACTCGTTCAAAGCCGCATCAATGGCGTGGGAGACGTCATCGACGCCCCGCACGGCGGCGAAGAATTCCAAGTTCTCCCGAGTCGTCAATTCCTGGTAGAGCGAAAAGTGCTGCGTGAGATATCGGACATCGGGCCTAGTTTGAGCTGCGCTGGATCGAAGGTTTACCCCCATGCAACGCACTTCTCCCTCGTTCACGCCAATTCGTCCGGCGAGTGCACGCAGGAGCGTGGTTTTGCCACTGCCGTTGGGCCCAAGCAGCGCGTAGCGACGTCCAAGCTCCAGTTGAAGCGAGACATGGTCGAGCAAGGTCATCCATTTAAAGGCAATCGAGACGTCGCGCATTTCGAAGGCGAGAGGTGAATTTGCACTCATTGCAGTCGATCGCCATGAACGTAGAGGAATCCCCCAAACATGTACTTGCTGGCCTCCGCGCCCAACACCATGACCCGATCGCCTGCGGCCAGCTTCCCCGAGCGGCGTAAACGATCGAGCGCCACCCAGACCGCTGCGCTACCAAGGTTACCCAGTGTCGATGCCTCGCAGACAACGCGCGAGGACGGCACGTTCAGGGCATCTGCTGCAATCTGCGCCATGCGGCCGTTGGCGGGATGAACAATCCACCACTGAATACCCCCCGCTTCGACACCTGCTTCACGCGCGATACGTAACCCCTCGCGCAGCAAATCCAGGCCGTGTGTTTTCACCGCGTCAAAGTCGTGCACAAAATGGGCCGTACGCGTCTCGTGACCCGCGGGCTGGCCTGAACCGCCTTGACGAAGCGAAATGCCGGGTGGCCGGTGCCCGCGAAGACTGCCGTAAAATGCCAGTTCGATGCGTGGACCGCCAAATTGCACGTTGGCGCCAACTGCAATCGCGCCCGCGCCGTCACCCATTTGCACCAGATTTATCAACTGGGTTTTGTCGAATGCCACAAAACGTGGATCGAAGAAGACCGATCCTGTTTCACTACCCACGATTGCGATTGGTGTTACACCGCTGGCGGCCAGTCCGGCGCTTATGATGAGCGCTCCGGCAAATCCTGTGCAGGCTTGGCGAAGCTCCAAATGAGCGCCGTTGAAGCCCAATTCTTCCGCGACCCATGCAACATTCGCGGGCCGCAGGGTATGGGGTGTCGTGGTATGCCCAAGCAATATGCGAATTTGGCCGATATCCAGTTGCGCTTGCTCAACAGCCAGAGCAATGGCGCGCGAACCGAGTTTGGGTGCCGCATCGTATGGACGCGCCACCTCGAGCGCCGCGTCAAAGGATCTGACGATATGGCGTTGCGCGATATTCAAGCGCTTGGCAATCCTAAGGGCGAGCGCCGGAGCGCCCTCGGGAAGATATCTCCCTGCTTTCGCCAACAGGGCCGCCGTGCTGATCGCTGCGCCCGGCAGCACGCTGCCAGTCCCCAGCACCGCCAATCGGGTATGCAAGACGATCGAGTCACTGTTCACGGCGAATCAAGGCCACTAGGCGGGTCGAGTCAACTCGCAAGGCTTCGAAAGCCGGTGCACGCGCCAGAAGCAGCGGGGCAAATCCGTTTCGGACCTCGGCATTGATGCCTCTAAGCATCGCAAGATCGGCGCCTAGCAGTCGGGCAAGATCACGGGTGACGCGCACATGTCGTGCCTCGTCGGCCCTTATACTCGACAACAGCGCTGTCAAACGAGTGTCCAAAACGCGTTCGTCAGCGCACGCCAGAACACGCGTCAAAACCTGGCATACACAGGCATCGAGTGCGGCAATTCGCGCCAAATGCACTGTGGGCTCGCGACTCTCAAGCCGTCGAAAAAATCGGCGCGTGGCTGGATCGCCGAGGGCGATCGGCGGCAGTGCTGAGCTAAAGGTGGCGAGCACACCGTCGTGGCGTTCCTCATCTTCGATGAGCGCAAGGAGTGGTGGCCGGGATAGGGAGAGTTCCCCCGCCGACAATCGGCGCGTTATTCGATTGAAAGCGGCGGCCGCGGATTGCTCACCCGCTCGCAAGAGCGCCAACAAGGTCGCGACGTGAATTGCTCTCGATAACCGGTCCGAGTCTGCCAATACGGCGGCGTTCATAACCGGTCCTCAACCTTTAACTCGGCTCGTCATCATGGCGCAGGTCCTCCTGCGTAAAATGACCGGAACCGCACCGGGTTTATTGCGACGCCGTCAGGAACTGTCTCCTCCGCAGCACCGTCGAGGGTAGTGTGTGCTCGAGCGCGCTCCAGGATCTCTTTGGCCAACCTCGGCGTGCATCCTCACGTCGCGAGTTCGCAGAGGCGCAAAACGACCTGCGCAAGCTGTTCACCCTGATCTTCCTGCAGAAAATGACCGGCGTTTTCAATGGTGGAATGAGGCTGCCCGCGCGCGCCGGGTATCAATTTTTGAAGAATGGGCGCCGCCGCAGCGGTGATGGGGTCTTTATCACTAAAGGCGGTGAGAAAGGGCTTCTCAAATTTAAGCAAGGTTTTCCAAGCCTCGCGATTGGCGGGTGTTGCTGGATCGTCCGCGGAAATGGGCACCAGCAACGGAAACTGTCTCGCCCCCGCTTGATAACGTTCATCGGGAAAGGGTGCATCGTAGGCCGCCACCACCTCCGGCGACAGTGCAGTCGTGGTCGCGTTTCGTATGATCTTGCCGGCTGAGAATACCGGCGTCGATTGTGAATAGGCTCGCCACTTGAGGAATGCTTCGCCGGGATCGTGATCTCCGGTTGGCAGCATCGTGTTGGCTGCAATGACTCTAGTAAACCATTCGGGGTTCTCGCCCAGTATGCGAAGTCCTATCAATCCGCCCCAGTCCTGGCAAACCAGCGTGATTTCGCGCAGCCCTAGCTGCCCAATCGCAGATCGAATCCAATCCACGTGCCGTTGATAGGTATAGTCAGTGCGCAGGGTCGGTTTGTCTGATCGGCCAAACCCAATGAGGTCGGGCGCGATGACGCGATGTCCGGCCTGCGCGAGAATCGGGACCATTTTTCGGTACACGTACGACCAAGACGGTTCGCCATGCAGCAGGAGAATGCTCGACCCTTGTCTTGGCCCTTCATCGAGATAGTGAAGGCGCAAATGGCCACCTTCAGTATCGTCCACCATCAGATAGTGGGGTGAAAAGTCGTAGCCCGGCAAGTGTCGGAAGCGATCGTCTGCGGTACGAAGATACTTCACGATGGAATTCCTCCGCCTGAACCTATCCCGCATCACACTACCAAAGGAATTGCCGGTCTGTGCTTGGTTTTGCCTACCAAATGTGCAAAGTCGCAATCAAAGACAAAAAATATCGCAGGATTTTGCAGTTTTCGCTTGGGTAGCTTGCCCACACTGGCGATGAAAGCCCGGCCTTTAAGCGCGCCCGGGACGTCTCGTTGCAATAAACACCAATAATCGCATCACCCCCGATGAGTGGGCCTGCAGGCTCTCAGGGCCGCCGAGCGTGAGCAGCAACAACGCGACCTGGCCTACCGCGCTGCTAAAGCACTGGGTGGGAACGGACCCGACAATGGACCAGCCCCCGTTGGATCATCACTACGTGGTGCAGCATCTGGGGGGTGCCAAGCAAGTGGACCGCCGGTGCGAGGGTTCCTCGGTCTCTACGATCGTCGAGGAGGGCACCCTGACCTTTGTGCCGGCCGGCACCGAATTTAAATGGCACACTCGGGGTCCGATCGATTTCGCGCACCTCTACATCTCTCCAGCACTGATGTCACGCACGGCGCTGCGTTTCGATCGGGTCAATGAACTGAGCTTGGTGGATACCGTGGGCTGTCGAGACCCGCTCCTGGAAGCGCTCTATTCCGCGATGCGCGAGGAGCTTTACTCGCAACGCGCTGCTTCGCCGATTTACCTCGACACGCTCTTGGAGTCGTTCCTAATCAAGCTACTTCTGGATCATTCCACGGCGCGCCTGCGCGAGACAAAATCCCGCGAAACGCTAGCATCGTTTCGAATTCAGCGAATACTGGAGTTTATCGAGGCGCACCTGGACCATGCCCTTACCCTTGACGATCTCGTTGCGGTGGCGGGCGGTAGCTCGTTTCACTTCAGTCGGGCCTTCAAAAATAGCGTCGGTGACTCCCCCTACAAGTATCTACTACGACGGCGCATGGCGCACGCGCAACGCTTGCTCATGAATACCGACTGGCCTCTCCTCAAAATCGCCCAGAGCTGCGGGTTTTCAGGTGCAGTGAGCTTTTCCAGATCTTTCTTCCGGCTCTTGGGAGTAACGCCCACTCAATTTAGAAACGGAAGACATCGCAAACCGATGTGAGCGTGTGTTGGGAGAATCCCGAATCATGAGTGGCGCTCATCGGCGCATCGCTCGGGCGAGCCACGACGTCCGCGAGGCATAACTGACGGGTTCAGGGCATCTGGGATCAGCACTACGGGTACACCAAACGGGCTCGACGGGCGTGATCTCGAAGATCGCATTGGCAGCGGCGAGCCAGCTTGGGCGAGGCTCCTGGATGATCGGCGGTTTGATTCTCACGTCGGTCCTGTTTGCAATAGCGCGAAGACTGTTCGTAGTAAGGACCCTGTGCGATGGAAGTTTATTTCAGCCCGAGGCGAACATATTGCGTGCAAAAAAAGACTCCGTGCCGTGCGGGCGTTTTGCGGCCGCACGCAATGCCAACGCGCGATGTCCGGTCTATACCCATACACCATCCCCTTTTTGGAGAACGTATGAAACCGCTGATATCGACCATCGCATCGTTCGCGTTGCTGTTCATAGCCACGCTGGCCTCCGCTGCGGAACTTCCCTTTGACCAAGCACGATTTGATGCGGACAAGACCGCCGGCAAGCCCGTCGCTGTTGTGTTCCACGCCTGGTGGTGCCCCACCTGCCGAGCGCAGGCGCCGCTGCTCAAGACTCTCGCGGCGCAACCAGAGTTCGCGCCCGTCACGGTGTACATAGCCAACTATGATTCGGAAAAGGAATTGAAGAAATCCCTCAGGGTGACCAAGCAGAGCACCATCGTCGTGTTCAAGGACGGCGCCGAGCGTGCCCGCTCCACTGGCGACACCCACCAAGACAGCTTGGCGGCGCTGCTGCGCAGCGCCCTTTCCTAACGAGTCCAACCCGATGGATTTTGGTGTCGCGACCTACGGGGTAGGGCTATTGGCTGGGGCGCTCTCCACCCTATCGCCCTGCGTATTGCCCCTGGTGCCGGTACTGGTGGCCGCGGCCGTCAGCGCTCATCGCTGGGGGGCTGTGGCATTAGGTGTGGGTCTGGCGTTGTCCTTCGCCGTGGTGGGACTCTTCGTCGCGACACTGGGTGCATCGCTGGGTCTGGATCCTGATACCTTTCGTACCGTGGGCGCGGTGTTCCTGGCGCTCTTCGGCCTCATCTTACTCATCCCTTGGTTGAGCAATCATTTCGCGCGCGCGACGAGCAGAATGAGTAATTCGGGCAACACGCTACTCTCTCGCATCACAGGAAACGGGCTCAACGGTCAATTCGTGGTCGGCGCTGTTCTCGGTATTGTCTGGAGCCCGTGTGTTGGACCGACGTTGGGGGCGGCGACGACGCTTGCCAGCCAGGGGCGAAATCTTGCTCAAATCGCCTTTTTGATGCTCGTGTTTGGTATAGGCGCGGCGGCACCGTTAGTGTTGCTCGGATCGCTCTCGCGTGCCCGCATGCTCGCGATGCGAGGCCGTCTCTTGAGCGCCGGTCACTATGGGAAGCAGGCGTTCGGCCTCGTGATGGTGATCTTAGGGGTCCTGATCGCCACCGGCCTCGACAAGTCATTCGAGGCGTGGATACTCGATCGAAGTCCTGACTGGCTGACTCGCCTGACTACCCGTTTTTGATTGATCAGGCGGTGCTGCTGCGAAATGAGTCACAACCGAGCGGTTAACAATCATCATGATTGCCCAACGGCATCCGACACTCAGGTGCGGGACAAAGACGACGGGAGAATCAGCGCGACTATGGGGTAGTCGCAAACGGCTTCGCCGCTGCCCACAGCGCATCGGCACCCAGGCGAATCTTGTAATCCGGATTCGAGTAGACGTAACGGATCGTGCCCGAAGTGTCTATGATGAAAACAGAAGGCACTGGGAGCTCATGCAGGGTGGTGCCGGTGGTTGCCTCCAGGTCCACGCCATATTCCCGCATTTTTGCAAGCGTACCGTCATTCACGTGGTAGGCCACACGAAATGCTTGTGCCGCTTTGAGATGACTGTCGGACAATAGCGTGTAGTGAATATCGGCATCCTTGAGACTCGAATACAGCAGTTTGGGTTGATCAGTACTCAAGAACACAATCTCAAAGCCGCGCTCGCGCAGCTTGGCTTCAACCGTGTGCAGGCCGCTGAGCTGGGTATTTCAGAACGGGCACCAGCCACCGCGGTAGAAGATCACTACGGTCGGTTTTTGGTAACCGTCCGAGCTGAAGGCGCGGACCTTCCCGTCTACCGTTTGGGCCGCGAAGGCCGGTGCACGAGTACCGACGGATAACGGTCGGACATCGTTGGGGTCATTGGGGATCTCGGCAACGGCGGTTATGGCAACCAGTGTTGCTGTCAATCCGAACAAACAAATTGGCATGCGCATGGGAAAGCTCCGGGGTTTACGGCCTACACCAACGGCCGGGGAATAAAAACATGAACACAGCTAGGCGGTGGTGAGGTGCCTGAACATGTGGCGCCGCGCTTCGGCGTCCATATTCGGCTTGAATGTGTACTTATCCTTAAGGGCATTGGCGCGGACCGCGGCAGGTCGCGCGCTGATCAAGTCGAACCAGCGCTTCAGATGCGGCAGATCTTCCCACGCGTCATCGCCAAGAATAAAAGGCACCGCTCGCGTCCAGCCCCACGCAGACATGTCTGCAATGGTGTAGGTCGTCCCGAGCAGGTAAGGTCCTTTCGCGAGATGCGCATCGAGAATGCCGTAGTGTCGGCGAGCTTCAAACTGGTAACGATCGTGTGCATAGCCAAGCCCCTCGGGGGCGAAATGCTTGAAGTGCACGGCTTGTCCGGAGTACGGCCCGATGCCAGTCGCGATGAACATGAGCCAGGATAAGAGCTCGCCCCGGGCCTGCGGCGTATTCTCGGGCAGAAACTGCCCCGTTTTCTCGGCCAGATACAGCAGGATCGCGTTGCTGTCGAACACCCGCACGACCCCGTCTGTGATCGCCGGCGTCTTGCTGTTGGGATTGATTGCGACGAAGCTGGCGGCGAACTGCTCGCCTTTACGGGTATCGACGGGAACCACTTCATACGGCAGACCGGACTCTTCAAGGAACAGGGCCACTTTGGCGGGATTGGGCGAGGGATGGTAGTAGAACTTGATCATGAGTGATTCCTGATATTTAGCGAACGGTGTGCGCGGTTTGTCCGAATAGAACCTTGCGGCTCTCCTCAGTCACGATCGGGGCAGAGCGGAATGCCTCGGCACGGGCGTACGCGCGCACGGTCCCGGGGCGAGCCGCAATTTTCTTAAACCAGCGCGCGAGCGCGGGAAACAGTGTGAGATCTTAGGACTGCAGCTGCCATGGTACGATCCAGGGGTACGCTGCGACATCGGCAATCGAGTACTCGGGACCCGCCAGATAGGCCTGAGCGGTGAGCCGCCGATCAAGTACGCCATACAGGCGATTAGTCTCCTTGACGTAGCGCTCGATTGCGTAGGGTAACTTCTCAGGGGCGTAGCGGC
>WNFO01007302.1_pt1 | contig 10867 bp, 8 predicted proteins | sample 5400251 | NCBI WGS metagenome assembly WNFO01 (sample SAMN13153354, study PRJNA577476) | soil metagenome | isolation source: 100 cm saprolite under Madrone tree | place: USA:California | collected 2016-06-14 | reverse complement strand
TTGTCGGTCTCGTCCTCGGCCTCTTCCTTGTTCTCTTCCTCGCTGTCGGCGTCCTCGGCCTCGGAGACGTTGATGCCCATGTCCGAGAGCATCGACATGATGTCCTCGATCTGCTCCGGCGAGGTGGTGTCGGAGGGCAAGACTTCGTTGAGCTGATCGAAGGTCACGAAGCCGCGCTTCTTGGCCTGCTTGATCATCTTCTTGACGGCGGCATCCGACAGGTCGAGCAACGGCGACGGCGCGTCCGGAGAATCCTTCTCAGGGGCGTCCGCTGCCTTGTCGTCCTTTTCCTTGTCTTTTACCTGCAGCGTCTTTGCCTTGGTGGCCATTCATTGCTCCCGAAACGCGCTCATGCAGGAAGCGTCACCGCGCCCGCCTTGAATACTGAACCGACTTATGACGCGGAAAGGGTGGCGCATACTTGTCGCCACCCCCTGCCCATGTCACTGGATTTCGTACTATTAGCCCGGCGCGTATTCCGCAAAAGTGAATATCGGTTTTGCGATCAGAATACGCGCCAGATTTTTCTGACGCATTTTCGAACGGCGAACCGGTCTCCACTTCGCCTCAAAATGCTACGGACCCGTTAAGCTTCGATTAACCTGTTTTTGCCGCCAAACCACGGGTTTGGCGAGTCTTTTTGCGGCTCCGGACAGGCCGACCGCATGAATTTCAATCAAACGCTTCGCTGGAACCGGCCCGACGACTCGCCAAAACCCTCGATCAATGCCTCGGTGCCATCCACTTCCGCCAGCCGGGCCTTGACGTCCCGCAGCCACGTCAAATTAGCCTCGCTGGCCTCGTCGCCCAAGGCGAACTCGGCGTCCTTCAATTCCCTAAGTAATGAGTGCCATTGGCGATGCAAGGAGACGAGCTGGTGCCAGGTGGAAAGAACGTCCTCCCGCGCCGCGGAGCCTTTCGCCCCCCATACCGCCGCGGTCGTGATCGCCAGATCAACCCTTTGAAGTGATTGAGAAAATCCTCCCGCCGCGAGGTCGGCGCGCATCTTCTCGCTCTGCTCGGCGGGTTCCGGACTGTGGTGGTGGTCATTGGCGAAGACCTCCTCCAGATGGTCGTGCAGCAGCCAGGGATGGTTGATCAGGGACTGCAGGATCAGCGCCTCGCGGCGGGAGATCGCGCTGCGCTGGCCGCGCATGATCGGGCTCGACGCCAGCTGGGGACTAGCCACCTGATAGGGCCCGCGGTTGATGGTCTGGCTGCCCGCAGATCCCTGTGGACGGCCGCCCCGCGAGGGCTCGGACCGGCCCGCCGCCCCCGGGGTGAACGATCCACGCGCGGAAAACGCCCGGCCTGATTCGCGGCCGAAATTGCCGGCCCCCCCGCGAAAACTGCCCCGGCCATAGCCGCCGCGCCCACCTTCCGGCGCGAACGTCCGCTGCAACCGTTCGGCGAGATCCTGGCGATAATAGCGCCGCACCACCTCGTCGCGGATGCCATTGGTGAGCTCATTGATCCGCTTTTCCAGCGCCGCGCGCCGCTCCGGCGTCGCAAACGTGCCGCCTTCGATTTCGCGCGACCAGATCACGTCGGCGAGGCCCCGCGCCGCCGAGATCACCTCCTCGATCGCGCCACGCCCGCCGGAGCGCGCGAGATCGTCGGGGTCCTGTCCTTCCGGCAGCAGCGCGAACCGCAGGCTCTTGCCGGGCAACAGATGCGGCAGCGCCATGTCGGCGGCGCGCCACGCCGCCTTCTGCCCGGCCTTGTCGCCGTCAAAGCAAAGTATCGGCTCGTCCGCCATCTTCCATAACAGCGCGAGCTGGTTTTCCGTCAGCGCGGTGCCGAGCGGGGCGACGCTCGCCGGAAAACCGGCGCCGACCATGGCGATGACGTCGACATAGCCTTCCACCACCACCAGGGCGCCGCCGTTATGGGCGGCAAGCCGCGCCGGTGCCAAGTTGTAGAGATTGTCGCCCTTGTGAAACAGCGGGGTTTCCGGCGAATTCAGGTATTTTGCCGCGACATCTTTTTCCAGCGCGCGGCCGCCGAACGCGATCACCCGTCCGCGCAAATCGCTAATCGGAAACATCACGCGGTCGCGAAACCGGTCATACGGCACCGGAATGTCATCGCCCGCGATCAGCAAGCCGGCTTCCACCATGTCCTCGACCGGAATCCCGAGGGCGCCGAGGTGCTCCTTCAAGGCAAACCGTTCGCCGGGCGCATAGCCGATGCCAAACTGCAATTGCACCGCCGGCGAAATCGCGCGGTCGCCGAGATAGCCGCGCGCCTTGGCGCCGTTGCGCGAGGCCAGCGTGCTGCAAAAGAACTTCGCGGCAAGGTCCATCACGTCATACAGCGTCTTGCGGCGCTGCTCGTGGCGCGCCGCGTCGGGGGTGGCGGCGGGCAGCGGCATCCCGGCCATCTGTGCGAGGCGCTCGACGGCTTCGGTGAAAGCGACGCCCTCGGTCTCCATCAGGAAGGAGATGATGTCGCCGTGCTTGCCGGACGAAAAATCGTGATAAAATCCCTTCTGGTCATTGACCGTGAACGACGGCGACTTTTCCTGCTGAAACGGCGACAGGCCCTTCCATTCGCGCCCCGCCCTCTTCAACTTCACACGCCGGCCCACGACTTCCGAAACCGGAAGCCGGGCGCGCAGCTCGTCGAGGAATTGAGGCGTAAAGCGCATAAGGGATTTTCGGTGAGTCGGGGGCGGTTGCCAAGCGATCATGGATACAGGGGCGGCTGGCTAAAATACGAGAATTATTGGGATTCTCCCGGCTATTCACAGGGGCAATTCACTATCTCTCCAAAAACCGCCCCGAGGCGATGCGCGTCAGGTGCGCGACCGGCCAGTTGTAGACATAGGTCCAGGCCTCCGTCGCGCCGCCCTCGAGCGTCACCGACAGCATCTGCCTGACATATTCGGTCGGTTCGGCAAAACCCTCGCCGCAGGCCTCGTACATATCGAACTCGCGCAGCAATTCGTCGGGCGCACGCAGCCGATAGAGTTCGCCGAACACGACGTCCGCGGGGTCGCCGGACAACACCAGCGCGGGATAATGCGTGACCATATAGAGCCGGCCCTGGCACCGCGCCTCGCCGATCAAATCCGCGCCGCGCGACAAGAGCTGCGCCATCGGATGGTCGAAGCCGCGCATCAGCGTGCCGTAGACGAAGAGATTGTTGGATGTCATGCGGCTATTACTATCCCGTCATTCCGGGGCGATGCAAAGCATCGAACCCGGAATCTCGAGATTCCGGGTCTGGTGCTAACGCACCATCCCGGAATGACCGGTGCAGAACTCGCAATGACGAAAACAGCATTACGCCGCCACGACCTCGTCGCTGATGACAACAAACTTCACCAGATCCATTCGCCCAAAGCTCGTGGTCAGCGCCACGTCGGCGGCGTCGCGGCCGGTGCCCATCAGGATGCGGCCGATCCGCGGATGATTGTGGCGGGCGTCGAAGGTGTACCACTGGCCGGACAGATAGACCTCGAACCAGCCGGAAAAATCCATCGGTGCGGGATCCGGCGGAATGCCGATGTCGCCCATATAGCCGGTGCAATAGCGCGCCGGGATGCCCATGCAGCGGCAGAAGGTCAGCGCCAGATGCGCGAAATCGCGACAGACGCCGGCGCCCTGCTCGTAGACGTCATGCGCGGATTTCATGTAGTTCGCATGCTCGTAGCCGAAGGTGACGTGGTTGTGCACGTAGGTGCAGATCGCGGCGACCCGGCCCCAGCCCGGCGGGGTGTTGCCGAACAGCGACCAGGCGATGTCGGTCAGCTTGTCGGTTTCGCAATAGCGGCTCGCCATCAGGTAGACCAAGAGGTCGTCGGGCAGCTGATCGATCGGCAGCTGCTGCGCGGTCGGCGCCACGGCGTCGGGCAATCCGGAATCGCGCACCAGCGCGCTGCCGCGGAGCGTCACGCCGCCGGCCGGCGCCACCAGCCTGCCGCAGACATTGCCAAAGCTGTCGCGGTAGAATCCGATCGGCACGTTGGGCTCGGCGACAATGCTTTCGGTGCCGATGATGTCAGAATAGCGCGACGGGTGAATGCTGAGCATGATCACCATCGGCGTCGGCTGCACAGCCGTGTGCGCGATCTCGAAGCCTACCTTGATTTCCATCTCAAGCCTCCGCTCCCACGTCCACCGAAACGACGTTGATGCTGACCTCCATGCCGACATACGCATCGGCCGAACCGAGATAGGTGCCGTGCAGCGGGACGGCCTGGCGCGGATCGCGCGCCACCGCCACGCGAATGAGATCCTTGGTGCCGACAATGCCGTTGGTGGGATCGAACTCGATCCAGCCGGCGCTCGGCAGGTAGGCCTGAACCCAGGCATGGGTCGAGCCGCCGCCGACATAGCCATGCGACCGATCGCCCGGGATGAACAGATAGCCCGACACGAAGCGCGCGGCGATGCCGAGGCGCCGCAACGCTTCGATCATGAACAGCGCATAGTCGCGGCAGGTGCCGGACCTGGTCTGCAGGGTGTCGAGCGGATGCTGGGTGCCGTGCTCATGCCGCTTGCGGTAGGTGAACGCCTTGCGGATGCCATGGGTCATGTCGCTGAGAATATTGAACGTCGGGGTCGGCCCCTCCTCGTCGAGAAAATTCCGCGCCCACGCCGACAGCGCGCCGTCGGGATCGCCATATTGCGGCGTGATGAATTGAACGAGGTCGGGAAACTCGTCGTCGCTGTAGAGAAACGGGTAGAAATACGCCGGATCGTCCGGGGTCGGCGCGTACTCCTCGGCCGGATTGTGCTCGACGGTCGCGGTAGAGCTGAACGTCAGGGTTTCGGCGCGCTCGTCGAAGGTCGCAATCGCGACGCTGTTGCCGAACACGTCATGGATCCAGCGCAGCGACATCGGCTCCGGCACGATCTCGAGACTGCCCGACAGCACCCGCAGGTCATGGCCGTCTCGCGGGCGCAGCATGATGCGATGTTCGCCGAACGCCACCGGGTGGGCATAGCGATATTCAGTCTTGTGATGAATCGTCAGCAGGGGCATCGTCGAAGCAATCATCGTGATTTTGCGCAATCTAATCTATACCGATCCCTGCTTATTTCGAAATCGGTATGCTGCTTCGCTAGGCAATAGTTGAGGAAAAATGGCCTTGGACACTGGCGGGGACACATCATTACTCCTTGGAAGCACAGATGTTCCGCCGGTTTGGGAAGATAATGCCGCGGGCGGCTCGCCGTTCCTCCTGACCTGCGATCATTACGGCCGGCTGACCCCGCAGAGCCTCGGCGATCTCGGGCTGCCGGCCAGCGAGTTGACGCGGCATATCGCCTGGGATATCGGGATTGCCGGCGTCGCGGAGTCGCTATCGAGGCAGCTCGGCGCGCATCTGATCGCGCAGCGCTACTCGCGGCTGGTGATCGACTGCAATCGCCCGCCCGGCGCGCCAGGTTCGATCCCGCGCATCAGCGAGGCGACCACGATACCGGCCAACGAAGCGCTTGGCCGCGATGCGGCTGAGCTGCGGCGCAAGGCGATCTTCGATCCCTATCATCGCCGCATCGCCGAGGTCATCGACGCGCGGCTGCGCGAAGGCGTTCCGACGGTGCTGGTGTCGCTGCATAGTTTTACGCCGGTCTACGCCGGCATCGCCCGGCCCTGGCATATCGGCACGCTCTATCAACGCGATACCCGGCTGCCACGGCTCCTGCTCAAGCAGCTTCGCGGCGAAGGCGATCTGGTGGTCGGCGACAACGAGCCCTATGCGGTGAGCGACGAGACCGACCACACCATCCCCGTGCACGGCGAGGCGCGCGGCCTGATGAACACGGGAATCGAAATTCGCCAGGACCTGATCGCCGATCCGGCCGGCCAGCACCAATGGGCGGATCGGCTGGCACGAATTTTTGGCGAGATCGAAACAGCGTTGCGCGGGCAGCGGCTGGTATAGCTGCGAACCGCGTCACCGCGCCCGCGTCAGTGCCAGCCAGACGCCGCCGCCGATCATGAAGCCGCCGGAAACGCGCGACAGCAGCCGTGTCCGCCGCGCCGAGAAGAATTTTCGCGCGCGGCCAGCCAGTATGGCGTAGATCGAATCAGTGATCGCGCCGGTGATCATGAAGGTGACGCCGAGCAGCGCCACTTGCGAGACATGATCCCTGCTCATGTCCATGAATTGCGGAATGAACGCGCCGAAGAACACCAGCACTTTGGGGTTCGAGAGCAGCACCACAAAACCCTGCAGGAAAAACCCGCCGCGCGGCGGGGGCGGCGGCGCCTCGGCGCTAACGCCTTCAACCGGAGCACGAATGAGCTTGATGCCGAGCCAGACCAGATAGGCGGCGCCGGCAAACCGCACCCAATCGAACCAGTAGCCCATGGTCGCCATCAGCGAGGTCAGCCCGACGGCGACAATGCCGATCACGATCGCGAGGCCCGTCTGGACGCCCAAGATGTTGGTCAGCGCCGCGCGGGTGCCATGGCGCAGGCCATTGGCGATCACCAGCGTCACCACCGGACCCGGCAGCAGCGCCAGCGCGATGCAGGCGGCGAGAAATGCGAGATAGACCTGGAGGGACATGAGGGGACTCGCGGTTGTTTGAAACGGCAATTCGATTATGCCCGATCATATCGCACGGGAGAAGCCGCCTCTTCCCCTCTCGCACAAGGGGAGAAGGGATGAGAGCGAAGCCTCAACGCCCATCCATCGCCGACGTCATCCATTTTGTTAGGGCGTCCGTCGCAAGAAAATCCAGCGCCACGCGCGAAACGCCCGACGCCGTGCCCGTGCCCTGCGCGACCGCGACCAGGAGATCGCAGCGCCGCGACACCGCGATGCCGACCGCCGTATGCTGTGAGCCGTCGGACATCCTGAGATGATAGCTGCGCAGGCGACCGGGCATATCGGCAATCCGCACCACCTTGCCCGGCTCGAGCGGCGTGAACCGGTGGCTCATCAGATCGAGATCGGCGACGCGGTCGACTTCGTCGTCATCGGCGACGCCGCTGTCGCAATTGCAGAAACCGATCTTCGGCCGCACATACACTTCGACATCGTCACCACACAACTCACCGGAGCAACGGAACGCGCGGCCCGCGGGCCAGCCGTCGCGCGGAAACGGCCAGGCGATCTCCTGCCAGGCCTCGACCTGCGGCCGGCCATGCTCAAAGGCTGCAACGGCGGACCATGCGCCGATCGCCAACACCGCAACCACCATGACCGGCAGGCTCCGCATCGTTCACACCATCAGGGCAGGCCGGCGACGGCGCGCGCGGGGCCGGTCAGTTCCAGAATATGCAGGCCGGTGTTGGCGCGATCGACGATGTAGATATAACCGCGTTCATCGGTTTCGACATTGTTGGTCTGGATCGCGACCTTGCAGCGATCCTGGCCTTCAACCGGGACGCAACGCTTGTCGGTGGCCGCCGTGATCGAGGGGATGAAATAGCCGACTTCCCTGGGATGATAGGGATCGCGAATGTCGAGCGCCCGCACGCCGGCATTGAAGAAGGCGATGAACGCCATCTTCTTGTAAAACACCGGCGCCATGCTCTCATTGGAGGAATGCGAGCCGAACCGCCCTCCCCGTTGGCAGAACGCACCGCTCGCCTCCGGCACGGTGAAACTCGAAATCATCATCGGGCGGTTCTCGACCGTGACGTCGGCGAACCACACCATCTGCCGCGGCTCGCTGCATTCGTTCAAAATCGCCTCGTCGACGATCATCACGATGTCGCGGTTCTGGCCGTCCTTGTCGTGGGCGAATTCGGCGATCGGCATTCCACGCATCGGAAAGGTGGTGTGGGCGCCGTTGAACGCGGACATCGGCAGCCTTGAGATTTCCGGCAGACGAAGATTATCCGGCGTCGGCTCCCTCGGTCCGTTGATCAGCTTGTCGCGATCGACGATCTGCACGAAGCCGCCCTTGTTGGTGCCGTAGCCGAAATAGACGCGGTTGCCTTCGGGGCCGGTCGAGATCGGCCCGTGTAACTCAGTCGGCACCGCGCCGGTTGCGCCGGGCTCCTGACCGGGAAGGCCGAAATCGCGAATCTTGACCGGGTGCGCGGGATCGCCGAGGTCGTACACTTGAGTCATGCGGCGCGTGCGCCAGTCGGGTGCGCCCGACACCAGAAAGGCAATGCCGGTCCCGCATTCCCACCAGCTCTTGTGGGTATCCTTCAAGCCGCCGATCCGCGTGATGAGAACCGGATTGGCGGGATCCGCCACATTCCAGATTTCATGCGCTTCGCCGCCAAACGTGCGCAGCATGTAGACCGCGTTGGGATCGCCCTTGGGCAGCGCCTTGCCGTCGCAGATGCGCACCATCTGCGCGCCGCCGGCCTCGTATTTTCCTTCCTGGCCGGGAATGTGGCGCAGATACTTTGGATGTGTGGGATCGGTGACATCCACGATCGACGTTCCGTTCGGCTCGGCCTTGCCGGTCAACGGATTGACCGGCGCCGGGATATCGTCGGTTCCACCGTGATGGCCGATATAGGCAATCCAGCGATCGCCCTGATGATGGATGGTCGGCTGGTAGGCGCTGCGCGCCTGCAGGTCGTTAGCGCCGACCAGCTTCATGTTGGACGCTTCCGGCGGAGCGCCAATCACCTGCTGCTGCGCATGCGCGGCGGTGCAGCAAGCGACAAGACATATGCAAAAATACGTTGCCAGTTTGACGTGACCGGTCATGTTTTTCCACCCAGGTTATCGAAGCCAGTCTTCGCTGGCTGATTGAGAAAGATATCATAGCGAAGCGTCCCCGGATTGCACTACGCTTGGTCGATCGCGAACATCTCTTCTTTTGGGGAGGCAACCATGTCGCCGCATCATATTGACTCCGCCAGCCGTCGCCGTTTGCTGCAATTTTTGGCCGCGAGCCCGTTGTTCGCGCGCGGCGCCTTGGCGGAAGGGCTGCGGCCATCGGATCCGGTTGACTGGGCGCCGCGCGACCCCGACAAACTGATTGCCGACCCCACACAGGCGCTCGACGTTTTCGATTTCGAGCCGGTCATGAAAAAGAATGTTCCGCCGGCGCATTTCGGTTACATGGCCACCGGGGCCGATGACGAAGTGACCTTGCGCGCCAACCGCGAGGGTTTCCGGAAATTCGAGCTGCGGCCGCGGCGACTCGTCGATGTCAGTAAAGTCGACATCAGTGCCGAAATCCTCGGCGCGAAATACGACAGCCCGATCGTCATTGCGCCGGCGGGCAGCAACCGCGCTTTTCACGCCGATGGCGAAATCGCCGTCGCCAAGGCGGCGAAAGCCGGCAACCATCTGCAAATTCTGTCCACCGTCGCCACAACATCGATCGAGGATGCGATCGCCGCGCGCGGCGCGCCGGTGTGGTTTCAGCTCTATACGACCCAGCGCTGGGAAGTGACCGAAGGCCTGGTCAAGCGGGCGGAGGCCGCGGGCGCGCCGGCAATCGCGGTGACACTCGACGTGAGATCGGCAGCGAAATGGGAGACGTTTGCCAGATTGCGGCGCACCGACGCCCGCGACTGCGGCGGCTGTCATGGCCTCACCGACTATCTGTCGCGGAAGCCGAATTTTACCGGCATCGATCTCGGCGGCGTGAGCAGCACGGTCGTCACCAACCTGACCTGGGATTTGATCAAGCGCCTCCGCGATACCGTCAAGGTCAGGTTCGTGCTCAAAGGCATCCTTGCCTTCGAGGACGCAAAGCTCGCCGCCGATGCAGGCATCGATGCCATCGTCGTCTCGAACCATGGCGGGCGCGTGGAAGACGGCGTCAGCGCGACCATCGACGTGCTACCGGAAATCATCGGGGCAGTCGGCGGCCGCATGCCGATCCTGGTCGACAGCGGCTTTCGCCGCGGCAGCGACATCGTCAAGGCATTGGCACTGGGTGCGCAAGCGGTGTGTATCGGCCGGCCTTATCTGTGGGGGCTGGGCGCTTTCGGTCAGCCAGGTGTCGAGCGTGTTCTTGGGATCTTGCGCGCCGAGACCCGCACCGCCATGCAGCAGCTTGGCGCGCCGTCACTCAAAGACCTCACGCCGGCGATGGTCCGGCGAGCGCATTGCCTCATCAAGAATGTTACCGGAGAACTGACCGTCAGGATTGGGGCGGCGATACCGAATCGGATCGGTGTCGCCGATGGCAGGACGGATCAGCATGGGTGCGCGGCGGGAGATCACGGCGGCGGTGATAGACCGCTATCGATCTGCAGGGCGGGCAGATAAGGGGCGCATTCTCGACGAGCTTTGCGCGGTGACGGGCTGGCATCGCAAGCACGCGGTTCGGGCGCTTGCCATCCATGTCGCAATTTCGCCGGAGGCCCGGCGGCAGCGAAGGCCGACCTATGGCGCCTCTATCAGGGATGCGCTGGTGGCTCTGTGGGAGGCCTCGGATCGGATCTGCGGCAAGCGGCTCAGGGTAATGATTCCGACGTTGCTGCCTTCGCTGGAGCGGCATGGCCGGCTCAAGCTCGACCAGGCCGATCGAGCGCTGGTGCTCGGCGTCAGCGCAGCCACGATTGATCGCTTGCTGGTCGAGACCAAAATTGCCGCGGCTGGCGGTAAGCGCCGGCGGGTCGGCTTTTATTCGGCGGTGCGGCGTGAAGTCCCGATCCGGACGTTCAACGACTGGCACGATCCGCCGCCGGGGTTCTGCGAGGTCGACATGGTGGCTCATGGCGGCACATCTGTAGCTGGCTCGTTCATTCAGACGTTGACGATGGTCGACGTCGCGACTGGTTGGACCGAATGCATGCCGCTGGTGACGCGCGAGAGCGGCCTCGTCGTGCGAGCCATGGAGCGCGCACAGAACCTGTTTCCCTGGCTCATTCGCGGCGCCGACTTCGACAACGACAGCGCGTTTATGAACGATGTCGTCGTGCCCTGGTGTCGCGCGCAAAAGATCGAGGTGACACGCTCGCGCGCCTACAAGAAGAA
>WNFO01005775.1_pt1 | contig 10867 bp, 8 predicted proteins | sample 5400251 | NCBI WGS metagenome assembly WNFO01 (sample SAMN13153354, study PRJNA577476) | soil metagenome | isolation source: 100 cm saprolite under Madrone tree | place: USA:California | collected 2016-06-14 | reverse complement strand
CGAGATACATCGCGCGGGCGCCGAGCGGATTGCCCGGGCCGCCGGCCATGAAGCGCGGCAGATAGGGCTGGCGCGCGATCATCTCCGGCGGCGGCGTCCAGTCCGGCCATTCGGCCTTGCGCGAAATGTTCAGCAATCCCTGCCACTGAAATCCCTCGCGTCCAACGCCGATGCCATAGCGCAGCGCGCGGCCATTGCCCTGGATCAGATAGAGATGGCGCTCCGCGGTCGAGATGATGATCGTGCCGGGCGCCTCTGTGGTGCGATACAGCACCGCGGTGCGCCGGTATTGCGGGTCCAATTCCACGGAATCGTCGGGCAGAAGCCCCGGCTGGTCGCCGACATCGGGCTGCTGTGCAAAGCTCTGCGACACCGAAAGCGTGAGGCCGGCCGCGGCAATCATCATCCAGATCAGGTGCCGAAATTTCGTCATCCAGAACTCTCCTCGTTCAGCGCAATGACAATTGTCTACCATCCCCGGCGAGGCATCGGAACCACCAAAATCGCAGCCGTCGGGAGCCGGTCATTTCGGCGCGATCCACAGCCGCAGGCAAAAGGCCACGGCAGCCACCGTGCCGACGCCGCCGAGCCAGAGGGCTGCGAACCACAACAGCCGCTGCGCCAGCGGTCGCGGATGTTGCCCGGATGGCTTCAATGATAGCCGCTCCCGGACCTGACCTTGCCGCGGAATACCCAATAGGCCCACCCGGTATAACCGAGAATGAGCGGCACCAGGATGGCGACGCCGACCAGCATGAACAGCTGGCTGTTCGCGGGCGATGCCGCCTGCCAGATGGTGATGCTCTGCGGCACGATATAGGGATACATGCTGATGCCGAGGCCGGCATAGGACAGCCCAAACAGCGCCAGCGACAGAAAGAACGGCTGGGTGTCGAGTTTGTTGGCGAGGCTGCGCAACAGCAGGACGGCAACGCCGGCTACCGCGATCGGTACCGGCGCGGTCAAGATGATGTTGGGCCAGGTGAACCAGCGCTGGGTATAGTGGATGTGGAGGAACGGGGTGGCGATGCTGACCGCGCCGATGGCCCCCAACATCGCGAACAGGAGAGCCCAGCTCAGGTGATAGGCCTTGTCGCGAAGTTCGCCCTCGGTCTTCAGCACCAGCCATGTCGCCCCCAGCAGGGCGTAGCCGACCACCAGTGCGAGCCCGGTCAAGATGCTGAATGGCGTCAGCCAGTCCCACCAGCCGCCGGCATAATGCCGCCCCTCGACATGCACGCCCTGCAGGATGGCGCCGAGCGCAATGCCTTGCGCCAGCGTCGCCAGCAGCGATCCGCCGGCGAATGCGATATCCCAGCGATTGCGCTGGCTCTGCGTCGTCCGCCAGCGAAATTCGAAGGCGACGCCGCGAAAGATCAGGCCGATCAGCATCGCGATCATCGGCGTGTAAAGTGCCGGCATCAGCACCGCATAGGCCAGCGGAAACGCCGCCATCATTCCGCCGCCGCCGAGCACCAGCCAGGTTTCATTGCCGTCCCACACCGGCGCGACGCTGTTCATGATCACGTCGCGGTCGGCCTTGTTCGGAAACAGCGGAAACAGCAGGCCGAGGCCGAGATCGAATCCGTCCATCACCACATAGACAAAGACCGCGAACGCGATGATGAACGCCCAGATGGTTGCGATGTCGAAGAAGGCGGTCATCGGGCGGACCCCTGCGTTGCCGCACCTGCTGCCGCACCTGCTGCCGGCGTGATGCCGGCGGCGCGGGCCGGCAGATCGGCGGACGGTCCCTGTTCGCCGTGATGTGGCGCAGATGCCATCAGCCGGAACAGGTAGGTCAGGCCCGCCGCATACACGATAAAATAGACGATGACGAAGCCGATCAGCGACGAGGCCACCGCGGGGGCGGCCAGCGGCGAGGCGGAGTCAACCGTCCTCAACAGGCCGTACACGGTGAACGGTTGGCGCCCGGTCTCGGTGGTGATCCAGCCGGCGAGCACGGCGATGAAACCCGCCGGACCCATCGCCATCGCGAACATGTGCAACAACCGGGATTGGTAGAGTGTGCCGCGCCAGCGGCTCCACAGGCTGAACAGGCCGAGCCCGACCATCAGAAAACCCATTCCGACCATGATCCGGAACGACCAGAAGGTGATCGGCACCGGCGGCCAGTTCTCGCGCGGCACGGTGTCGAGGCCGGCAAGCGGCGCATCGATTGAATGTTTGAGGATCAGCGATCCCAGCATCGGAACTTCAATTGCGTACTTGACCTCGCCGGCGGCCTGATCAGGCAGGCCGAACAGGATCAGCGGTGCGCCGTCCGGGTGACTCTGGAAATGGCCCTCCATCGCCATAATCTTGGTAGGTTGATGCTCCAGCGTGTTGAGGCCGTGCTGGTCGCCGGCCAGAATCTGGATCGGCGCCACCAAAGTGGCCATCCACATCGCCATCGAAAACATCACCCGCGGACCGGCCTGGTGGGAATCGCGCAACAGGTGAAACGCGCCGACCGCGCCGACTAGCAGCGCCGTGGTGAGATAGGCCGCCAGCACCATATGCACGAGGCGGTAGGGAAACGACGGATTGAAGATGACCTTGAGCCAATCGGCGGCGACGAACTGCCCGTCGGCGTTGACGGCGTAGCCGGCCGGCGTCTGCATCCAGGAATTGGCGGAGAGGATCCAGAATGCGGAAATCAGCGTGCCGGTCGCGACCATCAAGGTCGCGAAGAAATGCAGCCTGTGGCCGACCCGCTCCAGCCCGAACAGCATCACGCCGAGAAAACCCGCTTCGAGGAAGAACGCGGTGAGCACCTCGTAGGCCATCAGCGGGCCGATCACGGGGCCCGCTCTGTCCGAAAATGCCGACCAGTTGGTGCCGAACTGGTAGGACATCACGATGCCCGACACCACGCCCATGCCGAACGCGATGGCGAAGATCTTCAGCCAATAATTGAACAGATTGATGAAGACCTCGCGTCCGGTCCACAGCCAGAGCGCTTCGAGCACCGCGAGATAGCTGGCAAGCCCGATCGAGAACGCCGGAAACACGATGTGAAACGACATCGTGAACGCGAACTGCGCCCGCGCCAATACCACGGCATCCCAGCCCTCAAACATGTCGGTCATCCGCCGTCGCTATTCCGGCGCGGACCTTACCATGCCGAGCGTGACGATGGTACAGCGCCGTGCACAGGACCGCTCAGCTTGAGGCGTTGAGCAGGCGCGCGATGATGCGATCCATTTGTTCGTACTGGCCCTCGCCGTCGTGCTGGAACACGATTTTTCCGCTTTGGTCGACGATATATTGCGCCGGCCAATACCGGTTGCTATAGGCGTTCCAGGTCTGGGAATCGTTGTCCTGTGCGACCGGATAGGTGATGCCATGCCGTTTCAGCGCGGCCTGCACGTTGGATGCCGATCGCTCGAACGGGAATTCCGGCGTGTGGACGCCGACGACGACGAGGCCGCGATCCCTGTATTTCGCATAGAGATCGGTCACGTGCGGCAGCGTATTGACGCAGTTGACGCAGCCATAGGTCCAGAAATCCACCAGCACGACCTTGCCACGCAGGTCCGCGATGTTGAGCGGCGCGGAATTGAACCAGTTGCTGATGCCGGCGAAGTTGGGTGCGGCGTTCTGTACGGCGGCGACCGCGAACGGAGCCACCCGGTCGCGTGCAAGCTCGCCGCTAAGGCAGGGTATGGCAGTGCTCGTCAGGTAAGCGGCAACCACGGCAGCGGTGGCGGCGAGGGAACGTATCGTCATGGCAAACTCCATTATCGGGCGCGGTTGATTACAGGCCGATCTGGCCGCTCGGGTAAAATCCTGTCAGCCACGCCACGATCAGCGTGTCGTATTGAAAGTAGGAGGCGACCGCGAAGGCGATGACGACGACGCCAAATCCCTGCTGCAGCCTGGGGGAGATCCGCGCGATGCTGCGGACGCGGGTGGTGACGGCCTGGCCGCCATAGGCGATCGCCAGCATCGGGATCGCCGCGCCCACGGCGTAGACCACCAGCAGCGCGCTCGCCCATGCGGTATCCCTGGATGTCGCGACGATGGTGAGGATCGAGCCGAGCACCGGGCCGGCGCAGGGCGTCCACACCAGGCCGAGCGTGCTGCCGAGCACGAAGCCGCCAATGTTGCCTTGCCGGAACGCGCTGTCGCCGGGACCGCCGTTGGTGAGCCCGCCGACCAGGGCCGAAAACCGTTCGAACGGCGCCGGCCAGATCATCAAAACTCCGAAGCCGAGCAACACGATCGCCGCACCTGTTCGCAGAACGTTCGGATCGAAATCGAAGACGCGGGTGATGGCGCTGAGCAACAATGCGGCGGCCGAAAACGAGATCACAAAACCGAGCGCGATCAGCGCCGGCCGCGCCTTGCCGGCTTGGCCGACCGACGCCCCCAGAAGGATCGGCAGCATCGGGAGCGTGCAGGGTGCGGCGATGGTCACCACGCCGGCGAGCAGGGCAAGAACGAGGTTGAACATCAGATGGGACCCATCACAGCGCTCTCATCTGCGCCTTGCGGCCGCGTCAGAGCTTGTAGGGTCCTTCGAAGCGGCGAGGCGAGGCGTTACGCGGGCAGCATTTGGGCCGCGTCACGTGTTCGTGAGGCTTTCGATGTGAAGCGCGAGCGAGTTCAATCCCAACATAGATGAATCGCCAGCGTCATCAGAAGCGGCAAGTGGCAATAAGAACAGGACGGAGAACCGCTTCGGCAGTCCGCAAAAGCGGAGCGACCCGGAGGGGGGCATCCCGTCCGGGTCGTCGGAGGTTCTTGGCGGTAGAAACCTGGGAATCAGCGGGCGCTGGTCTCGCAGTCGTCGAAAATCACGCAGACCTCGGCTTGTCTGCGGCTCTCATGCCCGGCGTTGGTGCTCGTCGGTGTAGCAGTGAAGTTTTTCCGGTTGATGTCTTGAATTGTTTCAATTGTTTCGCGGCCGGTAACCATTGCGAACAACAGGCGTCCGGTTCTTCGCAATCAGATATCCACTAACAAATTGATCTAATTGACATTTTCACGCCGCCAGGCCCTCGACGCCGGCGCCCTTGAGCAGATCGGCAAGCTGCTTGCGGGCATAGAACATCCGCGTCTTCACCGTGCTTTGGGGAATCCCGATGATCGCACCGGCCTCTTCTACCGACATCTCGTGGTAGTAAACCAGGTTGATGATCTCGCGATGCGCCGGCGACAGCTTTGCCACGCAGGCGCGCAGAATCTCGCTGGTATTGCTGCGGTTCAACGAGGCTTCGGGCGTATCGGCCTGATCGGCGATTTCAAGCACGTCCTCCTGGTCGATGTCCTCGTGCCGGCGCTGACGCATCGCGGTCAGCGCCTTGAAGCGGGCGATCGACAACAGCCAGGTGGAAACCTGGGAACGGCCCTCGAACTGGCTGGCGGTGCGCCAAACATCGAGGAACACCTGACTGACGAGGTCTTCCGCCATGGTGGCGTCGCGCACGATGCGAAGCACGAAACGGTAAACCCGCACATTGTGGCGCGAGTAAAGGGTATGCATCGCGGTCCGGCCGCCTTCGGCAATGCTCTCCAGCAGCATTTCGTCCGAGGTCGCCTGGGCGGCGATGATGCCTTCGCGGGCTGCGGAGTTGATGGCGACGACGTTCTGCATGACAGGCTCCCAATAATCGCCGCTGGGCGGCGCCTCGTTGGGCAAATTGATAGTCAGCGAACGTTTCGGGACGTCTGCACGCAAAGGGGAAAATGGTTTCATGTGCCGGAGAATTGTTTCGTCGCTACGGCTGCGACGAAACATTCGAGCTCGAAATGTGAGCAACTTCAATGATCGCAAATCTGGAAGATTTGCAGACGCAAAAAAGTTCCTGTCCTCGCATGAAAAAATTGGGTTCACTGCGGACGGATTGGCCCCTTTTTGCCTCTCCCGGCCTGCGGAAAGAGGGGGCAATTCACGGTTCGCTCGGGATTCCGATCAGGCCTTGTCGCCGGCGGGCGAGAATAGATAGCCGCCGCCCCTGATGGTGCGGATCACCGCGGGCTTGGTCGGGTCCATCTCGATCTTGCGCCGGATCCGCATGATCCGCAGATCCACGGCGCGATCGAAGGCTTCGGCGTCGCGCGCGTTGGCCAACTCCAGCAGGCGCTCGCGCGACAGCACCCGCTTCGGATTTGCCGCGAAAACCTTGAGCAGGCCGAATTCGGAAGCGGTCAGCGGATGCTCATTGCCCTCGTCGTCGCGCAGCGCCTGCGCCTCCAGATCGAGCCATTTGGTTCCGAACCGCACCAATTGGTCTTTCGCCGCCTTCGCAGCCGCGGTTTCCGGCGTTGCCGCTGGCGCCTTGGCCGGCGAGCTGCGCCGCAATACCGAGCGAATCCGCGCCATCAATTCACGCAATTCACAGGGCTTTGCGATGTAATCGTCGGCGCCGAGTTCCAGCCCGACGACGCGGTCGATCGGGCTTGCGGTGGCCGTCAACATGATGACCGGGACGTTGGTCCGGCTTTTCAGATCGCGGATGATGGAAAGCCCGTCCTCCTCCGGCATGTTCAGATCGAGTACCACCAGATCGGGCACACTGGTTTCGATCGCGCCGCGCAGGCTCCTGCCGCCATCGCACAGCGTCACGGTAAAACCGTGCATCTTGAGATACTCGCCGACCATCTCGCGCGCCGGCGCCTCGTCGTCGACAATGATGATGTGGGGGCTTTGGGTCATGAAATCTCTGTTGCAGGCAAGATGACGGTGAAGGTCGAGCCCTGTCCGGGCCCCTCGCTGTTCGCGGTGACCTGGCCGCCATGCATATCGATGATGCGCTTGACGATCGAAAGCCCGAGGCCGGTCGAACTTTCGCCGGCGGTGGGTTTTGCGGACAGCCGCTGGAAACGGCCGAACAATCGGCCGAGATCTTCGGGGGACAGGCCGGCGCCTTCGTCGGCGATGCGGATGATGGTGGTGTTCTGCTCGTGCGTTACCACCACCGCGATCTTGCCGCCGATTGGACTATATTTGATGGCGTTGCTGACGAGGTTGTCGATCGCCTCCCGCATCCGGTCGGCATCGCACATCGTGACGAAATTCGGCGGCGCCGACACCGCGATGGTCTGCTGCTTGTTCACGGCCAAGGGCTGGTTGGCATCGGCGACTTCGCTGACAAGGCCTGCGATATCCACCGGTTCGCGGCGAATGGTGATGTCGAAGGCGTCCGCCATCGCGTCCGAAATCAGATGATCGACCATCGAGGTCAGGCGCCTGGTGGCATCGCGGATGTGCTCGACCTGGGCGGTGACACTCTCCTTGGAAGAGCCGGCGCCGATCAGCTCCGTCAGCATTTCGGTGCGGCCGAGGATGACGCCGAGCGGATTCTTCAAATCGTGAGCCACGGTGCCGAGAATTTCATTCTTGAAACCGTTGGCGCGCTGCAGCCGCAGCCATTGCGCCGACAGCCTGCGGTTGGCCTGCATCAGCGCACGGGTGCGCTGGGCGACACGGTCCTCGAGCTGCGTGTTGGCCTCGTGCAGCTGCTGATAAAGAATGACATTGTCGAACGCGATCGAAAGCCGGCTGCCGAATATTTCGACCAGCGACCGGTCGGTCTCGGATAGCGGACGCTCCGCCTGCAGCAGCACCACCACTTCCCGGCCGCTGCCGGTGCGAACGTAGAGAACGGTTCGGTGATCGACGAATTCATGTTTGCGCCGCTTGAAGGCGGCTTCAACCATCGACCGCAGGTCGGGGTCGAGCGACTTGGATCCGGCGCTGCCGATGAAGCGGCTATAGCAGCCCGAACCGGCCAGCACGGAAAAGTCGTCGCCGACCACGCCGCCGTCGCGCAGCACCAGGATGCCGGCGCAATCGACGTTCAGCAGGGAAGCGATCTGCGTCAGCACGCCCTCGGCGAGGCGCTGCATCGATCTGAAATCGTACAGGGTCGAGGCGGCATCGATGATGATTTCCAGCCCGCGTCGGGTTTGAACCATGCGTTCGAGCTGCTGATAGCTGCGCAACGCCGCGGTCAGCGAGGTAAACAGCTTGTCGGCCGTCAGCTCGGTCTTCGCCTTGTAGTCGTTGATGTCGTACTGCACGATGACGCGGCGCTCGGGCGCCTGGCCGGGCTGCCCGGTGCGCAGGATGATGCGAACGGTCTCGTTCTTGATTTCATTGCGGATGTATTCGACGAGATCGAGGCCCGCCGCGTCGGTTTCCATGATGACGTCGAGCAGCACCGCGGCGATATCGGGATGCGCGCGCATCAATGTGCGGCCCTCGGCCGCCGAATAGGCCGAGAGGATTTCGAGCTTCTGCCCATTGAGATTGTAGTCGCTCAGCGCAAAGCGGGTGCCTTCGTGCACGGCCTGATCGTCGTCGATCACCGCAACCTTCCATCTGCGCGTCGTGGATGCCTCCGGAGCTACCCCGGAATCGTCGATCAGGTGGAGGACATCGTCCTGTTCGGCCATTGCGGGGTCCCGTCGCTTGCTTCTGTGGAGCCGCCCTTCGCGGCCCTCGGCATGATAATGCGAAATGTGGTGCCTTGTCCCAGTCTTGAATCCAGCATCATCCGGCCGCCAAGCTGCTGAGTGACGAGATTATAGACGATGTGCAGGCCGAGCCCGGTGCCGCCCTCGTTGCGGCGCGTGGTAAAGAACGGGTCGAAGGCCTGCCGCTGCACGTCCGGCGTCATTCCGGCCCCGTTGTCGGCAAAAATGATCTCGACGTCGTCAACGCCGCGGGCCCGCGCTGAAATCGAGATTTTCCCGGAACGCCCGTCGGGGAAAGCATGATTTGCTGCGTTGAGGAACAAATTCGTCAGAATCTGCCCATAGGAACCCGGATAACCGTCGATCAAGAGGCCCTCGGGCACGTCGACCGACAGGGCGATCGCCGCCTTTTTCAGAACCGGCCGCAGGCTGGCGATGATCTGGTCGGTCGCCTCGCCCAGGCTGAACTGCCGGCGTTCGGCATGCGAGCGATCGACCGCGACCTGCTTGAAGGACTGGATCAACTCCCCGGCGCGATGCAGGTTCGCCACCAGCTGTTGCGCGGCGTCACGCGAGTTCCGGACGAATTCCTCCAGTTGAGACCGGCGCAACGGACCGTCGGATCTCAATTCGGCCTCGAACATTTCAGCGCGGCGGGCGAAACTCGACGCCACCGTCAGGCTGATGCCGATCGGGTTGTTTACTTCGTGGGCGACACCGGCAACCAGGCCGCCGAGCGCCGCCAGACGTTCGGCGTCGATCAGGTTTTGCTGGGCGGCGTTGAGTTCGAACAGGGCGCCCTCGGCCTTTTCCTTGGAGGCGCGCAACTCGTCTTCGGTCTTGCGCTTGGCGATGGCGTTTTCGCGGAAGACTTCCACCGCGCGCGCCATCGCGCCGACTTCGTCCCTGGCATCGGTTCCCTGCACGCGCCGGTCGTAATCGCCCGACGTGATCGCGTGCATCGCCGTCATGATCTGCCCCAGCGGCAGCCGGATGCTCAGCGCGATCAGGACGCCCGCGGTGAGGATGATGCCGAGAAAGATCACGGCGATCGACAGCACCCGGCGGGATATGTCGGCCAGCGTCCGATCGAATGTCTCCTGCGCCTTTTGCTCGCGCTGCCGCATCTTGACCGACAATCGATCGATCGCGCCGATGGCGTCGGCCTGGGTGGCGTCGATGGTGTTGCGTAACAGCTCGGTCCGGCTCGCGAGCTGCTCGGATAATTTCGCGAGGCCCTCGCGCAGCGCCACGGTCCGCGCCTTCAGCCGCTGCAGGGCCATGCGCTGCAGGTCGTTGTCGGCGAGGTCGGACATCACCGGGATGGTCTTCTCGATCGTGTCGGTGTTGCGGCGGGCTTCCTCGGCCGACGCCGTCGCCAGCGAAAGATAATAGGCGTTGGCGGCGACCAGCATCGCGGTGAACGCCTCGCGCGACTTTCCAAGCGACGGCCAGATCAGGGCATCGCGGTGCCCCGTCGCGCCCTCGATGATCGAGTAAAGCCCGGCCATGTCGCGGGCCGGGGTCAAGACCTGCTCGTCATAGGTCTTCGAAATGGTGGCCTGGACGCCGCGCAATTCGCCGAAACCATTGAGGAAGCGCTCGGTGACGCGTTCCAGCTCCTCCACCGATCCCGACAGCATCGGGTCGGTCGACGCGCGCGTGGTGAGGGTGCCGAGAACGGCCTCGCGCAACAGCAAGATCTCCGCGAACAGTTCGGGGCTCGACTGGTTGATGTAGCGATGGATCAGGTTCTGCAGGCGGCCGGTTTCGCTCTCCAGCATCGCCAGGATCTTGTCCGACTCCCGCGCTTGCCGGACGTCGTCCCAGGCCGAGCCGAGCACCTGGGCACCGTTCCATATCATCGCGGAAAGCACCACGACGACCGCCGAGTTCAGCGCGGCAATCGACAGGATGCGCCAGCGGATCGGCACCGCGCGCAGCAGCCCGACGATGCGAAACCGGCCGCGCGCGGCGAAGCCCGCCAGCCGTTCCGCAGTTTCGTCGCGTTGGCGTATACCGAAGACCAACTCTCACTCCACCTTGCGAATTCGCTCGATCAGTTCCGCGACCGCGGGATCGCGTTGCGCTTTTTGATAGATTCCGGCCGTCGCGGCTTCGAAGGGCTTGCGGTCGAAATCGGTGACGATCGTGACCCCCTCGGCCTCCGCCTGCCGCCGCGACTGCTGCTCGAGATCCTTCCACTTGTCGTGCATGAAGTGACTGGACCGTATCGCGGCGTCGCGAAAAATCGTTCGGTCCTCCGCCGACAGGCTTTCCCAGGCCTTCTGCGACATCACCAGCACTTCCGGTGACATCGCGTGCTCGGTCAGGGTGTAATAGCCGGCATATTTGTAATGACCTGACGTGACAAAGGAGGGCCAGTTGTTCTCCGCGCCGTCGATCAGCGCGGTGGAAAGCGCGGTGAGAACTTGCCCAT
>WNFO01005774.1_pt1 | contig 10867 bp, 3 predicted proteins | sample 5400251 | NCBI WGS metagenome assembly WNFO01 (sample SAMN13153354, study PRJNA577476) | soil metagenome | isolation source: 100 cm saprolite under Madrone tree | place: USA:California | collected 2016-06-14 | reverse complement strand
GGGGGTGCGCCGGGCCTATTTGCGTTGCGGCACCGCCGAGTTGCCAGTTTGTCGGCCAGGTTGCGCCGTTGCTGATTGACACCGGGAACCCAGTGGTCCAACGGGCCAAACCTGAGAGCTGCCAGCCTCCGATGATGGCTTCAGCGACTCCATGAGAGTTCCGGCCTATCCACCGGCCCTTGCCGAACGGCAGCTCGGCTATCCAGTTGGTATTGAACTGGTGGGTGGTGTCATAGTCAGAGACTCCCCGGAGTTGCTTCGGGGACCAAGAGTTGATGATTTGGCCTCCCAGCCCGCCCCACCTATCAATGCGTTCCGCATCTGATGAAATGTCAATGGACTTGGAGTAGGTGTAGTTGAAATCAAACTGTACTCCGTGTGACATCCGCTTTCGCACGTTAACTTGCATGGCGTGGTAATTCGCGTTGCCCACTGACCGCCAAGCGTAGAGCGAGTGAAACTGGCTGTTGAAAAAGGCGTTTGGGCCGTAGATCGATGGATAGTAAGTACCAGATTCGCCGACTATCCCGGCGGTTCCGCTGAAGTCCGAGCCCCAATAGTCCAAGTTGGCGAGTGGAGTCGTCTCATCACCGAAACCAAAGACCGGTCCTCCGCCACAGGCGAAAAGGCTGTACATGGCCTGCGTGACGTCGGTTGTGAATATCGGGTTATTCATGCTGTCCACATCGCAGGCCTCTATATACCGGTCGCCGGCCTTCAGCGGCGCGACGATGTTTTGCCAGTAAGCTGCAGTCGGACCGACCATCGCGCCGTTGACATCTTTAGTTGCCGCGCCCGTGAATCCTATCTCTGACAGCCGCCTGGCTGCCGTGAAGTAATCGATCTTGGACTTCGGGTCCACGATGTTTAGCGGCATCGCCAGATCCTCTTGCGACAGCAGCCTGTGCGCAAGACGTCCTACATACGAGACTTCAAGGCTTATGCTTCCGGGTAACTCCCGTCCAATCGAGAAGTCCAGAGTGTAGGCATGGGGCGTTTTGATCCCGTCATCCAGCCCCCACTGAATCGCCAAACCGGTACCGGCGGGGGGATAGGTAAACGGGAAACCTCCGGTGGGAGTGGCAGGAAAATATTGATTGCCAGACGCATCGAGCTGCGGGATGACATTCAGATCGGTGAGTCGCGGCGCGATGGGAGTACCGGTGCAGGGGTCTAGGCTGGTCGGCCCTACACAGGGGACCGGCGCTGTGATCCCTGTGGAAAGGCCGAAGGAGCCGGTGCGGTCGAAGGTGCTCAGGAGCCCCGCACCGATGCGGTCAAATACGATCCCGAAACCGCCGCGGATGACTGTCTTATCTCCGCCACCGAAGAGACTTCGGAATAAGCCTTCCTTGGCTCGCGGCGTGTAAGCGAAGGATAGGCGCGGCGCAAGATTTTTGTAGTCCCAATCATACCAACCCGGTTTTCCGTTGGCCGGTCCCGCTAAGTCGTAGGTAAGGAGCGGGTCCGTAACCGACGATCCTCCGGTAAGCATCCTGGAAGCTCGCTGCTGGAACCACTGCGCAAGGCTTATCGGGCTCCCACCTCCGATTGGAAAACCCTTCGGAGTCACTTCGGTCCCGTTAGTTTCCCAGGGTGGTGAGAACATGGAATAACGCAAGCCATAGGTCACGGTAAAGTTGCTCCGCACCCTATAGGAATCCTGGAGGTAGAATTCATATTCGTCTGCGGCGAACCGGCGCTTCAGCGACGCCCCCTGAGGCTGCGCCGTGCCGGTCTTATCGAAGTTGAAGGTCCCATCCACTTCGCTGACGATTCCCATCATCGCCATGATTGGCCAGTTGTACCCGAGCCTGAATCCCGGAGTGACCGCCGGTAACCCGTCGCTAGAGTGGTTTTTCGGATCAAGCGGAGACTTGGTGCCTATGATTCCGGCTGTGTCCAACCCCGAAGAGTTGGTCGAGGCCGAGGAAAAGGAGCTGAGGAAGTTCTGGCGTGGATTCCGGATGAAACGGATATTAGTGCCAAACTGGAAAGTGTGTTTGCCTCTTGTCCAAGACAGGTCATCCACGAAGTTGTGCACCGGAGTCTGGAAAGAACTGCTGCGGGTGACAGCGAGTTCGGAGTTGTTGGCTCCCTCGTCGTCATTTAGCCCACGGAAAAAAATGAACGGCTGGCTGTCATTATTGCCGATATTCCCAAAACTCTGCCGCGTGAAGCCCCAGTGGAAGTTATTGACCAGTGTCGGCCCGAACAGTGCCGTGTAGCCTGCGCTGAACCCCTTGCTGTAGTCCGCAAAGGTGTGTTCGGCAGCTTTGCCTGGAAGGTAAGGTGCCGTGGCGTGGATATCATTTCGTAAAGCGCCGCGCCAGAACAGCATATGGCTCCCGCTGCTCGTCAGTTTGTAATCGGCCCGCGCGATGTACCAATTGTTGTTGGTTGGAATGGGCCCACGGAAGCGGTATCCCAGAAAATTCAGCTTGTCACCTTGGCCAAAATCATTGGGCTCGGGAAATGAGTTGAAGTACGTCAGCATGACCTGGTTGACGCCAAGGCCTAAGGGATCCATCGCCTTGATCTGATTCGAAGTCAAGGTCGCCACAAGACCGAGGGCTGGGTCGTTAACGACATTCACTTTGGAGTTTGCCGTGGAGCAATTGGGATCACTCGTGAGGCAACGATACTGAATCATGCCCTGGCGAAGATTGTCACTTGGTACGATGCGAATGACGCTGGCCTCCTCGCGTTGGCGAGAGCCCTCATAATTCACAAAGAAGAAAAAACGATCCTTGCGGATCGGCCCGCCGAGCGATCCGCCAAAAATGTTGCGAATGAGCTTGGGAGGCAAGTTCGGCTGACCCGACTCCAATTCTGACGTTTTTACGAAGTAATCGTTGGCGCTGGTATAGGTATTGCGGTGATATTCGTAAAGCGAACCGTGAAACTGGTTGGTGCCGCTCTTGGTCACTAGGGATACCTGCGCCCCCGAGGAGCGTCCCTGATCCGCGTTAGCGTTCGTGGTCGTTACCCTGAACTCCTGGACGGAGTCTAAAGTAACTGGCAAGACGGACGTAAACGCGCTGCCGTTTACCTGATCATTGACATCCACCCCATCCAGCGTGATGTTGCTCTGGTCGCTGCGAGCTCCGTTCACGGCCCCGCTTCGCGTGTCCACGTCGCGGTTGACATCGGAGCGATTGCCTGTATAGGTGACGCCAGCCTGCAGCGTGAGCAGGTCCGGTATGTTCCGCCCCTCAAGCGGCAATTGCTTTACCTGATTTTCTCCGAACGCGTTTCCGATTGAGGCATCCGTAGTGTTCAAGGCAACCGCCGAAGCTGAGACTTCCACGGTTTGCGAGGTTGCCCCCACTTCAAGCGTCGGATTGATGGTCGCCGGCTGGCTCACTAGCAATTGGAGGTTTCTTTGCTCGTACCTCCGGAAACCCGCCTTTTCAACCGTCAGCACATACGTGCCCGGGGGCAGGGCCACGAACTCGTACTCGCCGGTACTGCCCGACTGAATTTCGCGATGAAACGCTTGGGCCGGATTATCCAACGCCACCTTGGCATCCGTCACACTCGCACCGGTCTTATCCAGAACGGTGCCTCGCAGGGAGGTTGTGCCCGTCTGCCCCGAAGCACCTGCAACAACAAAGAAAACCGCCAAGCAGGATATTAAAAGATTGCGCTTTGCTGAAAACGATTTCATGGACTGCTCCTTTCGCCCACCAGGAGGGTATTTTGTGAACGACTTGAGTGGGCAAGGCGTACAGGCGTGAATAAATTGCGGCAAATTGCCGCAGCGAGAAGTTACACCGAAATGAAAGTATCCCCCGGACAAGACGCCCACCACACGAACAAGTTGCAGGTGATATACCTTTTAGAGCAGATTCTGAATGCTGTCAAGGGGGAGCTGTGTAATTTCTATCTCAAATGCAAATAAATTATTGTTATCGCTTGGCTTGTGAGCAGTTCGTCTGGGCATGCCAAGGCGAGGCTAGGGCACGATAGCTCTTGTCGCGGTTGAGTCGAAGCTAATGCTTGTTAGAGATAAAACTGAACGCCGACCTGCATCTCACCGCCGCCGTTCGAGGCTTTCGACCGGATACTCCCTTCGGAAGCCCTAATGCTCGGTTGTCGGATCACATCCAGATAGCTGTGGAGCGGTGTTAGCGGCGCACTTAGTTTACGCGTTTCTCAGATGGCTGAGCCAGGAATTGCGTTGAACAGCGGCCAAGATTGCGGGCTGTGGTACGCTCGACGCTATGCGGATCTTTTTCATCCTCGTCTGTTGCCACTTAGCACTTGGGAGCGGCGCAGCCGGCGAGCCCGCGCCGGACAAGACTCCGCGCCGGGACGTTTTTCTGATCACTATCGATACGTTGCGCGCGGACCACGTTCATTGTTATGGGTACGATCGCGTGCAAACTCCTTCGCTGGATCTATTGGCGAAGCAAGGAGTTCGCTTCACGCAGGCATTCACTCCTAGCCCGATTACAAATTCCTCCCATGCAAGTATTTTGACGGGGCTGCTGCCAAGCTCCCACGGGGTGAGTGACTTCGGAGTTCCACTTGGAGCGTGGCATCTTACGCTGGCCGAGACGCTCAAAAAGAGAGGTTACCGAACCGCAGCATTTATCGGCGCCGTCATTCTGGACAGCAAGGCACTCGCCCCCGGTCTCGATCGCGGTTTCGAGTTCTACGACAATTTTCCCACACACACAGAATCCAAGTCGCGCTGGGGACGAGTGGAGCGCCGTGGGATGGAAGTTGTACAACATGCGGAGACGTGGCTCAACGCGCACCCCGCCGGGCCTCATTTCGTTTGGGTGCACCTGTATGATCCGCACGATCCGTACGAGCCACCTCGGCCGTACTCCGAGAAGTACAAGGACCGGCTCTACGACGGAGAAATTGCCTACGCGGATTCGGCGCTGGGTCGTTTCCTTGCTTTCCTGAAGAAACAAGGCTGGTATAAGGGTTCATTGATTGTTGTGGTGGGAGACCACGGAGAAGGACTGGGCGAGCACCGCGAAGACACTCACGGCATCTTTCTCTACGATTCGACGACACACGTTCCGTTACTCGTGAAGCTGCCGGAGGAACGCGAGGCCGGACGGACGGTCGAGGCGCAGGTGCGCACGACTGACATCATGCCCACGATCCTGGAAGTGCTGGGCGTTCCCGCTCCGGCGAGTCTGGATGGCGAATCCCTGGAGCCACTCCTTGCCGGCACTGGGGCAGCTCCCCGCACCGTTTTTGGTGAGACGGAGTATCCGCTGCGCTTTGGATGGGCCCCTCTGCGGTCCGTTCGAAAGGAAGGCCTCAAGTTTATCGAGGCGCCGAAGCCGGAACTCTACGATCTGCCTTCCGACTCGAACGAACTCCAGAACCATTACGTGCCATGGGATCCGAGAGTGCAGAAGCTGCGTAAAATACTCGCGGAGCTGGGCGCCAAATCGCCGGCACACACAAAAACTTCGCCCGCAACGGTATCCGCGGGCACCATCGATGAACTGCACGCGCTCGGGTATCTGGGTTCCGCCGACGCTGGAAGCGCCACGGATGTTCCCGAGCCTTCGTTGTTGCCCGATCCCAAGGACAAGATTGAAGAACAGAATCTGCTGCACGCGGCGATGATGGCGTCGGAGGACGGGGAAACGGATAAGGCTCGCGCGGCTCTCGAGAAAGTTCTGCAGCTGGATGAACGGTCTGTGCTTGCTCTGTCGCAATTGGGCCGGCTTGAGATGTCTTCGGGGAATTACGCCAAAGCTGCGGGTTATTTGCGGCGGGCACGGGACGCGCGCCCGGACGATGCGGCCGCTTCCTTTGAGTACGGGCGAGCGCTGGAATTGAGCGGTGATTTGCCCGCCGCGCGAGATGCTCTGCAGGCGAGCCTGAAGTTGAATCCGAACCAATTTGCTGCGCGACTCTCGCTGGGTCGTGTCTATCTCAGTTTGAATGGATTGAAAGAGGCGGAGGACCAATTAGAAGCGGCGGTGCTCTCGCAGCCTGGAAGCTTGGAAGCACAGATCGGGCTTGCGAAGGCGCTAGTCCGCCAGAAAAAATTTGCAGATGCCGTAGAACTCCTTGAGCCGATTGCCGTCTCTTCGAGCAACGATCCCGAAATGTTTCAATTGTTGTCAGAAGCGTACGCTGGGGTTGGACGGCGGCAAGACGCGCAGCGCGCCGAATTGCGGGCCAAGGCATTACTACAAAAATCGAAACGGCCGCAATGAGCGGCCGTTCGATGGAATCAAAACAAGTTTCGTTGCCTGACGAGAAGATTCGGAAGAATTACTTCTTCACCGCCACTCTATTGTCGGGGCTCTCGAAAATTTCTGTCAGAACACGCCCGCGCATCTGCTTCGGCCGCTCAATTCCGTACAGGTGCAAAAGTGTAGGCGCCACGTCATACACGCTGGCGGCCAAGCCCATCAGCCGAAGGTCATGCTTGATGCCGGGCCCCATGGCAAAAAACGAGCCGGGGACGTCGTCGCCGTCCGCAAAATCGTGCTTGGCAATCACCGGCGTGGTTTTCTCGTGGTCCATGTGCGCGTGAGGATCTTTTTCTTCGAATTCGCGCAGGGGCTTGATGCCGTGGTCGGAGAAAATAACTAGATAAGTGTTCTCATCAACATGCTTCAGGATCGAGCCCAGCACTTTGTCGAAAGCGATGTACTGGTTCGGGAAGGCATCGAGGCGGACATTATTGAGGCTCGGATTGTAGCCGACATTGAACGGCGAAATTGGATAAAGCCAGTGGCCGACGCGATCTTCACACGACTGCGCCAGGAAAGTGAATTCCGTGGGATGCGCGGTCAGCAGATAATCGAAAAGCTTGGTCTGCTGCTCGCGAATGAGCTGCACCTTCCCCAGCCACTTATCGATCAATTCTGTTTCGTGGCCCTTTAAGTCGCCGGCGGCCGGCATACTCTCGCAGTCAATATAGAAGTCGCCGACGTTTTTCAATAGCTCGGGTTGCATGCTCTTGGGATAGACGGCGTCCCCACCCATTACTTCGCTGAGCTTCGGCGCGCAAAGCACGCCATCTTCGCAATTCTTGCCGCGCGTGAGCATGCCGCTGATCATGTAGCCGTTCACGGGCAAAACCGGGAACGTAGCCGGGACGTTGGCCATACCTACGGTGATCCCGCCTTTGGAGAGCATGGACCAGACGGGCTCTTCCTTGAGCATGTTGGTGTTGGCGGTGATTCCGCCGACAATAAAGCCGGTTACGCCGTTCTCTTCCGGGTGCGTGCTGGTGAAGATCGTGCTGTACACGCGCGGGCAATTGGGCGCGGAAACGGTGCGGAGCTTTCCGTAGGCGCCTCTCTCGATGACGCTGGACAAATTGGGCATCTGCCCTTTCAGCAGAAGCGGACGGATGATGTCCAGCTCCATGCCGTTGACGCCGACAACGATGACCCGCGGCTTTGGTTTGGGAGCGGTTTGTTGCTGAGCAAAGGCCGGGAGAGCCAGCAGAAAAACGGATAGCAGGAATGAAAGTTTGCTGGGAACCATGGAGCACCCCAAAGTTTGAAAATGAAGTACGAAGTATATCGTCGCGAATCGTAGGTGTCCAGCGAGGACATTTCGGCACTGCGGGGCAGGCGAGCATCCCCCCTCCCCCATGTTTTTTGTAAGTGCTGCATCTAAAGGATTTAGATTTTGTGTAAGTTCTTTGTTTTCAACACTTACAAGAGAGTCCACAAGTGTTGATTCTAAAGGGAGTTACGTTGCACAAGGATTGTGCAAATCTGAGGCCGGTGTGGGGAAGCGAGGGGACAAAGGGCGAGGCCGGAGCTACGAGGACAAATATACCCAGAAGATACGGTACCACAAAGATATCGGTTTGGCAAGAGGATTCTGCGAGTCACCAGGGACTTTTGTGGGCGATTATGGGGAAGAGGCTTTTAAGCGGGCGGCCTCGGCGCGCTCGCGGGCGGCGTTCAATTCCTGCCCTAGTTGCGAATAGGCATCCGCCAGGAATTGGTGGGCCTCGATGGACTTGGGCTCCAGGCGCACGGCTTTCTCCAAATTAGGAAGGGCGGCTGCCGGGTCGCCCTGAAGCGCCAGGATGCGGCCGCGGAGCAGGTTTGCGCGGTAGTGATCGGGGTTAAGTTCAAGGGTAATGTCCAGATGCGACAAGGCCTCGGGCAAGCGATCGATCCGCGCATACACGGCGGCTAGGGAAAAGCGTGCATCTGTCCAGTCCGGGCTGTGATCGACAACGATCTCAAAATGTGTCGCCGAAGTCTTTAGTTCTCCCTTCTCGTATAAGGCGAGCGCCATTTCGTACTGAGCCATCATGGAATCGGGCACCAGCTCAATGGCCTTGCTCAGGTGCAGGATGGCCTTATCGTATTGCCGGATTTCCTTGTAGGCGGCTCCCAAGAAGTATTGCGCATGCGGAATTTGCGGGTCGCTGGCCACCACGCGCTCGAGGAGGGGAATCGCTGTGGTTTCCTTGCCTTCTTCAATTTTCAGATTGGCGTCGTGGAGATCGTTGGCCACCTGGATGTGCTGCTTGGGATCCACAGTGCTCGAGGCCGTCTCACCTCCGGAGGAGGCCACATAACCCAGCGCCCTCAGTTTTTCCACGCTTTTTGGATCGAGCGTTGCGCGTGCTTCCTCTGGAGCGTTGGCGCCTGCTCGTTTTAGAAAACCATCGAGCTGCACGGCGAGTTTCACCGCGGCGAGTTTATTTTTCTCGTACAGATTGCGGTCTTCGCCCGGATCCACAGCCTGTTCATAGAGTTCGGGCTGGGGGGCCCTGACGAACAGGAAGTTCCCCGCGCGCAGAGATTCCAGTGAACTCCAGCCGTAACCACGGTGCGAATACTCGTTTTCGGCAAGGGAAGGACGGTCACCGTTGGCCTTGGTCCCGATCAGGGAAATGAGCGACTGCCCTTGCATCGCCGCAGGTATGGGCGCCCGTATGGCTTCGAGGAGCGTCGGGGCGACGTCCACCAAGCTGGTGCGTGCAGCCACCCTTTGTCCAGCGAATCTGGCTTTTGGAAATTTGATGAGCAGTGGCACGCGGATCGTCGCGTCATAGAGAAAAACTCCGTGGGTGTTCTCTCCGTGGTCGCCGAGCGACTCGCCATGGTCGCCCATGACGGCGACCAGCGCGTCGTCGTAGATTCCGGCAGTGCGCAGGCCTGCCAGCAGTTTGCCGGCCGTTGCGTCCACGTATGCGACGCAGCCATCGTAGGGCGCGTTGGCGTAACGCTCCTTGAATGGTGATGGGGGATCGTACGGGTCGTGGGCATCCCAGATGTGAATCCACAAAAAGACGGGCCCCTCGCGGTTCTTCTTCAGCCATTCGAGTGCGCGCGCCACTGTTTCCTCGCCACGGCGCTGAATGGAGCCGAGACGGCTTTCCCCTCGTTTGCCACGATGGAATCCTGCGCCGTAGGCGTCAAATCCTCGTTCGAAGCCAGGCGCAAAGCCGTTTTGCGGGTCCAAAATGATCGAGCTGACAAAGGCTGCGGTGCGGTAACCGCGTGGGCGGAGGAGGTCCGGCAGGTAGGGAGCAGAGGCTGGCAGGCGGCTGCCGAAATCGCGCACGCCGTGGAAGCGCGGGTAGGTGCCGGAAAGAATTGTGGCATGGGAGACAGGCGTCAGAGGCGCTTGCGAGTAAGTGCGCTCGAACACGACGCTCTGCTGCGCGAGGGCGTCGATCTGTGGCGTCAGGCCGCGCTTCGAGCCGAGAAAACCCATCCGGTCGGCGCGAATCGTGTCCAGGGTGATCAGGATGATGCTGGGTTGATTGGCTGCCGAAGTGAGCGGCGGCAGCAAAGCGAAGAGACAGAACAGACACAGGATGCAGATGCGCCGCATAATCGGGATAGGGGGAGCAGTCACCTGCTCGCCCCTCCCACACCACCGTACAGGCGGGTCCGCATACGGCGGTTCAGTGAGTTGAGCCCTAACGGGCCGTGAGGTTCGAGTCGTCGTTCGCCACAAGGGCTTCGCCGCTCTGCAGGTTTCCGTTTCGGCTTCACCGTCTTCTGAACCTGCAAAACTCAGCCGAAGCTGATTGGCTGGCGCAGTGCCGCCCGTGAGTTCGACGTTCTACTACTCGCTCTCACTGTTTGGGCCTTCCTCACTCGCGTGAGTACTACGCCCGCTGCTGACTTCTGTTGCAGGATCAGCGTGAATTACTCCACGCTCAGTCCCGAATCGAGACGTGCAACAGATCTCCCGAGATAAGTTCGATCGCTTTCCACGCGCAACCACCGAATTTACGCTTTGCGTCCTTGATAGATATGGGCTTCGCGACCATTCGCCCGCTCGCCCGACGCTCACGCCTCAGATCCGGTTCTTGTACATTGTCTCGCGTTTTTGCTCCACGCTTCCTTCAGACCCCGCCTCGCAGCGAGAAGCCGAGAAAGTCTTCCTCATAGATCTGGTTGAGGATGGTGACTACGGCCTGTTGGACTGTCTTGTCCTCCACTGCCGCGGCTCCTAACGGACGTTTCCGCCCGTCTTCTTTCTCTATGTACACTCTTCTCGATGGCCTCGCTTGATACGCCCCGCGATGGACCCGGCCGTGTAAATCGACAAGTCGATCTTCCAGACCGGTCTCGTACTCCTGCCACGTTACTCCGTCTACTCCAGGTGCCGCTTTTCGCTTCAATGCGTAAAAGCTTTCCCGCAGCAGATCGACTGTCAAATGGTGGAGCAAAGCGGTGAACTTCATCTCCTTGTTTTCCCTAGCTGTTTTGCGCACACCCGCCAGCCCCTGTGACACGCGTTTCCCGCTCTGTGTCGGGTACGTGTTAGGTTGGCGAGTGTTCTCCTTGATCAGCGGCCTTCCCTCCTCACTCTCCGCCAACGGCTTCCCGTCTTTGTTCGAATGATTCATAGGTAGTATTCCGCTGTCCGACTCCTCGGAGAC
>WNFO01010404.1_pt1 | contig 10868 bp, 9 predicted proteins | sample 5400251 | NCBI WGS metagenome assembly WNFO01 (sample SAMN13153354, study PRJNA577476) | soil metagenome | isolation source: 100 cm saprolite under Madrone tree | place: USA:California | collected 2016-06-14 | reverse complement strand
CCTCGCCTGCGCGGTCAAGGACGGCGGCGGGACGCGCACGTCATCGACGGCGCTCGTGAGGCTTCACCAGGACGGCAGCGCCACCGTGCTCGCCAGCTCGGCGGAGATCGGTCAGGGCGTGCAGAGCGTGCTCGGCCAGATCGCGGCGGCCGAGCTTGCTCTCGATCCGGCTCGCGTCAGCGTCACCGCACCCGACACCGGCGTCACGCCGTTCGATCAGCGCACGAACGCGAGCCGCGCGACGTCGCTGCTGGGCCACGCCGTGCAGGAGGCGGCCTCACGCGTGGCCGAGCAGATCCGCGCCATCGCCGGCGAGGCCTTCGGCGTGAGCGCCGAGGCCTGTCGCCTGGACAACGGCGGAGTCGTCGCGAACGGGCAACGGCTCACGTTCGGCCAGGTCATCCAGCGCTTCTTCCGCGATGCCGGCGGCGAGCTGATCGGCCACGGCTATCAACGCCCGACGACGGGCCTCAACGCACTCGGCGCCACCGCGAGCTTCTGGGAGATCGGGCTGGGCGCGGCGGTCGTGACGGTCGATCGCGAGACGGGAGCCATCACGCTCCATCGCTACGTCTCGCTGTCCGATCCCGGCCGCGCGATCAATCCCGCTGGCGTCGAGGGCCAGGACCTCGGCGGCGCCATGCAGGGCCTTGGCCCGGCGCTCTTCGAGGCAATGGTCTACGACGACGGCCAGCTCGTGAACGGCAGCATGATCGACTACCGGTTGCCGCTGTTCTCCGATCTGCCGTCGTCGTTCGACGCGCTGATCATCGAGGGCGGGGGAGGCCCCGGGCCGCACGGAGCCAAGGGCGTCGCCGAGGGCAGCATCATCACCGTCGCGCCAGCACTGGCCAACGCGATCTTCGCCGCCACGGGTGTGAGGCTTCGAGATTTGCCGATGACGCCCGAGCGCGTCTGGCGCGCTTTGCGCGACGCCGAGTCGGCATCGCCGAAGAAGGGGACCGGCCGATGAAACACGTCTTCACAGCTCTCGTGGTCGGCAGCGCGCTGTGGCTCGGCAGCGGCGTCGCGGCGGCCCAGGCCCCGAAGATCAAGGTCGGGCGCACCACCGGCGCCAGCGGCTTCCACCTGCCCACCTACGTCGCGATGGACCGCGGGCTCTTCAAGGCGGAGGGACTGGACGCGGAGTTCGTGAACATGACGGCCGGGGAGCTGGCGCGGGCCGCCGTCGCGAAGGAAGTCGACTTCGCTCCCGTGCCGGGCGCGAGCGCCGAGGCGATGCTGAAGGGCGCGCCGCTGGTGTTCGTGGTCGGCGAATCGCTGGTGTCGCAGTGGACGCTGACGACCGCGCCCGGCATCAAGAGCGTCGAGGACCTGCGCGGAAAAACCCTCGGCTTCGGCCGGCCGGGATCCGCCGATTACGGTGAGCTGGTCGTCGTCCTCGGCAGGTTCTTCAAGATGGAGGCGGGCAAGGACTACAAGATCATCAACTTCCGTGGCGAGCCGGAGCGAGTGGCGGCGATCATCGCCGGCTCGATCCAGGGCGCGGCGCTGTCGTTCCCGCACGCCGCGCGCGCCGAGGCCGAGGGCCTGAAGATCCTCGTCAAAGCCGGCGATCACCTGCCGCGCCTCGGCGGCACGATCAGCACCCACAAGGACACCGTGCGCGATCGGCGCGATGCGGTCCGTCGCTTCATCCGGGCCGTCGCGCGGTCGACCGACTACATCCGCACCGAGAAAGCGGGGACGCTCGAGGTCATCCAGAAGCACTTCCAGCTCGAGGGCCGCGTGGCCGAGGGCTTCTACAACCAGATCCGCGACAAGTTCGCGCCTCAGATCCCGAAGGACCTCTTCCGCCAGCTCTTCGACTCGGTCGCGACGCCCGAGCTCGGCTGGCCGAAGGACAAGCCGTTGCCCGACGTCGAGCAGTTCGTCGCTCGCGATCTCCTGGCCGCGACGCTCCGCGAGCTGGGCAAGCCGGCGAACGAATGAGCCTGCTGACGAGCGCTCCGCTCCATCTGACCTATGCCGGCGGGCTCTACGACCGCACCGCCCCGCTCGCGACGGGAGAGGTCCGGCCGGAAGGCATCGACCTGAACTACGTGCCCGTCGTTCCCCCGGAGGCGTTCTGGCGTCAGCTCAAGCACAACGAGTTCGACGTCTCCGAGATGTCCTGCGCCAACTACCTGACGGTGTTCTCGCGCGGCGACCGGCGCTTCGTCGCCATCCCCGTCTACCCGTCGCGCACGTTCCGCCACTCGGCGGTCTACATCAACCCGGCGAACGGCATCAAGCGCCCCGAAGACCTCAAGGGCCGGCGCATCGGGTGCGCCGAGTACTACATGACGATGGCCATCTGGCAGCGCGCCTTCCTGCAGCACGACTACGGCGTGGCGCCCGCCGACGTGTGGTGGGTGCTCGGCGGCGTCGAGCAGCCGGGACGAAGGGAGCGCATCGCCGTGAAGCCGCCGGCCGGCATCCAGGTGGAATCGGTCTGTACAAAGCGTTCTGCCAGGCCAAGGACCTGGCCCTCGAGCGCATGTACGACAGCGACGCGCTCACGGTGAGCCTGGCCTGGCTCGTCGGCTACTGGGAGCAGGAGCGCGCGCTGCGGGGCGACGATCTGTGGTCGTATGGCTTTCACAACAACCGCCACGACCTCGACACGCTGAAGCGTCACCTGCAGGAGCAGGACCTGCTCGAGCGCGACTTCGCGCTGGAGGACGCGTTCGCGCCCAGCACGCTCGAAACGTTCCGGCAGTAGAATCCGTCAGCGCAAGCACTGCCGAGGGGGACGCCGATGACGCTCCCACGCTGATGCAGGCACCGCTGCCGGTGACCGCGCCGCTGGTGCTCAATCCGAGATGTGCCAGGCGGCCATCGACATCCACGCCGTCTCGTCGCTCCCCCTCATCCTCGACGGCGCCTGCGGCTACGGCGACCCGATGCACATGCACCGGACCATCGGCATGAGCGAGGCGGCGGGCTTCGCGGCCATCGAGATCGAGGACCAGTTCGTGCCGAAGCGGGCCCACCATCACATCGGCATCGAGCACATGATCCCGATGGAGCTGATGGCGGCCAAGGTCAAAGAGGCGGTGGCGGCGCGACGCAGCCCGGGCTTCCTCATCGTCGCGCGAACCAACGCGATGCGGGCCAGCACCATGGAGGATGCGCTCCGCTGCGGCGAAGCCTATCGAAAAGCCGGCGCCGACGTAGTGCTCCTCTCCATGGCCCACAAGCCCGAGCGGCTGCGCGCCATTGCCGAGCGGCTCGGCGGTCCGTTGATGTATCTCACGTCGCCATGACCCTGCGGGATCTCGGCGGCCTCGGATACGACCCACCTCCATCGTGTCCACATTTTCACAGTTATCCACCGGGTCAGAATTTCTCGGCGTGATGCGGCCTCACGGCTGTGATCGCCAAAATCGAACGGTCTATCGATGCACCGCGGGCGCGGGCCCAAGATATGTCGTATTCGACGGGGTCGTTCGGGCCTCGAGGCGCGCGCCCACGCATTTGGTGCGGGCAACCCAAGCATTGACATCCCCGATCGAGTGCTCCTAGATATCGATCCACCATCGAATTTTTGCCCTTCGCACGTGAGGACTGGAGCCCATGGAGGCGAGTCGCAAGCCACTGGCAAGAGTCGAAGGACGCCGTCGCCTCCGGCTCAGCGGTCTCACCATCGTCTGGCGCGGCACGCCGAGCCTGGACGACTGGGTGGCCTACATCCTCAGGGCAAGGTCGAAAGACTTCATCCTGGCTGATCACGCGTCTGAGCGGAAGGTGAAAACCCTTCTGTCGCGGTTGCAAACGATGTCGAAGAAGGAAGTCGAGAAGCTCGCGAAAGGCTAGGGCACGTCTTGTGATGCGAAGTTCCAGGCCCTCCGTCAACCCGGCCGCGGGCAGGGTGCTCACCGGGAACCAGGCGGCTGAACTGCTCTTCGAAATCTCATCGATCAGCACGACCGATCCAGCGCGACGGGTCAGCGCGACGGGTCAGAATGTCTGCGCCTCGGCTCGTGGCTAGGGCCCTTGCGGCCCCGAGGGAGGGCGAGCATACTGATCGTCTTCTCATGACGGCAAAGCGAATCGGGGATCTCCTTGACCGAATCGAGTGTCTGAGGCACCCGTGCGATCTCGATCTGCTGCTGTTCTTCTCTCGGCATCCGCGGGCCTACCTCCTCAGCGAGCGGCTGGCCGAGTACGTCGGGTATGAGCTCCCGCAAGTCGCGCAATCGCTCGAGACCGTGATCACCGCCGGGCTCCTGCGGCGGTCCCCGGACTCGACCCATCCCGCCCGGCTCTACGTGCTCACGCCGGGCAGCACTCGCGGCGGGTGGCTCTCGTCGCTCCTGCGAATCGCCGCAACACGGAAAGGCCGGCTGGCCGTCATTCACGCACTCAAACAGCGACAATCGTCAGGGCCCTCGGCTGATGGCGAGTCTGGCCCCGTCGCAGCGGTCAAGTAGTCCCGAGGAGGCTCGAGGTGCCATATGCCTGAATCAGACCTGGTCAAGACAGGAATCAAGGGGCTCGACGAAGTTCTGTTCGGCGGCATTCCGCGGGGGAACATCATCCTCGTCGCGGGAACCGCGGGGACGGGGAAGACGACGCTCGGGGTGGAGTTCGTGTATCGCGGCGCCCGCCAGTTCAACGAGCCGGGCGTGATCGTCCTGTTCGAAGTGGCCCCGGATAAGCTCATCCGCGACGCGGCGCTCTTCGGGTGGGACCTGAGAGAGCTCGAGCGTGACGGGCGCCTGAAGATGGTCTTCACGACGCGACAGGTCTTTCAGCAGGAGCTGCTGCAAGCCGACAGCGTGCTCCTTGCCGAGGCCGCCGAGATTGGCGCGCGGCGGATCTTCGTCGATGGGCTCGTCCGGCTCCCCGAGCCCAATGGCGGGGAGCCTCGCGAGGCGTTCCATCTCCTCGCGGAGGGGCTGCATCGCGAGAACCTGACGGCGATGCTGGCGCTGGAGTCGACAATGGGTCCGGCAGCCGCCCGGGCGCCCGAGGAGTTCGTCGCCGACACGATCCTCCAACTCACCATCGAGCCGGTCCAGCGCGCCGTGCTGCGGTCAGTCGAGGTCGTGAAGTCGCGCGGCCACGAGTATGCCCTGGGACGTCACTCGTTCCGGATCGTCAACGGTCAGGGGCTCGAGGTCTATCGTCGCGTCCAGGCGCCCCGCAGCCTGCAACGCGAAGGGAGCGCGAGCGCCGCGTTCGACACAACCTCGCGGGTCGCGACGGGCATCCCCGGCCTCGACGAGCTGGTGAACGGCGGGTATTTCGTGGCGAGCACGACGCTCGTCGTCGGGATCTCGGGTGCGGGGAAGAGCGTCATGGCCTTGCAGTTCATCGCGGAAGGGGCCCGGCGCGGCGAGCGCAGCCTCATGATCACCCTGGACGAGCCGCCGGGCCAGGTCCTCCGCAACGCCCAGAGCATCGGGATCGATCTCCGGTCACTCATCGATCGGCGTCTGGTGCATCTGTGGTACGAGCCGCCACAAGAGTTCGAGATCGACCGCCATTTCGCCCAGATCGAGGCGATCGTCGAAAACTTCAAGCCCCAGCGCGTGGTGATCGACAGCCTGTCGACCTACGGGTCGAGCCTGGGCGCCACCGAGCGCAGTTTTCGCGACTTCTTCCACGCCATCGTGGCGCTGATGAAGGAGCACCAGGTCACCGCGGTCTACAACCACGAGAACCCCGAAATGCTCGGCATGTCGTCGATGATGGGAGAGTTCAAGGTCAGCTCGCTCGTGGACAACATCCTTCTGATGAACTGGGTCGAGCTGGGCGATACCTTCCGGCACGCGCTCACGGTGGCCAAGATGCGGGGAATGCCGACGAGCCGAACGACCCACGAGTGCGAGGTCGTGAACGGCCAGGGCATGAAGGTGCTCCCGCGGCGGCTCGCTGTCGCGGTCCCCTCGGTGCCCTTCGCCGGCTACCTCGGGCTCATCTCTCGCGCGCCCGAACGGCGTGCCCCGAAGGAGGTCCCCGAAGCCTCCTAGCGCGGTTCTTCGATCATGGCGCACGACGAAACGGTCTTCGAGCCCGACGCGGCATGGACGCGGGCCCTCGAGAAGTACGGGGCCGCGACCCACCTGGCCGTCGAGCTCTACGGCCGCGACGAGCACCTGATCCTTGGGCCGGTGCATCGAACTCCCCTGTTCGAGCTTCTGGCGCCGGGTCATCACACGCTGAGCATGTTCGAGGCATGCGTTCGACGCTGCCTGACCCAGACGGCCGGGGCGTCCCCGATCGTCGTCGAGCAGCGGCACCGCTTCGCGGTCATCGGGAGCTCGCTCGCGCTCAACGGCGAGGTGGTCGGGGCGGCAGTCGCTGCGTATGTCTTGACGGCCTTCCCCGATGAGCACGCGGTCCGGCGGCTCGCGAAAGAATGCAACGTGTCCTTCACCACGCTGTGGCAGCAGCTCCGTGAGGAATTGCCCCTCACTCGGGCGCGGTTGAACGTGTACGGCGAACTGCTCCAGGTGCTCTGCAACGCCCTCCTCAGCGAGAACGTTCGCGCCCGGCAGCACGAGCGGGCGGCGACGCGTCTGGCTGCCGCCGACCAGGCCAAGGACGACTTTCTGGCCATGCTGTCCCACGAGCTGCGCAACCCGCTCGGGGCAATTCAGATTGCGGCCCAGATCATCCGCCTGGGGCGGGCGAGCCAGACGGCTATTCAGAACGCGACCAAAATCGTCGATCGGCAGGTCAAGCATGTGGCCCGGCTCCTGGACGACCTGCTGGATGTGTCTCGGATCACGCGCGGCCGGATCGGGTTGCGGAAGTCGTCGGTACACATGGCCACGTCGGTGGCTCACGCTGTGCAAACGAGCCGAGCGCTGATCGAAGCGCAGGGACACTCCTTGACGATTTCCCTGCCCGAGGAGCCTATCTGGCTCGAGGCCGACGCCACGCGTCTGGAGCAGATCCTCACCAACCTCCTCGACAACGCGGCGAAATACACGCCGCCGAAGGGGCACATCGCGGTGATGGCCTCCCGAGAGGAGAATGACGTCGTCCTTCGGGTACGAGACACCGGCCTTGGCATCTCACCGGAGATGCTTCCCCGCGTCTTCGACCTCTTCGCGCAAGCCGATCCATCGCTGGCACACTCCCAGGGAGGCTTGGGGATTGGCCTCACGCTGGTGCAGAAGCTCACCGAGCTCCACGGCGGGACGGTCACGGTCCACAGTGAGGGCCTGGGCCGAGGCACCGAAGTCGCGGTTCGACTACCGCTCGGAACCCCGTCTCAAATGCCGGGGGCGCCAGTCACCGAGCAGCGGAGTCGATCGCGCCACGTCCTTGTGATCGAGGACAATCCGGATGCGCGCGAGATGCTTCGAACCACTCTGGAGGTGGACGGGCATCGGGTCGAGGTGGCCGAGGACGGGCCCCAGGGCGTCGCGATGGCACTGTCGAGCCGTCCAGACGTTGTGCTGGTCGATATCGGTCTACCCGGACTCAATGGCTACGAGGTCGCGAAGCAGGTGCGAGCGCTGTTCGGTCGGCAGGTACGGCTGATCGCCGTGACGGGGTACGGGCGGCCGGAGGATCGCCGTCGAACCGAGGAAGCGGGATTCGACACCCATCTGACCAAGCCCGTGTCCTCTGAGCGGATTGCGGAAGCGTTGGAGGGCGGATAAGCACTCGCCGCACCAGCGTCGTGGAAGAAGCGTTCACAGTCAGATCGGCCGGTTGCTGACGATCCAGTACCAATCGCAAGCGATACGCGCGACCGCCACACCGATGGCGCGAGCGCGGTGAGTTCTCGCCGTGACGAACGCCTCATCTTCGGGTCTGGGCATCCCACTCCCCTAGTCCCGCTTCGTTCCGAAACATTATTCCGCCCGTGTGCCCAGGTGGGATGGAGGAGGACGCGTTCGCAGGTCAGCTCAGGTGGGGCGTAGGGGATCAGAGGTGGACGCCCTGGGCCAGCCCGTCGACGGTCTTGCGGAACTTGGAATCTCCCTGCATCAGCGCGTGGATCTTGTCGACGCCGTGGAGGACGGTCGTGTGATCTCGGCCACCGAACGCGCGGCCGACGTCGGCGAGCGAGGCGTGCGTGAGGTGACGCGCGAGGTACATCGCGACCTGTCGTGGGAAGGCGATGGCAGTCGTCCGATTCTTCGCCTTCAGATCGGACAGCGTCACGCCGTAGAAGTCACACACGGTTCGCTGCACCTGCTCGATGGTGATGATCTTCTCCTCCTCGCCCCAGAGGTCGGCGAGGACCTCTTGCGCCAGGTCGACGCTCATCTCACGGCCGGTCAGGGCGCTGAACGCGATCATCCGCGTCAGCGAGCCTTCCAGCTCGCGGATGTTCGCCTTGATGCGGCTCGCGATGAGATCGGCGACGTCGTCCGTCAGACGCACGCGCTCGCGCGCGGCGTTCTTCTTGAGGATGGCGACGCGCATCGCGAAGTCCGACGGCTGGATGTCGGCGATCAGCCCCCACTCGAAGCGCGAGCGCAGTCGCTCCTCGATCTCGGGGATGTTCTTCGGCGAGCAGTCGCTCGACACGATGATCTGCTTGCGCGACTCGTACAGATCGTTGAACGTGTGGAAGAACTCCTCCTGCGTCCGCTCTTTGCCCGAGATGAACTGGATGTCATCGATGAGCAGGAGGTCGACGGTACGATAGCGGGCGCGGAACTCGGCGGTGCGGTCGTAGCGGATGGCGTTGATGAGCTCGTTGGTGAAGCGCTCCGAGGACAGGTACACGACGGTCACGCCCGGAAAGAGCCCGATGGTCTGGTGCCCGACGGCGTGCAGCAGGTGCGTCTTGCCGAGGCCGACGCCGCTATAGATGAAGAGTGGGTTGTAGGCGCGCGCGGGCCGCTCGGCGGTCGCCTGGCAGGCGGCCCGGGCGAACTGGTTCGAGGCGCCGACCACGAACGAGTCGAACGTGTAGCGGGAGTTCAGGCCCTCGCTTCGCCCGCCACCCCCGCCCGCCTGACCAGGGCCGGCCGGCGGGGCCGCTTCCATCGGCGGTGGAGTCGGCGTCGTATCCACCACGATGGACACGCGCGGATGGCCGCCCAGACACTCCTGCGCGGCGCTCTGGAGCGCCTCGAGATGGTGCTGGAGGAGCCGGTCTCGAAAGAAGCTATTGGGCGCGCCGATGCGGAGGTGGTCGCCCTCCACCGCGAGAAGTCGGCACGGGCGCACCCAGGAATCGAGCACAAGAGGCGGAAGCTTCTGTGAGGCGCAGTCGACGAGGCGCGTCCAAAGGCTAGTCAGCACAGGTGAGAGCCCCCTTGCACACGGCGGTGTTCACGACTTGTCCACAGATGTGCATAACTGTGCGGGTGGGCATTCCTCCCAGCGAACTTCACGTGTAACGCCAGATTAATGAGGCCGCGCGATCCGGCTGTCAAGATCGCGTTCGCATGCATTAAATGCGCGTGCCTGCGCGCTCGAGGCGCGCGCGGTCCCGTCGAATGGGCGAATTTCTTTGCTGCTCCTCGTCGAGAATGGTCAGATGGTCACTTTCCCGGCATCGTGACCGCAGGACCGCGCCACTCGGTGCAGATCTGAGGGGTGGGGATCACTGTGGAGATGTGGACAAGATGCGGACGAGGAGGGTCGTATGAGGAAGCACCACCGGCTCACAGGTGTTTTCGTCTTCGTGCTGGTGGCGATGTCGAGCGGAGTGGTCGCGGCGCAGAACCCGCCGGAGGGTCAGCTGACCATCGCCTTCGACGCGTCGATCGCACCGACGTTTCTCGATCCGGCCGAGACCTCGGGCATCGCCACGCCGTTCGCCTTCCTCTACGCCATGCACGACGCGCTGATCAAGCCGTTGCCCGGCAACAACATGGCGCCGTGCCTGGCCGAGTCCTGGCAGGAGAGTCCAGACGGCCGCGTGGTCGAGTTCAAGCTGCGTGAAGGCCTCAAGTTCCACAACGGCGATCCCTTCACGGCCGAGGACGTGAAGTTCAGCTTCCACCGCTACCGCGGGACGTCGGCCAGGCAGCTGCACGACCGCGTGAAAGCCGTGGAGATCGTCGATCCGCATCGCGTGCGTTTCGTGCTCCACGCGCCCTGGCCTGACTTCCTCGCGTTCTATGCCACGCCGGCCACCGGCGCCGCGTGGATCGTGCCCCGGAAATACATCGAGAAAGTCGGCGAGGACGGCTTCAAGCGCCAGCCGGTCGGTCTCGGGCCCTATCGGTTCGTGCGGATGAGCCCCGGCGTGGAGCTCGTCCTCGAGGCGAACGAGCAGTACTGGCGCAAGAAGCCATCGGTCAAGCGGCTCGTGTTCAAGGGTGTCCCCGACCGCACGACGCGCCTGGCCATGCTGAAGGCTGGCGACGCAGACATCGGCTATCTGATGGTCGGTGTCGAGGGCGCAACGATCGCGGCCGACCCCAAGCTTCGCCTGGTCCGCGTCATTCCGTCCGCGGTGTGGTGGCTCGAATTCCCGGAGCAGTGGAATCCGAAATCCCCGTGGCGCGATCGCCGTGTGCGGCTGGCGGCGAACCTGGCCGTGGACAAGCACGCCATCAACGACGCGGAGCGACTCGGCTTCTCGCGCCTGACGGGGTCGATCATCCCGAGTGTCATGGAGTTCGCGCTGCGGATCGACCCGTTCCCGCACGATCCCACGCACGCCAGGCGTCTCCTCGCCGACGCTGGCTACCCCAACGGCTTCGATGCCGGCGATCTCACCCCGCTGCCCCCGTTCACGACGATGGGCGAGGCGGTCGCGAACGACCTGGCTGCGGTCGGCATTCGCTCGCGAGTCCGGAGCATGGAGCGCGCGACCTACATGGAGGCGTGGCGGTCGAAGAAGCTGCAAGGCGTCCTCGTCACGGTCTCGGCGGCGCCAGGCAACGCCGCCTCCCGCCTCGAGGCCTTCGTCGTCAGTACCGGCCCGTACGCCT